>ENA-OQBJ01000948-OQBJ01000948.1-human-gut-metagenome-genome-assembly--contig:-NODE-948-length-13009-cov-2.617528_pt1 | contig 13009 bp, 19 predicted proteins | sample MGYA00242743_ERZ504545 | MGnify/ENA primary metagenome ERZ504545 (study PRJEB26092, sample SAMD00036252) | human gut metagenome | host: Homo sapiens | study: EMG produced TPA metagenomics assembly of...
TTGCCAGCTCCGGAAAGAAGGCTGGCCTTTCAAAGAAAGGGCGTGACAATTCATGGAGGCATATCAGTTCAAGATCCAGATTGAGGGTGCGCGGCCAACGATATGGAGGCGCTGTTTCGTACCGGTGCATATGAATCTCTTCCAGTTTTCCTATGCCATCCAGCTGATGTTTGGCTGGTCGGGGGATCATCTGGCGGATTTCTCGAAAGAGGATGGACGTTTCCGTGTGCCGGTTGATACACCGGAGGCAGTGGAAGGTTCGGAAGATGGGATGCCCGAGCATAGAGCATCGGAAACCGACCTCACGGATTTTTTTGGTTCGGATCGATGGATACATTATACATATGATTTTGGTGATGAATGGGTTCATCGGGTCACGCGCGAAGCATGGTCGAAGATTATCCCTATGATTATCCGCAGGTCATCAAGGCGCAGGGCGATGACCCTGCAGAAGACTGTGGCGGCGTAGATGCCTTGAATGCTGGTCGTTGGGCAGAAGAACGCACACCGTTCGATGCTGCATTCGTGAATGATGAGTTGCAAGAACCATTGTTCCGGGCTGTTGCCTCTGGCCAGGAAACACCGGACTGGCATAAGCTGGCAAAAGAATACAGGGATGACTCAGATCTGATTCCCATGTGTTTTGATGAGGACGATACGGCGTATTTCTGTATAGCGGATGATTTGACGGATACTCTGGCGCCGATGACGAAGTCCGCTTTGCTGGTCATGGCAGAGCGCAAGGGCTTTCCCATCAAGCGGAGCCTTTGCAAAGCGGATTACTGTCAGGAGATCTCCCGTCAGATGCTGTCGGATGAAGTTTTGCGATCCTGCCTGCTCTGGCTGTCCAAAGAGGAAATGATGGCACTTGTCAGTGTCCTGCAGGATGTTGAAGCGCCTGCTTATCTGTCGTCCCTGTGTCCAGTTGGCGAAGATGCACAGATTTTTGGCCTGCCTATGCTGCACTACCTCGGTTATGTGGCGGAACTGGAAGATGATAAAGCCTGTGTTATCCCGCAGGATGCTGCCGATGCCATGCGCCGGGTGATGACGGATGATTTCTGGCAGGAATACCGTCAGGATCTCTGGATCGAGGCAGCTTTGTCGATGAGTGCTGACCTTTATCTGCAGCTTCCCTGGACTGTTTTCATGAAGATCTTGCAGCAGGTTCCTGCTTTTTCCCTGGATGCGCGCGAAAACTTGCGGAGAATCCGGGAGATCCCTGCAGAGATGCAGCAATTCGTTTGCGAAGATGGGATCCTGCACCTCAAAGTGCCGGAGTCTTGTCTGCCCAATCTTCCGCCCGTGGCTGCCGATGCAGATTATTATATCCCATCCATTGAGGAAATCTGGAAGCATGACTTATTCGATGCCGAAGGATCAGCTCTGCTGGAGGGATTCCTGCAATGTGCTTATGCAAAATGGCCGGATGCTTGAAGAAAATCATGGCATCTGAGCTGTCGACGCTGCTCTATGCATCGTGCATGCAGATTCACTTGAGGTGGTCCAGTCTGCCATGCGGGGAGATCTTGATTTCCGCAACTGTGGCCTGGAGAACGGCGATGAACTGGCACGGATTTACCGGCGCGATGTGCAGCGCTACTTGAGCGAATTGCGCGCGCATGTGCGCCGCCCGGAATTCCATGGCTTTACGCAGGCGGAGCAAAAGAACAGCATCAAGGCGTCATGCCAGCAGGCGATGAGAGAAGCGTCAACGGGATGGACGCCTAAGGTGATCCCCTTGGTGGATTACAGACGCAGCAGGAATTGAACGCAGAGCTTCTTGCATCATATCCTGCGCCGCAGCGGACAGGGATTGCAATTTCTTTCGCCTTGTGCTATATTTAAGAATCATGACGATGAAAAAGAAGAGTAGCCTGTGTGCCGCCTATAGGGAGTCCCGCCTGGACTGGAAGCGGGATGACGACAGCAGGGGAACGTTCGCTTTGGAGTCTCCGTAGGAAATGACGGACGCAGGACTGCGTTATGGTCAGGAAGCAAGTGATAAATCAGGGTGGTACCGCGAATAGACCTTCGCCCCTATGGCTTTTTGCGGGGGTCGAAGGTTTTTTTATTTAGGAGGTTCGGTATGGAAGAAAAGATTGAACAGCTGAAAGCACAAGCTGCTGCAGCCATCAAGAATGCCGCAGGAAATCTCTCGGAACTTGACGATATCCGCGTCAAGTTCCTGGGCAAGAAGGGTGAGTTTACGACCATCCTCAGGAGCATGGGGGCCATCGCCAAAGAAGACCGTCCGCGTGTCGGCAAGATCGTCAATGAGGCAAAGGCCCAGATTGCAGAACTCATCCAGCAGAAGAATGAGGAACTCAAGGCGCGTGCCATGGCTGACAAACTTGCCAGTGAGAAGATCGACGTCACGCTGCCGGGACGCCAGCAGCCGCTCGGCCATTTGCATCCGCTGACGCTGACGCTTGAGCGCATCAAGGACATCTTCTTCCGCATGGGATTCTCTGTCGAAGAAGGTCCGGAAATCGAGAAGGACTATTACAATTTTGAAGCTCTGAACCTGCCGAAAGACCATCCGGCCCGCGATATGCAGGATTCGTTCTACATCACGGAGGATATCCTCATGCGTTCGCAGACGTCGCCGGTACAGGCGCGCACGATGCAGAAGAATGAGCCGAATGCGCCAATCCGCATGATTGCACCGGGCCGCGTCTATCGTCGCGATGAGTACGATGCCACGCATTCTCCGATGTTCACGCAGGTCGAGGGCCTCGTCATTGATGAAGGCATCACGTTTGCGGATCTCAAGGGCACACTCGAACTCTTCCTGCGCCAGATCTTCAATGATGATGTCAAAGTCCGCCTGCGTCCGAGCTTTTTCCCTTTCACGGAGCCTTCGACGGAAGTCGATATTTCCTGTGTCATGTGCCATGGCAAGGGCTGCAAGGTCTGCAAGGTACGGGCTGGCTTGAGATCCTGGGGGCCGGCATGGTCCATCCTCATGTACTCGAGATGAGCGGTTACGATCCGAAGAAGGTCTCGGGATTCGCATTCGGCATGGGTGTAGAGCGCATCGCGATGCTTTCGTATGGTGTCGATGACTTGCGCCTGTTCTATGACAATGATATGCGCTTCCTGCGCCAGTTCTGAATGAGAAAGGGGATACACTATGCAGGTTTCCATTAAATGGTTAAAGGATTATATTGATTTTGACTGGTCTGCGGAAGAACTCGCCGATCGTTTCACGATGGCTGGCGTACCGGTGGAGAATGTCATTCGTGCCGATGAGGGACTCGATAAAGTCGTGACGGGCCGCATCGAGAAGCTCGAGAAACATCCGGATTCCGATCACCTCCAAATCTGCCAGATGAATGTCGGTGAGAAAGACCTCATCCAGATCATCACCGGGGCTCAGAATGTGGCAGAAGGGCAGGTTGTACCGGTAGCCATGGTTGGTGCCCATCTGCCGAATGGCCTCCACATCAAGAAGGGGAAACTCCGCGGCCTGCCATCAAACGGCATGCTCTGTTCGGCTGGTGAACTGCATCTTGACCTCACGAAACTGACGGAAGAGGAAAAAGACGGTATATACATCCTGCCGGCCGATACCCCGGTCGTGTGCCGGCGAAAGAGGTGCTGGGTCTCGATGATGTGGTGCTTGAATTCGAGCTTACGGCGAACCGCGGGGATTGCTTCAGCGTACTTGGTCTCGTGCGTGAAATCGCTGTGCTGACAGGCAACAAGCCGAAATGGCCGGTCATTGCCTGCCGGGAAGATGATGCGGCGCAAGCTCGGACATGGTTTCTATCGGTATTGCCGCCCACGAGCTTTGTGACCGTTTCAGTGCGCGTGTCATCAAGAATGTCAAGATCGGCCCGTCTCCTGAGTGGATGCAGCAGCGCCTTGAAGGTGCTGGCATCCGCGCTATCAACAATGTGGTCGATGTGACGAATTTTGTCATGATTGAACTCGGTCAGCCGATGCATGCCTATGATTACGATGAGATTATGGGACATACGCTGACGGCACGTCTTGCAAGGCTGGTGAGAATCTCCATACGCTGGATGACAGTTCGCGTCTTGCCAAAGGCACGGAACTCGTCATCGCCGATGCGGAGCATCCGGCAGGTCTGGCAGGCATCATGGGCGGACTGGAAACGGAAGTCACGGAAAAGACAACGACGGTCGTCCTCGAAGCGGCTTCTTTCAATGGCCCGAGCATCCGCCGTACGGCACGTGCCTGTGGCCTGCATTCTGAGGCTTCGGGACGCTTTGAGCGTGGTGTCGATGTGACGAATACGCCGCGTGCTTTGGATCGTGCCTGCCAGCTCCTCCAGGATATGGGTGCCTGCACGGTCACAAAAGGGATTGTCGATTGCTATCCGGAGAAAAAGCAGCCGGTGACGATTGATTATACGACGGCTGAGATCAATCGTCGCCTTGGCACGAATATCCCGGGAGCAGAAATGGTCAAGATCCTTACAGAACTCGGTTTCCAGGTCGAAGCCAAAGGGGCAGAATCTTACCATGTCACGGTTCCTTCCTGGCGCAATGACTGCACGTATATGGAAGATCTTTCGGAAGAAGTCGCCCGTATCTATGGCTTCGACAAGATTGCCAGCACGACGCCGTTTGGCCGCATGGTCCAGGGACGACAGAGCAGCAAGCAGGACTTTGTGGATACCATCAAGCACACGCTGGCTTCCCTTGGCATGACGGAAGAACTTTCCTTCTCTTTCACGAGTACGGATCTTTTTGACAAACTGCTGGTGCCGGCGGATTCACCGCTGCGTCAGGCCATCCCCATCATGAATCCGCTGACAGACGAGGCACCGCTCGTACGGACTTGTCTCTTGACTTCCATCATGGAGAATGCCGTACGCAACTTCTCACGCAAGAATAACGACCTCAAACTCTTCGATGTCGCACCGGTATTCCTGCCCAAGGCACTGCCGCTCACGGAACTGCCGGAAGAACGGCTGAAGGTGGCTGGACTCATCACGGGTCGCCGCCATGAAGTAGGCTGGAACCAGGCTGGCGACATGGTTGACTTTTTCGATATGAAGGGCATTGTCGAAGAACTCTTCCGTGTGCTTGGTATCACGAAGTACACGGTTGAAGCCGGTGAACACTTTGCCCTGCATCCGGGCAAGACCGCTCTTTTCAAGAAGGGGCGCGAGGTCATTGCCACGGTCGGAGAGCTGCATCCGCAGGCTGCTGAGAACTTTGGCATCAAACAGAAGGTATATCTCTTTGAGATGGATGTAGAAGTCCTCATGAAATATACGGGCAAGAGCTTCCACTTCGAATCCCTGCCGAAATATCCGGCGATTGAGCGCGATCTTGCTATCGTAGTGACAGAAGATGTTGCGGCAGCAGATATCGAGCGCGTCATTGCAAGAATGGCGGCAAGCATTTCAAAGGTGTGACGCTCTTTGATGTCTATACGGGCGAGCATGTTGCCAAAGGCAAGAAGAGCCTGGCCTTCAATCTGCAGTTCCAGTCGAAGGACAAGACACTGACCGATGAAGAAGCCGATACTGCTTTCCAGAGCATCCTCAAGGCTGTGGAAAAACAGTTTGCCGCAGAATTGCGCGCTTGATTTGATTTTGTGGAGGTGCTTTCCCATGCCGAATCAGGATCCTCGTTCCTCACAGGTGGAAAAGAAATCGGCGCAGCGTATCGTTGTGGAGATCTTTGGCGATAGTTATCCCTTGAAAACGGATGACCCGGAGCATCTGAAGGTGCTTGCCAAAGGCGTTGATCAACTCATGAAGCGCACCGCTCGTTCCGTCAGCAGCTTTGATGGCACGAAGATTGCCGTGCTTACAGCGCTGCAGATTGCAGATGAGTATGACAAACTGAAAAAAGATTACGATGAACTCGTTGCATTGCTTGACGAAAAATAATCGTTTCATTGGCAGGGCTGCCGTCCTCTTTCAGGGCGGCGGCCCTGTCTTTTCTCATGGGCTTGCAATAATCTTTACCATATGTTAATATTTAAGTATAAGTTTTACAAAAGTTAAATAAAATACTAGGAGGTTTGACATATGGGAATTTTCAAGAAACGCATTGGCCGGATGCCTTTTCTCGTTATCAGCCTGGGGATTTATCTGCTGGCCCCTCTGTACGTTGCTCATACCTGGGAACATCGCGCTTTGACACGGTATTTTACAGAACCACAAGGGCTCTTGGCGGGTTTCTTTCGCATCTTGGGTGATGGAGTGCCCTGCTTTTTCGCACATCAGCTGGTACCGGGACATCCCTGGAGATGACGATCCCGTTTGTATTGACCTTGATGCTGGTGACACTCTGGCGATGCAATGATTGCCGGGCGAGCCGCCGTTGTCTCGTCTTGCAGTGCCTGCCCATCGCAAGCCTGTTCGCCTTTGTCTATCTGAGTGCGCGCACGACATATCAGCCGCGTCGGCGCATGGCTGTGCGCAGGCAAGAGGACTGTAGCCGGACAAGCTGGCTGGGAAATCTCGAACACGACAGGAGGGGGCAGCGTCATATTGCTTAAGCCAGCCGGTTGGTGCGGGGAGGGATGCCTTGCACCTCCTGCAGTCAGATGATAGAATGGAAGCAACGCAATCAACATGGCCGTTTCGCATAAAGAAGCAGCTCATGGTAAATCGGAACCGTAGGATATTTTTGGATGGCCTGAGAGAGGATGGATCTTGTGAAATTCTGTGATAAATTGCTTCAGCTGCGGCGTGCCCGCAAGCTGACACAGAAAGAGGTGGCTGCTGCCTGTGGCATTACGCGTCAGACATACAGCGGCTATGAATCGGGTGACCGTTATCCGAAGAAGAAGGAGACGTATCAGGTGCTGGCAGATTTTTTCGATGTCAGCTTTGCTTACCTTTACACGGATGACGAGATGTTCATTGAGGCAGCAGGGGAACAGTATGGCAGTCGCGGGATGGCGCAAGCTAGAGATCTCGTGAGCCGTCTGGCTGGGATGTTTGCGGGCGGCGAGCTTTCCGACCAGGACCGTGAGGCGTCATGCGTTCTCTGGAGCGTGCTTATTGGCTGGCCAAAGAGGACAACAAGAAGTATACACCGAAAAAATATCGGAAATGAGAGTCTTGAGATGGGAAGTGACGGGACGGATGAATTCGCTACAGCTTTATCGGAAGGCGCAGCAAGTGAAAGCAAAGTCGGCAGCACGGGATATGCTGGGACTTGCAACAGAATTGGGCATTCTTGTCGAGTTTTCCGATGATTATAAGGATTTGCTCGGGATGTACTATAGCCATTGGCATCATCGCTTCATTTTCCTTAACAGCCGCCTTGACGAGGATTGGCTGCCGATGGTTGTAGCGCATGAGATCGGACATGACCAGCTTCACCGGACCCTGGCGCAAGCGGCCTGCAGGAATTTGAACTTTTCCGCATGAATAACCGTACGGAATATGAGGCCAATGCCTTTGCTTCCCATCTGCTGCTGGATAATGAAGAAGTTTACCATCTGGTGCGCGAAGGTGCGGACATTGATACGATCTCCAAATGCATGCACTGCAACATCAATCTCATGCTCATCAAGATGCGGGAGATGGCATCTTTGGGCTATGACCTGCGCCTTACCGATACGGCTGACAGCCATTTTTTCAAGCATATCCATGCGTGACGGCAATTTGTGTGATTGGTTACGGCAGGACAGCAAACTGCTGTGGTAAAGTAGATGGGAGCATTGCCCTCCCCCTGACCGACGGGAGCCGTCCGGCACTGCGGACAGGACGATAGGACAGGATGAAAATAGGGAACGACAGAAAGGCGGTTAAGGGATGCAGGTTTTGACATGCAGGGAAAAGGCAGGCTGGAATATAGCCTTGGCAGAACTCACAGGAACTTCACTGGAAGAGATTGCCAAAGAAGTCTTGAGGGAATACGGGCTCAATGCACAGTTTCCTTTTACGTATCTTGGTGTAGAGTACACGGTATTCTACGATGATGAGATTTTTACACGCGGCAGGAAGACCATTGTGGCCACGTTGTATCTTCAGGGGGATGCGACTCACAGCTATCTCGACCCTGAGGGGCCGGATCTCGTCTTTGGTGATTTTGTCATCGTGGGCGGACATGCTCATGACGGTGTCCTCAAGGGACTCGGAGAAGATGATGTCAAAAAGCTCTCGACGTTTATCCTGGAAAGTGAGGCGACGCTCAAGGAGATGCGCCAGGCAAAATTGTTCCGCGATAACGAGACAATCCGTTCGGCTCTTGTCCAGCGACGTTTTGCCAAATGATGGCCGACGCAGTTGCAGCACGAAGGAACTGCCCTATATTCCGGATGGGCGCTTCGGCTTTGCACGCAGAAGCTGGCAGAAGAAAAGAAAGGTGGATGCGCATGCGCAGGCATGACCGGGAAATCAAGGAATGGGCAGATCTTATTGCCGTGATCAGGCGGGCTCAGGTATGCCGCCTGGCTCTTAATGATGAAGACGGCTTTCCTTATATCTTGCCCTTGAATTTTGGCATGGAAGAGAGGGAGGGGAAGCTGCGACTCTTTTTCCACAGTGCCTTGGAAGGGCGCAAGTTTGAACTCATGAAGCGGGACAACCGTGCTTCGTTTGAACTGGATGGCAAGCATCAGTTGCAGTATTTTGCAGAACAGGGGTATTGTACGTATGCTTACGAGAGCATCGTTGGCAAGGGGCATCTTTTCATGGTGCCTGATGATGAGAAGCAGGCAGCACTTGCGTGCTTGATGGATCATTATCATCCAGGTGAACATGCCTATTTCAACCCTGCAGCTATCCCGCGCACAGCAGTCTACTGCCTTGAGGTCGACTCCTTCACGGGCAAGCGTAAGCTGCCGAAATGATCATAGGACTACGGGATTGAAGATGCTTTTATGCTTTTGACTGCTTCCGTAAAGCAGTCAAAAGCTGGCTGCTCTTTGTACCTATCCGCCTGGGATAGATAAGACGAAATTTGTCGATAATTCGCGATAAATTTCGTCTTTTTTTGTTTGCTCGTTCGGATTCTATCGGTTTTCTTTCGATAGTTATTTTTTGAACGAATTCGCAAAAAAGTTGTGTCACGGCGCCAAAAGTATGTTATAATATGAACAAATGAAATCAATGAAATAAATAGGAGGATAAATCATGGCTATTGTTGTTTTGGGGATTATGATTACGTTTGTTCTTTGCCTTTGCGGTGTATTCACGACAGATTGAGGATTTTTAGGCATATTGATAGGGATATCCTGTGATGTCTGCATGGATTTTTACTTTGTGCTTCTAGTAACTTTTTATGGAGGGATAAATAATGGCTATTGTTGTTTTGGGGATTATGATTACGTTTGTCCTTTGTCTTTGCGGTGTGTTCACGACGGACTGAATGCTTTTTGACAAAAGTTTTTGGGAAGGTCATGATGGCAATTATCAATGATATATACGTACAAAACAGGGCTCCTGCCTGCAACTGCAGCAATGGAGTCCTGTTTTAGTGAAGAATTTATTATGATTTTTCGCCGATCAGGCAAGCGCCATTGGTACGGATGACATCACGATACCAGTAAAAGGATTTCTTCCGGTAGCGTTTCAGCGTACCAGATCCATCATCATTGCGGTCTACATAAATGTAACCGTAGCGTTTGCTCATCTGAGCCGTGGAAGCTGAGACGAGGTCGATGCAGCCCCAGGAGGTGTATCCCATGACAGGGATACCATCTGCCAGGGCTTCATTTACAGCCAGCAGATGGTCGCGCAGATAGGCGATGCGATAGTCGTCGTTGACGGTGAGCTTCCTGCGTCATCACGGCAGAGTTCGTCTTTGGCACCCAAGCCATTTTCGACGATGAAAAGTGGTTTTTGCCAACGGTCATAGTATTTGTTCAAGATGTAACGCAATCCTTGCGGATCAACCTGCCATCCCCATTCGGAATCCTTGAGATAAGGGTTTTTCTTGCCGCCAAGGATATTGCCGACCCCTGATTTGCCACTGGCTCCCTCACAAATGCTCATATAATAGCTGAATGAGACGAAGTCCACCGGGTTCTCGCGCAGCAAGCGCAGCTCTTCTTCTGTGGCCTGGATCTTTATGCCATGCTCGCGGAAAAAGCGTTTCATGTAGCCGGGATAAACTCCGCGTACGTGCATATCACCGAAGAAATCATTGAAGTGGTCGGCCTGCATGACGGCGATGATATCGTCAGGGGCTGGCGTCAGCGGATAGATGGGCATGGCCAGGACCATGCAGCCAATCTTGGCATCTGGCATCATCTCGTGGGCAAGCTTTATTGCTTGGGCGGAAGCGACGAATTCGTGATGGCAGGCCTGATAGAGTTCCTGGAGAGAAAGCTGTTCTTTCGGTGTCAGGATACCGCCGCTCGTCAGCGGGACATGCAGGATGGAGTTGATTTCATTGAATGTCAGCCAGTATTTTACTGTGCCTTTGTAGCGGGTAAAGAGTGTACGCACGTAGCGTTCGTAGAAACCGATGAGTTCATGACTGGCCCAGCCATCATATTTTTGGGCCAGATGCAGGGGTGTTTCGTAATGAGAGATTGTCACGAGGGGTTCAATCCCATATTTATGGCATTCCGCAAACAATTCATCGTAGAAACGCAGCCCTGCTTCGTTTGGTTCAACTTCATCACCCTGCGGGAAGATGCGACTCCAGGCGATCGATGTGCGGAAGACTTTGAAGCCCATCTCAGCAAATAATTTGATGTCTTCCTTATAGTGGTGATAAAAGTCTATTGCCTGGAGCTTGAGATTGTCGGCAGTTGGCTTTGTTGTTGGGGGTGAGGAGAACCCATGCGGCAGGATATCCTGGATATCGAGCCTTTGCCGTCTTCCAGATAGGCACCCTCGCATTGATTGGCTGCTACAGCACCGCCCCAGAGAAAATTTTGAGGAAATGACATATTATCCTTCCTTTCATGCAGATCTAGCTTTTTGACATCATGATTTTGCTATTATTGTATTGGCACGTTGCTGTTTTTGTCAAATGAAGTGAATACTAGTTTTTTAGGTTATGGACTTTTGTTGTGTAATGATGTAATATAGTTACAAAAATTACAAGGAGAGCAGGTACTGTATGTCGATTGAGAAAGTAAAAGCATTTTTGCGGGAGAAAGGTTTATTGGACAGGATAATTGAGTTTGAGGATTCAACAGCTACAGTGGATCTTGCGGCGGCGGCACTCGGGGTAGAGCCGGGGTGCATTGCTAAATCCATGTCCTTTCTGGTCGATGGCTCACCATTGCTCGTATTGCTGGCCGGCGATGTCCGTGTGGATAACCATAAGTTCAAGATGGCTTTCCACAAGAAAGGACGGATGATTCCGTTTGACCAGGTAGAGACCTATATCGGCCATGCGCCAGGCGGCGTCTGCCCTTTTGCTGTCAAACAGGGCGTCCCTGTTTATCTCGATGTATCGCTGCAGCGGTTCCCGGTAGTCTACCCGGCCGCTGGCAATGCGCATAGTGCTGTGCGCATGACTCCGGAAGAACTTGCGCCGTTAGTTGACGCTGCAGGCTGGGTGGATGTGGCAAAAGATTGAGCTTGTAAAATCCCGGATTTATGATATAATGATGACAATCGATACGAAAGACACGCAATGGAGCGTCGCAGCCCTTGCGTGTCTTTTTGTATAGGCTCCCAAGATTGGGGTGATGTGAAACACATGATGCCAGAAATGTGGTTGAGAGGAGGATGCCTTATGATCAGCTTCCCGATTTTTTCTGAATTAGAAGCAAAACGCGATACCATCAACAAGAAGTTTCACCGCGAAACAGAACCACAGGTCGTGGAACGTCTGCAGCAATTCGGTTTCAAGACACAAGGTGACGCCCATCATATGATACTGACGGAAAAGAGTACGGGGAATCATTATTTACTGACCCTCAGCGCCTATGCGATTACTATCGAGTTTGAGCATATCAAGAATGGAGAGAAGATCACCATCTGTGAAATCAGTAATTTTGGCCTCAGTGCGCATCATGTCATGGATGTCCTGATTCGTTCCATTGATTGCTGGCTGCAATACGGTGTTATCTTCGATTATCGCAAAGCGCAGCATTTCGGCTTGGAAGCATGAGTGTCCTATTTGCTCTCCAGCCGTCTGCTGTGGATTTTGCTTCGTGACTGGCAGGATATCAACTTCCTGGCGAGAATACTATATCGTTTCACCGATATGTATTTAATAATTGAAAGGAAGCGATGAAAGCGATGAGAAAGCAATGGGGATTGGTGTTGGTGAGCGTACTGGTCATCTTGGTCTTTGCGGCAGGTTGTGGCCAGGTGACCCTGACAAGTCAGGAAGTCAAGGGCAGTATGACGAGCCTGCAGATGGACCTGCCTTTCACCTTGGAGCAGCAACCGCAGGAACAAACAACGCAAAATCCATATGTCAAATCGATTACCAACAATATGATTACGCAGGCTAAGGACATGGATTTCCATATGACCCAGTTCACGACCTATGTATTGGATCAGGAGGCAGTCCAGAAAGCAGGGGCGGGAGAGCAGGCAAAACTCCAAGATAAGATCCTCTCTTCGTATCTCTTGTCCTTCGAGAAGCACGTCAAAGCAACGGAACAATCGCGTGAGAGCAAAGCTCTGACCATTGGAGACCATGAAGCTACGGTCACGACACTGTATTGCAAGATGAAGGGCGAAGATGAAGTCATAAAAGTTGTATTCCTGCCGTTACCGCAAGAGGACTGGTTCATTTCTTTCGCTTACCCCAAAGAACATGAGAAGGATCAGGGAAAGCTGGCAGACCAGATCATTGCCAGTATCCAGGTAAAATGACGATGGAATCTTCGGTGATGGGACTGAAGAAAATAAAGAAGATCGAAAAAATCATCTTTTTTTCAGATAATATAAGAATCTTTTCAGAAAAGATTGCTACACTATACGTGTCGAAAGGAAAACATATCCAAGGTTTCCTCGACAGTGAAGTGAATCCCACTTCCTCCATTTCTCTCAAAAGGATAAACGATTCTTCCCAAGGAAGAGCGGGCTGTTATTATCCCATAACAGCTCGCTTTTCTTTATGTAAGGCAGGGGATACAAAGAAAATCA
>ENA-OQBJ01000949-OQBJ01000949.1-human-gut-metagenome-genome-assembly--contig:-NODE-949-length-12973-cov-8.937490_pt1 | contig 12973 bp, 13 predicted proteins | sample MGYA00242743_ERZ504545 | MGnify/ENA primary metagenome ERZ504545 (study PRJEB26092, sample SAMD00036252) | human gut metagenome | host: Homo sapiens | study: EMG produced TPA metagenomics assembly of...
CTTCTTCACGGCTTGTATCACCTTCTTGGTAACAACGGGACTGCCCCAGCTGTCTCTGCATGGATAGAACCATCAGGGTTGCCAATCTGCATCGACTCACCATCCTGTCCAGGAGCTGAGCACTCGAATGCGTTGCCAAGATTCCACCCCACAACATCTTTATTCCATTGCCTGGGCAGTAGGTATGGATTCGCCTACACCTTCAGAAACTTGGACCGATTGGGACAGCTTTACGGTAACGGTTTCTGGGAAGCCCAAAAATTTCCCGGGGAATTTCCGGAAATGCTTCGGCCGGCCGGCACATCGGCAACGCCAGCCGCGCGCAGCTCTTCCAAGCTCTCGAGCGTACCCTCGATATCCTCGTGCGTCTCCTCAAATTCGGCGGCGACACCCAAGAATTCCTGAATGTTCTCGGCGCGGCTCTCGGACTCCATGGTGCCCTCGGCGCGGAACGCCTGCAGCAGGGCCGTCTTATCGACAATCATCTCGACGACGTCCTTGAGCTCGCCGTCCATGCGACGGCCCTCGCGCACCAGCGCCACAAAGCTCGACAGGCCGTTGCGCACCTTGGCGCTAAACATACCCGTCTCGGCTGTCGCAATCTCGCAGGCCTGGAAGAACGAACAACGGTTGTCGCGCGCCAGCTGCTCGATCTTTTGAATCGAGGTGGAACCGATGCCGCGGCGCGGCGTGTTGATGACGCGCTTGACGCTCATCTCGTCGGCCGGGTTCACGATCATCTTGAGATAGGCCATGACGTCACGGATCTCGGCACGGTCGAAGAATCGCGTGCCGCCCACGATCTTGTAGGGCACGCCCGCGCGCAGGAACATATCTTCGAGAATACGCGACTGGGCGTTGGTGCGGTAGAACACGGCGATATCGTCGTAGCTCGTGCCCTTGGAGTGCAGCTTTTCAATCTCTCCGGCAATCCAGCGACCCTCGTCGCGCTCGTCGCTTGCTGGAAGGCCTGGATCTTTTCGCCGTCGCCCTCGGCCGTAAACAGGCGCTTGTCCTTGCGCTGCGAGTTGTGGCGCACCACGGCATTGGCGGCGCTCAGGATATGGCCCGTGGAGCGGTAGTTCTGCTCCAGCTTAACGGTCTTGCAGTTTTTAAAGTCCTTCTCAAAGTCCAGGATGTTGGTGATGTCGGCGCCGCGCCAGCTGTAAATGGACTGGTCATCGTCGCCTACGACCATGAGGTTTTGGTACTTGGCGGCCAGCAGGTTGGCGATCTCGTACTGGACGTGGTTGGTGTCCTGATACTCGTCGACGCTAATGTAGCGGAAACGCTCTTGGTACTTATCGAGCACCTCGGGGCGGGTGCGCAGTAGCTCGAGCGTGCGCACGAGCAGGTCGTCGAAGTCCATCGCGTTGGCGGCGCGCAGGCGGCGCTCCAGCTCCAGGTAGACCTGCGCGGCCTTTTTGTCATTGGGGCTGTCAGCGGATTTGAGCATGTCCTCGGGCCCGATCATGGCGTTTTTGGCCGAGCTGATCTTGCTGCGGATCATGTTGATGGGGAATTGCTTTTGCTCGATACCGAGCGCCTGCATAATATCGCGCACCATGCGCTTGGAATCGTCGTCATCGTAGATGGTGAACTGACCGGTGTAGCCCAGCAGGTCGGCGTCCTCGCGCAGCATGCGCACGCACATAGCATGGAAGGTACACACCCACATGCCGCGGGTACCACTGGGATGAGTGCCGCCAGACGCTCACGCATCTCGGCCGCGGCCTTGTTGGTAAACGTGATGGCAAGCACCTGCCAGGCTTAACGCCCAGGTCGCCGAGCATATGCGCGATGCGGAAGGTCAGGACGCGGGTCTTGCCCGAGCCGGCGCCGGCAAGTACCAGCAACGGACCCTCGGTGGTGAGCACCGCCTCGCGCTGGGCGGGATTGAGGCTGTCGATATCGACGAGCGGCTTTGCGGGCGCAGGAGCCGGCGCGGGGGCGTCGTAGATGTCGAGTGGAACGAGCTCGGGCTCCGGCGCAGCGGGGGCGGTGTATGCATCGAGCGGCACGGGTTCCGGCGTGGGCGGCACGGGTACCGCGGCGTTCTTTTCCCAGGGCAAGGGCTGGGTCATGGGCGACTCCTCATCTGACGGACGGCGCGCCTGCGGGCAGCGCCATAGTTTGAGCCGTACTAGTATACCGAGCCGCGCGGACACCGACGCAAATCACACCACGACTCCGTGCGTCACCGTCAGGCTCGCCCCAACGGATTTGGTGCAATGGGGTCAGGTTACTTTGCACCAATCTATTGACAATCACGAAACCGCCGATGTCATGGCAGCAGCAGCGAGCGACGGTCAGGGCGAACAAATTGGCATGAAAAGGGGGCGGCATAGACCTTTTGGTCATGCCACCCTCTTTGAATGACAAGCTGTCGCTCTGGCCGCCGCGCAGCGTCGACTAAGTTAAAGGCCGAGCATCGGCTCCAGAACGAAGAAGTATGCGAGCACTACGATGCCCAGGATGATGCGGTAAACACCGAAGCATTTAAAGTCGTGACGGCGGACGAAGCCCATGAGCCACTTGATGGCGATGAGCGAAACCACAAAGGCAACAACGCAGCCCACGCCCAAAATGGCGATCTCGTTGGTGCCGAACGTGCCGCCCTTGATGAAGTACTTGACCAGCTTGAGCGCACTCGCGCCAAACATGACAGGGATGGCCAGGAAGAACGTGAACTTGGACGCCACCGAACGCGTGCAGCCCAGCAGCAGGCCGCCGATGATGGTAGAACCGGAGCGAGACGTACCAGGCACCAGCGAAAGCACCTGGAAGCAGCCGATACCCAGCGCAGTCTTCCAGCTTAGATCCTCGAACGTGGCGATGGAACCAAAGTCCAGATTCTCGTCATCGTCCTCATCCTCAGCGGTAGCCGTGGCGGGCGCCGCAAAGTGTGCACCGGCGGGACGTCCACCCGACACCACAGCACGCGAACCAAACGAACCGGCAACGGCCATTTCCTCGCGCTTGCTCGCGCGCCAGTTCTCGATCACGATAAACAGCACGCCGTACACAATGAGCGCCAGCGCCACGACGGGAGCGTTGTAGAAATGCTCCTCCATCCAGTCGTTGAGCGGCAGGCCGATCGCCGCCGCAGGAATGCAACCGAGCACAATCTTGCCCCACAGCACCCAGGTGTCGCGACGGCCCTCCTTGCCCTTGCTGGGCGAGAACGGGTTGAGCTCGTGGAAAAACAGCACGCAGACGGCCAGAATGGCGCCGAGCTGAATCACGACCAGGAACATATTCCAGAACGTCTCGCTCACGTTCATCTTGACGAACTCGTCCACCAAGATCATGTGACCCGTCGACGAAACGGGCAGCCATTCGGTGATGCCCTCGACCAGGCCCATGAAGGCAGATTTTAGAAGCTCGATAATATCCAAAGGGACCCCCTCGTTAGACACCCGCCGGTAGATGTTCTGCGGACGATGCGGGCGATGTCCCATTATCAACCGTTGGCGGTGCGACCGCGCCTACCCTTACCAAAAAACTCGCCCGTTCACAGAATTGCGAGCAGTTAAACCGAAATCCTTGGGTATAACTGCAACAAGATAAAGTGTCCGGCGGTCAACGCACCCGCGCCCGCCCGACGCACGAGCCCCGCGCCCGTGCGATAGACCAAGGAGGAAACCATGAACGAGGGCTACACCAAGGTATTTGTTTCACTCGACGGTACTGAGCAGCAGGATTTTGTGCTCGCACGCGCCATCAAGGTCGCCGCGAACAACGGCGCCAAGCTGATTATCGGCCACGTTATCGATTCCACGGCACTCGAGAGCGCCGGCTCCTATCCGGTCGACCTGGTCAACGGCCTAGAGGAGGCATTTAAGAACTCCATCGCCAAGCAGCTCGAAGAGGCCAAGGCCAATCCCGACATTCCCGAGGTCGAGGTCATGATTCGCGCCGGCCGCATTCGCGAGACGCTCAAGGACGAGATGCTCGACGTGGTCAAGCCCGACCTGGTGCTCTGCGGCGCCCGCGGCCTGTCCTCGATCAAGTATGCGCTCCTGGGTTCGATTTCGACGTTCCTGCTGCGCAACACCGACTGCGACATTCTGGTCGTGAAGTAGCGTTGCTCCCACCGGCCGCGGGGCCTGCGGGGTTTCCACGGGCACGTCCTCGCCGCGTTGCGGCTGCGGGATGTGCCCTTAGGAAACCCCTCCCGGCCCCGCGGCCTTCGCAGCCTTACTTCAGCGAGTTGTCTGATAAAAGATGGCGTGCCGCCCCGTTTGGGGCGGCACGTTTTGTTTGGGCTGCACGTTTTTGTTTTGGGAGATCCATTTGAGCCTCATAGTTATGTTCACGTTCGGGAACATAACGCCAGTTGCCTTAGCTAAGTTCACGTTCGGGAACATAGCCGTCCGCAGCGCAAGACGGCCCGGCTACTCAAAGTATTGGAACTTGTTCGTTGAGAAGGCAAACGTAACGACAAAGCCTTCGCCGGGGTCGGATGCCGCGGTGACATCGATGCCCATCTTGGAGCACAGCGCGCCACCAGGTAGAGGCCGATGCCCGTTGCGCGCTTGGTGGTGCGGCCGTTGTCGCCGGTAAAACCCTTCTCGAACACGCGCGGCAGGTCGGCCGCGCTCACGCCGCAGCCGTTGTCCGCGACGGTAAGCTCGATGCGTTCGCTCGCCAGGCCCTCGTCCAGCAACGCGCCCGAAAACACGATCTTTGCGCCGTCCTCGCGCGCATATTTAATGCTGTTCTGAATGAGCTGGCCCAGGATAAACTCGAGCCACTTTTCGTCGGTAAAGACCTCGAAATCGAGGTTCTCGCACACCGGAGCCACGTGCGCCGCAATGAGCTCGCGCGCGTTGGCCTTAATCGCACCCGTCACCAAGGTCTTGAGATCCCAGCGGCGAATCAGGTAGTCGCGTTCCACGACTTCCGAGCGCGCATAGTACAGCGCCTGGTCGATATAGCGCTCCACGCGAGCCAGCTCGCGACCCAGGTCATCCACACGCGACAGGTCGTCTTCGCTGCCGTCCAAGTTTTCCAGAATCAGATGAGCGGCCGCCAAGGGCAGCTTGGCCTCGTGGACCCAGCTCTCGATATAGTCGCGATAGTCGTCGGTCTGACGCCGGCCTTCGGCAACCTCGTCGCAGGCGGCTTTGCCCACCCGGCGCAGGACCTCGTACTCGAGCTCGCCCTCGGCATAGGTTGGGCATTGCACCATCTCCTGCACCCACGCGGGACTCTCCAGCTCCTCGGCCGCACGCTCCAGCTGGCGCAGAAAGCGGCGACGGCGCGTATATTCGATCACGATACCCAGCATGCCAAAGGCAAAGGACACGCCGATTGCCACGATCACGATAGATGCAGGAGCACCGGCGACCGTCAGCACAAAGCAGCTCAGCAACACGCCGCACGTCCACACGACGACGGGCAGCAACGCGTCTTTAAAGAACTTGCCAAACGACATGGCCGGGTCCTAAACCGAATAGCCTTGGCCGCGGTGCGTAGTGAGGTATCCCTTGATGCCGATCTTGTCGAGCGTTGCACGCAGGCGGTTGATGTTGACGGTGAGCGTGTTGTCGTCCACGAAGGCATCGGAATCCCACAGGTCCTGCATGATGGCCGAGCGCGAGACGATCTTGCCCGCGCGGCCCAAGAGCAGCGAGAGAATGCGCAGTTCGTTTTTGGTGAGCTCGGTACTGTCGCCGGTTGTCGTATTGGTAACCGTGGAGCGGGCAAGGTCGAGCTCCAGCCCCTTGTGGACCATGGTGCTGCGCTCGCCTGCCGCCGTGGTGCGGCGCAGCAGCGCGTTGATGCGTGCCACGAGCACGCGCGCGCTATAGGGCTTGGAGATAAAGTCGTCCGCACCGAGTGTCATGGCCATGACCTCGTCGATCTCGGTCGTGCGCGACGTGAGAACGATGATGGGGACCTCGGATTCGCGGCGGACTTCGTGGCAGATATGCTGGCCGTCTTTGACGGGAAGCGTGAGGTCGAGCAGTACCAGATCGGGCGCGGCAGCGAGAATATCGCGCGAGACGTGCTCGAACAATTCGCAGGCCTCGACCTCAAAACCTGCACGGACAAGGATGTCGGCAAGCTCGCGGCGAATGGGCTCGTCGTCCTCAACGATATAGATTAGCGCCATGGATTCCGCTCCCCTCTTGGTTGTCTTATCCCATTATGACCGCGAAGCCGCAGGTACGAGCCCCACGCGGCACCAAGGTGACAGAACTGTTCGCGAGCGGGGGCGTTTTGTCCGCCTTACGCTCGCGACGGGAACGGGGACCAAAATGATTTTTTTATCCCCGTCCCAGAATAATCATTTAGCGACGGGCGCGAAGCTTTTCGTAGCCGTCAGCGAAGAAGGTGACCATAGCAGCGTCCGCCTCGGCGGCATCGGTATCGTCAGCGGGGACCACGCCGTGCTCGTCGCTCACCAGGAACAGCGCGCCCTTGAGCTGAGCGGGGATGTCTACGCGCGTGACCGGGATGTCCTTGGTCTGGGCCAGCTGCTCAATGAGCGTCGCCGTGCCGCACAGGCACTCGTCCGCCGGCACCACAAAGGCCAGCTCACCGTTGTTGACGGCAGCGAGCAGCTCGGGCGCCACGCCGGTCTCGTCGGCCTCGGAGCGGGCCTCGGCGGAGCGGGCACGCAGTGCCTTGGCCGACGTATCGGCTAGCGGCTCGTACTCCCCCACTGTCATGGCGGCATTGCCGTTGATATCGATCACCAGCATGAGCACACCGTCATGTGCGGTGTAATCGCCCTCGGCAAGCGACCACTCAACGTGCTGTTTGGCCCAGCTGAGCATGTTATGGGTAAGCGGCTCGCCCTGCACCAAGCGCTCGGACAGTGCGCGAATGTGGCGGTTGAGCATGGGCACCTTTTTATTGGACATGCGCCAACGGCAGACAAGCGCGGGCTTGTCGAGCGTAAACTTCTCGACCGCCTCCTGATTGGCGCAAAAGTCCTCGTACGCACGCTGATCCTCGGCATTGCCAAACAGCTCGGCATCATCAATCTGGGGCATGGTCATACCTTTCGTGTTAGTCATTCCGTCCTCTTATACCAAAAAGACGGCCCTCCAAACGGAGCGACCGTCTTTTGCAGAGATTATTTTGTCCCGAGGCGAAACTTAGTGCCTAAAGTGGCGAGCGCCCGTGAAGACCATAGCAATATTGTGCTCGTTGCAGGCCTGGATGCTCTCGTCGTCGCGCTTGGAGCCGCCGGGCTGGATGATGCAGGTCACGCCGTGTGCAGCAAGCACGTCGACGTTGTCGCGGAACGGGAAGAACGCGTCGCTTGCACAGGCAAAGCCGCCCTTCTCCACGCCCTCGCGCTCGCAGAAGTCCTCGGCGCGCTCGCAGGCAAGCAGCGCAGAGTCAACGCGGTTAGGCTGACCCGGGCCCATGCCAATGCCGGCCTTACCCTTGGAGACCAGGATGGCGTTGGACTTAACGCCCTTGCAGACCTTCCAGGCAAACTCGAGCTCGGCCATCTCGGCGTCGGTGGGCTTGCGGTCGGTGGGGAACGTAAAGGTCGCGGGGTCCTCGGTCACGTGGTCGACCTCCTGCACCAGCATGCCGCCGTCGATGGAGCGCAGCTCCACCTGGGCGCCGTGGTCCACGCCGCCGGTAGCCAGCACGCGCAGATTGGGGCGCTTGGCCATGCGCTCGAGCGCCTCGGCGGTGTAGCTCGGGGCGATGATGACCTCGACGAACTGCTTGTTCTCGTCGGCAAAATGCTCAACGAGCTCAAAGGGAACCTCGCGGTTGCAGGCGATGATGCCGCCGAAGGCGCTCTTGGGATCGCAGGCAAAAGCGCGGTCGTAGGCGGCCGTGATGTCCTCGGCAACGGCGGAACCGCAGGGGTTCTGATGCTTGAGGATCACGCAGGCCGGCTCGTCGAACTCGCGGACCAGGTTCCAGGCGGCATCGGCGTCCAAATAATTGTTGTAGCTGAGCGGCTTGCCCTGGATCTGCTCGGAGCCCACAAGCGGGAACTGCGAGCTCGCGGTGTTCTCGCAGCCCTCGGCAAAGCGATAGACCGTGGCCTTCTGTTGCGGGTTCTCGCCATAGCGCAGGTCGTCGACCTTCTCCAGCGAGATCTCGAGCTTGGCAGAGGTGTCCGCCACGTCGCTTGCCTGAGCGGCAAGCCAACGGGAGATAGCCGTGTCGTAGGCGGCGGTAGTCTGGTAGACCTTCACCTGCAGGCGGCGACGGGTGGCAAGCGTGGTGCAGCCGCCAGTCTCGTGCATCTCGGCCAGGACGGCGTCGTAGTCAGCCGGGTCGGAGATAACGGTAACGCTCACGGCGTTCTTGGCGGCAGAGCGCAGCATGGAGGGACCGCCGATGTCGATGTGCTCGATGGCATCCGCAAAGGTGACCTCGGGGTTGGCAACGGTCTTCTCGAACTCGTACAGGTTGACGACGACCAAGTCGATCAGCTTAATGCCGTGCTGAGCGGCCTCCTGCATGTGCTGCTCGGAATCGCGGCGGGCCAGCAGCGCGCCGTGAACCTTGGGGTGCAGGGTCTTAACGCGGCCGTCCATCATCTCGGGATAGCCCGTGAACTCCTCGATGGGGGTTACGGGAACGCCCGCGTCCTCGATGGCACGAGCCGTGCCGCCCGTAGAGATGATCTCGACGCCAAAGTCATCGACCAGCGTCCGTGCGAAATCGACGACACCCGTTTTATCGGTAACCGAGATCAACGCGCGTGCGATCTTCACATCAGATCCCATGCAGTCCTCCTGTCTGGTACGCCGCCGTGCTCTGTGAGTCGGTGATACGTCGATCTGCAGCGCTCGCGCGGCGGCATTGAAAATACTGATTCAATGTAGCGCATCGAGCGCATCGATGCACCCCGCAACGGGCGCATGTGCAGAAAAAGTTTGCTCGCGGAGGGGATGGGCACGGTGAGTTCATGGAACACAGGGGCACCATAATTAGATGCCAATAGCGTGGTAGAACTGTGCTCGATATGCATCCGCAAAAGAAAGAGGCACCATGGTCTCGCGGGTTCTCTACCGACCGTTTGATACCGAAGACTTCGACGCCATCGCGCTGATTCTGCAGCAGCTTTGGCATAACAATTCGGATAACGATGAGTACAACCGCCTTGAGGCCGCGTGCGACCTCGCCTATTGCCTTTCGTCATCGACGTTTTCGCAGGTTGCCGTAATCGACGGTCAGGCGCGTGGCATTTCGCTCGCGCGTGCGGGGCAAAGCTCCGGCGCCACCGTTAAGGAACATTGGATGGATACCGAACGCGCGCTGCTTTCGCAGATGCGCGAGCTGGAGCCCGATGTCTGCGCCGAGTATCTCTCGTTTGTGCGCGCAACCATCCGAACCAACAACCGCCTGCTCGAGAGCAGCCCGTTGCCGCACGACAACGAAGTCACGCTGCTCGCCGTCGATCCCGATGTCCACGGCCTGGGTGTAGGCTCAGTGTTGCTCGATGCCGCGGTCTCGTACCTGTCCTCGCGCGGGGCGACAAGGGCGCACCTGTACACCGACTCCAACTGCTCGTGGAAGTTCTACGAGTTGCACGGCTTTAAGCGCACGGCCACGCACCGCGCCAACCGCGAAGAGCGTCGTCACGACATGCCGCGCGAAAGCTTTCTCTACGAACTCGACCTAACAGCCTAGCCCAAGCAGCCACACCTAGTCATTTAAGAACGTCCCCAATGATTGATCCCCAACAACTAGTCATTTAAGTCTGTCCCTAATGAGTGGCCTAGGGGGTTTGTAGATAGCCGTGGTCAAAATACATCAAATATGAGTACTGTTACCTTTTTAGTAGCAGCGATTCGGGGCATTTTTGATGCTTATAGGCATGACGACCAGCTGCACGAGCTGACGTAACTCCCCAAATGTTCAATAAAATGGGCTCCTAACGAGAAGTACTCTCATTAGGAGCCCATTATTATGTGCAAACATATGTGACCAACGCAGCAACAGTACTCATATTTGGCATTTTTTGTCCACTGCCCCTTGCGCGAAGGTCCTCAGCGGAAAGTTTGACCCGTTTCGATGCACAAAAATGGGATGAATCTTCCCTGGCAACCGCCAGAAAGATCCACCCCAAAGCAAGCGCTCGCTAGAACGTTCCGCCGCCGCCTCCGCCGACGCCGCCACCGCCGCCACCGGAAAAGCCGCCGCCGCTGCCGCCGCTCGAACTATCGGAACTCGAAGCCAGCTCGCGGATGGTCTCGTGGTACACATCGTTGAACGAATCGAGCGGGGACTCGTTGCCGTAGTGATGGTAATACCACCAGTAGCAGGGGTAGTTGTCGTAGAAATCGTCGCTGTTGCGCAGGTCCGCAGGCACGGCCTCGGCCAGCTGTCGCAGCACTTCTTTCGAAACGCCTAGGGCAACGCCCATCACCAGCAGCTTGTTCCACAGCACCAGATCGCCCGGGACGGCTTCCTTTAGGCGTGTGAAATCCTCGAGCCAATGCTTGAGCGCCTTGCAGCGAGCCGCCACCTCGGCGCCCTCCGGCGTGTAACGGCGGAAGGTGCAGCTCAGGACAAAGCCCACGATCGTGACGGGGATCGAAATCACAGCGGCACCGACGTTGGCGTCCGCAAAGTCGGTATAGAACAGAGAGCCCAAAATGCCAAAGACAATGATGATGCCGAGAACCAGGCCGGCCACCATCGCGATAGTGCCATCCGATGCGATAAACTCGCGCTCCTCCAGCTTGCCCTTAACCGTGCTCTGATAGTCCTCGAGCTTGTCGCCAACAGATTCAGTACGCTCGCTGGCATACTCCTCCAGCTCGCTAAACGTGCGCGAACGGACGCCGTCTTTATCGGGCTTAACGCCAGCGAAGAAGACCTTGAGCACGTCGCGATCGATGCCGTCCTTCTTGGCGGCCTTCCAGGCCTCGTCGGTCACTGTGATGCGATACGTCTGCTCCTCTTTTTCGCGACGGAGCAGACCCTTCTTCTTGGTCTCGGTCGCTTCTTCTAGCTTGATCACGCGGTCGTCGGTCAGCTTCATCAGTGTGGCGATATATGCCTGATCGGGCACGCCGTTCCAGCTCATAAGAGCTGCAAGCACCGCGGGATGGTCGGCGGAGGGCACATCGCGGAAGTACTCGTCCTGGAAGAGCGGCTTGGGCTTGGGCCTGCGCAGCTTGAGCATCACGATCACACCGGTATAGGCAACCGCCACGACAACACACGCCACGGCGATCGCACCGGCAACCGCACGCGCGTGCTCACGGCGGGCGTTAGCTTCGTCGGCCCATTCCTTCTCTTCGCTCAGGATCGTTGACATGCGATCTTCGCCCGAAGCGGCAAGCTGCGGCACCCAGTCGCTAGGGAAGGCGATGCGTGCCTCGGCGAATTCGCCTGGTGCACGCAGGGAATGGTATAGGTGACCATGGGCTCGTCCTCATCGAGCGACACGTCGCCCGTCAGCGGACCATGGCCCCATGCGCGGAAGTTATCGCCCTTGACGGCCGCCGTCCCGGCAGCGGCATTCGCGAAGCACACTTCCATCTCGACGTCATCGGAATCCGCAGACCAGCCGTCACCCACGAACTTCCAGTAGAGCTCGGCGGTATCGGCCCAGTTCATAACCGCACCGGTCATGGTGTAGCTCACGTAGTAGATTGCGCTGTCGCCGCTCTCGTGAGGGCTGAACACCTTAATCCTTACGCCGTCACCGGTCTGCTCGACCGTGTAGACGCCAGAGTCGCCCTTGTTCGCGCTATCGACTTTGTTAAACGCGGTGTCCTCTTCCTCGACACTCAGCACGTCAACGCCCGCCGTGCCGCCCTGCTGGTTGGTGCCCGTATTGATCTCCCAAAACACGCCGTTGATGTCGTCGTCGAAATCAAACTGGCGTCCCTCGACAACGGTCAGCGATCCATCGGCCTCGACCGTGGCACTGATGTAGGTTTGGGTCATGGAATACCCGTCGGCACGTGCAACGGCGGGCAACAGCAGCAGCGCGCACGCGACGAGCGCGCAAATGGAAGCAAATCGCGCAAACGGGCAGCGCTGCCGACAGGTCTTGGCAACGGGGGCGTTCATAGGCACATCCTTTGTCTGTGATACCAGTAGCGTCATTGTCCCACGTTTGCGGGTTCATGTGACGAACATCTAGTCAGCGGAGTATTAAACGGGACGAAAGTCACGCCCGCGACCGGCACCTGGGGACGTTCCTTATCTGCCGGCAATCTGGGACACTCCTTGGCATAGCCCGCTCCGGCATAGATACCACTTCATAGCTCCGTCACAGGTGTAGCGGCTTTGTGTGGGCGCGGCGTGAGCCGATTAAGCCGGCGAGCGAGGGGCATAAAGCAGTTGAGCGAAAACGGTTTGCCCCTTTGCCGTTCGCTTGAGGATCATGTCCCCCTTTTCCGCGGAAACCCCGGCAGTTGCGAAGAGCTGCCGGGGCTTCTGTCGTTTGAGGGGTTGAAGGGGCTGAGCTTGGGGCGGTAATCGAGGTGTTGAGTCGGTGCCCGCCGCGCACAACACGCAGCCTCGGCAACTCGCGAGCATCGACGACGCCCCCTCACCTCACCCCGCGCTATACTCGTCCGCATGGATATCAACGCATGCAACATAGCAACACACGCCGCGGGCGCACCAGCCAGCGGCCGCTCCCGCGCCCGTCGTGGGCCGCTTTGCCCCGTCGCCCTCGGGCCGCATGCATCTGGGCAACGTGTTCAGCTGCCTGTGCGCGTGGCTTTCGGCCCGCAGCCAGGGCGGCAGCATCGTGTTGCGCATCGAGGACCTGGACGATCGCTGCAAGCGCCCGGAACTTGCCGCCCAATTGATTGACGACCTAGCCTGGCTGGGGCTTGAGTGGGACGAAGGCCCTACTGCCAGCACGATCGCCTGGACTTGTACGAGGACGCCCTGCACCAGCTGCAAGACGCCGGCCTCACCTATCCCTGCTTTTGCACGCGCGCCGAGCTCCACACCGCAAGCGCGCCGCACGCCAGCGACGGCACGCCCATCTACGCGCGCCGCCGAG
>ENA-OQBJ01000950-OQBJ01000950.1-human-gut-metagenome-genome-assembly--contig:-NODE-950-length-12961-cov-1.922861_pt1 | contig 12961 bp, 16 predicted proteins | sample MGYA00242743_ERZ504545 | MGnify/ENA primary metagenome ERZ504545 (study PRJEB26092, sample SAMD00036252) | human gut metagenome | host: Homo sapiens | study: EMG produced TPA metagenomics assembly of...
TATTATAGACACATTCTTATTCTATATTTCAAGTGTTTTTGAATTTTAAGTCATAATTCTAAATAATGATACACACCATGCTCCATTACTGTCATTCACAACCTTTTGCATAGTATCCTGAAGTTTTTCCTGGCTTTCGTCATTAATAACTGCCATTTTATTCTTCATCCCGTCCATGACAAGTTCTTCTACTGTCTTTCCGAATATACTGGTTTTCCAGATACCTCCTTCCATTTTTTCCTCATTTTTAATATACTGGATCAAATCTTTCGCCTGCTGCTCATTTCCAACAATCGGGGCTATCTCCGTCTCTATATTAGCACGGATCAAATGAATGGACGGCGCCTGCGAATGAATTTTCACCCCATATTTATTTCCCTGTCTGATAATCTCTGGTTCATCCAGTACGATCTCTTCTTTTGTCGGGCTGACTACTCCATACCCTTTCATCCGGACTGCAGTAAATGCATCTTCTACATTTTCATATTCATTCTTTAAGATTGAAAGTTTCTGCATCGTCTTTATCAGATCATACTGGCCTGTGATCGTAGTTCCTGTCATCTCACTTAACATTTCATAATAATATTTTTCATACATGTGGATCTGAATGATAACACAGCCTGTATCCATCTGTATCTGTTCTACATACCAGTCTTTTATGTATGGACTTTCCGGTCTTCCGGTTAAAGCTGCCGCATCTCTGATCTCTTCCAGGTGTTCGAGGATTTTTTGTATATGTTCCAGAAGGTCCTGTTTGATCTTGTGTGTAACCGGAAGCATTTCCACCCATTTCGGTATATAAAACTGTACCTCAGATATCGGGAATTCATACAAAACGGCCTCCAGAATCCGATAAATATCTTCTTCCTTTATTTGTTCACAATTTACGGTCATTGCTTTAACTCCATATGTATCTTCCAGTTTTTTTGCCTTCTCCTTAGCCTCCTGGCCATGTGGTTTTTTTGAATTCACCAGTACTACAAATGGTTTTCGGATAGACTGAAGTTCTCTTATAGTCCGTGCCTCCGCATCTTCATAATTTTCCGGCAGAATATCTGTAATCGTTCCATCGGTTGTTACCACGATTCCTATCGTTGCATGTTCATGAATCACTTTTTGTGTACCGATCACCGCTGCTTGGTAAATGGTATTTCTTCCTGATACCACGGAGTTTTTACCATACGTTCATGCCCGGCCTCCTCGTGTCCCGAAGCACCCTTTACCATATATCCGACACAGTCAATCAGACGGATCCTTACTTCAACATCCTGGTTCAGACGTATCACTGCAGCATCTTTCGGTACAAATTTGGCTCTGTTGTCATAATCGTCTTGCCTGCCGCAGACTGAGGAAGTTCGTCTCTTGTCCGCTCTTTCTTATGTTCATCTTCCATTCTTGGCAACACCATTACATCCATAAAGCGTTTGATAAATGTCGATTTTCCTGTTCTTACCGGTCCGACAACGCCGATATAGATTTCTCCGTTTGTTCTCGCTTTTATATCTTTATATAACTGTTCTGTGTCCACTTTCCCTGCTCCTTCCCGTTGTGCTGTTAAAGTATATGCACTTCTTCGCTCTTTATAGAACTTGCACTACAGATCAATAGTCATTTTCTATCATTTCCGTATCTGTTTAGCATTTGTTTATGCATCTGTAATTTGTTAAAATATAAGCAAAGATAAAGTTTTATTACAAAAAGGAGATTCTTATTATGGAAAGACATCAGATTACCGGACACACCGAATTAATCGGTCTTCTGGCTTATCCAATCCGCCACTCGCAGTCACCTGCAACACATAATGCAGCTTACGAAAAGCTAGGTGTTGACATTGTAAATCTTGCATTTGAAGTAGATGCACCTGAACTTGAAGATGCAATCAAGGGCTTACGCGCACTGAAGATGCGTGGTGCCAATGTTTCTATGCCAAATAAGACAATCGTACATCAGTATCTGGATGAAATCTCTCCGGCTGCCAAACTCTGTGGTGCGGTAAATACCATCGTCAATAAAGACGGCTACCTGGTCGGACACATCACAGACGGTATCGGTTATGTACAGTCTTTAAAGGACAATGACATTGACCCTACCGGAAAGAAAGTAACAATTGTAGGTTCCGGCGGAGCTGCTACTGCTGTTGAGATCCAGGCTGCACTGGATGGTGTTGCTGAGATGTCTATCTTCGCAAGAGATGACAAGTTCAAACAGAATGCACTCGATACGGTAAAGAAAATTAACGAAAATACCAATTGTAAAGCAACATTCTACCCTCTGGAAGATCTGGATAAATTAAAAGAAGAGATGCATTCTTCTTATCTTTTCACAAATGCCACAGGCGTTGGAATGAAGCCACTCGAAGGAATCACTTATATTCCTGATCCTTCTTTCTTCCGTCCTGATCTTATCGTCACAGACGTTGTCTACGCCCCACACGAAACAGCAATGTTGAAAATGGCAAGACACGCCGGATGTAAAACAATGAACGGACAGGGCATGATGCTCTTTCAGGCAATTGCAGCTATCGAACTGATCCTCGGCAAGCGTGTGGACAGTGAATACATGAAAGAAAAACTGGGAATTTCCTACGTTTATGAAGATTAAGGAGAATTTTTCTATGAACACTGTAAAAGTAAGAAATCTGGAACTCGGAAATGGAATTCCGGCAATCTGCATTCCTAATGTTGGAAAGACAAAAGAAGACATCCTTTCCCTTACCCGTACATATCTTGGCATGCATATGGATCTGATGGAATGGCGGATGGACTGGTACGAAGATGTTGAAGATATTGCAAAAGTCTCAGAACTCGTCAAAGAACTTCGTGATGTAATGGGCGATACTCCTCTTCTCTGTACCTTCCGTACAGACAAAGAAGGCGGCGTACATCCAATGTCCACAGAAAAATATGCCGAACTTAACAAAGCAGTTGCAGCAACCGGCAATGCTGATATTATTGACGTAGAGATCTTTACAGGAGATGACATTGTACGGGAGATGATTGATGCAATCCACGCTTCCGGTGCAAAGGTCATTGCCTCTAATCATGATTTTGACAAAACACCTGCCAAATCTGATCTCATTTACCGTCTCCGCAAAATGCAGGATATGGGGGCCGATATTCCTAAAATGGCTGTTATGCCACAGACCAAAAAAAGATGTTCTGACCCTTCTTTCTGCTACTGAAGAGATGGCATCAGACTATGCCGACAGACCGATCATCACCATGTCTATGGCTGGACTTGGAAGTATCAGCCGTATTGCCTGCGAGGCATTTGGTTCCTGTCTGACATTTGGTTCCGGAGCACAGGCTTCTGCACCTGGACAGATCGGAGCAGAAAAATTACATCAGGCACTTCAGATTGTGCACGATGCATTGTAAAAAACGAAAAAAGAGAGAGGGCCCATGGATATTCCCACAGGCCCTCATTTTATGTTTATTACATTTATTTTAATATATTATCCTGCCACACAACATAACACAGGCACATATTTTTTATCCCTGTTTTTTCTGTGTAAGAAGCCTCTGCGCTTCTTCATCTCTTTTGGCATCTACCTGATCCAGTTCCTCTGTTGTAAGCACTCCCAGTTTTTTCTTCTGGAAATCCATATTAGAAAGTAACAGGTTCATTGCAAAGCCGACGAGCAATGCCCATCCGGATCCTTTGAACGCCAATACCGCTGCCATAACACCTGCAATACTCTTATCTGTGTTAGACTGACAATATTCCATACCAATTCTTGCACAGACATAAGCCTGGAACAATAATGTAATTGCTGATCCGACTCCCATGATTGGTTTCATGAAAGATACGATCGGTACCAGGATAACACTGATAAATGTCGCCATACGGAAAGAACTCATTCCACCAATCAATGATTTCATTGCTTCTTTCCTTCTTTGTAACGCATCGCTACTGATACGGTCATTCCAACCCATAACGGTCCTGCCAGCGGTGGGAATGGTGCAAAATTGCAAGGATCAGGTTTCTTAAGCCACTGATCAGATTAGATCTGCTTGAGTTAAAGTCGATATATTCATCGCTTCTGCTCTCCTGCGCTTCCTCTACCAGCGTCTTCGATGTAACAAAATCTCCAAACGCCAGTACATAACAGATCAAAGCCAGAGGTATGGCACTGATAAATTTCGAAAGCGGCGGAAAACCTACCGCAAAGATACTGACTGTATGGAATATATTACTGAAATCAGGAATTCTGATGACTGTTCCAAGTTCTAATACAGGTTTTGATAATTCTCCAAGTGCAACTCCTGCCACCATAGCGATCAGATATGGGAACAAGTTGCCGTATTTTGCCATAATATCTAATATCTTATATTTACTTCTGTTCTTTTCACAGAACGGTGAAAAGCTTAAAAATGCAAGTAATAATGTACCGGCAAGCGTTGCTACCGGTGCCGTCATAAGCTGGCTTCCATCTGATAATTGTCCCTGCAATACCGTAATCGGTGCTGCGATCAGGATACCACCTTTAATTGAATTTGGCACACCATTTACAAATTTGTCTGCCAGTTTCGTAATTCCCATAAATATAAATACAAATGCGACCAGAAGCTGCAATGCGATCATCGCCTGGATTCTGTCTGGTCCTTTTTCAAACCCATTTAAATACGCCAGGGTAAATGGAAGTGTCGGAGTAATCCATCCCGGGACTACCGGATCTCCTAACCATCCATGAAGCATATACATAAATACTTCAATGATGACACAGCTCCATGCAAGTTCATATGGAAGTCCAAGATTATCAGTCAGGTACGGAATGGAACTTAAAGCTGTAGCGCCAAGGATCAGACCCTGAAAAAATTCCACATATTCTACTCTGTAATGGATTCCAGGAATTCTCCACTGAAATGGTCCAAGAGGAATATAAGGAAGTTCATTAGCTCTTTTTGCTTTTTTCGGACTCATCTTTGAGCGTCCTCCTTCGTTTTAATAATTTTTACATACAATTTTTTCGTATGCTTCAGGAATCAAAAATTTACTATAACATAATATCAGTTATTCCATAAAAAACATCTATGGAATAACCTGTATTTTCCTCTATTTCTTCGGCATTTTCTATGAATGTCTTTTTTTTTAACAATACCATGTTAAAAGAAAGGGACTGTCTATCCGTCATTATTCGGAACAACAGTCCCTTTTTATACCAAATATACAAGAAAAGTTGCCGGTGGCTGGTTTTCTGTATTCTTGATTATATTTTACAATGCACTCTTTCCGAAGATTTTCTTGTGCTGTGCTACTAAGTAGAGGGAACTTAAAATAGCAAGGATTGCAAATACTAATAACATGATCATGAGGCTGTATACTGCATTTGCCTCACCAGATGCTTTTGTAAGCTGTGCTGCTACTACCGGAATCAGGTAGCTTGCTGCACCCATAAATGTGTAATAAATACCTGTGTTTCTTCCCTTTGGTCCCGGGTTAAATAACTGAACCACTGCAAGACCAGTCTGAAGAGCACCACCTGCTGCAAAGAATCCTAACATTGCAATTGCAATGTAGATAATTGCTACCTGATGAATAAACAGAACACCTGCAAGTGCTACTGCAGTACAGATAGAATCAATCAAGACAACTTTCAGCGGGCTCCATTTTAATTTAGCCATCATGAATGCCCAGAAAAGTACTGCACAGATAGAACCAATCGTATAGATAGAAGTCATACCTGCTGCCTGCATCTCAGAAAGTCCACATACGGATAATCCGAACGCTTTTGTATACTGCTGAGCACCATACATGATTGCCATGCAAAGGAATGCATAAAACATTACCAGAAATACTACAAATTTCCCTGGCTTTGTAAGCATTGCTGCTTTCGCTGCATCGATCTCTGCCTGCACTGCATCTTTTGATTTGCCATCAGTTCCTTCTGATGCCTTCTTCTGATCATCATATACGAATGGTGCGATAATTGCAAGTACCAGACAGATAATTGACATAACTACCGGAATCATAACATTTAATTTACCAGTTTCCGCTGTTTGCGTTATGTACAACCAGAAGTGGATATACCATACCTGACAGTGAAACGAAGAATTTGATTCTACAAGTGCTGATCCAGGTGCTGCCGGATAAGCTTCCTGTACTGCAGGATATCCTGAAGCATCCCAGAATCCAGAAGTTGCAACTCCAGATGCAAAACCGCATACAGAAGCAACCAGTGCACTCTTAGTAAATAAGAATCCAAGGAAGCAGATAATATATAACGCTGCTCCACCGATCATCAGTTTCTTACGTCCGACACGGTCTGAGATCTCTCCACCGATCCATACGCTTACGAATTTACCAAATCCAGTCCATGCTACTGCGGTACTTACTGCTGCAAGTCCTGCTGCATATGCTGCCGACTGCGGATCTGACATATTGAATCCCCACTGTTTTGCGAAATTCACATTATTCTGGCTTAAAATGATTGCCTGAATACCATGTGTCAGATAGCAAAAATATACACAGATGATAGACCATAAATATTTCTTTGCTTTCATTCCCTCATTCTCCTTTATCAAGTTGTTTTATTTTGCCTGTGCTTTCTGAAATTCCTGATACTCAGCAAGCGGCATTTCTTTTCCTACGAACAGCCCATAGTTTACTGCTCCCTGCTGCTGAAGCATTCCTACTCCGCCGATTGCCTTGCATCCTGCTTCTTCTGCTTCCAGAATCATCTTTGTTTTTTCCGGGCTGTATACAGTATCTGCAACAACCAGATCCTTACGGAATAATGATTTATCTACCAGTGTTACATCCTGGTGTGGTTTCATTCCCATAATTGTAGCATTTACAAGAATATCACATGCTTTGATTGCTTCTTCCAGTTTTGCCTTGTCGTCAAGGTCGTCTACTGTAACTACACACTCTGGGCACTTTTCAGCTAATTTGGCCTTTGTTCCTTCTGCTCTTTCGAAGAATTTATCTTTAATATTGAAGATATTTACTTCTTTTGCTCCGTCCAGTGCCAGCTGAACCTGAATTGCTGTAGCAGCTCCACCTGCTCCAAGAACAACAACCTTTTTGTCTTTTACAGGTACTCCGTTGAGTTCCAGATTCTTAACAAATCCGACACCGTCTGTAATGTGTCCTGTGATCACTCCGTCATCGTTAACAAATACATTGCAGGCTCCGATAATCTCAGCTGCAGGTGACAGCTTATCTACCAGCTGTGCTGCGATGTTCTTGCATGGCATAGTGAAGTTACCACCACGCATATTTAATAAACGAATAGACTCGAATACTTTTGGCATTTCCTCTTCTGTTACGTCAAATGCCATATAAGCATAATCTAAGCCATCATGCTGGAAGCTGAAGTTGTACATTGCAGGAGATCCTGAATGTCCAACTGGTGTTCCAAATAATGCCATTAAGCCTGTATGTCCGGAAATTCTTTTTCCATGATCTTAACCCTCCTGGTTTTCTTTTATTCATAACAGCCCGCATACTACGAGCTGTCACATACACATTTCTTACAATTTCTATATATAATGATTAAAGTTTTAATGCCACATCATAAGCTTCTTTTGTAGCATCCAGTGCACGACGTGCTCTTACTGCATCACCTACTACATGAACTTCCGGAACGATGTCCTTTAATTCATCAGCGAAGTCATATACAACATTCTGACCATCGCGGTGTGTATAACGGGAGCTGAATCCCATAGAAAGAACTACAGTATCGAATCCTCTTGCTTCATAGATAGTCTCATCAGACTTATCAGCTGCATTCTTGTAGCTTACTCCATCTGAGAAGATTTCAGATACAGCAGCGCTTGTAATCTGCTCGATTCCGTATTTTTCGAAGGCTTCCATAAGGAAGATACGATGCTCGTGGATTACGTCTGGTCCGATCGCATCTCTCATCTCGATAACAGATACTTCATGTCCCTGTTCAGCAAGGAAATCTGCTGTCTCGGCACCTACCATACCTCCACCTACAACTAAAACTTTATGTCCTACCGGACGTGTTCCTTCCAGGCAGTCCACACCATATACGATATCAGGATTATGGATACCTTTGATAAATGGAAGAACTAATGTTTCAGATCCTGTTGCGAGGATAATAGCATCCGGTGTATCTTCTTTTAACATCTGAGCTGTTACTTTTGTGTTCATCTTGATATTTACGCCGGCTTTTTCGCATTTTACGATATAGCTTCTGATCATACCTGTGATGTCACCTTTTCCCGGCGGGTAAGCAGCCAGTCTCATGTTTCCGCCAAGTTTATCTGTTGCTTCAAATAATGTTACATCATGTCCACGTCTCTTAGCTGTGAATGCTGCACACATACCTGCTACACCGCCACCGATAACGTATACTTTCTTTGCTTTTTCCGCTTTCGGAAGTCCCTCAACTTCACGTCCAAGTACTGGATTTACCAGACAGCAAAGAGGTTTACCTGCATACATGTTGGCAACGCATCCCTGCAGACATGCGATACAAGGTGTCATATCTTCCAGTCTTTCTTCCTGAGCCTTTTCCGGAGTATGAGGATCAGCCAGTGACTGACGTCCGAATGCTACCAGATCCGCTTTTCCAAGTTTTACCATCTGTTCAGCGAACTGTGGCTCTGTGTAACGTCCGACTGTGATAACCGGAACGGATACACAATTTTTGATATTTGCTACGAGCTCTGCAGAGAATCCGCCATGAATTCCTGTTGGAGCCCACATATATTCATCTTTCAGATGCACTGCACGTGATACGTGAAGTCCATCGACTCCACAGTCTTCAAGATAAGAAGCGACTGCACACATATCGTGATTATCCAGACCGCCAAACATATCTTCTGTACTGTTGATACGTGCAAGAACTGCGATTTTACCTTCTGTTCTCTTCTTTACTTCTTCAACGATCAGACGGGAAAATCTCATTCTGTTTTCGAAATTTCCACCAAATTCGTCTACACGTTTGTTCGTTCTTGGTGACATAAAAGAATTCACAAGATAACCATGTGCCATGTGAATTTCTACTGCATCGGCTCCGCCCTTCATTGCGCGGACTGCTGCATCTCCGTATCCTTTAATGAGCTCATATACCTGCTCTGTAGGAACTGCTTCCGGAATATCTCTTCCATCAGCTGCTGCAATAGATGTTGCCGCCTGGATTGGTGCTCCTGCATTCTTAGCATTTCCTTCCGGACCTGCATTCTGAAGCTGAATAGAAATCTTAGCACCTTCTGCATGACAGGCATCGGTAATCTTCTTCAGGCTCTCGATGCTGTTATCATCATACAGACAAGGTTTTCTTGGGCCGCCCTTTGCACCTTTATGAACTACTGTTGCTTCAATTGTGATCAGACCGAACTGACCTTTTGCACGTTCAGCATAGTATGCAACAGACTCATCGCTCCATGTTCCATCTGTTTTTGCAAAGTTGTTTCCCATTGGTGGTACTACGAAACGGTTCTTTACTGTCATTGGTCCGATCTGAATCGGAGAAAACATATGTTTGAACTTCATTATTTTTTACCTCTCTCTTTTGATCAAATGTGTTTTCTAAATTAGTCAACCATTTCTGGCCAAGCTTCTTTTAATACTTTTTCTGTATTTTCATATGTATAAGCAGCTGCTTCTTTAAGTCCTCTTCCAAGGATCTCATCAGAAATTACTTCTACACCGATAACCTTTGGATCAACTCCGGCATCTTTGATCATCTTAACAAATCCGGCTGTGTCTTTTGCTCCTGTTCCAGGTGCAAGACGATCATGCATTGACTCATCTCTTAAGATTGAATCTGCGTATGGTCTCTCGTAAGCATCGTTGATCTGGATAGAAATAACTTCTTAGCGATTTCCGGTGTCAGGATGTCATATGGCTGATTAGCTCTTACCCAGTGCCATGTATCAAGGATAAGCATTGCATTCTCACATCCAGAAGCTTTTACAACTTCCCAGCCTTTCTGAAGGTTTGGAATACCACTGTATGGCATTGGCTCAACACCGATGATATATTTTCCAGCTCTCTGGCAGAGTTCTTTTAATTTCTGAGCTGTATATTCTACTGAGTAGTTTTCCATCAGTCCACAGTTGATATGACCAACTCCGAAGAGTTCACACATATGGAAGCACATCTGCTCTTTGTATTTCTGCTCGTATGAACGATGTTCTTCACACCACTGAACGATGTACTCAACTTCTGTTACTTTCATGTCATGTTTGTCAAGAATTGCAAGAATGTCTTCATCATGAAGTCCTTCATTCAAAGCATCAACATAAGTCTCTGCACGAAGACCGATTCCTTCGTATCCTGCTTCTTTTGCAGCGATAACACGATCTTCAAATTTGCACTGATCTCCAAGTGTCCATGAACTTACTGTGATTGGATTCTTTTTTGACATAATTCTACCTCCATTGTTAAAATTGAACAGATTCCCTTTTTTCTCAATGTTCAATCTAGTAATATTTGCTATGGTTTGATTATATATCCTTGTTAAATAAAAACAAATTAGTTATTTTATTTTAATTTATAGATTTTATTCATAGGTTTTTACCTTCCGTTCATGATAAGATATAACATATATAAATATAACGAAAGAAAGGGGGCCGGCTTTATGAATCTGTATCATCTAAGATATTTTGCCACACTGGCCCATCTGGAGCATTACACAAAAGCCGCTGAAATTCTTGCCATCACTCAGCCAAGTCTGAGTCATGCTATTGCATCTCTTGAAAAGGAACTAGGGGTAAAACTTTTCGAGAAGGAGGGCCGTAATGTAGCACTTACCAAATGTGGACAGGCTTTTCTTATTGATGTTGAACAGGCTTTGGATATGATTGATTCCAGCGTTAACAAGCTTCAGATGACAGGTCGTGGCGAAGGTCGTATCGATATCGTGGAACTTCGTGCTCTAAGCAGTACCGTTGTTCCCAATTTCGTAAAAGGATTTCTGGATTCTACGCCGGATAAAAAATTGATTTTTATTTTCATAGTTCCACAGGTCTTACTTCTGATATGATTCAGATTAAAAGACCGGAAATATGACATCGCATTTTGCTCTATGATGGACAATGAGCCGCTGATTGAATTCACACCTGTCGCAAAGCAGGAACTGGTGTTGATCGTACCCAAAGGTCATCCACTGGAAGGACGCAGCTCTATTGATCTGAAAGATACACTTGCTTATCCGCACATTGCATTTTCCAAGCGAAGCGGCTTAAGACATGTCATTGACAAATTGTTTAAAAAATGCGGAGGTTATCCGCAAATTGCCTATCTATGGAAGAAGACCAGGGAGTTGCCGGTCTTGTCGGTGCAGGCTTCGGTATCGCAGTTGTTCCAAAGATGCCGGTTCTTTCCTATATGCCTGTATCCATTATCGAAATCGAAAAGCCTTCCTGGGAAAGACTCTTTTATATGGCTACTTTAAAGAATGTTTATCAGGCGCCTGTTATCATGGACTTTAAAAAATACGTAACCGAACACGCAGACCTGTAAAAAACAACAGAGACGAAAGATTGTTAAAAAACTTCGTCTCTGTTATTTTTATATCATATCTGCTTAATCTTTTTATTATTCCCACGGAAGAGCTGTGTGTTCTGCTTTTCCGACACGCAGCATCAGTTCATTTACCGCTTCTTTCGGACTCTTATCTTCAAACAGTACCTTATTTACTTCCTCAATAATCGGAAGTGATACATTGTATTTCTTTCCGAGCTTTGCCGCTGCCTTTGCAGAATATACGCCTTCTACCACCATCTTAACTTCATCCATGGCTTCCTTCATAGTTTTACCCTGTCCCATCAGATATCCGGCTTTCCGGTTACGGCTGTGTACACTTGCACAGGTTACAATAAGATCTCCGATACCTGCCAGACCGCCAAATGTCTCAGCCGCACCTCCCATCTTTACACCAAGTCTTGATATCTCGGCAATTCCACGGGTAATTAATGCTGCTTTGGTATTATCTCCGTATCCCATGCCATCTGCAACTCCTGCCGCAAGTGCAATAACATTCTTAAGCGATCCACCAAGCTCAATTCCCAGAATATCCGGACTAATATATACACGGAACACTTCATTCATAAAGAGCTGCTGTAAATACTTTGCAGTCGCCTCTGTATGCGCTCCAATGCAGACCGTCGTGGGAAGGCCTCTTCCTACTTCCTCGGCATGACTTGGTCCGGAAAGGACCGCCACATCTGCCTGCGGTATCTCTTCTTCAATTTGCTGAGACAGAGTCATCAGCGTATCTTCTTCTATTCCTTTTGCTACATCCACTAAGATCTGTCCATCTTTTACATATGGATTGATCTTTTTTTGCGGTATTTCTTACATGGATTGACGGTACTGCAAGTACAACTACATCCTTTTCTTCTACTGCCTCTTTTATATCCGCGGTAAAGAATATTCCCTCTGGAATCTTTACTCCAGGAAGCTTACTCACATGTTCTCTCTTCTCACTCAGCATGCGGACTTCTTCTTCCTGATATGACCAGACTGTCACATCATGTCCGTTTTTATATAAGAGCAGTGCCAGCGCTGTTCCCCAGCTTCCGGCTCCGATCACACTTACTTTTGCCATAAGAGCCTGTCCTTTCTTTTATCGTCTCTGACTATTTTTTATCTTTTCCCCCGACACTGATCTTATTTTCCGTGCCGCTTAAAAGTCTCTTTATATTCGCTCTGTGTCTCCAGAATGCCAGTATCATCAAAAATGTTGCAATCCCATACATCTCATGCAGATACGCTACATTTTCCACATGAAATCCTCCGTGTTGACCATATACAATCACACTGATCAGATAAATCGTAACAACTGTCATAGATCCAAGTGATACATATCTTGTTGTTGCGACGATTGCAATAAATGCTGCAAGACAGATCAGTACGATCCATATATTTGTTGTACTGATGATAAGTCCTGCCGTTGCCGCAATTCCCTTTCCACCTTTGAACTTCAGATAAAATGGATAGTTATGTCCAAGAACCACGCCCATTCCTGCATACATAGAAA
>ENA-OQBJ01000951-OQBJ01000951.1-human-gut-metagenome-genome-assembly--contig:-NODE-951-length-12960-cov-2.936102_pt1 | contig 12960 bp, 16 predicted proteins | sample MGYA00242743_ERZ504545 | MGnify/ENA primary metagenome ERZ504545 (study PRJEB26092, sample SAMD00036252) | human gut metagenome | host: Homo sapiens | study: EMG produced TPA metagenomics assembly of...
GCGGCGGCAATGCCTTGATTCCTGTCATCGAAGCCGAAGTCGTGCAGCGCGGACAGCTCGTCACGAAGCGCGACTATGAGGAAGACGTGATCGCAGCTTGCATCACGCCAGGAGCCCTGCCTGTCGAGATCGCTGCGGGATCGGCCAGCGTCTCGGCGGCTTTCCGGGCATGCTGCTGGCAGCTGCGATGATGGCACTGCCTGGCGCTCTGCTGACCGTACTCATCCTGTCGGTACTGACCGGGGAGCAGGGGGCTGCACTCCAGGGCATCCGTTATGTGTCACTGGGACTGGGGGCTTTCATCGTGAGCCTGCTGCTCGCCTATGTGCTGAAGACCCTGGCGGCGACGCAGCAGGCAGGAGCGCGGACCTTCCGGGCCATGTGCCTGGTCATGCTGGCCGTTTTCCTGCTTTCTTCGGAGAAGAATCTTTACGCCTTGCTGGGCTGGCAGATGGTGCCGCTTTTCAATCTGTCCGTGCTTTCTGTCCTGGGGCTGTCCTTCTTCCTGATTGCCTTTCTCGGCAAGGGCTGTTCACGCAGCAACATCGTGCTGTCCGGCGGGCTGGCACTGCTTTTCCTTTTGAGTGGCAGTCATATGGCGTCTTTTTCTTCCCCTGCTGTGCATGAAGCCGTCGGTATCCTCATGGCAGTCCTGGGACTGCGTGCTGTCTTCCGCAGTTTCCAGCTGGGCGGACAGACTGGCGGCATCAGGCATTTCCTGCAGGCTGCCGGCCGTGAAAGTGTTGTCTGGCTGGCATTTACGGCTTTGCTGTCCCTGCCGGCCCTGCTGCTGATACCACAGAGCGTTTCCTATCTGGGGCAGGGATTTTTGTCATCGCTGCTCTCCTTTGGCGGCGGGGATGCGTACCTGACGATTGCCGATGGCCTTTTCGTGCAGGGCGGCACGGTGACGGCTGCTGATTTTTATGGGCAGCTGGTTCCCGTGGCTAATGCGCTGCCCGGTTCCATTCTCTGCAAGATACTGACCGGCATCGGCTATCTGGCAGGCTTCCGCCTGGGAGGCGTGTCCTGGGGACTCCTTTGGTCACTGGCGGGATTTGCCGTGAGCGTGGCTGCTTCGGGCCTGATCTTTGGCCTGGTGGCACGTCTCCTGCGGACGTTCCACGATGTGCCGGTTTTTCGCCAGATCAGCCTCTGGGTACGGCCCATCATCAGCGGCTTGCTCCTCAATGTCGCACTCTCGATGGTGCGTACCAATATCGAGACGGGCAGCAGCTTGCTTTTGCCGTCCGGCTTCGTTTTCCTGCTGACAATGGGGTTGGCGGCCATCTGCTCTATGCCATCCATTACCGCCGTTTGCCGCTGGCTTTGCCCATGTTGCTGGCGGCCGTCAGCGGTCTGGGTGTGGCACTGATCGGAGTGCCGGGCAGTATGTGATGATTGGCGATAATATTTTTTAGGAGAGATGTTCATGGAATCGGTACAGATGGAACGGCAGCGGCTGACAGTCGATGTCCTGATCATTGGCGGCGGTACAGCGGGCTGCTATGCGGCCATGGAGCTTGGCAAGTCGCCGGAGCTTGCGGTGCTGGTGGCAGAAAAGGCCAATATCGAGCGCAGCGGCTGCCTGGCGGCAGGCGTCAATGCCCTCAATGCCTATATTTCAGACGGTCATACGCCGGCGGATTATGTGGAGTATGCGCGCAAGGATGCCGAGGGAATCATCCGCGATGACCTCATGCTGACCCTGGCGGAAGATGTCAATGCAGTCACTGAGGACCTGGAGCGGTTGGGACTCGTCATCCTGAAGGATGCAGAAGGCCGCTATGTGACGCGCGGCTGGCGCAATGTCAAGATCAATGGCGAGAACATCAAGCCGCTGCTGGCCCGGGAAGTGCGCAAGCAGGAGAATGTGAGGGTACTCAATCATGTGAACATCACTGATCTCAAGATCCAGCGGGATGCCGCAGGGGCGTGCCGCGTCACAGGAGCCTGGGGGTTCTCCGTGCGGAAGCCTGTGGCCTACGATATCACGGCACGTGCCGTACTCGTAGCGACGGGCGGAGCTGCCGGGCTTTATCGCCCCAATAATCCGGGCTTCTCGCGCCACAAGATGTGGTATCCGCCGTTCAATACCGGTGCAGGCTACGCGATGGGCATCCGGGCAGGTGCGGAGATGACGACTTTTGAACATCGTTTCGTAGCCCTGCGCTGCAAGGATACAATTGCACCGACCGGTACGATTGCCCAAGGCGTCGGTGCCAAACAGGTCAACGCGAAAGGCGAGGTCTATGAAACGAAATACGCCTGACGACACCGGAACGCATCTATGGCACGGTTGAGGAGAATCGCAAGGGCAATGGTCCCTGCTATCTCGATACGCGTCACATCCGTGCAGAACAGCAGCAGGCACTCTACCATGCTTATCTCAACATGGCACCGGCTCAGACGCTCAAATGGGTGGAAGCCGGCAAGGGCCCTAAGGAGCAGCCCGTGGAAGTGGAGGGGACGGAGCCTTATGTCGTGGGCGGTCATACGGCCAGCGGTTACTGGGTCGATACGAACCGGGCGAGTACGCTGCCGGGGCTCTTTGCCGCCGGTGATGTGGCAGGCGGCGCACCGCAGAAATATGTGACGGGAGCGCTTGCAGAAGGCCGCATTGCTGCGCGGTCCATTGTTTCGTACCTGGAAGATGCGGAGCAGCCAGCAGCAGACGGCGATGACCGCATGGCAGAATACGAGCAGTATCTTACCTCTGCCGCCGGCAATCTCACGACCCTGCAGCTGGAAGAAGCGATGCAGAAAGTCATGGATGAGTATGCCGGCGGTATCCGCACGGATTACCGTTACAACGAGAGCCGCCTGCAGCTGGCTGCAGAGAAGATACGCCATCTTGAGACGCTGCTGCCGACCTGCATGCAGATGATATGTACGGGCTCATGAAATCTATGAGCTGCGCGAAACGGCTGACTGTCTGCCGGGCGCTCATCGCGCACATGCTTGCGCGCAAGGAAACGCGCTGGCATACATTTGGCGAGAATGCCGATCATCCGGAACAGTCGCCGGAAGGCTCTGCTACGTCAATTCAAGATGGCAGGACGGCGCTTTCAAGATCTTGTACCGGCCACTGGTCAAGGGAGGTCATTATGAGCATACGTATCCATGAAGAACGCTGTATCGGCTGCGGCCGCTGCACGGAAGCATGTCCCGGCAATCTGCTGTTCCTTTCCGTCAAGGGCAAGGCACAGATCCGTACGGTGGAGGATTGCTGGGGATGCACGGCCTGCATGAAGGAATGCCCGGTGAGTGCCATCGGCTACTTCCTCGGGGCGGATATCGGCGGCAGAGGCGGCACGATGACCATCGAGCGGGACGGTCATTTTTATCACTGGCGTGTGGCGCAGCCGGGAAGGGATAATGTCGTCATCACCATCGACCGGCAGAATGCCAATCAATATTGAATCAATAAGGAGTCGTTCATATGGGAAAATTATCGCATCTCGATGCCCTGGAAGCCGAGGCCATTTACATCATCCGCGAGGTAGCGGCCGAATGTGAGAAACCGGTGATGCTCTATTCCATCGGCAAGGACAGTACGGTCATGATGCATCTTGCACTCAAAGCCTTTTATCCGGAAAAGCCGCCGTTTCCTTTCCTGCATATCAATACAACCTGGAAATTCCATGAGATGATCGCTTTCCGCGATGCTCAGGCACAGGAATACGGCCTTGATATGATCGAGTACAAGAACGAGGAAGGCTGAAGGCCGGGGTCAATCCCTTCGATTACGGCGCTTCGTATACGGATATCATGAAGACACAGGCCTCAAGCAGGCTCTGACGAAATACGGTTTTACGGCAGCGTTCGGCGGCGGCCGCCGCGATGAGGAGAAGTCCCGTGCGAAAGAACGTGTCTTTTCCTTCCGCAATGCTGCGCAGGCATGGGATCCGAAGAATCAGCGTCCGGAGATGTGGAAACTCTATAATGCGCAGATCAACAAGGGAGAGAGCATCCGCGTATTCCCGCTCTCAAACTGGACGGAAAAGGACATCTGGCAGTATATCCGCCGCGAGAAGCTCGATATCGTTTCGCTGTATTTTGCGAAAGAACGTCCCGTCATTGAGCGTGATGGCAATCTCATCATGGTGGATGACAATCGCATCGTAGAGAAACTCCATCTGCAGCCGGAAGATATCCAGCACAAGAAAGTGCGCTTCCGCACACTCGGCTGCTATCCGCTGACGGGGGCAGTCGAATCGGAAGCCGATACGCTCGATGCCATTGTCGAGGAAACGCTCGGTGCCGTTGAGTCAGAACGCACGAGCCGCGTCATCGATCACGAGGGAGCCGGCAGCATGGAACGCCGGAAACGGGAGGGTTATTTCTGATATGAACGATTTACTTAAATTCATTACCTGCGGCAGCGTCGACGATGGCAAATCCACGCTGATCGGTCATCTCTTGTACGATGCCAAGCTCATCTATGCCGACCAGGAAGAAGCCTTGCTCCTGGATTCAAAGGTCGCAGCCGCGGTGGTGCCATTGATTATTCTCTGCTCCTGGACGGCCTTCTGGCAGAACGTGAACAGGGCATCACGATCGATGTGGCGTACCGTTACTTCACGACGGATAACCGCAGCTTCATCTGTGCGGATACGCCGGGCCACGAAGAATACACGCGCAATATGGCCTGCGGTGCCTCGTTTGCTGACCTTGCCATCATCTCATCGATGCCACGCAGGGCGTTTTGACGCAGACGCGCCGTCATGCCCGCATTTGTGCATTGATGGGGATCCGCTATTTTGTCTTTGCCGTCAACAAGATGGATCTGGCCGCTTATGATGAGGCCCGCTTCCGGGAAATCGAGACCCAGATCGCAGCGCTCCAGCAGGAACTCAAGCTGCACAGCGTCCAGGTCATCCCCGTGTCCGCTACGGAAGGCGACAACATCACGTCGCCTTCGCCGCACATGGCCTGGTATGAAGGGCCTGCACTCCTCCCGTATCTGGAGAAGGTCGATGTGACGGCCGTGGCAGAAGAAGGCTTTTACATGCCCGTGCAGCGTGTCTGCCGTCCTAATCATGAATTCCGGGGGTTCCAGGGACAGATTGAAAGCGGCAGCATCGCGGTGGGCGACACCATCACCTCGCGTCCGAGCGGCGAAATGGCTCAAGTCAAGAAAATCCTGGTGGCCGACCGCGATGCAGAGATGGCTGTCAAAGGGCAGCCGGTCACGATCCAGCTGAACCGTGAGGTCGATGTCTCGCGTGGCTGCGTGCTTGAGAAGGACAGCGGCGTGCAGCTCGCGTCGAATTTCAAGGCGGAACTCCTCTGGATGGACGATGTGCCGCTTTCCATCGGCAAGAACTTTCTCGTCCTGCTCGGCACGAAGAAGATCCCGGGGATCCTGACGAAAATCGATTACCGCATCGATATCAATACCGGCGAGCATGTCGAGGCTGACACACTCCATAAGAATGAGATGGCCGTCTGTGAACTTGCCGTGACGGAACCCATCGTCATCGACCTTTTCGACCATCACCGCACGCAGGGCGAACTCATCCTCATCGACCGCATCAGCAATATGACGGCGGCCTGCGGTGTCGTGCGCAAAGTCGTTACGGGGGAGAGCCAGCTCCATCTGGCCGCCAATCCGCAGCTGCGCAGCGCGCTGAATTGGCAGATGCCGCTGGCTGTGGCATTCCAGCCAGGCCTTGATGGCACGACGCTTGAAGCTGTGGAGGAAGCGGAGTATTACCTTGTCCGCAATGGCCGCCATACGTATCTCTATGAGCCGGCAGCAGGCGAAGCCTATGAAAAGACGCTCTCGCATCTGCTGCAGGCAGGGCTGGTCGTACTGCTGGTACTGCCAAAGAACGCCGCTATCCCCGAGACGGTTTCGATGTATGCAGATCTGGCGGCCGGTACGTCTGCACCGGAAGATGCGAAGCAGATTGCAGAAACGATCCTGCATCATTCCATGCTGGATTCGATGATGACGCCGAATAACTGGGTCATCTGAGGATCGATTGACTTTCACGAGGGCTGTACCAGATGGGCAGCTCTCTTTTCTCTGGGCTTGGTGGCAGTATATTTTGTTTTTTTGACTTTTTTAGGAATTGATATTGACATTTTGACTAAGACGGGGTAATATAAAAACTGTAGTTAGCACTCAGAGCTAGTGAGTGCTAACAGCATGATTGCGTAATTTCATTTTATAGGAGGAAGATACCTATGATTAAGCCATTGGGCGAAAGAGTTGTCATCGAAGTTGCAGAGAGCGATGTAAAGACGGCCAGCGGCATTGTGCTGCCGGATACGGCTAAAGAGAAGCCGCAGAAGGGCACGGTCGTTGCTGTTGGTGCTGGCAAGCTGCTCGATAATGGCGAGCGCGTAGCCATGGAAGTCAAGGTTGGCGATGGCGTCATCTTCTCCAAATATTCGGGTTCGGAAGTCAAGGTTGATGGCAAGGATTACCTGATCGTTCGTGAGAGCGATATCCTCGCAGTCATCTGATCGTGAACCGGTGGCACCTTCCACAGGAGAGTCCTGCAGGGAGGGGGCTGCCACAGGGCAGTCAGGAGGACCTCGGCATGAGGCTCTCACAGAATACAGATTTTTCGGAGGTAATCATAAATGGCAAAACAGATCCTGTTTGACGAAGAAGCACGCCGCGCTCTGGGTCGCGGTGTCGATGCACTGGCTAATGCAGTAAAAGTAACGCTTGGACCGAAGGGCCGCAACGTTGTCCTCGACAAGAAGTTCGGCGCTCCGACGATCACGAACGATGGTGTCACGATCGCTCGCGACATCGAGCTTGAAGATCCGTTCGAGAACATGGGCGCACAGCTCGTCAAGGAAGTCGCTACGAAGACGAACGACATCGCTGGCGATGGTACGACGACGGCAACGCTCCTCGCACAGGCCATGATCCATGAGGGCATGAAGAACGTCGCTGCCGGCGCCAACCCGATGATCATCAAGAAGGGCATTGATGAAGCGGTCAAGGCTCTTGTTGATGAAATCAAGCAAAGGCCAAGAAGGTGGAAGGCCAGGCTGATATCGCTCAGGTTGCTACGATTTCTTCTGCCAACGAGGAGACCGGCAAGCTGATTGCTGAGGCAATGGAGAAGGTCGGCAAGGACGGCGTCATCACGGTCGAGGAGTCCAAGACGATGCGCACGAATCTCTCCGTCAAGGAAGGCATGCAGTTTGACCGCGGCTACATCTCCCCGTACCTCGTCACGGATACGGACAAGATGGAAGCAACGCTTGATGATCCGTACATCCTCATCACGGATCGCAAGATTTCTGCAATCAACGACATCCTGCCAATCCTCGAGCAGGTCGTCAAAGCTGGCAAGCAGCTCGCCATCATCGCTGAAGATGTAGAAGGTGAAGCACTGACGACGATCGTCGTCAACAAACTGCGCGGCACGTTCAAGCTCTGGCCGTCAAGGCTCCGGGCTTCGGTGACCGCCGCAAGGCCATGCTGCAGGATATCGCTACACTGACGGGCGGCACGGTCATCAGCGAGGAACTCGGCCGCAAGCTCGACAGCGTCACGCTCGATGACCTCGGCCAGGCTCATAAGATGGTCTCCACGAAAGATGAGACGACGATCATCGGCGGCAAGGGCGACAAGGAAGCCATTGCTGAGCGTGTAGCACAGATCAAGCAGCAGATTTCCCAGACGACGAGTGATTTCGACCGCGAGAAACTGCAGGAACGTCTTGCTAAGCTCTCCGGCGGCGTTGCCATCATCGAGATCGGTGCTGCTACGGAAGTCGAGATGAAGGACAAGAAGTACCGCATCGAAGATGCTCTGAACGCTACGCGTGCAGCTGTAGAAGAAGGCATTGTCGCAGGCGGCGGCACGACGTTCCTCGACATCCTGCCGGCACTCGACAAGCTCGAGGTCGAAGGTGACGAGAAGGTTGGTGTCAACATCGTCAAACGCGCTATTGAGGAGCCGGTTCGCCAGATTGCCCAGAATGCTGGCCTTGAAGGTTCCGTCGTTGTCGAGAACGTCAAGAAGGCCGGTACGGGCATTGGCTTCAACGCACTCAAGAATGAGTATGTCGATATGCTCCAGGCTGGTATCGTTGACCCGGCTAAGGTTACGCGTTCTGCCTGCAGAATGCCGCTTCCATCGCATCCATGGTCCTGACCACGGAGACGCTGGTGGCAGATAAGCCGGAAAAGGAAGCTCCGGCACCGGCTGCTCCGGGCATGGGCGGCATGCCGGGCATGATGTAATCTGTTCGTCATACAGCTGACCAAAGCGGCATCAACATCCGCAAAAGCAATGCAGAAGCCCCGTGGGACATGGTCTCGCGGGGCTTTTTATTGACTTTCTTCCATTTATAAGATACAATAGCTATTGCCATAGGGCAAATGAAAATCCAGAGTCAAAAACCTGCTGTTCTGGTATATGGAAAGGGCATGGGTCCTCTTGAGAGTTCCCAGTGATCTAGCGCTTGCTCTCATGCGTTTCTGGCGTCATGAGAGGACGAGGAGAAGGTTGTCGAAATGTCAGCGGATGCCTTCCGGCCGGTCCGGCCGACAGATCCTTGCAAAACTCCTGTGCGAACAGGACGACAAGGCAAGGTGGGGACACAGCAGGAACCTATCAGGAGGTTTCTATTATGTGTGGTATTGTAGGTTATGTAGGTGATAAGCAGGCAGCAGAATTCCTGCTCGAAGGCCTGTCGAAGCTCGAGTATCGCGGTTATGACTCGGCTGGTATCGCTGTCTTTGACGGCAAGGATATCCGTGTCGAGAAGAGCGTTGGCCGTCTGGCTGCGCTGCGCGACAAGATCAAGGACAACATGCCGCAGGGTACGATGGGTATCGGCCATACGCGCTGGGCTACGCACGGCCGTCCGTCCGATCGCAATGCGCATCCGCATACGGACTGCACGGGTGATTTCGTCGTCGTTCACAACGGCATCATTGAGAATTACCTGGCATTGAAAGAAGAACTCATCGAGAAGGGCCACGTCTTCAAATCCGAGACGGATACGGAAGTCGTTGCCCATCTGCTGGAGGAAGTCTACAACGGTGATTTCGTTTCTTCCGTCCGTGAGGTACTGCGCCGCATTGAAGGTTCCTATTCGCTCGTGTTCATGTGCAAGAAGCATCCGGGCGAACTGATCTGCACGAAGCAGGACAATCCGCTTGTCATCGGCATCGGCGAAGGCGAGAATTTCATCGCTTCCGATATCCCAGCCATCATTTCGCGCACGCGCCGCACGTACATCCTCAACGATGGCGAACTCGCTGTCGTCACGAAGGATGCCATCAAGATCACGAACCGTCAGGGCGAGCCTGTGACGAAGAAGGTCTTCGAGGTCAACTGGAATGCAGAAGCTGCTGAGAAGGGCGGTTATGAGCATTTCATGCTCAAGGAGATCCATGAGCAGCCGAAAGCTGTCCGTGACACGATGAGCCAGCGCATTGCCAAGGACGGCAAGAGCATCGTCATGGATGAACTCAAGTGGGATGTCGACTATCTCAATTCGTTCAACAAGATCTATATCGTTGCCTGCGGCACGGCTTATCATGCCGGTCTCGTTGGCAAGTTCTACATCGAGAAACTGGCCCGCACGGTCGTTGAAGTCGATGTCGCTTCCGAGTTCCGTTATCGCGACCCGATTGTCGATGAGAACACGCTCTTCATCGCTGTTTCCCAGTCGGGTGAGACGAGTGATACGCTCGCTGCCATGAAGGAGTCGAAACGCCTCGGCGCCAAGACCCTGGCTCTGACGAATGTCGTCGGTTCTTCCATCGCGCGTGAAGCGGATCAGGTTCTTTATACCTGGGCTGGCCCGGAAATCGCCGTTGCTTCGACGAAGGCTTATACGACGCAGCTCATCCTGTTCTTCATGCTGGCTCTCTACATGGCCAGATCAAGAAGACGCAGACGCCGGAACGCATTGCTGACCTCATCAGCCAGCTCAAGAACATCCCGGCTCAGGTCAGCGAGACGCTTTCCGATGTTGAGCCAATCAAGACGTTTGCCAAGCAGTACGGCTTCAATGAGGATGTCTTCTACATCGGCCGTTCGCTCGATTACGATGTCGCACTCGAAGGTGCGCTGAAGCTCAAGGAAGTATCTTACATCCATGCAGAAGCATATGCGGCAGGCGAACTCAAACACGGCACGCTGGCTCTTATTGTCGAAGGCGTCCCTGTTATTGCCCTTGCCACGCAGAAGAGCGTCTATGAGAAGACCCTCTCAAACATCAAGGAAGTCAAGGCTCGCGATGCTGTTGTCATCGGTATTGCCGCAGAAGGCGATACGGAACTCGAGAAGTATGTCGACCATGTCATGAAGGTTCCCGAGACGGACGAACTCCTGATCCCGCTGCTGACGGTCGTTCCTCTGCAGCTCCTCGCTTACTACGCTGCCATCACGCGTGGCTGTGACGTTGATAAACCGCGTAACCTCGCCAAGTCTGTTACGGTTGAGTAAGAGATCCGTATCAGCAGCCCTCGATTGATTTTCAAGAAGCCTTTCTGCCGATGGCAGAGGGCTTCTTGTTCTATCTTTCTTTTGCGGATGGATAAGAAAGAAGGTTTTCATGAAAGCGTTTATTTACGATATGGATGGCGTTATTGTCGATACAGAGCCGCTTCATATGGAAGCAATCGTTCATGTCCTCAACAAGATGGGGGTACACGATGTTACGATCAAGGATCTCCTGAAATACCAGGGAACGACGGATCTTCTGGTTTATGAAGATCTGAAAAAACAAAAGGGGTTTTCTCCGGAACCGCAGCAGGCTGTGCGTGCGAAAGACTATGTCTTCAAGCGGTTGCTGGCAGAAAAAGGGGTGCAGCCCATCGAGGGGATTGTCGACCTGATCCATAAAACGAATGCCCTGCGCCAGCAGGGCATCAAGACGGCGATTGCCAGCTCCAGTCCCAACGAATTCATTCACTTTGTCGTGGATCATCTGGGCATCTCGGACTGCTTTGACTGTCTGGTCAGTGGTACGGATTTGCCGGAATCCAAGCCGAATCCTGCCATCTATCTGCAGACCGCTGCGTATCTGTGCGTGGATCCTCAGGAGTGCGTAGTGTTGGAGGATTCCGGCAATGGTGCCAGAGCTGCGAAAGGTGCCGGCATGACCTGTATCGGATACGCTGCACCAGGCAGTACGCAGGATCTTTCCTGCTGCGACATGCTTGTCGCCCACATTGCGGATATCGACTTGCAAAAACTGTCCTGAATGCGGTGTTTTCGGCCCATACAGGAAGAAAAAAACGGGTTTCCAGTTTCTCTTGCTTGGCAAGGGCTGGAAATCCGTTCTCTTTTTCTTTTGACCGTTTCCTCTGCTGGCGAGGAACTGCGCATCAGTGGTGAGCGCCGCAGGTCGTGACTTCCTCGGACTCGTCATTCGTGAGTCCCAGATGCCGGATCATCTCCATATCTTCTTTGATGGTCGTGCCTGAAGTCGTCAGCATATCGCCGGTAATGGAGGCAGACGCACCGGCACGCAGGGCCGTGGCGCCGTTCTCCGGCAGCAGTTTGCGGCCGGCCGCGAGACGGATGTTGCCGTCGGGTTGATGAAGCGGAAGATGGCAATGGTGCGCAGGATTTCTTCAGCAGGGAGAGACGGACGGCCTTCCATGCCTGTTCCCGGGATGGCCATGAGAGCATTGATGGGGATGGACTCGATGCCGAGTTCCTGCAGTGCGAAGGCCATGTCAAGGCGGTCCTGCCACGTTTCGCCCATGCCGATGATGCCTCCGGAGCAGACGCAGAAGCCTTCTGCCTGTGCCATCTTGATGGTGCGGATGCGGTCATCGTACGTATGGCTCGTGCAGATCTGCGGGAAGAAGCGGCGGCTCGTCTCGATGTTGTGATGGTAACTCCGGACGCCGGCGGCATAGAGGCGATGGAGCTGTTCGCGCGTCAGCAGCCCGTGTGAAGCGCAGAGGCCGATGGACAGGGTCTTGTTCATCTCTTTATAGGCGTCGATGGCCTTATCGAAATCACGGCCTGTGAGTGCGCGCCCGGAGGTCACGATGGCGAAGCGGTTGGCACCAGCATCTTGATTGGCTTTGGCATGACGCAGGATTTCTTCTTTGGGCAGGAAATCGTACGTATCGATGCCCGTATGGTGGCAGGCAGCCTGTGCGCAGTATTTGCAGTTCTCGCCACAGCGTCCGCTGCGCCCATTGATGATGGTGCAGAAATCGATGTGGTTGCCGCAGAATTCGTCCTGCAGGCGGCGCGCGCCTTCCTGCAGCTCGGCAAGGTCTGCCGTGAGCAGCAGGCTGACATCGTCCTGAGGCTTCAGGCGATAGCCCGCGAGAATCTGGTCGGTGAGTTTGGCAATGCTGGTAATCTTCATCGTGATAGCCTCGATTCATTTCATGATTGTAAATGGGATAAAATAAGTTACAGTTAACATTATAGGCGCAATATGGTTTACGGTCAACTGCTTTGTGAAATGATGTTTACACTGAATGATTGCCAGGTATTTTTCTGTACAAGGGCAATTTATGTTATAATGAAAGAATCACGCCGGGGTGTTTTGGGCACCCGTAATGTATGAGTACTGGATTGAAACAGAGAAAGAAGCAGGTGAATCAATTCGTTGCAACAGGCATTGGAACGACAGATCGTTTTTGCAGATCATAAAGAAGCATACGCACTCCTGGGAGATCGAGATGAATTTCTCCAGGTGCTGCGCGAGAATTTCGCTTGTCAGTTCATCAGCCGCGGTGAGCAGCTCGAGATCCTGGGAGAAGGCGCCGAAGTCAAGATGGCGGCTGAACTCGTGGAAGAACTGCAATATCTCTACAGACAGGGGACGGCCATCACGATGCATGAGGTACGCTACGGCATTGGCCTCGTGCGCGGCGGCAAAGGGGAAGCTCTGCATACCCTGTTCGGTGACACCATCTCGTGACTTCGCGCGGCGCATGTGCGACCCAGCACACTCGGCTAGGCGCGCTATCCTTGACCGCCAATCCGTCCACAGT
>ENA-OQBJ01000952-OQBJ01000952.1-human-gut-metagenome-genome-assembly--contig:-NODE-952-length-12952-cov-1.656920_pt1 | contig 12952 bp, 20 predicted proteins | sample MGYA00242743_ERZ504545 | MGnify/ENA primary metagenome ERZ504545 (study PRJEB26092, sample SAMD00036252) | human gut metagenome | host: Homo sapiens | study: EMG produced TPA metagenomics assembly of...
ACCTCGAGGTTCTGGGGTGGCGGCCGAAAATGCGGATCGCCGGATCCGGGGCGGCGATGCCGTAGGCGTCCGGACGGTGGACGATGTCGGCAGCCACCAGCCGTTGCAGGTCATAGCCGGCATCCCGACATGCAATGGCGACGACGTCGGTGCAGACGCCGAACTCGTCATCGGGATATCCGGAAGCGTAATAGGCGCTCTTGTAATGCGGTCGCGTCCCGATGTACGAGAGGGCGGCGGCGAGAATATCCTCGTCGTCCGGAATGCCATCGAAATCGACGTCGGGAGAGTCCACGGCGCCGCTAAGAGCGATGCCCGCGGCGCCTCCCCCGCCTGAACAGCAATCTTGCCCATACCGATCCGCGGGACGTCGGGCCGACGTGATGCACAGGTGCCCCATAGCGATGAGGCCCAATCCCACCACGGCAAGCACGCAGGCCATCACGGCAACCAGGACACAGGCCTTGCGGGTTCCGCCACGTCTCTTACCCATTTCTACCCTCCGTCCCATCTCCACGACCGACGACAGGCCCGCGTAGCGACGCAAACCACGCGCTCCAGGACAACCAAGAGTCGCCCGCCCTTAGCAGCCAGCATCGAATTGCGTCCGGGCGAACCAGTACCATTATCCCAAGGGACCATTTTGCGCGGGAGGTACATGATGAGAATCTTCCTGATATCTTTCATTGTCACGTTCACGGCGAATCGCATCTGGCGTGCACGCCGCTCAGGGCATCGCTAGAGGGTCGCTTATGGACGAGAGCGTACAGGTGTTGGTGGAGCAGATGACCTTCGGGCTCATCGCATTCGGGGTCGGCATATCGCTATTCTTCGCCTGGGTGTACATCGAATATCGAAAGCACCCCGCAGCGGAACGGCGGATCCTTCGCAAGAGACTCCTCATCGCATTGGGGCACGGCGCCCTCAATTTGATCAAATTCGCGATTCTCCTCGTTGCGGGGCTCTTCATCGCCGTCTCTTGCTCGCCCTTAAGGAGAATCCGGCGCCACGTCGCCGATGAAGGTGTCGTATATGCAGAGCCAGGAAGCTATCGCGCGGTCCATCGCAGAGCGGGCGGAGAGGCATCGGCGGGCGATGGAAGAGCTGGTCGCAGCTACAACCATAGAGAAACGTCACACGCAGCGGCAACTTGACCATCTTGCTGCCCACGGAGCATCTCCGTCAAATCGCCAACGCCGCCCATCGATAGATAACTTCCACTCACTGATTAAAATGAATTCACTTGAAATCTTCCATTTTCAATCCCTTACAATACGGTTGTTCTTGGGCTGTAATCCGTGAGGGGCATAACCAGGCAGCTGACAATTCAAAGATGCACGGGCTGTTACTCTTCGAGGCATAACCGTGGAGGCCAAGGGTCTTCTTACGGTTGCGTCGAAGAGTTTTTCTTTATGAGCGTGGTTCCAGCTCACTGATTCGCGCCCCGTCATCACGGGCAGACAGAAAGGAGGTGTAATAATGCGAGCGATCAAGAAGATCAACAATAATGTCGTCACCTGCATAGATGACGACGGTAATGAGCTCATCGCCATGGGTCGAGGCTTGGGCTTTGGCGAGTTGCCTCGTGATCTCAAGCTGTCGGAGATATCTCGAACCTTCTACGATGTCGGAAGTCGCTATCTTTCCGCAGCTGGCGACCTACCAGAAGAAGTTCTCGAGTTCGCGGCAAAAATAGTCGACGTCGTACGGAACCAGCTTCCCTATGAACTGTCCCCGAACCTCACGTTCATTCTCGCCGACCACATGCCTATGCGGTGGAACGAGCTCGAAAGCAGATGTACATTCGAATGCCCATGGCGTATGACGTCCAACAGAGCTATCCAGACGAATACAGACTTGGCTCTTTCGCCGTCCGTCGCATCGAAAAGGAGTTCGGCGTTGGGCTTCCCCGCGAAGAAGCAGCCGGCATCGCCCTCAATCTCGTGAACGCGCAGATGTCAACCGAGGAGATACGCGCATCCGAAACCACCGCAGACGACCGCATGCTCGAAGATGTGACAGAGATCATCGAGGCTCTTTCGGAATCGCCGTCGACCGCACGTCATTCGCCTTTTCTCGCTACGCAACGCACATGCTGTATCTATTCAAGCGGCTGCGCATCGGCGACAACTTGGAAGCCGCGGGCTTGGATGCCAGCATGCTCACGAGCATGCGCGAGCAATTCCCCCAGGGCGCATCATGTGCAGACGCGATCGCCCGCCACATATTCAGCTCATGGGGGCGCAAGCTCTCCGATGATGAGACGCTGTACATCATCATCCACATCAGCAGGATCTGCTCGTAGCGACCCATGCAATCCGCATCGCGCCGCACCACGAACCCGATCAAGGAACCACGCGCCAACACGGCGCATGTCGAAGGACTGTTACTGGGTGTTCGCGCAGTCGACCGTCCCAGGCATAACCTTTGCAGCATCACCAGCACGACCAATTAGGTCAATGAACTGCAAGGAGTTCGACATGAAATACGAACAACTCTGCAATGATATTTTGCAGATCATCTCGACCGATAATATCCAAGACGTCTTTTGCTGCATCACGCGCCTGCGTCTCATCGTGAAAGACAAAAGCATCATCGACCGCGAGCAGCTCGAGGCTATCGAGGGCGTCCTGCAAGTCAAAGAGATGGGCAATCAAATCCAGCTCGTCATTGGCACCCACGTGCCCGACGTCTACCGTGAGTTCTGCAGCATCACAGGTTTTAAGGAAAAAGACTCATCGATGATGACGACGAGCAGCCTACGGGCGAGAAGGCCCCCATCTCCTCGATGATCCTTGAGACGCTATCCTCGATTTTCCTCCCCGTTCTTCCCGCGTTCTGCACGGGCGGCATGATCAAGAGCCTCGTCCTCATCCTCACGACCTTTGGGCTCATCGCTGGTGACAGCGGAGTCGCCACCGTGCTGAACGCCGTCGGCGACGCCCCGTTCTACTTCCTCCCGTTCCTCGTGGGCATGACGACGGCCAAGCGCTTTGGGCTCAATCAGGTCTTCGGACTCATGATCGCCGGTTGCCTGCTGTATCCCACATTCCTGAACCAGACCGCTGGAGCCTCCATCCAATTCCTGTTCTTCCAGGTTCCGGCATATAGCTACGCCTCTTCGGTTCTGCCCACCATCCTATGTGTCATCGCGTTCTCGTACCTGTACAAGGCCGTCGATCGTTGTATCCCCGCAAATCTCAAGATCGTCCTCTCGGGAACGATCTCCTTTGCAATCTTCATGCCCGTCTTGCTCGCCGTGGTAGCTCCGCTCGGTAACTACGCGGGCATCCTGCTGAGCCAGGCATCAACGCCGGGTTTGCCACCATGGGCCCGATCGCCGGCGCGCTGTTCGGCGGCCTGCTGCCCTTCATCATCATGGCAGGCATGCACTCCGCCACCTTCCCCGTCATTCTCCAGAATCTCGCCACCACTGGATTCGACGTGCTTATGCCAGGCTTCTTTGTGAACAACATCGCCGTCGCCGGCGCAACCATCGGCGCATCCTTCAAACTCAAGGGCAAGATGCGCTCCGCCGCGTTCTCCAACGGCGCCATCGGCCTGCTCGGCATCACCGAACCCGCCCTGTACGGCATCGATGTCAAGTACAAGCAGCCGCTCATCGGTGCCATCCTCGGCGTGCCGCCGGAGGTGCCGCCTACATGCTGTTCGGCGTGAAATGCTTTGTCTTTGCACAGCCCGGTCTGTTCAGCATCCCGGGCTACATCGACGGCACGAGTAACCTGATGTTCATGGGGATCTCCCTGCTCATCGCCTTTGTAACCGCCTTTGCGTACTCGTTCGTCATGACCAAGGACACCGACGGATCTAGCGACACCGCTTCGACTCAGCTGTAGCGCACCGCCCGTTTCCGCACAGTCGCGGCGCGCCGCCCTGCTGCAGCGCGCCACCCCGCAGCTGTTCGGCCAAAACGCACCGCACGGCTGCACCCGCAAACCGGTTTATCAAAAGGAGAGCACATATGAACGTATTTCCCAGCACATTCCTCTGGGGCGGCGCCACCAGCTCCGCTCAATTTGAGGGCGGCTACAACCTCCATGGCCGCGGCCGTCCCATCTGGACTTCCATCGACTTCGTCCCCAAAGACGAGCGTCCCGACGGCCGCATGACCATGGAGATCACCCAGGGACGCTTTGAGAACGCCCGCAAAGACGATGGCGCGATGAACTTCCCGTATCGGCGCGGCAGCGAGTTCGTCAGCCATTACAAAGAGGACATCGCGCTCTTGGCCGAAATGGGCTTCAAGACATTCCGTATGTCCATCTCGTGGACGCGCCTGTTCCCCACGGGCAAGGAGGAGCGCCCCAACCCTGAGGGCATCCAGTTCTACCACGATGTGTTTGCCGAATGCATAAGTACGGCATTGAGCCCCTGGTGACCATGATCCACTACGAGGTGCCCATTGCGCTCACCGACGAATACAACGGCTGGGAGTCGCCAGAGCTCATCGACCTGTTCGTCAAGTTCTCACGAACGCTGATCGATGAATATAAAGACGAGGTCACGTATTGGATCACCTTCAACGAGATTAACATGGCCCTGTGCTCTCCGTACATGGGCGGCGGCTCGCTGGTGTACCGCTCTAAGAAAGACCGCCTCTCTTTAGCCCACCAGATCATGCACCATCAGTTCCTCGCCTCGGCCAAAACCATCGCCTACGCGCACGACGTCGCCCCGCAGTGCAAAATCGGTGCATGATCGCCCCGACTCGAGTGCTACCCGTACACTTGCAAGCCGACTGATGTTGCTGCCACGGTGCTCGAAGACCAGCTCAACCTGAATCCCTACGACGTCATGGCGCGCGGTGCCTACTCCAAGCGCGTGCTGCGCTATTTCAACGAGGCGGGCATCGATATCGACTTCGTCGACGGTTACGAGGATATCCTGAGGTCAAGCACGGTCGATTTCCTTGCCTTCAGCTATTACATGACCTATGTGGTAAGCGGAGATGGAGGAAGTAAACGGGACGAACCCGGAGACTGATCAAGAACCTGCGCAACCCGTATATCAAGACGAACGACTGGGCTGGGGCATCGATCCCGAGGGACTGCGCATCACGCTCAACCGCATTTACGACCGGTACCAGATGCCGATCTTCATCGTTGAGAACGGTCTGGGAGCGGCAGACACCCTGGAGTCGGATGGAACGGTCCACGACGCTACCGCATCGACTATCTCCGAGAGCACATCCGCGCCATGCGCGAGGCGGTTGCAGACGGCGTCGATCTCATGGGCTACACCACCTGGGGCTGCATCGACCTTCCGTCCGCCTCGCTCGCCGAGATGGTCAAGCGCTATGGATTCGTGTACGTCGATGCAGATGACTACGGCAACGGAACCTATGACCGTTACCGCAAGGACAGCTTCTATTGGTACAAGAAGGTCATCGCATCCAACGGCGAAGACCTGGATTAAACCCATCGACGTCCTCACGGCACCCGAAAATGCAACACGAATGGGTGGGGTCCGAAATGCCCGGACCCCACCCATTCCCATGACCGTCTAAATCGGCATCGAACAAAATGCCTTACGCGGCGGGCTGTTCCGCATTCCGCTTAATCCCCTTGATGACCGCCATCAAATCAAGCTGTTGCTGAGAATTGAACATGCGAATAAAGGATTGCGGCCGATCAAACGGGGGCTGCGTCAAGGCAACCGGCTCCATATAGCCGTTCTCTACCACGTAATTCACCACACGCTTCACGAAGGAAATCTGCTGCTCATTGAGGCTCTGGTCGTTCAGGAAGTTCGCAAAAGCAGCCATGGCAGCGATCGTGATCGAGATGAACCAGCCTGCGAACCAAAAGCCCAAACGGCGTATCGCCATAAGCCTTGGCATAATCTTCCGCATTGCCAAGATCATGCGTGAAGATCCGCTCAAGCTGCTCGAACTCAAATTCCGTCATGGGTTGGTTGCTGCGCAACTTATGAATCACCAACGTGTCGGCATAGTCCTTGAGATAGCGCTCGACCTTCAGCTTGTAGTCCTCAAAGTCCTCACCAATATCCGCCTCAACGCCATAAACGACCCGCGTAACCGGATCATCAAGATGAGTAATGACATCACGTCTGCTTCTACCAGCTACGATAAATCGAATGAGCCACGCAGCTCCTTGCGGATGCCCTCCATATCCAGAAGATTTGCATCGTCGAGAATCTGCGTCAAAGACCTCGTCGATCAGGGGCAGCTTGTCCTTGACCTGGGGGATGGTTGTCACCTTTTGCAAGCAAGCAGCAATCGAAATCAGCCGAGACTTATAGCCAGCGGTTTTCCCGCCCTGGCAGGCGGCAATCATGTAGCCGTACATAAGCGCATCGAATCTCAAGGCGTCAACATCTGCCTCGTCATTTACCACAAGCATTGAGATCGGTGACTTGAGCTCGGCAAATGATGTTGGGGTTAGCAACCGAAATGACTCAACGCGGCGATACTTCTCCACCTCGCGGCGATGCCTGCGAACAGAAAACAACTCATCGTTCAACGCCACAACCTGGCCTCGCATGGCATCTACAAGCTCCTGGCGCAGGCTTTGATAGCCATCAGCGGCAAATGCGCTCTCCTGCATCAACATGGCCAGTTCAGCTTGACGCTGAAAAACCTGCTCCGTCAAAGACAGGGCGATCTTACCCTCTGAAACATTCAGATGCTCTCGGAAAAACTCGAAGTTCTTGCACCAGTCAAAAATGAAGAAGCGCTCTTTGTCCACATGTGGGCCATTCAGAGGATCAACGACCTCAAGGCCCTCACGCAGGCGAGTCCCGCGGCCAATCATCTGCCAGAACTTGATCTTCGAGCGCACCTTCTTGAAGAAGACGAGATTAACGATTTCGGGCACATCGACGCCAGTGTCCATCATATCGACCGACACGGCGATAACCGGCAACGGCTTGACCTCAAAATCATCGATTACGGTGTGCGAATAATCATCCGAATGCAGCACCGTCTTTATATACTCTCCCGGGAGATTTGGATATAGTTTTCCAAAACGCTCAACGATGAATCGGGCGTGCTTTTGACTTTGCGCAAGATAACGGTCTTTCCGAGCGCCTGACCGCCATTTACCTTGATACCCTTCTCCATAAGGTTTCCAACACGCCGTCCACTGTCGACTCGTTAAATACCCATTGGTTGATCTCGCGCGATTCTATCTTTTCGGGAACGTCCTGCCCAGCCTCCTCAAAGTCTTCCTCAAGTGTCTCGCGATCCTCATCTGACAGGTCGTCATACGTTATGCCATCGTCCATGAAGCTCGTATGGGTCTCGATGCCGAAATACGGCACGAGAACGTGATCCACCTCCGTAGCGGTGTCGTACTCATACACGTAAGTAGGCACCCCACGCTCGGCCTCGAAAAAGTCGTACGTGTTGCGATCAACTTCATTTGCCGGCGTGGCGGTAAGCCCGACTACGAAAGAATCAAAGTAATCAAAAATCGCTCGGTACTTTTTGAAAATGGAGCGATGTGCCTCATCAACGATGATGAGGTCGAAGTGCGCAGGGGTAAACATGAGGTTGCCGGCCTCATTGCGCTCCCTGTCAATCGCATTGAGAATGGTCGGGTACGTAGAGAATACGATGCGAGCGTTGCGGTCATCCTTGTTAGACACAAGATTGCACAGCGTCTCATTTGGCAGATAATCCTGGTAGCCGCTTTTGGCCTGACGAACAAGCGCCACGCGGTCCGCAAGGAACAAGACGTTCTTAACGAGCCCGGAACGCATGAGACATCCGTCAATGCAGCCGAAACGCGGGTCTTCCCGTTCCGGTAGCCATGACAAGCAAGCTCTTGCGATGGCCCGATTCGATATTGGCACACACGCGCTCGATGGCCTCTACCTGGTAGTAGCGTTTGCCACCGCCGGCAATGGCTCATTCACCCGCAATGCACTTGGCTTGACGGTGCCATTCCGACGATTGATTATCCTCTGCAGCTCATCTTGAGAGAAGAAACCACTCACCTTTCGCATCGGAGCAGAATCGTCGTCCAAGAAGAACGTCTCGAATCCATTTGTGAGAAAGATCGGAGCTTATAGCCGTACTCGTTTTCCAGGCATCGAGCATACAGACGCGCCTGCTGGATGCCTTCTGCGGGGAGTACATAGTCCTCTTTGCCTCGACAATGGCAAGAGGGCGATTGTCCTTTCCCAAGAGCAGATAGTCGATATAACCCGTACCGGAATCGGAATCCTTCTCTCGGGGCATCCCTGTGACCTCGCGCTCTTCGAGCGCGTTCTCGTCAATCTTCCAGCCGGCGAGGGCAAGATCCCAGTCGATGCAATGCTTGCGCGTCTTATACTCGCTGATCTCCTCCGGATTGAACGATCGCATCTCGATGTGAGAGGCTTTATCGACAGTGGCTTGGGCACTCATCGCCTTTAGCTGAGCTTCAAGACGCTTGATCTCTTCGTCCTTTTGAGAAATCAACTCTTCGCGCGCCTTGATGGCTTTAACCTGCTGAAGGGTGAGCTGAACGCCCTTCTTTGGAATCTTCGCCTCATCGAAGCGACGATTCTCATATTCCGGGCCGTAGCAATAATCGATCCAGTCGACGAAATCAAAGAGGGACCTCAGCGACAGGACTGCATCCTCGGCGGCGACACGGCGCTCCGTGTGAACAGAGAGATTTCCGAGTTTGTTTATGCCGATGAGCCTGCGCCAAACACGCTCATCAACACACTCCCTAAACGACTGCTCATGCAAAAGCGACGAGAGATTGTCGCGGTACGGCATGCTAATGGAATTATCGATTGCATAGACCCATTTAACAGACAGCTCGAGCGCCTTGCGACAACCAACCGCACAAAGCGCGGGAGAAGTCGCGTAGATCTTCTCGGCTCGATGCAAGCATCGGCAAAGAGGTCGTAATACCCGTCGGCACGCTTTAGGAATCCGAAGTTCATGGCGTTCTCACTCGCTGTTCAGGGGAATAACACGCGAAACAACGCAATTATAGACCCATATGCCTTTAGCAAGTTAAACCTCGATTTGTCGACCTCGGCGACGAAGGAGAGGAAACTGTCTTGAAGACATATTGGAGGCACTGGACCTCAATTGCCGACAGTTCCCTTGAATTGATATTCGCCTGGTGTACGGCTCCCCTTGCAATTGAGCGCAGCATTGCCTTTGTTGTCGGCAGATTCATATACGCCGCAAGGAAATCTGGCTTAATTCTATCCCCCAACCGCACCCGGATAATATATCCAGCAATAACCATCGCTCCTTCGCGTGAAAGACAGCTGTCTTACCCACCTTCTCTCGCTATTCGTTCGATTGAAGAGAAGATCGCCATCAACGACCTGGCATTTCTCAAGCTCTGCGCCGCTAAGGTCAATATGCTTCACGTCGCCAAAATCAAGTCCGCCACCATCGGTCATGTTGTTCATTCGCAAATAAACAAATTGTCCGCAGTCGGATGCCTTTTTGCTGGTTCCGTAGCGAATGTCGGTAGCAAGACTTCCCACTGTCGCCACCGGCCAACCGGAACCTCCGAACATCTCGACAAACCGGGATTTGACGAGGGTGTCGAGACGTTCGTTCCGCTGATTCAATATATCGATTTGGTCCTCAATAGACCCCAACATGCCGACAATACGCTCCTGGTCGGCCATGGAAACATATCTGACCAAACGCTGCCCATAATCCTTGAAATATATGTGCGGAATCGTAGAGCCGCTGAACCCATCGCCGAGGCGCATCGCACGAATCAGATGGAGCAAGTACTCAGGCAACACCATTTCCGTGGGGATAAGCGCCTGCATGGTGCCCAGAACCGATGTGCGCGCCGAGCACAAGTTGGCACGCCCAACGCCAGCGCCATCCTTTACAACGGCAACATATCGAGCGCCATTTTGAAACGTAGCCATCGAACCGACGATCCCCGAAGCACCGTACACGGCATAAGGGCCATCATCAATTAGATCTTTCTGCCTGAGAGCAGACTTCCCTTTCGTGCAAAGTTGGTTTAGCTTCACCCACTCCCCGTCAAACGGGGGTTCGTCAGCCGATGTACTTGTGATGAGATCGCTTTACGTTTTGTTGATCGACCATGGCGTAGCATAGCGTTGTCTCAATCTTGCTGTGCCCTAACAGCACCTGCACCTGCTCAATCGGCATCCCCTTATCAATCGCTTTCGTCGCGAGGGCCCGCCGAAACTTGTGCGGATGCACACGTTCCCCAATCGCCGACCTCCCAAGCTCACGCAACCGTGTCTCGACACCGCTAATTTCAAGTCGTTTATAGGGATAGTTGAGCGAAACGAATAGCGCCTCATTTTCGTCAATTCGCTGCTCGAGATATGCAGCTAGATGTATCTTGGCGCGTGCGTCGAAATAGACCTTACGCTCCTTGTTGCCCTTACCCTTCACCACGCACTCTCGATTTGTCAGGTCGATATCCCACCTGTTGAGCTTAACGAGCTCACCGACGCGCATTCCCGTTGAGGTCAAAAGGTCAACAATTGCAAGGTCTCTGGCCGTTTTGCATCCGTCCCTCAAGACTTCCATCGACTCATCGGTAATGATGGGCTTTACCGCTTTGAGCGATCGAATTTTCTTGATTCGTCTGACGGGGCTCTTGTAAACAATATCCTCGATCTCGAGCCAGGAAAAGAAGCTCGATATTATCCGCCGGATATTGTCCACCGTGACATTACTCACCCGACCGTTCTGCTGACATGCCGTCAAATACCCACGCACATCATCGGTCGTAACCTCGATAAAAGATTTGCCAATGGCGCTGGAGAAACGTTCGAGCGCCTGCGAGTAATACCGAATGGTTCTAATGGAACAGCCCTCGACAGACTTTGCAGACAAAAACGCGTCTATTGTCTCACCGTTAGTAGAAAACTGGGTGTTCCTCAAAGGAAAGTCGCCCGCGTCGAGTAGGCAATGATCGAGCACGGAATGTAGTTTTCCCAGTTGATCGTTGCTAAGAATCGGCGCCATAAGTCGCTCGATCTCCTTGATGACAAGCACCTTCTCATTCATAAGGACACTCCTTACCGCACGTGAACACATGCGGTAAGGATGCAGCAACGAACTGCTTAGCCAAAATACTCCTGAGCAAGACTGTTATAGAGCATCTGCAGCTTTTCGATCTTCTGTTGAACGATAAACCTCGATTTGTCGACCTGGCGGACGAAGTCGGCGAATTCTTGCTGGAGGGCAAGAGGCGGTATAATTCCGGGCAAATTTCTAAACTTTGCCATCGATATATTTTGCATCGATCCGCTAGACCCCGTAGAAACCTTGGACATCTCAGCCCGCACTCGCGACGAGGAGAGCAGCGCCTTGAGAAATATCGAATTTACGCCTTCGGCTGGTTCTATACGCCAAAGTTTGTCTGGGAGAAATAGCCTATCGTAGTCGCGGTCAACAAGCGCCGTAGCTCCAATCATTCGCTCGTATTGGCGCGGCTGAACAACAAATCCCCCTTTCTAGGATGAATCATCTTAATGGAAGAAACATCTTCGACAACCTTATACTGGTTCGAGTCGAAGACACCTTTGGTTACTGCGCTAATCTTCAGAACGGCATATTCCCCCTCACCAATAGAGCGTTGTTGCCCCCCGACATTTGTTCCAGCAACAATACCCGACACCAGCTGTCCCATCGTCGTTTGGATACAGTCATCTCCCTCGAACATCTCGACAAACCGGGATTTGACGAGGGTGTCGAGACGTTCGAGCTTCTTGGCGGCAATTTCAAGTTGGCCCTGGATCACATCAAGATGACTGGCAACCATTCTCTGCGTTCTTAAATCCGGAAGACGAATTAGCGCACTTCCCAACGTCTTCTTATTAAGCGTTTCCCCATAACTGCCATGTTAGTACCCGTAGTCCCAATCCTTCGTCCTGAACTGATGCCACATATAGCCCAAATCAAATTGAAAAGGTCCCTTTATCCAAAAAAGCCATGATGGCTCATTCGTATAAATGGGGCGGGTCGTAATTGATGTCTTTCCCAACGACAGCTTAAAGCTCATTAAGAGCGTATTGGACGGGACTTGCTTTATCCCGGACTCAATACGGCCAAGTTCGCTAATCGTCTCTTTTGTACGTCCCACAAATCGACCATACGAGCCCAGATCCTTAATCGAAACCCAATCGTACTCACCTGTATTCCAATACTCCATCTTCTTCCTCGACGGAGTCTTGCCAATCTGGAGGTTAAATACTTCCGCGACCTTCACCCACTCCCCGTCAAACGGGGGTTTGTTCGCGGGCATCAGAGATCACCTTCAAGCATCTTGTGAAGCTCAGCCAGCCCGACAGCAAACTGAGCATTCAACTCATCCAGCTCGGCGAGAATCTCGCTTGTAGGTGGGTACTCAATACGCTCGTACTCGGTTTTGGTGTACTTGTTAAAACTGAAGTCGTACTCGTTATCGATTATTTCCTGCTTGGGAACAAGGAAGCTCTTCTCAGTACGCTCGCGCTCAGACTCGGCACCAAGGTTCGCCCAGCGTGCAAGAATATCGGGGATATCGTTGTTCTTCTCATCCAGATCACGCTTATCATCAAGCGTGTAGCCGTCCGACTCCATGTTGTAGAGCCACACGTTATCCGTACCACCGGCGTTTGTTTTGGTGAATATCAGAATTGCCGTACTCACGCCGGAATACGGCTTGAACACACCACTTGGCAGATAGATGATTGCCTCGAGTTTATGGTCCTCCACGAGTTGCTGGCGCAGTTGACGATACGCCTTTGAGTTCGAACGGAACAAAACTCCATTGGGAACAATGCACGCGCAGCGACCACCGAGCTTAAGCATGCGCAAGAACAGGGCAACAAACAAAAGCTCGGTCTGCTTGGTCTCGACGATAGCGCGTAGCCCTTTATCGATATCCTCAACGTCAACAAGAGCCCGTAAACGGCGGATTGGCCAAAATGACATCGTACTTTGAACTGATTGCGTTCTTCTGTGAAA
>ENA-OQBJ01000954-OQBJ01000954.1-human-gut-metagenome-genome-assembly--contig:-NODE-954-length-12922-cov-2.376319_pt1 | contig 12922 bp, 18 predicted proteins | sample MGYA00242743_ERZ504545 | MGnify/ENA primary metagenome ERZ504545 (study PRJEB26092, sample SAMD00036252) | human gut metagenome | host: Homo sapiens | study: EMG produced TPA metagenomics assembly of...
CCACAATTCCAAAGCCGGATCAGGCATTCCTCTACCTCCAATATTCGTAAAAACTAAAAAAATAAAAACGCACAACAGACAGAACATTCCTGAGCTGTGGGCTTTTATAAATAAAAAAGCCTATAGTTATGAAGACTACAAAATTTATCTTATGCATGGGAGCCTTGCTGACACTGAACCTGGTCCCCATACGCGCAATTGCAGGAAATGCAGGTATAGAGAATGGTGAAATGGTAATTTGCCGTGGTCAGGAATCGCATACATCTGGTCCAATGGTGCAAATTGGAGTAGATGCTCCCGACTTTCAGGCTACCAACGCAGAAATGAAGGAAGTCAGCCTGTCGTCTTTCAAAGGTAAGCGGGTTATTCTGAATGTCTTTCCCAGCCTTGATACGCCTACGTGTGCCATGTCGGTCCGCCAGTTTAATGCCCGGGCTTCGGAACTGGAAAACACGGTTGTGCTATGTATTTCGATGGACTTGCCTTTTGCACAGTCGCGCTTCTGTACCGTCGAGGGGCTGGAAAATGTGATTCCGCTATCTGTTTTCCGCAGTCATGACTTTGTACAGGGATATGTATTCAGCTTGCTGACGGTCCGTTAAGGGGACTGACGGCACGAGCTGTCATCGTGATAGACGAAAACGGCAAAGTGCGTTATACGCAATTGGTAAAAGAAGTTTCGAACGAACCCGACTACGAGGCTGCACTTCAAGCAGCAAACGAATTGTAAAGACTGAGGTCTTACAGTACGATTCATAAAAAAACTGAACAAAAAATATACTATCGAGCATTGGTAAAAAAATTAATTTATTACCTTTGTTCGTATATGAAGGAACTGCTTCACATACTCCCCGCTCTGCTTGCTCTCTGTTTATGTGTTTCCTGCAAGGATACAAAAGCAAAGAGCAAGCGGATTGTGCCTGTCGGAATATTGGCTGATGGTGATCTTGCATTCCGGCGCGGTACCGGACTGCTGAGTCACGTGGTTACTTCTGCCAGCAAAGACGGGGTTTACTCGCACGTAGGAATCTTAAAACAGATTGACAATGAATGGTTCGTTATTCATGCTGTCCCCGATGAACCTGATTTTGAGGGTGACACCGACCGTGTAAAAACAGACCCGTTATCACGTTTTTTCGCCGAGGACAGAGCTGTACGTGGCGCAATAGCCAGAATTATGGATGATTCTATTGCAGCTTCGAGGGCTGCACATACAGCCTGGGAGATTGCTCGAAAGGGAACTCTTTTTGATCATGATTACAATCTGGCAGATACTTCACAAATGTATTGTACCGAACTTGTAGAATTTGCCTACCAGAAAGCGGATATCTGTCTTTCGGAAGGAAGGCGTACGCAAATCAATGTTCCGGCAATGGGAGGAACATACCTCATGCCCGACGACATTGCAGCCAACAAACGATTAAAAATATTATACAGTTTTCCGTAAACTCAAGGTTTTTCTTTTCCTATATTCTATATTTATTAACTTTAAAATGTAAACACTATGATGAAACAACTGATTCGTTTGGGATTGATGCTGGTTGCTGTGCTAGCTATGGTATCGTGTACACCCAGTACACCTGGAGCCGCACTGAAAAATTACATGTCGGCACTAAGCGACAAGGATTATGAGAAGTTCATTGACGGATGCAACATCTCTGAGGCTGACTCTGACAAAGCTAAGGAAATACGCGAGGGCTTATTGCTATGATTCAGGAAAAGGGATCAAAGACTATTGAGAAAAAGGGCGGACTAAAAGAGATTGAAATTGTTTCTGAGGAAATGGCTGAAGACGGCAACTCGGCGATTGTCACTTACAAGCAGCATTATGGCGACGGAAGTGTCAAAGAAGATACTCAGAAAATGATAAAGGTGGATGGTAAATGGCTGATGGATATCGGTAAATAATGAATTAGGTAATACAGAAAAGGGGCGTCGTAAAGCGCCCCTTATTTTTTACCGGCGTGCCCGCAGCTCCCAGAAGGCTACAGCTGAGGCTGCCGCTACATTCAGTGAGTCGACACCATGCCACATCGGTATGCGGACTACATAATCGGACTCTGACAGTACCTCGGCTGGAAGGCCGTCGCCTTCGGTACCCATCACAATAGCCAAACGGGGAATTTCCTTAAGCTCCGGATAATCGATGGGAACGGAACGGTCGGTCAGAGCAAGGGAAGCGGTACAGAACCCCATTTCACGCAGCGAAGATACGGGACGGGGAAGCCATGTCCAGGGTACGAGAAAAACGGAGCCCATCGACACGCGTACGGCACGGCGGTTCAAAGGGTCGCACGAGTCGGGTGAAAGAAGGATGGCATCGATGCCCAAGCTGCCGCTGAACGAAAGATAGCTCCGATATTGGTCGTATCGACAACACCGTGAATCACGGCAACACGACGGGCATCGCGACAGACTTCCTCGGGAGTACGTGGAGCGGGACGCCGCATGGCACATAATACACCGCGTGTAAGTGTGTAGCCGGTAAGGCTTGCCAAAAGCTCGCGGCTGCCGTATAAACGGGAATGTCACCGGCACGAAGAATGATATCGGCTGCATCTCCTTCGATATGTTTTTTCTCACAAAGCAGTGCAAGAGGCTGATAACCGGCATCGAGTGCCACACGGATTACTTTGGGACTCTCGGCTATGAATATGCCCCTTTCGGGATCTATGCGGTTACGCAACTGGGCTTCGGTCAAGGTTCCGAACACGTCTACTCCTGGGTGTTCGAGGGAGGTTATTTCTATTACGGGCATATGGATATTCTTTTTCTTGCCAAAGTTAAGAAAGAATATCGGCCGGAGCAAAGTTTTTTTCTCTACCTTTGTCAGCGAAGAAAACAAACTAAAGAATAACAGTTATGCTACATTTTGATACAGACTATATGGAAGGGGCACATCCGGAAGTGATGCGCCGCCTGATGGAAACTAATCTGGAACAGACATCCGGATATGGAAGCGATGATTATACACGCCATGCCCGTGAACTGATACGCCAGGCATGCGGACAGCCCGAAGCGGGAGTATATTTCCTGGTTGGGGGTACGCAGACCAATGCAACTGTCATCGACGGGCTGCTTGCCCGCCATGAAGGAGTACTGGGAGCAGAAACAGCGCACATCAATGTGCACGAGGCAGGAGCCATCGAAGCTTCCGGACATAAGGTACTGACATTGCCTCAACATGAAGGAAAGCTTTGTGCTGAGGAGGTAGAAGCATATATCGCCGATTTTTACCGTGATGAAACTTACGAACACATGGTGGCTCCGGGAATGGTGTATATTTCTCACCCTACTGAATATGGTACACTGTACTCGCTCAGTGAACTGGAGGCTTTGAGCCGGGTATGCCGCAAGGCGAATATTCCGCTTTATATGGATGGTGCACGTCTGGGATATGGTCTGGCTGCTCCAGGTACAGATGTCACCTTGCAGGACATTGCCCGTCTGTGTGATGTGTTTTATATAGGGGGAACAAAAGTGGGTGCATTGTTCGGCGAGGCAGTAGTGGCTCCGCATGCGGAACGTCTGCCGCATTTTTTCCCGCTGATTAAACAGCACGGAGCACTGCTCGCCAAGGGACGCCTGTTGGGTATTCAGTTTGAAACGCTGTTTACTGACGGACTTTATCTGGAGATGGGGAAACATGCTGTCCGTCTGGCACAGAAACTGAAACAGGGTTTTGTCCAAAAAGGGTATAAACTTCATATGGATTCGCCAACCAACCAGCAGTTTGTCTGCTTGCCTAACGCGGATATCGACCGCCTTTCGGCACATGCAACCTTCGAGTTATGGGGACCACGCGGAGAAGAGGAAACGGTGGTACGCTTCGTAACCAGCTGGGCTACACGCGAGGCTGACGTAGACGCATTGATCGATTTACTCTAATCGGCTTCTTCGATAGAGAAACGGTTTACGGTGACGGCAATGGAATATTTTATCAGTCCGTCACCGGAAAACATGGTTCCACCGCCTTGTATACACATACGTACGCTCATACCGTCGTTTGCCGTGAGAAGATATTCGCCGGAATGCTTCTGCTCGTTTACGGTATACCACATGCCGTTCTGTCCGTATTGTACCTCGACGTAGCTTCCATCGGTTTCATAATCCCATGAAAGCCGGTATCGGGAAGTGTTTCCCCGGTGAAAAGTAAATATACAGGTGGATTCGTCATAGTCGACATACGACAGTGAGGTCACTTCTTCCGGATAGAAATTCAGGGCTATGCGGCTTACCGTATCATTGGATATTATGTTATTCATAACATACTCGGTATAGGTTTCTCCCAAGTGTTTCTTTTCAAGGGGATAATAGTCGAGTTCTTCATTCTGGCAAGAGCCAAACCACATGGCAGCGCATATAATCACTGCCATGCTATATACTATTTTCATGCTCATTCGTGTTCTGTTTCGTTCTGTAACATTTCAACAGGAAAATCTTCCTCGTGAGGTGCTGGTCTTCCGACTTCGGGCATCGGATGTGGCACAGGCTGCTCGGGCTTCATTGTCAGCCACAGGTCGTACTGCTCGTCTGTCAGAATCTTACGGAGCTTCTTTATTTTCTTTTCGGCACGCTCTTGCATCTCTTCTTTCATCTTATCATCGCCGGCTGGTGGTGTCATCATAGGAGGTCTACCTCCGCCCATCATTGGAGGCTGACCTCCACCATTCATCATCGGGGGACGTCCTCCTTCTCTCATTGGAGGACGGTTCATATCCTTTCCTCCACGGCCTATCAGGACCTCCAGTTTTTCCCTTTCTTCTTTCAGATTAAGCTTGTAAATCTTCTTATATTGCTTCTCGGTAAGATTGAGTACCTTATCCATTTCATCGGTACGCCTGCGTGCCGTTTTCTCAGGGTTAGGTATTTCTTTTTTCTGAGTATTTTCTTTTTGTTGCGGTTCATCGTATGATGTAGCGGCAACGGCTTCTGCTGAAATTGGCATCAGAGCAGCCAGGCAGACAGCCCACATTGTTTTTCTCATCTTCATCATAAAATAAGTTTTTAAGGGTTGTTGTTTCGGATGACAAATGTAAAAACGTTGACTTATATGTGGAAATAGAATCAACCAACCCGCCCATTCTATCGGTTAACTCCCGACAAATCAGATTTTCCGTAAAACGGCTTTACAGAAAAGGTATATAAAGATAAAATAAGCACACTTGGTCTGCAAAATCATTCCATTCGCCGATTTTAGTTGCAACGGGTAAGGTACAAACGTATTTTTGCAGGCATAAAACTACCACAACAATGAAACATCTGCAAAAACAGCTACTTCTCGAACAAATTATTTATCTTTCCATTTGGGTGTTGATACTGGGAACTCCGCTCATCGGTTTTCTGCTCGACAATGATCATCCGCTGGAGGGAAGCGAACTGTGGAAAGAGGTAAGTGATACCTGGCTTATGGTGCTTCCTTTCTTTCTGCTGTTTCTGATACATAACTATGTACTCATTCCACGCCTCCTGCTCAAGAAATACTATACGCGCTACGTTTTGTCGTTGATTTTTACCATCGGTATCTTGTTTCTGTATCTTCCGGGATGTATACAAGTGTTCAATCCTCACCCGGGATTCCGTCAGCATAAAGAGTTTATCGTGCAGGATTCGGCCTTCGATATGCCTCACATGCAGCATCTTCCCGTACTTCCTTCCGATGAGAAAGAAATACATCCGATACGCCCGATGCATCCGCCTTTTCTGCTGATACATATTACGGTAGCTATCTTGTTGGTAGGTTTTAACCTGACCATACGTTTCTTCCTGAAATCGCTTCACGATGAGGAAATGCTTAAGGAACTGGAACATCAGCATCTGGAATCGGAATTGCAGTACTTGAAGTATCAGCTTAATCCGCATTTTTTCATGAATACCCTGAACAATATTCATGCACTGGTCGACATCGATTCGGAAAAGGCAAAAAGAACAATCATTGAACTTTCGAAGTTGATGAGGTATGTGCTCTACGAAGCCAACAAAAGCCAGATTTCGCTGGAACGTGAAATTCAGTTTCTCGAGAACTATATTGCGCTGATGAAGTTGCGATATACCGAACGGCTTACCATCTGCACGGACTTTCCAATAATCGTACCTCGGGTACAGATTCCTCCCTTGCTGTTCATTTCACTTCTTGAAAATGCATTCAAGCATGGAGTGAGTTACCGTGAAGATTCGTTTATCGATGTACGCATAGCACAAGTAGATGAAGGTATTTTGTTTGCATGCAAGAACAGCAAACACGCCTGTACGCACGATACTCATCACGGCATCGGCATTGAGAACATAAAGAAAAGACTTCATCTGCTCTACGGCAACAATTATACATTTACTACAACTGAAGACGATACGTCTTACCATGTTTTACTTATAATCCCTCCGCTATCATGAAATGTCTGATTATCGACGATGAACCGCTTGCGCTGACTCAGCTCTCGGGGTATATTTCACGTATTCCGTTCCTGACGCTGGTAGCCTCGTGCCAGGATGCCTGCCAGGCTTCCGAAATACTGGCTCACACTCCTGTTGACTTGCTTTTTGCAGACATAAACATGCCGGACCTGAACGGTATAGATTTTGTACGCTCGCTTCCGAACCCTCCCATGGTTATCTTTACTACTGCATACTCGGAATATGCCATCGAGGGGTTCCGGCTCAATGCCATTGATTATCTGATGAAGCCTTTCAGCTTTGCCGAATGTCTGAGGGCAGCCGAAAAGGCACGACAAATGTACGGACTGACGCATAACACTGCCGAACCTGAAGAGGAGAAAAGTACACTGTTTGTGAAAAGCGAATACAAGGTAATACGCATTGACAAAGAGAAAATCCTGTATATAGAGGGGATGAGTGAGTATGTGTGTATTTATATGGAAGACCGGCCTAAGCCTGTCATTACACTGAACAGCCTGCAAAAGTTGTCGGCCATGCTTCCTCCGAACTTTATGCGGGTGCATCGTTCGTACATTGTCAATCTGAATAAGATTACCGAAATTTCTCGTTTCCGTATTCTTTTCGGCAAAGACGTGTATATCCCCATTGGAGAAAATTATAAAGAGCAGTTTATGGCATATATCCATCGGCTGGGACTTATCTGATTGAAGAAATGGTTATCTTTGCAGCATCTCTGAAATAAAATGATCTGCTTTATGGAAAAGGAAAAAGAAATACATTCTTGTGTGGACTGCGGTACACAAAACTGCAAGTATAAAGACCGTACTTATCCTGATTTCTGTCTGACAACTAACTTGAAGGAAGAAGACCGCCAGTGGGCGCTGGAACGATATGACGAGGGAAACAACCGCCAGGTGATGATAGCCAGTGCGGAAGTGGAATACGAGGGATACTGCCAATGGACACGTGTACAGGAAATCATGGAGTTTGCACGTAAAATAAATGCACACCGCATCGGTATAGCCAACTGTATCGGACTGATAAATGAAGCACGTATCTTCGCCCGCATTCTTCAGGCAAACGGTTTCGAAGCGTATTCGGTAATCTGCAAGGTTGCCGGACAACCCAAGACTTCGATGGGTATTCCTGCTGAATGTGAAAGTATAGGAGCGGCCATGTGTAACCCGATTTTACAGGCACGGCTGCTGAATGAAGCAAAGACAGACCTGAATGTGGTAATCGGATTGTGTGTAGGACATGACAGTCTGTTCTACAAGTATGCTGAGGCTTATACTACCACGCTGGTAACAAAAGACCGTGTTACGGGAAACAATCCGGCTGCTGCTCTTTATACTGCCAATTCGTATTACCGGAAGAAATTCTTTAAGGGGAACGAGAAGAAGTAAATGATTCGTACAAACAGCCTGAATGATACAGTATCTATACAACGTACAGACAATACCAGATTAACTATCAGTAACAGCTGTCTTATCAGAATCAAAATATGAAAAGATATAATTCTAAACAGAAAGTCAATCAGCCTGAACATTTTTTACAGGCTGATTGACTTTCTCGGTTTATTTCAGTTTCTTGCCATCAGAAAAGGCATTACCGACTTTTTTACCAATCTCCAGGTAATCATGATGAATAGGATCGTAGGTAATCGGCTTCAACTTGGTTACATCTACTTTACCGTCTTCACCCAATACGGATTCATCTACAGAAATATTGACAATCCGTCCTGTCATGAAACAGGTTTCGGGATCGTATGAAACGAGCTCACACTCCAGCGTCATAGGAAGTTCTTCGATGACGGGAGCATTGACAAACGCCGACTTTACTGCATGAAATCCGGCATGGGCAAACTTGTCCGGTTCCTTATTGCCAGACACGATACCTACATAGTCGCATTCCGCTACGCGGTCTGCCGTACCCATACTTACGGTAAATGCACGTGTCGCAAGGATATTCTTTGTTGTCTTGTGTTCTTCTGCCAGACAAATTCCAACCATGTTGTCTGTATAAATTCCTCCCCATGCTGCATTCATGGCATTGGGTAATCCGTTTTCATCGTAAGCTGCCACGATAAATACGGGCATCGGATACAACCAGGTCTTTATCACCAAAATTCTTTCTCATAGGTATTTACTCCTTTCCTTAAAATATATCTTTTCAACTAGATTCTTTTTTCCAGGTATTACATTGTTTTCTCCGTAATGGCTACTTTGATGACTCCATCCTGCCGATTCTCAAAAATACGGTATGCTTCTTCTATCTTGTCAAGCGGAAAACGGTGGGTAATGAGTGGTGTCGTATCAATCTTGCCTTCGGCTATCAGGCGAAGAATCTCTGCACAGTCGCATCCGTCTACACCACCGGTCTTGAAGTCAGGTTCTTTCCGTACATATCGGGTAATGGGAGTTGCTGGGGACGATCATAAAGTGCCACGATAGTAACGATGGCATTCGGACGGGCACATTCCCACGCCAGCCGGAAGGTATCTTCCGCTCCTGCAACTTCGATGACGACATCGGCTCCTCCATGTGAACTAAGCTTGCGTATCTGTTCGACACATTCTTCGGGGCGCACCACAACTACTTCCGGATAATGCTCGTGTACAAAGCGGATACGCGCTTCCGACTTTTCGCATACAACGATACGCCGGGGATGTTTCAGCATGGTACACAGCAAGGTGCATATACCAGTAGGACCGGCTCCGATAATGAGCACCGTATCGTCGGACGAAATCTCGGAGATACGTGCTGCCCAAAAACCAGTGGCAAGAATATCACCTACAAAAAGTGCCTGCTCATCGCTCACTCCCTCGGGAATACGGTTCAATCCTGATCGGCATAAGGGACACGCACATATTCTGCCTGTCCTCCGTCGATGCGGCATCCCAATGCCCAGCCTCCCTGCTCGTCTTCGCAATTGTTTACATATCCATGACGACAGAAAAAGCATTCTCCACAAAAGGTCTCCACGTTGACCGTCACACGGTCGCCGGGCTTTACGGAAGTAACCTTCTCTCCTACCCGTTCGACAATACCCACCATTTCATGACCGACTGTAATACCGGGTACGGCACGAGGCACACTTCCATGCTTGATATGCAAATCGCTGGTACAGATACTCCCCAGTGTGACGCGTACCACAGCATCACGCGGATCTTTTATTTCCGGCACGGGTTTCTCCATCATCTGGAATGTGCCATGCTTGATATAAGTATAGGCTAACATAGTTTATTCTTTCTTAGTTTGCTGTTTCGAATGATAAAGGTAAACAAAATTCTTTCATTTTTATTGTACAAAACAGAAATAATATCTATTTTTGGCGCAATGAAACGCATATCACCATCGGGTGATAATTTTATAGAATTTCTGAATATACAACAAATGATTGTCAAAGACACAAAACAAATGATTCGTTATGTTCGGCTGGTTTCCTGAGGAATTTCTAGCATAGAACTTAATTGATCGAATTGCTGCTGACGGGGCGGCAGGGATTGTTGTGTTCTTTGACGTACTTGGCATTCTAACCTCTGCTTTAAAAGGGAAAGCTGAGGTTCTCTGCTTTTGATGAGGCGGACATCAACTCATATCATCCGCCATACTGCTTTATACTTCAAAATCTAATTCATTTATTCATTTGTTGTTTATGGAAAATATTATTTTACGTGCTATGCGCACCTTTGATGAAAGTGTATGTGCTCCTGAATACGCCAGAAATCAATTGGCTATTGAAATCATATTCCCCGAAGCTCCTGTTTTTATAAACGAGCTGGCTGTACGTGTTTACTCGGAAGACTACCAGTTGATTGGAGCGGATGTCTATTCTCCGTCTTCCCGAAAAACTCCTCGAAAGGTACGTTTTATTGTGCTGTCGGATACATTCTGGGACGAAAACCTGTATCATATTTTCGTATTTCAGAACGGACTTCCCAAATGGACTGTTTCTCTGTCTCCCTCGCCTTCTTACGAGGTATGGAAAAAAGAGAAGTTGGATGAACTGGAATCACATCCCGACAAGAAGTTTTTTATCGAGCGCCTCTGCCCGACCGACTGGTGGCAAAACATGTACTCTGAACAGTTCCAATTTCCTTCAGCCGAAAAAGTAATCGGAAAGCTTTATTCCTACTCGGAGGCAGAAGGGGTATGTCCTCACCTTCTCGTAACGGGAAACAACCTGATGACAAAGGCTTTTTCCTGCTTCATTCTGGCAGCTTATCTCACCGGTAATGACAAGTCGGAACAGGCTGTTTTTTCATTGGGTGAACTGGTTTCAGGCAATCTGCAATGGAGTGAGCTAGCTGAACATATCAGACAAAAGCAGGTGATCGTGATGAATGTCCCGCAATTGGAGTATAGCGCCAGCACGGTAAATCTGCTTTCTATGTTGGGTGATATACTTAGCAAAGAAGATTTCTCCCATCCGGTATTCATTTTCCATGGTACAGAAGAACATGTCAATCAACTGTTTCAGGAATGTGAGGCGATAGCCGGAATGTTTGCCGAATATAACACTTTCCGCATCAGTTTGTCCACTGAAATGCCTCCGATAACCCTTAACGATACTGAGTTTCAGCCGGCATTGAGAGAAACACCTTTTGCCGAATTTTCAGCCGAAGAAGAACTGCAACAAATGGTCGGACTGAAACAGCTTAAAGAGGATATACAAGAGGCACGGATGATGTCGCTTTTTCTCAAAGAGCGCAGAGAACTCAATCTCGATCTATGTGGAGACAGCCGTTACCATATGCTCTTTCTGGGAAATCCCGGAACAGGAAAAACAACGGTAGCCAGACTGGTAGGGAAAATGTATCATCAGATGGGACTATTGTCGAAAGGGCATACAGTGGAAACCTGCCGCACAAACCTGGTAGGTGAATACTTGGGGCATACGGAAAAAAACACGAAGGAGGCTATTGAGGAAGCTCGTGGAGGTGTATTGTTTATCGATGAAGCTTATACACTGATAGAAGGTGGAAGTGACACGAAGGACTACGGCAAAGAGGTCATCAACGCACTGCTCACTGTATTGTCGGAACCGAATCCGGATATGATTGTCATTCTGGCCGGCTATGAGGATAAAATGAGAAAGCTGCTTAAAAGTAATCCGGGATTAAAAGACCGTTTTCCGCTCCGTTTCCATTTTGAGGATTATACGGCAGACGAACTGAGCGAAATAGCTCACCGTATTTTGAAAAGCCGGAATTTCGTCCTGACTCCTGAAGCAAACCTGCGCCTGAACAGTCTGATAGAAAAAGAGGCCAGACAACGGGATGAGTATTTCGGCAACGGACGCTGGGTGCATAATCTGATAGAGCATGGCCTAATCAAGAGTATGGCCCGGAGAGTGATGTCAGGGCCCCGTCCGGAAACGGCACAACTCCAGCTTTTCAGTACAATAGAGGCATGTGATGTGGAAGAGGCCGAAGCCAAACTTCTCCGTACAGCAGACTTAAAAATAACTCCGCCTTGCCGTATCGGATTCAGGGCCTGAATACAGATGCTTTAATTTTGGTCGACAAACAGTAGCTTTTCTGTATCATATCCCCTGACACGGAGTTTATCAAGCAGTTCCGCCTGTTTTTCTTTGGATAAAGTTTTATCACGACTCATTATCCAAAGATATTTGTCGGAACTGCTTCCTATCAATACATAACGGTAATCGGGATCTATATCAAGTACATAATAATCGGAATAAAACCAAAGGAAGAATGATACCTTCAATTTACCGGGATCGGCAGGATTCGGCTGTTTGGCACGCCCCTCTACCTCCTGTGTTTTCCATTTTATATCCCTCATTTTTACTTTAATGCTTCCATTTTCCTGTAAAGAATAGGTAGCAGTGACATGTGTCATTCCTTTTTCGAAACGATGATCGTAACGAGCAATTTCATACCATTTTCCCATAAAGCGACGGACATCAAATACAGATACGGTGCTATTGTCTATCGTATCACCGTCCTGGCTGCATGACACCCGCTCAATCCTAAAAAGGCACATAAAAGTAATAATACGTTTTTCATAGTAGCTGTTTTTTTAGACTTTTCCAAAGATACAAAACTATCGATACAATAAGAAATGTCTGGAAAAGGAAATCCGTTTTATATGTCAACATTCAAAAATTATCTTAACTTTGTAAAAATCATTGCAAGCTACTATGAAACAAAGTTATTACTAATGTCATTTGTATTGTCACTCTGTATGAGTACAACATCGTGTATTGTCACCAGGCATCATCACCGGCCACCGCATAAAAAAGAAATTCCACCAGGACATGCCAAGAAATACATGGTCATAAATCGGCTAAATTTGATGCGCCGGGACATCATAAGCATTGATTATATGCAAGGTTTCAAAAGACTGAAAACAAAATGAGGCTATCCCAAAATCAAAAACAGAGATAAGTTTACTTACAATCTATAAGTCACAACATAAAAATCTCCTGCTTTTAGTCCTATAATTGTAATAAATAAGGGCTAAAGCAGGAGTCTTTTATTACGAAGTTTCAATCTATAAGATTT
>ENA-OQBJ01000955-OQBJ01000955.1-human-gut-metagenome-genome-assembly--contig:-NODE-955-length-12893-cov-2.885399_pt1 | contig 12893 bp, 12 predicted proteins | sample MGYA00242743_ERZ504545 | MGnify/ENA primary metagenome ERZ504545 (study PRJEB26092, sample SAMD00036252) | human gut metagenome | host: Homo sapiens | study: EMG produced TPA metagenomics assembly of...
TTATTTTTTATTTGTTTTCTTAATTGTACGCACATTTATGCAACAATAAAAAAGGGAACTTACAGGGGTAAACGTATTCCCCTGTGTTCCCTTACTGAGAAACGCAATGCAAATATGCCAGATAGCTGCTTATTTTGCCATGAGCTTAGCGACTTTATTCGCGAAATCGACCGGATTCTCCGGCAGGATGCCTTCGATGAGCAGAGCCTGCGTGTAGAGCAGGTCGCAGTAATCCTTGAAGTCCTGGCTGTCCTTGCCGGCTGCATGAGCTGCTGCAAGCGCTGGAATAGTTCATGATGCGGATTGATCTCGAGGATGCGCTTTGCCTTGAAGAGCGGATTCTTCATATCAGCAAAAGTCTGCTCCATAGCCAGCGACGGGCCGGCTTCATCGGCAACAAGGCAGACGGCACTCGATTTCAAACGTGCCGAGACCTTGACATCCGCGACTTTATCGCCCAAGACATCCTTGATGTCCTTCATGAGATCGCCGTTATCCTTCTGGATCTCCTCCGTCTCCTTCTTGACTTCCTGGCTCTCGGCATCGTCGAGGTCGAGGTCGCCGCGGCTGATCGAATGGAACGGTTTGCCTTCGTATTCGTGGATGGTTTCCAGGCAGAACTCATCAACCGGATCCAAGAGATACAGGACTTCGATCCCCTTGTCGCGCAGCGTCTCCATCTGCGGCAGATGCTCGATCGTCTCCTTGTCCTTGGCCGTCGCATAGTAGATCTTCTTCTGGCTCTCCGGCATGCGCTCCACATACTCCTTGAGAGAAACGAGCTTGCTTTCCTTGGAACTCAGGAACAGGATGAGATCCTTGAGTTTATCGACCGTATCCGACGAACCGCTGTAGATGCTGTTGTAGATGCCGATCTTCAGGGACTTGCCGTATTCGTTCCAGAATTTCTCATAGGCTTCACGGTCATTCTTGAGCTTGCGCGCCAGTGCCTTCAGGATGTTTTTCTCAAGCGCACGCCCAATCGTCTTGAGTTCGCGGCTCTGCTGCAGGAGTTCACGCGAGATGTTGAGCGAAAGATCCGGCGAATCGACGAGGCCTTTCATGAAGCGCAGGTAATCCGGCAGCAGATCCTTGCACTTGTCCATGATGAAGACATGGCGGCTGTAGAGCTGCACGCCCGGCTCGTAATCCGTCTGATAGAGGTTGTACGGTGCATGTGCCGGGATAGCCAGGAGTGCCGTATACTCCACCGTGCCTTCAGCCTTCGTGTGGAAGACTTCCATCGGGTCTTCCCACTCGTGGAACTGATGCTTAAAGAATTCGTTGTATTCTTCTTGCTTGATATCGGACTTGTTCTTTGTCCAGAGCGGCTGCATGGAATTGAGCGTACGTGTCTCGACCTTCTTGATCTTCTCTGCACCTTCGATTTCCTTGCCATCCTTGTCCTTCGGCGTTTCTTCAAACGTGAAGTCCATCTTGATCGGGTAACGGACGTAATCGCTGTACTTCTTCACCAGGCGTTCAAGCTCATACGGATCCGTGAAGTCCTGCTCCGCTTCCTTGCCGCAGAATTCTTTCTTGAGATGCAGCGTGATGCTCGTACCGCGCTCTGCACGCTCGGCTTCCTCGATGGTGTACGCCCCATCGGCTGCAGACTCCCACTTCCAGGCCTGCGCCTCGCCGGCCTTGCGGGAAATGATAGTCACCTGGTCGGCCACCATGAAGGCCGAGTAAAAACCGACACCGAACTGGCCAATCATTTCCTTATCGGTAAGATCCTGGTTCTCCTCTTTCGCTTTCTTGAGCTGCTCAAGAAAAGCCTTCGTGCCGGATTTCGCAATCGTGCCGATGTTCTCGATGAGTTCCTCACGGTTCATGCCGATGCCGTTATCGGCAAGCGTCAGCGTATGCTGCTCTGCATCCGGCGTCAGGAAAATCTCAAAATTCTCATTGCCCTCAAGCAGACTGCGATCCGTCAGGCTCTCAAAGTGAGCCTTGTCAATGGCATCGGAAGCATTCGAGATCAGCTCGCGCAGGAAAATCTCATGGTTCGTGTAAATGGAATGAATCATGAGATCCAGCAGCTGCTTGGTCTCCGCTTTAAACTCATATTTTTCTTTTCCCATGTAAATCTGCCTCTCTTATGTAAAATTTTTTTGACGAAGTCATTATTAGCACTCATACTATACGAGTGCTAACGTACAGCTAATACTATACACCATAAACAACAAAAAGTCAAAGATAAAGTCGAAAAAAGCCTGCACCGGCAAAACCGGCGCAGGCTCGTTCGCCTTTTATCCCTGAAACGCTTCTCTCTGTATGTTATGCGACTGAGGCGAAACCTGCAGCCACGCATTCAGGTCGTTTTGACAGCAGTACATCAACCAGCACAGACTGCGCGCGAAGCTGCCGCTGCACGCAGGCGGCCGAGGAAGTGATCCGTCAAATGGATCTCATAATCTTCCCTGCTGCGGCTCAGCACAGCGTAATCGGCGACGTGAGTTCCTGCTGCTCGCCTTCCGGCGTAAACGCCACGAAGGACGGGACTTCTTCACTGCCCCTAAAGACCAGCAGACGGTCGGCACCCACACCATGACGGCGATGCATCAGCAGGCGGACAGCAGCTGCTTCCGGCAAGAACCCCTGCGTGCCATCCATCACCATGTATTCTTTGTTATCTGCTTTATAAACACAAACGACCATCATGAGGGCCACCAACCTTTCTTTTTTCCTTGCGATGGCTTTATTATAACAGGATGTATTTCGCAATAAAATCACAAAATATGCTTTCTATATTGCAAAAAATGCTCTATGATAACAATAGGAAATAGAATCAGATAAAGAAGCTAGGGGGGATGTCGCCATGCACCGATGCCAACTTACCCAAAAAAAGGATATCTGAGCGGCGCGTTCCGCGTGTTCCGCCTCAAGGATCGGAACCTGCACCCGATCCCTTTCCATTACCATGAATTCCACAAAATCATCATGTTCCTCGGCGGCGAGGTCGATTATATCATCGAAGGCAAGACGTATGCCCTGCAGGCACGCGATATCGTTTTCGTCTCAGCCGGCGAAGTCCACCGGCCGGTCTTCCGAAACAGCAATACGCCATACGAACGCATCGTGATCTATGTGGCACCTGACTTCTTGGCACGCTGGTCAGCTCAGGCCCATGGCGCCGATCTCTCCGCCTGCTTCGAACTGGCGCAACACACAGGCAGTGTCATGCATCAGCTGCCCGGACAGAGCCATGACCTGCTCTTCCACATGGATAAAGTTGAAAAAACAGCCCACGGGCAAGGCTTTGCCAATGGGCTGTATACAGAAATCGTCTTTATGGAATTCTTGATCCTTCTTCACCGCAGCCTGGAAGACCATGAACTGCAGGCACAGGAAAGCATCGCGTACGACCCCAAGATCCAGCAGGTACTCCGCTATATCAGCAGTCATCTGAAAGAAGATCTCTCGATTGAACGTCTGGCTGCAGAGGTCTTCCTGAGCCGCTACCATCTCATGCGCAAATTCAAGGAAGCCACCGGCTACAGCCTGCATCAATACATCCAGAACAAACGACTGATCCTGGCACGCGACCTGCTGCGCACCGATATGCCCGTCACGCGCATCAGCACGAAACCGGCTTCCATGACTATTCAACCTTTTCCCGAGCCTTTCACGCGCATTTCCACTGCAGCCCGAAGGAATGGCGCAAGACTCACGCCTCCACATCCTCCGGATTGTCGGCCGCCAGGAGTTTCTGAACGGCACCCTGCATATGCGTATCGGCAATCGTCTCGATCTGGCCGGCATCGCATTCTGCCGCGAGCTGCGGCTCAATGGGGATCCGGGCCAAGACATCCAGGTGATATGCCTGCGCAATCTCTTCAATATGGCTGTGTCCGAAAATCTCATGGCGTTTGCCGCAGTCCGGGCATTCGAAATAGCTCATGTTCTCAACGAGGCCCAGGATGGGAACCTTCATGCCCTCGGCCATCTTGACAGCCTTCTCGACGATCATGGAGACGAGTTCCTGCGGGCTCGTGACGATGATGATGCCATCGAGCTTGATGGACTGCATGACGGTGAGCGGCACATCGCCGGTTCCCGGCGGCATGTCAACAAACATGTAATCGACATCTTCCCAGATGAAATCATGCCAGAACTGCTTGACGACGCCGCTGATGATTGGACCGCGCCAGACGACAGGATCTGTCGAATTCTCCAGCAGCAGGTTCATGCTGACGATGTCGATGCCGCCGGCTGTCGTCACCGGATAGCTCCTGCCTGGCTGCCACGCACCTCGCCCTTCACGCCGAACATCTTCGGGATGGATGGCCCCGTGATATCCGCATCGAGGATGCCCGTGTGCATGCCCTTGCGGCTCATGGCCACTGCCATGAGGCCCGTCACGAGCGATTTGCCGACACCGCCCTTGCCACTGACGACTGCGATGACGTGGCGGATGGAACTCAGTTCATTCGGTTCTTCATGGAAGTCCTTCTTGCGCGTATCCTGCCCGCAGGTCGTCCCGCAGGAGCCGCAATCATGATTGCATGTTTCTGACATTTGCCTTACCTCCTAAAAACAAGTAACAGCTACTTGATTATTTTTTCGTAATGGTAATGATAATGGAAAAACCCTCCCCGAAGCGGGGAAGGTTTTCTTTTTATGTGTTCAAGCACATCCAACGAATGCCGTCAAGCTCCCGTCTGCTCGGAAGATTCTTCCGGCGTTTCTTCGGCCGGGACTTCCGGAGCCGGTTTCGGATGCGTCTCGACAACCTTGAGGTTGCGATAACGGCTCATGCCCGTACCAGCCGGGATGAGCTTGCCGATGATGACGTTCTCCTTGAGCCGATAAGAGGATCGACCTTGCCTTGATGGCGGCATCCGTCAGGACACGCGTCGTCTCCTGGAAGGAAGCTGCTGACAGGAAGGAGTCCGTAGCCAGCGAAGCCTTCGTGATACCGAGCAGGATTGGTTTCGCCACAGCCGGCTCGCCGCCTTCCTCGATGGCCTTCGTGTTGGCCGATTCGAAGGAGTTGATATCGATGTATTCGCCAGGCAGGAAATCCGTGCTGCCGGATTCCTCGATCTTGACCTTGTGGAGCATCTGGCGGACCATGACTTCGATATGCTTATCGTTGATCTCAACACCCTGGGACTGTATACCTTCTGCACTTCGTACACCAGGTAACGCTGTGTAGCCTGGAGGCCACAGACGCGCAGGATGTCATGCGGGTTGACCGACCCCTCGGTGAGCTTGTCACCCGGCTTCAGATGCATGCCCTGCTTGACGTGCATGCGGGCGCCATACGGGATTGCGTATTCGCGCGCTTCGCCCTCGGAAGGACGGATCGTGACCTTGCGCATGCCCTTGCCGGAGTCCTCAACCTCAGCCACGCCTTCGATCTCAGCGATGATGGCATGATGTTTCGGCTTGCGGGCCTCGAAAAGTTCCTCGACACGCGGAAGACCCTGGGTGATATCGTCACCTGCGACACCGCCGGAGTGGAAGGTACGCATGGTGAGCTGCGTGCCCGGCCCGCCGATGGACTGTGCAGCGATGATACCGACAGCCTCGCCGATCTCGACCTCTGCCTGGTTGGCAAGATCGCGGCCATAGCACTTGATGCAGACGCCAAACTGGGATTTGCAGGTCAGAACGCTGCGGATGGATACATGATCGCGTACTTTCTCGATGCGTTTTGCAAGGTCTTCGTCCACGCTGTCGTTGATGGAAGCAATCTTCTCACCCGTTTCCGGATCGATGATGTCTTCCGCAAGGACACGGCCGACAATGCGTTCCGCCAGCGACTCGATGATGCCGTCGCCTTCCTTGATGGCCTCGACTTCAATGCCGCGGACATTGTTGTCGCGGACATGGAGTTCCTTGGCCGTGCTGGCAAGGATACGCTCGAAATCTTCCGTCGTGATCTTCTTGCCGGCCTCAAGGATGACATTGTCTTCTTCATCGACAACATCGTGCGTAACTTCCTTGCCGCAGGTCTCACGGATCATGGAATCCTTGATCTTCTGGCGCGCAGCTTCATCCGGCTCGCCAAGTGCAACGACCTCGGTGACCATTGCATTCGAAAGGGCTGCCTCCGAAGCCAGCGAAGAACCGCGGACCATGATCTCGCGTACATTCTTCTCGCCGATGGTCGTGAGCTTCTCCTCATCGAGGATCGTATCGCGTGCAAAGAGGACTTCCTTCGTCTCGGGGTCAATGACATCAGCACCGAGCAGACGGCCCATGAGGCTGTCGTTGAGGATCTCAAGCGCATCGAAGGTCGAAGCGGCGAGACGTGCGCGAGCCTGTACAAGGTTCAGCGTCGAGACGTCGCAGTCTTCCTCGCGGACAATGACATCCTGTGCGACGTCGACGAGACGACGCGTGAGGTAACCCGAGTCAGCCGTACGCAGTGCCGTATCGGCCAGACCTTTGCGGGCGCCATGAGACGAGATGAAGTAATCGGATACCGACAGGCCTTCGCGGAAGTTTGCCGTGATCGGCAAGTCGATGATCTTACCGGACGGGTCAGCCATGAGGCCGCGCATGCCGGCCAGCTGACGCATCTGCTGTTTGTTACCGCGGGCACCGGAGTCCGCCATCATGAAGATCGGGTTGAAAGCATCCATGTTCTCCATCATGCATCGGCGACATCATCCGTAGCTTTCGACCAGAGGTCGACGACCTTGTGATAACGCTCGTCTTCCGTGATGAGACCGCGGTCATACTGACGCTCGACTTTATTGACGATCTTCTGCGTATCGCCAATGATGACTTTCTTCTTCGGCGGCACGATGACATCGGAGATGGCAACCGTCATGCCGGCGATGCAGGCGTAATGGTAGCGAGGTTCTTGACGCCATCGATGACTTCTGCCGTCTTCGTGGCACCAAAGTGGTTATAGCAGTTGGCAACAAGCTTGCCAAGCTCTTTCTTGTTCATGAGGATGCCGAGTCTCCACTCGCCAGTCTCTTTGTCCTGATGATAATAACGCAGTTCCTGCGGCAGGATCTCGTTGAAGATCATGCGGCCGAGAGACGTGCGGACGAGCCCGTAGCCTTCAATGCGGCACTGGATCTCAGCCTGGAGTTCAAGGTCATGCTGCTGATAGGCAAGCAGAGCTTCTGCAATGCCCGTAACGACCTTGCCCTCGCCTTTCGCACCCGGCTTCAGGATGGTCAAGTAATAGGAACCGAGAACCATATCCTGCGTCGGCACGATGATTGGCTTTCCATCTTTCGGTGCGAGGATGTGGTTGGCTGCCAGCATCAGGATGCGGGCCTCCGTCTGAGCCTCAGCAGAAAGCGGCAAATGGATAGCCATCTGGTCACCATCGAAGTCGGCATTGTACGCCGTGCAGGCCAGCGGATGCAGTTTCAGGGCATGGCCCTCTGTGAGGACCGGCTCAAAGGCCTGGATGCCGAGGCGATGCAGCGTCGGGGCACGGTTCAGGAGAACCGGATGCTCCTTGATGACATCTTCGAGGACATCCCACACCTCAGGACGTGCGCGCTCTACCATGCGCTTGGCGCTCTTGATGTTGTGGGCCGCACCCGAAGAAACGAGTTTCTTCATGACGAACGGCTTGAAGAGTTCGAGAGCCATGGCTTTTGGCAGGCCGCACTGATGCAGCTTGAGTTCCGGACCGACAACGATAACGGAACGGCCGGAATAGTCAACGCGCTTGCCGAGCAAGTTCTGACGGAAACGGCCCTGTTTGCCCTTCAGCATGTCGGAGAGGGATTTCAGCGGGCGGTTGCCCGGGCCCGTGACCGGACGGCCGCGGCGGCCGTTATCGATCAGGGCATCAACGGCTTCCTGGAGCATGCGCTTCTCGTTGCGGACAATGATGTCCGGCGCACCGAGATCGAGCAGGCGCTTGAGTCGGTTGTTACGGTTGATCACACGACGGTAGAGGTCGTTGAGGTCAGACGTCGCAAAACGGCCACCATCGAGCTGAACCATCGGGCGCAGCTCCGGCGGAATGACCGGTACGACATCGAGGATCATCCAGGACGGCTTGTTGCCGGACTTGCGGAAAGCCTCGACGACTTCCAGGCGACGGATGGCACGAACCTTCTTCTGGCCGGAAGCCGTGCGGACTTCCTTGCGCAGCGTCTCGCTCATGCGGTCGAGATCGAGTTCTTCGAGGAGTTCCTTGATGGCCTCGGCACCCATGCCGACGCGGAACGTATTGCCGTACTTCTCGAGAGCTTCATGATAGTCCTTCTCGGAAAGCAGGCTCTTCTTGGCAAGATCCGTCTCACCCGCATCGAGGACAATGTAGTAAGCAAAGTACAGGACTTTTTCGAGTGCGCGCGGGGAGATATCGAGGATCAGGCCCATGCGGCTCGGGATGCCCTTGAAATACCAGATATGAGAAACCGGAGCAGCGAGTTCAATGTGGCCCATGCGCTCACGGCGGACCTTGGCCCGCGTCACCTCGACGCCGCAGCGGTCGCAGATGATGCCTTTATAACGGATGCGCTTGTACTTGCCGCAGTGACATTCCCAGTCACGAGTCGGTCCGAAGATACGCTCGCAGAACAGGCCGTCACGCTCCGGCTTGAGCGTACGGTAGTTGATGGTTTCTGGCTTCTTGACTTCGCCATAGGACCACTCGCGAATCTTCTCCGGCGAGGCAAGACCGATGCGCATCGAATCAAAATTGTTTACATCCAGCAAAGAGATGACACTCCCTTCTTATTCCTCATCTTTACCATCCGGCTCTACAATGGAACCGAGGCTGCGATATCGGCAATGATGTCGTCCGGCTGCTCGTCATCGGACGAAGCGCCTTCGTCGTAATGGTCAACATCTTCCGGTTTCGGTTCTGCTGCACCATCTTTATTCGGGTCAACGCCTGCGACATCGAGATCGAGCTTCTTGGCCGTCTCATTGATGTTGATGTCGTCATCGTCATCATCCTGAATCATGATTTCCTTGGCATCCTCATTGAGTACCTTGATATCAAGGCCAATGGACTGAAGTTCCTTGATGAGAACCTTGAAGGATTCCGGCACACCCGGTTCCGGGATATTCTCGCCCTTGACAATGGCTTCATATGCTTTCACGCGGCCGACAACATCATCGGATTTGACCGTGAGGATTTCCTGCAGCGTGTAAGCGGCACCATAAGCCTCAAGAGCCCAGACCTCCATCTCGCCGAAGCGCTGGCCGCCGAACTGGGCCTTACCGCCGAGCGGCTGCTGCGTAACGAGGGAGTACGGACGTGGAACGGGCATGGATCTTATCATCAACGAGGTGATGCAATTTGAGGAAGTACGTGCAGCCAACCGTTACGCGGTTCTCGAACGGTTCACCCGTACGGCCATCGTAAAGGACGGTCTTGCCGTCAACCGGCAAGCCGGCGGCCTTGATCGTACCGAATACTTCATCATCGCCAGCACCATCAAAGACTGGCGTTGCGATATGCAGGCCGGCAACATCCGGCTTCGGCATGCCGTAACGATCCACGTCATAGCCAAGATCGCGCAGGCGTTGTTCGATCGTCGGGTCGTTCTCCTTGATCTGCTTGCCGATTTCCAGTACGGCGCGGCCGAGATGGGCCTCGAGGATCTGTCCGATATTCATACGGGACGGGACGCCCAACGGGTTCAGGACGATATCGACCGGCGTGCCATCCGGCAGGAACGGCATATCTTCCTGGCGCATGATGCGCGAAACGACACCCTTGTTGCCGTGACGGCCTGCCATCTTATCGCCGACGGAAATCTTGCGTTTCTGAGCGATGTAGACGCGCACAAGGCGGTTGACGCCCGGCGGAAGCTCATCGTTGTTCTCGCGGCTGAAGATCTTGACATCGACGATCTTGCCCTGTTCGCCGTGCGGGACGCGCAGCGACGTATCGCGGACCTCGCGAGCCTTCTCACCAAAGATGGCACGCAGCAGGCGTTCCTCTGCCGTCAGCTCCGTCTCGCCTTTCGGCGTGACCTTGCCGACGAGGATATCGCCAGGACGCACATCAGCGCCGATGGAGATGATACCTTCATCGTCGAGATCCTTGAGGGCTTCTTCTGCCACATTCGGGATATCACGCGTGATTTCCTCTGGTCCAAGCTTCGTATCACGAGCATCGCATTCATATTCTTCGATATGGATGGAGGTATAGATATCGCGCTTGACAAGGTTCTCGGAGAGCAGGACAGCATCCTCGTAGTTGTAACCTTCCCACGGCATGTAAGCAACGATGATGTTGTAGCCGAGAGCAAGTTCCCCGTGATCCGTGGCCGGGCCGTCGGCAATCGGCTGCTTCTCCTCTACGCGGTCGCCCTTGAAGACGATTGGCACCTGGTTGATGCAGGTACCCTGGTTGGAACGCAGGAACTTCTGCAGTTTATAGTGATCGAGTTCGCCCTTATCCGTGCGGACATCGATGTGATCTGCCGTGACTTCTTCGATGACGCCAGCATGCTTGGCAAGGACCATGACACCGGAGTCACAGGCAGCCTTATACTCCATGCCGGTACCGACGAGCGGCGCCTGCGTGCGCAGCAAAGGCACAGCCTGACGCTGCATGTTCGCGCCCATCAGGGCACGGTTCGCATCATCGTTTTCGAGGAAGGGGATCATGGCCGTCGCGATGGAGAAGACCTGACGCGGGCTCACATCCATGTAGTCTACCGTTTCGCGGGCATGCAGGCCCGTCTCCTCGTTGTAACGGGCCGTGACACGTTCGTTGACGAACCATTCATTCTCATCCAGCGGCTCATTGGCCTGGGCAATGATGAGTTCATCCTCTTCATCAGCCGTCAGGTAACGGACTTCATCCGTCACGCGATGCGTCTCTTTGTCGACGCGGCGGTACGGCGTTTCCATGAAGCCGAACTGGTTGACACGGGCATACGTCGCCAGCGAACCGATGAGGCCGATGTTCGGGCCTTCTGGGGATTCAACTGGACACATGCGGCCGTAATGAGAGTTATGTACGTCGCGGACCTCGAAACCGGCGCGTTCACGGGAAAGACCGCCCGGGCCAAGTGCCGAGAGACGGCGTTTATGCGTGAGTTCAGACAGCGGATTGTGCTGATCCATGAACTGCGACAGCTGGGAGGAACCGAAGAATTCCTTGACAGCAGCGACAACCGGACGGATGTTGATTAGTGCCTGCGGCGTGATGACATCGACATCTGGATGGTCATGCGCTCACGGACCACGCGCTCCATGCGCGAAAGACCGATGCGGAACTGATTCTGCAGCAGCTCACCTACAGCACGGACACGGCGGTTGCGAGATGATCGATATCATCCGTTGAACCGAAGCCATCCATGAGGTTCAGCAGGTAACTGATGGATGCAAGGATATCGTTCTTCGTGATCGTGCGGTCATGGATATCAAGCGTCGGCGAGCAGAGCAGGCGAACCTTGCCGCCATCCTTCTTCAGCAGGTAGAGCGTGATGAGCTTGCCTTCGCCGAAAAGCTGCTTCTCGCGTTCCACATCGACGGCGTCGAGCATCTCTTCCGTGACGATTTCGCCCTGCGGGATGACGATCTCACCCGTCTCCTGGTCGACGATTGGCTCGGCGAGGACCTTGCCGAGGATGCGGCGCTTCCAGCCAAGCTTCTTCGTCAGCTTATAGCGGCCGACCGTTGCCAGATCATAGCGTTTCGGATCGAAGAACAGGGAGTTGAGGAGCTGCGTAGCATTGTCCTCGTTGGCCGGCTCACCCGGACGCAGACGCTTGTAAATCTCGATGACAGCCTTGCCCTGGGACTTGACTTCTTCGCCGTCACGCTCAATCGTATTGAGCATGCGCGGATCATCACCAAAGAGTTCCAGGATCTTTTCATCGGTATCGAAGCCAAGCGCACGGATGAAATACGTCACCGGCATCTTGCGCGTACGGTCGATGCGGACAGAAACCACATCATTCGTATCCGTCTCAAGTTCAATCCATGCACCACGGTTTGGGATGACCGTAGCATTGTAGAGGTGCTTGCCCGTCGGATCGATCTCTTCGCCATAGTAAGCGCCTGGAGAACGAACGAGCTGGCTGACGATGACACGCTCTGCACCATTGATGATAAACGTACCTGTATCTGTCATGAGCGGGAAATCCCCCATGAAGACTTCCTGCTCCTTGATTTCGCCTGTCTCGCGATTGATGAGGCGGACATTCACCCGAAGAGGTGCAGCCAGCGTCACATCGCGTTCCTTGCACTCGTCGAGCTCATACTTTGCTCGCCAAGCGAAAAGCTCTCGAAGGACAGTACCAGATTTCCGGAGAAATCCTGGATTGGCGAGATATCATGGAAGATTTCCTGCAGCCCTTTATCAAGGAACCACTTGTAGCTGTTCCGCTGGATGTCCAGCAGATGCGGCATTTCCATGACCTCTTTGATTCTGGCATAGCTATACCTGGTTCGTTTGCCCACCGGCACAGGATTAAACATTAAATCCTTCACCCCTTAGCCTGATTTACTAGAATGATCTTTGAAAGATAGAGAAACACACAAATAGACGCGGAACCATAGAACAAGAAAAAAACAAGGTATGCCTATTTTTTTACACCTTGCTTCCGTTCCTTTCCGCTTACACATGGTTATCCCTATTCATTTTCCTGTAGTTTAACACTATATCATAGCTTTTCTGACATGTCAACCCCAACAAGGAAAATCATAAAAAAAGAACCGTCCCAGAGGGACGGTCCTGAAACCTGTCAACTGAAATTACTTCAGCTCAACCGTAGCACCAGCCTCTTCGAGCTTAGCCTTGAGAGCATCAGCATCAGCCTTGGAGACGTTCTCCTTGACCGGAGCCGGAGCGCCATCAACGAGAGCCTTAGCTTCCTTCAGGCCGAGACCCGTAGCTTCACGGACAGCCTTGATGACGTTGATCTTCTTGTCGCCAACAGCTGCGAGGACAACCGTGAACTCGGTCTTCTCTTCAGCAGCAGCACCAG
>ENA-OQBJ01000956-OQBJ01000956.1-human-gut-metagenome-genome-assembly--contig:-NODE-956-length-12878-cov-2.659399_pt1 | contig 12878 bp, 14 predicted proteins | sample MGYA00242743_ERZ504545 | MGnify/ENA primary metagenome ERZ504545 (study PRJEB26092, sample SAMD00036252) | human gut metagenome | host: Homo sapiens | study: EMG produced TPA metagenomics assembly of...
TTGATGCCGAGAGGCTCCATGATACCGAAGTTGATGTTCATCGGCTGGAAATGCTTATTGGGGCCGCTGGAGATATACTGGCTGAGACCGCCGATGGCCGTCCGCTTGGAAAAGGTCAAAGGCTCTTTCTCAGCAAGGAGGCGTGCGGCGTTGACGCCGGCCAAGAGGCCCATGGCCGCCGATTCCAGATAGCCTTCGACACCGGTGAGCTGTCCTGCAAACAACAGGTTCGGCTGTTTGCGCAGCTGGAGCGTCGGCATGAGGAGTTCCGGCGAATTGATATAGGAGTTGCGGTGCATGACGCCGTAGCGCACAAATTCCGCGTTTTCAAGACCGGGAATCATGGAGAATACCCGCTTCTGTTCCGGGAATTTGAGGTGGGTCTGGAAGCCGACGATGTTGTACAGCGTCGCGCTGCCATTATCCTGACGAAGCTGGACGACGGCATAAGGCAGTTCCCCCGTATCGGGAAGTTCGAGGCCGACGGGCTTCATGGGGCCGAAACGCATGGTGTCGATGCCGCGGCCGGCCATGACTTCAATGGGCATGCAGCCTTCAAAGACGCTGTCGTCCTTTTCAAAGTCGTGGAGTTCGGCACATTCGGCCGTCGTCAGGGCCTGCCAGAAGGCTTCATATTCTTCCTGGGTAAAGGGGCAGTTCAAGTAATCGGCGCCGCCCTTGCCGTAGCGGGCCGCCCGATAGACCTTGTTCATATCGAGGGATTCGACGGCGACGATGGGCGCAGCCGCATCGTGGAAATGGAAATAGCCTTCGCCGGTCAGGTTGGCAATGGTATCGGCCAAGCGTCGCTGGTCAAAGGACCGCTGGCGACGATGCAGATCTGGTCCGTCGGAAGCTCAGTCACTTCTTCATGGCGAATGGTGACCAAAGGATGGGCGGCCAGCTTTTCCGTCACGTACTGACTGAAAGGCAGGCGGTCGACGGCCAAAGCCCCGCCGGCAGGAACGCGGTTGGTATCGGCCGATTCCATGATCAGCGAGCCCAGACGGCGCATTTCTTCCTTCAAGAGCCGACGGCGTTTTCAATATTCGCTGCCCGCAGGGAGTTGCTGCAGACCAGTTCGGCAAAATATTCCGTATGATGGGCCGGCGACGATTTGACCGGCCGCATTTCGACCAGTTCGACGGGAATGCCGCGGCTGACGAGCTGCCAGGCGGCTTCCGATCCGGCCAGGCCGCGCCGATGATTAAGACACTATTCTTCATGAACTACCTCACCTTTTTTATGGTTTTCACAGTCCCCGTTACTGCAAAAGAGCTTGTCGGGGCCTTTTTTATAATGTTTGACAATCATGATGCTGCCGCACAAGTCACATTTCTTGTCGACAGGCTGGTTCCAAAGGACGAAGTCGCAGTCCGGATACTGGCTGCAGCCATAAAAGACGCGGCCCCGTTTCGACTTGCGCTTGATGAGCGTCCCCTTGCCGCACTTCGGGCAGGTAATGCCCAAATCTTCGACGATGCCTTGGTATTGCGGCATTCCGGGAAGTTGGAGCAGGCTAGGAATTTGCCGAAGCGGCCGAATTTATAGACCATGGGCGACCCGCAGACTTCACAGATCTGTCCCGATTCCTGACCGGAATGGTAACCTTTTCCATCTTGTCTTCGGCTTCGTCCATTTCCGGCTTAAAGATATCATAAAATTCCTGCAGGACGTGGGGATACGTATCGTCGCCCTGTTCGATGGCGTCGAGGGATTCTTCATGTGCGCCGTGAAGCTGACGTTGATGATGCGGGCAAAGTATTTCTTGAGGAGGTCGACGATGATGACGCCGAGCTCCGTCGGGATGAACTGCTTGTCCTTCTTTTCGACGTAGTTGCGGTTTTGGATCGTATCCATGATAGGCGCGTAAGTACTCGGCCGGCCGATGCCCTTTTCTTCGAGGGTCTTGATCAGGCTGGCTTCAGTATAGCGTGCCGGCGGCTGAGTAAAGTGCTGCTGGGGCGTCACGGCCGTATTATGGACGATGGTGTTAGCGCAATGTGGGGCAGTTCAGCCAGCATCTTGTCCTTTTTGGCATCTTCATAGAGCTCGGTAAAGCCTTTGAAGAGGACCTTGTAGCCGGCAGCCCGCAGTTCGTACTTGCCGCTTTCGATGACGATGGCCATGTGTTCCGTTTCGACCGATTCCATCTGGCTGGCCAAAAAGCGGTTCCAAATCAAAGTATAGAGGCGCAGCTGATCCCGGGACAGGAAGTCAGAAACCTTGTACGGCGTCAATTCCAGCGACGTCGGACGAATGGCTTCGTGGGCGTCCTGACTCGACTGCTTGGTCTTATAGACCCGCGGCTTTTCGGGAACGTATTCCGCCCCGTAATTGGCCGTAATGAAGTCCCGCGCGGCCTGGACCATGTCGTCATTGATGCGGACCGAGTCGGTACGCATGTAAGTGATGAGCCGACGTGGCCCTGGTCGCCCATATCGAGGCCTTCATAGAGCTGCTGGGCCAGCATCATCGTCTTCTTGGCGCCGAAGTTGAATTTGCCGACGCATTCCTGCTGCATCGTCGACGTTGTAAACGGCGGCTGGGGCTGACGTTTACGCTTGCGTTTTTCGACCTTTACGATCTTGTCGGGTTCCTGGGTCTCACCGCGGCTTTCCCAACTGAGGTCATGGGCGATGACCTTGGCCCCTTCTTCATTTTCGATTTCGGCCTTTTTGCGTCGATCTTGGTCAGTTCCGTCGGCAAGGTCAGGCCGTCTTCCGTCTGGTAGGTCCCGCCAATGGTCCAATATTCTTCCGGTACGAAGGCTTGATGGCTTCTTCCCGTTCGCAGATCAAGCGGACGGCGACGGACTGGACGCGGCCGGCACTGAGGCCTTTACAGACCTTTTTCCATAACAAAGGACTTAATTTATAGCCGACGATGCGGTCTAAGATACGGCGAGCCTGCTGGGCGTCGACTTTTTTGATGTCAATCGGTTCCGGTTTTTTAATCGCTTCGACGATGGCTTTCTTCGTGATTTCGTGGAACATGATGCGGCATTTATCCTTGGGATCGATGTCCAGTAAATGCGCCAAATGCCAGGAAATCGCTTCGCCTTCGCGGTCCGGGTCAGTTGCCAGAAAGACTTTTTTCGAGCGGACGTATTCTTCCTGCAATTCATCGATGAGCTTGCGTTTGTCCCACATGTTGGTATAGGTCGGCACGAAGCCTTCTTCGATATTGACGCCGAACTGGTTGCGCGGCAAGTCGCGCAGGTGACCGCGGCTGGCCATGACCTTGTAGCCGCTGCCGAGGAACCGTTCAATCGTCTTGGCCTTGGCCGGCGATTCCACGATGACCAGATTTTTGGCGTTCTTCGGAAGCTTGTCGAGCTTCTTCAGGGGCTCTTTTTTAGGAAGGTTGACCGTACCGTGGATGACCGTCTTTTCACCGTCGGCCTTCTTTTTTGCGGCCCTTCTTCTTTTTCGAGTCGTCAATAATAATCGTACGTTTAATGGGAAATTCTAACATCTATGTTTAATCCTGCCTCTCGCGATACACGAATTGTGAAAATCTATTTAAACTATTTCTCATAATACACTATTCGCCGCGACCTTTCAAGCGCCAGCCCCTTATATACTATATAATAAGGCGTAAGACCTTTGTAAAAAAACGCATATTTCCGGCTGTATCGAGCCATTTTTAAATCCCTTTTCGACAAACGACAAAAAGCAGCCTCCGTGACCTTACATCACAAAGACTGCCTTCCTTCTCAATTCTATGATATGATAGCCTGAGAGGTTTCGAAGCGGAACTATTTTTTCTTCTGGCTGCGGATATGGCGGATGACGGCATCGGTCATCGTTTTCGTATCGGCTTTTTTGAAGCCTTCTTTATAGAGGTCGGCCGTGCGCCAACCATCTTCAAGGGCAGCATCGACGGCTTTTTCGATGATAGATGCCCCTTCTTCTTCGCCAAAAGAGTAACGGAGCAGCATGGCTGCCGACAAGATGGTGGCACAGGGATTGGCAATGCCTTTACCTGCAATATCCGGCGCCGAGCCGTGGATCGGTTCATAGAGACTGGTCAGTTCGCCAATGGACGCCGACGGCATCATACCGATGGAACCGCCGAGGACCGCCGCTTCGTCACTCAAGATATCGCCGAAGAGGTTTCCCGTAACGATAACGTCGAACTGTTTCGGATTGAGGGCCAGCTGCATGGCGCAGTTGTCGACGTAAAAATGATTTAAAGAGACGTCGGGATAGTCTTTGGCCACATCGATCATGGTGCGGCGCCACAGGCGGGACGTGGCCAGGACGTTGGCCTTATCGACGGACGTCACCTTGCCCCGCCGTCCTTGTGCGGCCTTCATGGCAAAGGTGCCGATGCGCTGTACTTCGGGGACGCTGTAATTTTCAAGATCCCAGGCCCGTTCGACGCGTTATGGATTTCCGACTCGCAGCGGTCGCCGAAATAGATGCCGCCGACGAGTTCGCGAACGATGAGGACATCGGTGCCGGTGACGATATCGGCCTTTAAGGGCGAATACTCGGCCAAGACCGGCGGCACCTTGACGGGACGCAGGTTGACGTAAAGGCCGAGGGCTTTTCGAAGGCCCAAGACGGCTTGTTCCGGCCGCAGGTCGGTTCGACGTTATCCCATTTGTCCCCGCCGACGGCACCAAAGAGGATGGCATCGGCTTTTTTAGCCGCCTCGATGGTTTCCTTGGGAAGGGGCGAACCGCATTCGTCATAAGCCGTACCGCCGGCAATCCGCCGTTCGAAGGTAAGGCCAATCTTGCAGACGGCGTCGACTTCCTGCAGCACCTGGACGGCGCTGTCCGTAATTTCTTCCCCGATGCCGTCGCCGGGGATGACGACGATGTGTTTACTCATGAGCTTCTTCCCCCTTGATATAGTTGATTAAGCCGCCGGCAGCGGCAATATCCCGTACGAAGCCCGGCAGGGGCCGCGCCTGAAAAGTATCGCCTGTCGTCTTGTCGACGATGGTCCCCTTTTCCAAATCGACGTCGACGATGTCGCCGGCCTTGATGGCTTTTACAGCGTCGCCGATTTCAAGGACCGGCAGGCCGACGTTGATGGCATTGCGGTAAAAGATGCGGGCAAAGCTGGCGGCGATGATGACCGGAATGCCCGAGGCCTTGATGGCAATGGTGCATGTTCCCGTGACGAGCCGCAGCCGAAATTGTGGCCGCCGACCATGATATCCCCCGGCTGCACTAGACCTGCAAAGGTTTCATCGATGTCGACCATGCAGTGCGAAGCCAGTTCCTTGGGATCAAAACTATTTAAATAACGCGCCGGAATAATGACGTCTGTATCAATGTTGTCGCCGTAGCGCCATACCTTTCCTTCTAAACTCATCTTATCGTACCTCCTTAGGAGCGGCAATCTTACCGAGAATGGCACTGGCAGCCGCAACCTGCGGCCCGGCCAGATAGACTTCACTGTCGACGTGGCCCATGCGGCCGCGGAAATTACGATTCGTCGTCGAAACACAGCGTTCCCCGGCGGCAAGGATGCCCATATAACCGCCGAGACAAGGCCCGCAGGTCGGCGTCGATACGGCGCAACCGGCGGTGATAAAGGTTTCGATGTAACCGGCTTTCATGGCCTCCATATAGACCGACTGACTGCCGGGAATGACGATGCAGCGGACGTCGGGATGAACCGTGCGGCCCCGTAAAATATCGGCGGCAATGCGCAGATCTTCGAGACGGCCGTTGGTGCAGGAGCCGATGACGACCTGGTCGATTTTGATGTCACCAAAGGTACCGACGACTTTTGTATTTTCCGGCAGATGGGGAAAGGCTACGACGGGCTTTAAGGACGACAAGTCGATATCGACGGTCCGGCAATAAAAGGCATCGTCATCGGCCGTAACAACGTCATAGCCGTCAGAAAAGCGCCCCTTTTCATAGGCCATGGTCTGTTCATCGACGGGGAAAATGCCGTTTTTAGCGCCCCCTTCGATGGCCATGTTGGCGATGGTAAAGCGGTCGGTCATATCGAGCGCGGCCACACCGGGACCAGTGAATTCTAACGATTTATACAGAGCCCCGTCGACACCGATCATGCCGATGAGGGTCAGCATGACGTCTTTCCCCGTAATGTCATCGGGTTTCTCGCCGGTCAAACGAACCTGAATGGCATCGGGAACCTTAAACCAAGCCTTCCCCGTGGCCATGGCCACGCCGAGGTCCGTCGAGCCGACACCCGTCGAAAAACCGCCGAGCGCCCCATAGGTGCAGGTGTGCGAATCGGCGCCGATGGTCAGCATCCCCGGTCCGACGATGCCTGTTCCGGCAAGAGGACGTGTTCGATGCCGACGCGGCCGACTTCAAAGTAATGGACGATGCCGTTTTCCTTGGCAAAGTCGCGGACGATCTTGCAAGTCCCGCCGATTTAATGTCCTTATTGGGTGTAAAATGGTCGGGGACCAAGGCGATCTTGGTCTTATCAAAGACGGGCCGTCCGATTTTCTTAAATTCAGCAATGGCCGGCGGCGCCGTAATATCATTGGCCAATACCATATCGACGTTACAAACGATTAAGCCACCGAGAGCTACGGACGCCACGCGGCGTGCTTAGCTAAAATCTTTTGGGTCATGGTCATTCCCATAATCGATACCACTCCTTAAAAATACCGTTTTCCGAAAAGCGGGTCCGTTTCGAGAAAAGGATGAATTTTCAAAAAAGATGAATGCGTAAAAAACGATCAATGCTGGCTGGCAGCGGCTTTAAAGGCAGCTACTTCGTTGGGGCCCGATGCGAAATGGCGAAAGTGAACGCGCCGTTCCATACCTTCCATGCGATTGACGCAGTCACGAAGGCCCGAATGGAAGCCGTCATCGTATCCGTATCGATGCCGGCGCCCCACGTCGTCCGCCCCTCCCTATCGGTCAGGCCAAAGTAGGCAATGCCCCGGGAATCGGCGTCGCCGTCGAGGTCGTGTTCGCTGTAGACGAGGTTTTCAAATTCGATGCCGTAGGCTTTACAGATGGCGTTGCTGACGGCATTCAATTGGCCGTTTCCTTCGCCTTCGAGGACGACTTCTTCCCCATTGGCCCGAATCAGGACCGTGCCGATCCAGCGATTTTCGGCTTTCTGAAGAGAAAAATCTTCGACCTTCAAGGGGCTTTCCCGATTGAGGTACTGCTTTTTAAAGACGTCGAAAATTTCCTGAGGCTTCAATTCCTGATGGGCGTGGTCGGAGACTTCTTTTACAAAATAACTGAAGTCTTCGCGCATCTTCTTGGGCATGGCAATGCCGTAATGCTGCTCCATGATGAAGCCGATGCCGCCCTTGCCAGACTGGCTGTTGATGCGGATGACATCGGCGTCGTAAGTCCGTCCGATATCGTGGGGATCGATGTAGAGGTAGGGGCAGTTCCAATACGGTTGGTGCTGTTCAGCCCGGAAGTGCATGCCCTTGGCGATGGCGTCCTGATGAGACCCCGAGAAGGCGGCAAAGACCAGCTTTCCGGCATAGGGCTGACGGGGATGGACTTCCATGCGGGTCACCCGTTCATACGTATCGACGAGGTCGGTCATGTGGGAAAAATCGAGGCCCGGATCGACGCCCAAGGCGTACATGTTCATGCCGATGGTCACGATATCGGCATTGCCCGTTCGTTCGCCATTGCCAAACAAAGTTCCTTCAACGCGGTCGGCGCCGGCCAGGATGGCCATTTCGGCATCGGCCACGCCCGTCCCCCGGTCGTTGTGGGGATGGACCGACAATACGACGTTGTCGCGGTACTTGAGGTGCTGCGAGATGTAAGCGATCTGCGAGGCAAAGACGTGAGGCATGGACATCTGCACCGTCGACGGCAGATTGATGATGGCCTTGCGGTCGGCCGTCGGCTGCCAAACGTCGAGGACGGCGTTGCAGACATCGAGGGCGTATTCCGGTTCCGTTCCAGTAAAGCTTTCCGGCGAATATTCGAAGCGGTAGTCGGCGCCGGCTTCTTCGGTCAGGCGTTTCAGCAAGACCGCCCCTTCGACGGCAATGGCTTGATTTCATCCTTGGACTTATGGAAAACCTGTTGACGCTGGGCAAAGGACGTCGAATTATAGACGTGGACGATGGCATTTTTAACGCCTTTTAAAGCTTCGAAGGTCCGGCGGATGATGTGTTCTCGGGCCTGGGTCAGGACCTGGACGGTGACGTCGTCAGGGATCAAATCGTGATCGACCAAGTAGCGCAGGAATTCGAATTCCGTTTCCGATGCGGCCGGGAAGCCGACTTCGATTTCCTTAAAGCCCATGGCGACCAAGACCTTGTAAAATTCGATTTTTTCTTCCAAATTCATAGGGATGATAAGGCCTGATTTCCGTCGCGCAAATCGACGCTACACCAGACCGGCGCCTTTTCCGGATATTCCCGTTGCGTCCAGGACATATCGACGACAGGCGGCATAAAATAACCTTTCTTGTAATGTTCTACGTGTTTCATGGTCATCACTCCTATGATTATGAAATAAATTAAAAACAACTCATTACACAATCAAAATAAAAAAATCTCTCATCTCCAAAGAGACGAAAGATTTCACTTACGCGTTACCACTCTAATTCCTATGCTGCATAGGCACTCTATAGGTACGGACCAACGTCGATACCCTCCTGTCTGTTAACGGCCAGGCCCCGGCTCCACCTACTCCCACGGTTTCAGCGAGCTGCTTAGAGAGGAGTTCCGTTCCATGCCGCTGCTGCCTCACACCTGCCGCCAGCTCTCTGTAAGCTTTCTGGAACATACTAGTTCTCTTCAACGCATTTTATTTTGAATTGTTTTGTTGATGGTTCGTATCTTACCACTATCATTCCCGTTTGGCAAGGCTTTTTTCAAAATACTTTAAAGTTAAACGTCGAACCTATGTTAATAATTTCTAAACAGACTAGGTTTAACGTTTATCTTAAAAGGAGTAACTTAAAACGAACCTTCCCCGCGCCGCCTCGTAAAACCCTATCTTTTTTCAAACATTAATGCTATAATAAATAAGTTACACAACAAGGAGGAAGTACATGTTAGAGAAATTCCAAAATTTAAATATCAGCGAAGTCATTATCCGTGCCCTGAACGAAATGGGGTTTGAAGAACCGACGCGATCCAGTCCGAATCGATTCCCGTCGCCATGAGCGGCGTTGACATGATTGGCCAGGCCCAGACCGGTACCGGTAAGACCGCTGCTTATGGCATTCCTGTCCTGGAAAAAATATTGAAGGCCGAACCTTCCAAAGAAATTCAGACCGTCGTCTTATCCCCGACCGTGAACTTGCTATGCAGGTCGCCGAAGAACTGAACCATTTGGCTCAATTCACCAACATTCAGCCCTGCCGATCTACGGCGGTCAAGATATGGAACGCCAGCTGCGCCGCCTGCGCAAGAGCCCGCAGATCATCGTCGCCACCCCGGGCCGCCTCATCGACCACATGAAGCGCGGCACTATCGACTTGAGCCACATTGCGACCATCGTCCTCGACGAAGCCGATGAAATGCTGGACATGGGCTTTATCGATGACATCAACCTTATCATGCCGCTACGCCCAACACGCGCCAGACTCTGCTCTTCTCGCTACCATGCCGAAACCGATCCAACAGTTGGCCGAAACCTTCCTTCACGATCCGCTCATGATTCGCATGAAGACCAAAGAAGTCACGATGGACCTCATCGAACAGTCTTACATCGAAGTACCGGACCGTCAGAAATTCGACATCCTCTGCCGTCTCTTAGACCTCCAGGAACCGGATTTGGCCATCATCTTCGTCCGCACCAAACGCCGCGTCGACGAAGTCTCGGAAGCCCTCAAGAAGCGTGGCTACTCGTCGGAAGGTATCCACGGCGACCTCACTCAGGCTAAGCGCGACACGGTCATCCGCCAGTTCCGTGAAAAGACCATCGACATCTTAGTCGCCACCGACGTCGCAGCTCGCGGCCTCGACATCAGCGGTGTCACCCACGTCTTCAACTACGACCTGCCCCAGGACCCGGAAAGCTACGTCCACCGCGTCGGCCGTACCGGTCGTGCCGGCCAGAGCGGCGAAGCCACGACCTTCGTCATTCCCCGTGAAATGGAACACCTGCGGACCATCGAACGACTGATTAAACGCAGCATTGCCCGCCGCAAAGCACCGACCTTCTCCGAAGCCTTAGAAGGCGCACAGCAGGCCGCTATCCGCAACCTCGCCGCTGCTGCAGAAGAAGGTAACTTCGGAAGCTACAAAGAAAATGCCGAAGAACTCCTGGCTAACTACGACTCGGCGTCCCTCATCGCAGCCGCTATCAAGCTGCTCACCAAAGAACCGGACACGACGCCCGTCAAGATTACTGAAGAAGCCCCGCTCCGCGTCCATCGCAGCCGCCAAGGCAAAAATAACCGCGACCGCAACTATCGCCGTAACGACCGCAATCGGAAAGATCGCCGCAACGGTAAAGAAGATGGTCAAGAACGAGGCGAACGCCGTCGTCACTTCGCACCGAAAAACCGCGATTCCAACAACCACGGCACCTTCCGCAACAACCAACGCTCCGAAAAAAAACAACATAAAGAACCGAACCGTTCCGTATTCAAGCCTTACTTCAAGGACTAATACGACAATAGAAATGCCCTCCCTACCGATGTAGAGAGGGCATTTTTGCGCTTGTTACAGTCCATTCACCTCGTGTGAGGGGCGACTACGAGCGCAACAGTAGTTAACTGTGTCGGCGTGGTTTCAATCCACGCACCCATGAAGGGTGCGACTGACATTCGAAAACGGTTTCATTGGGCCTTTTTCGTTTCAATCCACGCACCCATTGAGGGTGCGACAGTTATTCTTCGACCGAGGCGGATTGTAGGTTCCATTACAATCCACGCACCCGTGAAGGGTGCGACGTTGATTTCCACTTGATAATGCCGCGTAATTTCCCGTTTCAATCCACGTACCCGTGAAGGGTGCGACTTGACCATTTCCGGGGCTTTAATTTTTGAAGAGTTTCAATCCACGCACCCGTGAAGGGTGCGACCTTGATTTACTTGTTTATACCGTGCGCTGCCTTCCGTTTCAATCCACGCACCATGAAGGTGCGACCTTGTATACGCTGCATAACCCTTGCTGGGACGCTGTTTCAATCCACGCACCATGAAGGGTGCGACGACGCAAGGCTGTCAACCGCATCCGACATATAAACGTTTCAATCCACGCACCCATGAAGTGCGACACGGCACCCATGTTATTTAGTCAACCCTAAGTTGTTTCAATCCACGCACCCATGAAGGGTGCGACGTTATAACAATCAAGCACGTGTAAGGATATCCAAGTTTCAATCCACGCACCCATGAAGGGTGCGACGATCGCTATGATGAAGTCCGACAATCCGCGTACTGTTTCAATCCACGCACCCATGAAGGGTGCGACCTCTATGAGCAATGGCCGTTTGTAATATAGTCGCGTTTCAATCCACGCACCCATGAAGGGTGCGACAAACGGGACAGCATACGTTTCTTCCAGCGAAGTTGTTTCAATCCACGCACCCATGAAGGGTGCGACGTGAAGATCAAATTCAATCGGCAATCGAAGATATAGTTTCAATCCACGCACCCATGAAGGGTGCGACCCAACGCGCCGTCTGTCACGGATACCGCCAGCACGTTTCAATCCACGCACCCATGAAGGGTGCGACTCATATATACACATCTCCTTACATGCGATTATATGTTTCAATCCACGCACCCATGAAGGGTGCGACTTGAGCAAAAACAAATGATCGAGGCCTATATAACCGTTTCAATCCACGCACCCATGAAGGGTGCGACGATGATTATCGCAAGTCCGCTGTACTTGATCGAGGTTTCAATCCACGCACCCGTGAAGGGTGCGACTCGTCCAGTTAAGCGACTTCGCCCAGTCAAACATGTTTCAATCCACGCACCCGTGAAGGGTGCGACTACATCCGTTTCCAGCAGTATATGGCAACATACTCGTTTCAATCCACGCACCCGTGAAGGGTGCGACTTGCTTTAGAGTTAGAGGGCAAACCGGGTAATTTTGTTTCAATCCACGCACCCGTGAAGGGTGCGACAGCCGGCGTAATCGATCAAACAAGATATCATTCGTTTCAATCCACGCACCCGTGAAGGTGCGACCGCTCAATTGATAGCCTTGTAACTGCCCGCGTCGTTTCAATCCACGCACCCGTGAAGGGTGCGACTATGATTAGGATACCATCGGATGAAATCATACTAGTTTCAATCCACGCACCCGTGAAGGGTGCGACGAGTAATATCGTCCGGGAGTTGGTTGACATGGGCGTTTCAATCCACGCACCCGTGAAGGGTGCGACTCGACGCTCTGATCGGCGACCGTGTTCGGAAAAAACGTTTCAATCCACGCACCCGTGAAGGGTGCGACCTCTTTTGACATATAAACTGTCATGCCGATAACGAGTTTCAATCCACGCACCCGTGAAGGGTGCGACGCAGTTTCGGTTTCTGCCAGACGTCGCGCATTGTTGTTTCAATCCACGCACCCGTGAAGGGTGCGACTAAAGATGCGCGGCAGTTGGTCGCCGCGGTTGATGTTTCAATCCACGCACCCGTGAAGGGTGCGACTCGTTCTGGGCCTTCATATGCTCGGCCTCGGATATGTTTCAATCCACGCACCCGTGAAGGGTGCGACGTTAAGGCTTTGCAGTCTCCTATCGCCGCCTTCGTTTCAATCCACGCACCCGTGAAGGTGCGACATTATACCATAGAAACATGATACGGAGTTGCTACGTTTCAATCCACGCACCCGTGAAGGGTGCGACGCCCGACAGAAGAACGCCCCTCGATCATCGGCACGTTTCAATCCACGCACCGTGAAGGTGCGACTGGGTCTTCTCGGTCGTTCCATACGTCGTCATAAAGTTTCAATCCACGCACCGTGAA
>ENA-OQBJ01000957-OQBJ01000957.1-human-gut-metagenome-genome-assembly--contig:-NODE-957-length-12875-cov-4.807421_pt1 | contig 12875 bp, 15 predicted proteins | sample MGYA00242743_ERZ504545 | MGnify/ENA primary metagenome ERZ504545 (study PRJEB26092, sample SAMD00036252) | human gut metagenome | host: Homo sapiens | study: EMG produced TPA metagenomics assembly of...
AAGGAGGAAAGGAACTTGTACGGAAGCGTCAATTTGAAAGAAATTCTTTTGATTTTTTTAGAAATTTTCTTGCCAAAATCGATTTTCACGATATAATAATGTAGCTAACTTAATAAGAGTACTGGTGCGTGGTAATCCGTTGGGGCTTGTGCAATGGGAACCTATGAACCTTGTCAGGTCCGAGAGGAAGCAGCAATAAGTAGATCTTTCCATGTGCCACGAGGAAACCTGGCGGGTTACCATACACGAGTACTTTTCAGTTGGTAAAAGCAGCGGTTAGCTGCTTTTTTCATATACGGAAGGAAAGGTATCGATGGCATACATTGCACTATACCGTAAATGGCGGCCTAAGGGATTTGAAGATGTCGTCGGCCAGTCCATATTACGGAGACATTGCAAAAAGCGATAGAGACGGACAAGGTAGCGCATGCCTATCTCTTTTCGGGCCCTCGCGGGACCGGGAAAACGAGTACGGCCAAGATTTTTGCCCGGGCCATGAACTGCGTTCACGGACCGACGGCCCATCCCTGCAATGCCTGTGAAGCCTGTCTCCATATCATGAGCGGCGAATCCTTAGATGTCGTCGAAATCGATGCCGCCTCCAACCGCAGTATTGAAGATATCCGCACCTTGCGGGAAACGATAAAATTATGCCTGTCGAAGGGCATAAGAAAATTTATATTATTGACGAAGTCCATATGCTGACGACAGAAGCTTTTAATGCCTTGCTGAAGACATTGGAAGAACCGCCGGCTCACGTCATCTTTATCCTGGCTACGACCGAACCGGAACGGATCCCGCTGACGATTTTGTCGCGCTGTCAACGCTATGAATTTCGCCGTATTACCAGTAACGATATTGCCAAACGCCTGCTCTACGTGGCGGAACAGGAACAGATTGAATTGACCAAGGGTGCCGCCCATATTTTGGCCGTCCAAGCCGACGGCGGTATGCGCGATGCCCTGAGTATGTTCGACCAATGCGTCAGCAACACGTCCGGTGCCGTCGATGAAAAACTCGTCCGTGATTTACTGGGACTCATCGGGAAAGACTGGCTCTTTTCCTTGGCACAGGCCATTTTTGACGGGCGAAGTGATGTCATCATCAAGGGCGTCGATGATATCATTCAACTGGGTAAAGAACCGCGAGTGATCCTGACTGAGGTCTTAGCCCATTTGCGGGCCCTCATGCTCTGTCAGGCCGCGCCTGAATCGGATACACTGTCTGCGTACAGCGACAGCATGGATGAACTCCGTAAACAAGCTCAGTCGCAGCGCCGGAAGCTATTTTTCAAGTCGTCGACGTTTTGCAGCAGGCTTTGTTGATGGCGAAAACCTCGCCGGTTCCGCGCATTGCCGTTGAAATGGGACTGCTCATGGCGGCTCGTAAATTGACCCAGCCTGTAAACGCCGTACCTGACGCACGAGCACCGATTCCGAAGGCAGCGCCTAAAAAACAGTACCACGAGGCGATTCCTGTGCCGGAAGAAGATGATTATCAGTCTTTTGGTGCGCCTGAAGAAGTCGTTCCCTTCCCCGATGAAGAGTTTACATCGACTCCGCAAAGGGCAGTGCCGTCTGCTAACAGGCAGACTGGAAGCGAAGCTCCCCCTGCTGTTACTGCCATGACGACCGGTCAAAAGCCGGTTCCTTCGGTAGATCATCAGCAGGCCCCGCCGGTTCAGCAGACTGTGCCGGAATCAAAGGCGGCAGCTCAGCAGCCTGCGGCATCAGAGGCATCTCCTGTCGTATCGGCCGATTATCAGAATGTTTGGGCTAAGATGTGCGCCATTCTCGACAAGGAAAAAAAGAAAGCTGTCCTATCCTGTATCCGCAATGGACGCGTCGTTTACATCGGCGAAGGACAGGTCATCGTCGCCTTTAAGACGGCCTTTATGGTTAAACGGGCCAATCGTGAAGATTACTTTAAACTGACTGACGCGGCCTTGTCTTCGGTTCTCGGCGGAGCCTATCACATGCAGGGCTTCCTCGAAGGCGACGACGAACTGAAGGCTTACGAAAAAAAAAGCATAAAGCCGTAACGCCAGCCCCGGCGACCTCGATAACTCCGGCTGCTCCGGAAGTCGTTCAGCCTCCGGATCCTGAACCGGAACTTGTATCGAACCCTGAACCGGTGCCTGAACCAGAACCGGTACCGCCGCCGGAAATACCTGAAACCGATATTCCAGCTCCTGCCGACCTTCCCGAATCTGATGAAGATGCGTGGCAGCCGGCCTCGGTCGACGACATGAGTGCCGATGAAAGGGCCGCTCTCGGCCCATTGATTAAAACGGTGGGAGATTGTAATATATATATAGAAAATAAAAAATAAGCTTGAAAGAAACAGGAGGATATCAAATGTTTGGTGGAAATATGCAAGGCATGATGAAAAAAGTACAGAAGATGCAGAAGGAAATGAAGAAACTGCAGGAAGATTTGAAAAAACGCACTGTAGAAGCGACGGTTGGCGGCGGCGTCCTGACCATCGTCATGAACGGTGAAAAAAATGTCGAAAGCGTTCACATCGATCCGAGCATCATCGACCCGGAAGATGCCGAAATGCTGGAAGACCTCATGGTAGCCGCTGTCAATGAAGCCAGCAAGAAGGTTGATGACATGATGGCTCAGGAAATGAGCAAGATTACAGGCGGGATGAACCTGCCGGGAATGTTCTAATGGATACGCCGTTAGACAAGCTTACCGAGCAGTTTCGCTGCCTGCCGGGGATTGGCGTTAAAACGGCTCGGAAGCTGGCCTATTACATCGTTCAACAGCCGGCGGGCCGCGTCGATGAATTTATTAACGCCATTCGCGATGCCAAGGAAAATATGCATTTTTGCTCGGTCTGCTTCAACTTGTCGTCCCAGGATCCCTGCCCGATTTGCAGTGATACCAGCCGCGACCATTCGACGATCTGTGTCGTCGAAACCCCGCAGGACGTTCAAGCTATCGAGCGCAGCGGTGATTACCACGGCTTATACCACGTCCTTCACGGAGCCCTTTCTCCCTTGGACGGGGTCAATGTCGAGGACCTGCGCATTCGTGAATTGCTGCAGCGTCTGGGCAATACCGATGTAAAGGAAGTCATCCTGGCCACCGACCCTGACGTTGAAGGTGAAGCAACGGCCTTATATTTGTCGCGCCTCATCAAGACGGCCGGCATTCGCGTAACCCGCATTGCCCGTGGACTTCCGATGGGCGGCGATATCGAATATGCCGACGAAGCGACACTGGCCGGTGCCGTTGCCAATCGGCAGGAAATGTGAGGAAGGTATGGAGTTTATTTCGATAGCCATCGGCGTCGGTATCTTATATTTGGTGCATAAGGTGATTTTGACACCCATGCGCCATCTCTTGGTCAATGTCATCATTGGCCTTATCGTATTATATGGCGTCAATCATTTTGGCTATCTTTTTGGTTTTCAGCACGTTCCGATTACCCTGGCAACAGGCTTGATCATCGGCCTGTTTGGCCTGCCCGGCGTCGTGCTGGTTACGTTGTATTACACGTTTTTTTAACGTATGCGAAGAAGGGATATCGTGAAATTAAAGAAATGGGCTGTCCTGGCCTGTACTGCGGCCTTAGCGGTTTCAATCCTGACGGGCTGCGGCAACAGCGTGTCTACGGAGACGGAGACGGTTTCTAAATCGAACCATCCCGTAGCACTGACCCTGGACGCTAATATTACAGCTTTGAATGTGACCAACATCGTTCCAAAAATCTCGGGTAAACTCGTATCGACGCCCCTGGCTGTCGGTCAGCAGGTAAAAGCCGGTGACGTCGTCGCCCAAGTCGACGCGACACCGTATCAGCAGAGTGTAAGCCAGGCTGAAGCCGAATTGGTAACGGCGTCTGCCGCAGCGGCTCCGACGTATCGGACGGTTACCGTTCCGGACAGCGGCAGCAGTGATAATGGCGGCCGCCGGGCAGAACTCAAAGCCTGGTATAATATGGGGGCCTTATCCAAGGTTGAATACAATCAGATGATGGCCGATTCAGGCGGCGGATCTCAGACCGTTCAGGTTCCGGAAGCCGCACCGGTCAATCAGGAACGGATTGCCCAGCTCCAGCAGGCCATTCAGACGGCTCGCGACATGCTGGGGAATGCGACGATTTATTCGCCTATCGAAGGGAGAGTAACGGCTGTATCCGACAATCCGTCTATCGCTGTTGCCGGAAGTATCTTGGCGACGATCCAACAGATGTCCCCGTTGGTCGCCACCTTTGCCGTACCGGAAATGTATGTCAAGGCTTTGTCCGATGCTAAGAATACGGGCAGTCTGCAAATTTCCATCATTGCGCCTTCGGGCGAAACGGAAACGGGGGAACTGACCTACTTAGCGACGGAAAAAGATCCGTCAACCGGTTCCTATATGGCAAAAGTCACCTTTAATAACGCCAAGAACCTCTTTGTTCCCGGTGAGTTTTACCACGTCCGCATTGCAACGCCGCAGGAAGTTTCACAGATTACCGTTCCTAAGACGGCTGTACGCACCAAGGACAGCGGTGATTTCGTTTATATCGTTAACAGCAGCGGTTTGGCCGACGCCCGTTCCGTCTTGACCGGCGATGAATCGGATGGCCGCGTCGTCATTTTGGACGGTCTTCAAGAAGGCGATATTGTCGTTTCCGATCCACCTGATTCGCTGGAAATCGGGATGAGTGTAAAGTCATAATTTCAAGGGAGGGTGAGGCCAGTGGGCAAAGATGAACATCAGAGCAGTTTATTGAAATCTCTGGAAAAAAGCCTCGATGTCCTCGATTTGTTCGTCGAGTGCAATACGGGGATGACCTTAAAGGAAATCGCCGAGCATACGGGCCTGAACACGTCGACGCATTCCGCATTGTAAACACGCTGGAACGCCGTCAATACCTGACCCGCAGTGATGCCTCCAAGAAATACCGCCTGGGACCTAAGGCGCTGGCTCTTGGATACTCATCGCACTGGACGGAGAATGTGGTCACCTTGGCTAAACCTTATTTACGACGTTTACAACAGTTGTTTAATGAAACGGTCAGTATTTACATTGCAGAAGGTGAATTTCGCATCTGTCTTGACCACGTAGAAAGTACCCACTCGCTGCGACGGGTCATTCCCATAGGGGAGTCCCTGCCCCTTTACAAGGCGCTGCCGGCAAGGTGCTTTTAGCTTGGGCTCATGATGACGAACGCCAAGGCTACATTGATAAATACGGCAACATGTCCGAAGAAGAGTTTGCTTCCATCCGTCATAATGGCTATGCCATTACGCAGGATGAAAGCGAACATGGCTTGTTTGCCCTGGCCGTTCCTATTTTTAACTTCGAAGGACAGGTCATTGCTTCCTTGACGATTGCCGGTCCGTCCATGCGTTTTTATGACTCTATTCGTCAAAAGATGCTGTTTAAAGCCAGTCAATTTGCTTATGAAATTTCACATTCCCTAGGGTATCGGAAAAAATCATGATAGGCTCTGCTTGGACGCCTAAAGAATTTTTATCCGATGCCGTGGCCGTTGCGCCGAAGCTTTTGGGACAATACCTCGTTCATCAGACGCCAGACGGCCTCTGTGCCGGACGGATTGTGGAAACCGAGGCTTACGGCTGTACTTATGGCGGCGTAGCTGACGACGGTTCTCATAGCTTTCGAGGCTTGACGAGCCGTACAGCCCCCATGTTTCATAGTGGAGGAATTAGCTACGTTTACTTGATTTATGGAATGTATTCTTGTTTCAATGTCGTTACCGGTCCGTCCGGACAGGGACAGGCTGTCCTCGTTCGTGCTGTCGAACCGGTTATTGGAATGGATTTGATGGCCGGGCGCCGTAAGGCGAAGAAACTCGGCAAGAACCTGACAAACGGGCCGGGGAAGCTCTGTCAGGCCTTTGGAATTACCAGAGAACAGAATGAGCTTGATTTAACGGGGGCCTGCCTCTACATCGCTCATAGTGACACTGTGTCTGCCGTGGATATCGTGCAGACGACGCGCATTAATATCGATTACGCGACGTATGGAAAACATTTTCCCTGGCGTTTTTATATTAATGACAATCCTTATGTATCTAAGGTGCTGTAACTTTTAGGGGGAGATTACTATTATTCAATTCAGAGAATTTAGATTAGAAGATAAACCGCTCATCGATGCCTATTTTAATGAAAAGCGGTATGAACAGGCTGATGCGACCTTTATGACCTTGTTTGCCTGGCAAAAGCCTTATGAAATCCAGTGGGCCGAAGAAGACAACGTTCTCTATGTACGTTCCGGACGCGGCAATAAACAGTTCTGGATCCCGCCTTTTGCCCGTAAAGACGGCAGCTTTGTAAAAGGCGTCCTGCGCATGCATGAGTGGTTCGAAGAACACAACCATCCCTTTCTCATGAAGGGCGTTACGCCGGCAGCTGTCGAACGAATCAAGGCTCTTTGTGAAGACTGTTATGACTTCACGCCTGACCGGGATAACTACGAATACGTATACTTGACCCAGAGCCTGATCAACTTATCCGGTAAAAAATTCCGTCAGAAGAAAAATAATCTCAATCACTTCCGCAATCAATATATCGGTAACTGGGAATATGTGCCCATTACGGAAGATATCTTTGATGAATGTCTGGAAGCCGAAAAGACTTGGTATAATCAGCACGAAGACGGCGATGACGACAATGAACTCTTAGGTGAACGCCATGCCATCGAAACGGTATTCAATAACTGGTCCGTCCTGCAGCCGACAGGCGGTGCCATCCGCATGTACAATAAAATCGTCGCCTTTTCTATCGGTGAAATGCTCAATGACGATACGGCCATCATCCACTTTGAAAAGAGTGATCCGACGATCCGCGGCTTGTACCAGGCCATTAACCATGAATTCGTCGTTCACGCCTGGGGCCATACGACCTATATCAACCGTGAAGAAGACATGGGGATTCCCGGCCTGCGCCATTCCAAGGAATCGTATAATCCGGACCATTTCGTAGAAAAGTACGATGTCACACTGCGTCAGAAATAAGGGGGCCTTTTTATGGATTTCCGCTTAGCTTCTAAAGAAGACCGGGGCCTCGTCGAAAGCCTTTGGGATTATTGCTTTGAACATCGGGAAGATCCCTTCTTCCAGTGGTACTTCAATCATTTTTATCAGCCGGAAAATGTCCTCATCGGCTTCCAAGACGATGAGATGGCCTGTTTGACGCACCTCAATCCCTATACCCTGTCATTGCGGGGCAAAGCCATCGACACGTCTTATATCGTAGGACTGGCGACGCACCCGGCAGCACGGCGCGGCGGCATCGGCGGCAAACTGCTCACGGCGGCCTTAGTTGAAATGAAACGACGCGGCCATTACGTCAATATCCTCATGCCCAGCAAGGCTGGTTTCTATCAGCCTTATGGCTATGAACTTTATTGCCATCAGTGGAAAGAAACGTTACCACTTGAAGCCTTGCGACCCTTGACGGATCGCACCGTCCGCTATGCTTTCGTTAACAGCAGCGACCAGTGGCCCTACTTGGCAGCCATTTACGAGGCTACACGAAAGGCCTGTCAGGATACGCTCTGCGTGATGAAAAAAGCTGGCGGAGTCACATCGATGCCCAACTGGGCGAAGGTAATATCGCCGTCTGCTTCGATGGCGATAGGCCTATCGGCTACGCCTTTTATCAACTGGGGCAGCGACCATCGTCAGCGGTGAATTCGTCTATACCTGCCGCAAAGGCAAGGCCGGCCTTCTCGGCTATATGTACAACCATCGTTCTCAAGGGGAAGCCTTTCAGTGGAACGAAGGCATTCACGACCAGTCTTATCGCTTCTATCCCGATGGTAAATCGGGGCACGAAACGATGCCTTTCATGACCGGCCGTATCGTCGACGTCAAAGGTGCTTTAGAGCAGCAGCCTTACCGTGCTGATGGGACTATCACCTTCCATACGGAAGATCCCCTGGCCGATTGGAACTGTGGTACTTTTACCTTGACCGTAACCAATGGCCGGGGAATTGTCACACGAGAAATGTCAAAAACTGCCGATGTTACCATGCCTATCGGTACCCTGGCCCTGTTGGTCTTTGGTGCCATGGACGTAAACGATTTGGTGTTCAACGAAAAACTTCAAGGTTCAGATCAGGGATTCGATGTCTTGCAGAAACTCTTCCCAACTGAAAAAAACTGGATCAACGAATGGTATTGAATTTGCTATATGGAATGCTGTCTCTCCGGGGGCAGCATTTTTTATAACGATCGAGGCTGGCGAAAGACTCAGATGAAAATCTTTTTATGGATGAGTTTGAAACGAATTTACTTTGGTTTATAATAGATGTATTCCAGCAGATATGCGGATCGTAGGCTTATGTATTATCCACCGTTTACGAAATTTGTAAACTTGTAAATAAGGGCTTGTCCCTGACAGGCTGTTTATTATCTTTTGAATTCAGGAAGAAATGCGGTATGGAGCAAGGAGGCTATCGTGCGAAATTGGGTTCAGCGTCATAAGAAAAAGATCAAACGAGGCCTCATTGTCATCCTTGTCTTAGCCGCCGCCCTCTACGGCATCTGCTTTTATATGAGCTACAAGGCTGCCGATATTTTTAACAAGACCGTTGCTGAGCGACAGCTCTTCCCGGGAACGGTTACGGTAGAGCGATTGACGGCGACACCGGGCGGGACCGTGTCCTTTGAAAATTTACTGTGGGTCGATGAGGATGGACATAAGTTAGTACAGGTGCCGGAAGGCGAGTTTACCGTCAAAATTCGTGATATCCTCACCGGGCGCATCGGGACTCAGACCCTGGAAACGGTAACCTTGAATAACGCCTATCTCCACTTGATTTTTAACGACAAGATGGAACTCCAACACATTAAGTCCCATCCCGGCGATGGCGAGAAAAGTGGGAAGAAGGTCATTGAAATTACCGGGCCTAAGGGCAATCGTCCCTTTGACAGCCATATTGAGCTGCACCACAGCGTCATTGAGGCCGAATCACCGTACCGGCACTTTACCATGGAAGACGTCGACTTAGTCGCCGATATCCATACCAAGGGTAAGACGGATATCAATTTACAAGCCGGTCCTTTTTCAGGTACCGTGGCGGCAAAATCCCTGCGCATAAGAGGGAGTATCGACTTTGCACCGGAGACGCCGCAGTATGATCTCTTTCTCCTGCTTACGGAATGCAATCCAAAATCCCTTGGCGCCGGTCTTGATATTGACGATCCGGCTACGATTTCGGCTGACATAAAAGGCCCCTTGGATAAGCCTGTCATCGACGGCATTTTGACGATGGATAAACTTGATATTACGACCCTGGTCTTTACCGATGTCAAAGGTCAGGTCCACTATGAAAAAGGAATCCTCGATATCAGCGATGTCACGGCCGGTGTATTCGGCGGCTCCATGAAGGGACAGGGGCACGTCAATTTAGATAATAAATCCTACACGGCAGACATTGTTGGAACGGGGCTCCAAGCAGTATTGCCGCCCATGACTTATTTTTGCGCAGTGATGTCGATCTCAACCTTCATATGGAAGAAAACCGTACGGCCGGTACGAAAGCCATTTATGGTGATTTTCAAGCCGGTCCCGGCCGCTATCATGGTCTGCCTTTCCGCGGTATTTCCGGATCCTTTGCTCAGGATGGGAAGAACCTTCACTTCCAGGATGTCGTCGTGTCCATGTTTTTCGGTGACGTTTCGACGAATGCCCTGTCCATCGTCGACGGCAAAGTGCATATGGGGACCATCCATGTCGATTATAAGGATGGCAGCCATAGTCACCATAAGGGACCCGGTTCCAACTAATTAATAATTATTTTCTTTAGAAAATAGATAAAACTATATTCCAGTCCATGCAAAATGTGTTATAATAAAGTTGCTTAAATAAAAAGCCCGTTTTATGCGAGTTTTGAGAAAGGAATCAAGGAGGTATTACTATGCTTGATGCAAAAGTAAAAGAATTAATTAATGCTCAGATTAATGAAGAATTTTTCTCTGAATATTTGTATTTGTCCTTTGCCAACTACTTCTATGACAATGGCCTCGATGGCTTTGCCAACTGGTACGATATCCAGGCTCAGGAAGAACATGATCACGCTCTGCTGATGCGGACCTATCTCCACAACAATGGCGAACGAGTTATTTTTGATGCCGTTAAACAGCCGCAGAACGACTTTGCAAGCGCTGAAGCCGTCCTCAAAGAAGGTTGGCTCATGAACAGTATGTAACTTCCTTAATCAATAAAATTTACCATGCTGCCGACAGCGTCCATGACTACCGCACGATGCAGTGCTTCGACTGGTTCGTCAAAGAACAGGGCGAAGAAGAAAAGAACGCCGACGACCTGCTTAAGAAATACGAATTGTTCGGTAAAGATCCGAAGGGCCTCTATTCCCTCAACCAGGAATTATTGGCTCGTACCTATGTAGCTCCGACCTTAGTCTTATAAGATAAGGCATCGGTCGACTACTCTTTCTTTACAACTACATAGCGTATATCAGGTGCGTAAGCTTAATAGAGAAGTCCGGTGAAAGACCGGCGCGGTCCCGCCGCTGTAAGGAGGAGCCTGGCTGCTATGATGCCACTGTACGGATTCGTATGGGAAGGCGCAGCAAGGTTGTGATTCTGAGCCAGAAGAACTGCCTGGTTAAAAATCACCGATTGACCTGCGAGCGATGGGGATGGCGATTGATAGTCAGAACTTACGACGATATAGACTAGGAAGAGTCTCGCATAATGTCAGAAACATCTATGCGAGACTCTCTTTTTTATGGGAATCATCGATGGTGAGCGCTTATGTATATATTTTATTTTCTTATTTAAAGGAGAGATTGATATGCTTCACAAAAAATTGAAAACCGCCTTGATTCTGTCCCTGGCTATTACGTCCATTGGTGCCTTTGGTGCGACCTCCTTTGCGGCCGGATACACCTTGAATCCGGAAGTAAAAGATGCTACGCCGGCTTTAAAACAGGCTGCTGAAATCGGTGTCCGCACTTACAATAACCCGGCCATGCAGAACGCTGCCAACAAAGACGCTATTTTAGTACTCAGCTTCGGTACGACGTATAAAGACAGCCGCGAAAAGACGATCGACAAGACCGTTTCCGATATCAAGGCTGCTCATCCGAATCAGAAAGTCGTCGTAGCCTTTACGTCGCATATCATTGTCGACCGCATTAAAGCCAAAGAAGGCCTCGATATCCCGACGCCGGAAAAAGCTTTGGAACAGTTGAAAGAAGACGGCTATACCCGTGTGGCCATCACCTCTCTCGACGTCATTCCGGGCATGGAATACGCCTATGACTCGGCTATTTTTGACCTCTACAAGAATGACTTCAAGAAAATGACCCTCGGTACGCCGATCATGTATTGGATGGGACAGGAAGATCAGCGCGACGACGTTGAAGAATTCGTTCAGGCATTCTCGACGCAGTTCCCGAAAATCGGTGAAAAAGAAGCCGTCCTGGTCATGGCTCACGGCACACCGCACCCGGCTAATGCGTACTACTCCGTCGTTCAGAACCGCCTCGATTCGGCAAAACTCGGCAACGTCTTCATCTATTCCGTCGAAGGCTGGCCCCATTTAGATACGGTCATCCCGATGTTAAAAGCTAAGGGGATTAAAACGGTTACCCTCATGCCGATGATGATGGTTGCTGGCGACCATGCCAACAACGATATGGCCGGCGCTGAAGAAGATTCCCATAAGAGCATCCTCGAAAAAAATGGTATTACGGTCAAAACCTATATCCACGGCCTCGGTGAAAACGACGCAATCCGCCACATGTTCGTCGAACGTGCCGATGAAGCTTGGAATGCTTTAGAAGCGGAATAAGTTGATTTTCGGATAGTTTTCACATATAAAGGCTCTGACAAAATACGGTCAGGGCCTTTATTTTCTTGCTTTTTATATACATGCTCTTTACGCATGCATCGGTTGACAAGGCCGACTTCATAAGGTAGAATAAAACAAACATAAAGCTTTGTTGATCAATACCTAACTATGCTTACCCTATTATTAATCATATATTTGAACCATTCACAGAGGAGGAGTTATCATGAAAGACGTAAAATTCTATCAGCTTGAAGGTAAAAATGTAGTTGCATTGCTTAGCGGTATCGTAGAAGGCGCAACGCCGATCGCCGTCGGTTCTGTCGACGCAGCCAAAGAAAAACATATCCCTGACGTAAAACGCGTTGGTGATACCATTGAAGTTACCGTTGGTTCCGTAGAACATCCGATGCTCGAAGAACATCACATCGAATGGATCGCTCTGGCAACGGACGACAAACTGGAAGTTAAATTCCTGAAACCGGGTGAAGCTCCGAAAGCCGTTTTCGCAGCTGTCGACTCTGGTGTCGTATATGAATCCTGTAATCTGCACGGCATTTGGAAAGCTGAATTCTAATCGCTTCGTATCTGCCGGGACCCGCCTCATGGAGGCGGGTCTTTTTTGTATATATCTTTTCTACATATAGTCTTGACAATTCCTTTACACGGGAGTATACTAAACAAGCTGTCAGGGGGAACACCTCAGACGGCCCGGCTGAGACAACAGCCGCGAAAGCAGGTTTTGAAAGAACTTTCAAAAACCGCTTGACAAGCTCCTCGGAGTTTGGTAAGATAAACAAGTCGTCGCTACGGCGATGGCAGATGACCTTTGAAAACTGAACAATGATTGAATGAACGCCAGTAAATAAATCTTTGGATTTGTTTATACCGAGTTTTACTCGGGAGTGCAGGTCATTTTCGCAAGAAAATAACCGAATCAATTCAAACGTCCGGCGTAAGCCGGACACCAAAAACAATAAGTTGAGCTAGTAAGCTCTTCCATACTATCATGGAGAGTTTGATCCTGGCTCAGGACGAACGCTGGCGGCGTGCTTAACACATGCAAGTCGAACGAGAAGAGATGAGA
>ENA-OQBJ01000958-OQBJ01000958.1-human-gut-metagenome-genome-assembly--contig:-NODE-958-length-12871-cov-2.147834_pt1 | contig 12871 bp, 16 predicted proteins | sample MGYA00242743_ERZ504545 | MGnify/ENA primary metagenome ERZ504545 (study PRJEB26092, sample SAMD00036252) | human gut metagenome | host: Homo sapiens | study: EMG produced TPA metagenomics assembly of...
GTCATACGACTTGAACACACCTGCTTGGTTATAGCTCTGCAGCTCAAGCGTGATTTCCTTTTCGTGCGATAGAACGTTCAGGCAACCAAAGATGTAGTGGTAGTTGAACGCGATGACGCCCGATACGCCCTCCGCCTCGACCTCGACGGTGGCGGTGGCGGCGTCCTGGTCGTTGGAAATCGCGGAAAGCACCATGGTGCCCGTCTCCGCGGAGATATCGAACTTGACCGCGGAGTTCGCCTGGGCGACAGTCGAAACGCGCTTGAGCGCCGAACTAAGGGCGGCAACGTCGATTTTGACCGTTGTGGCGCAGGCGGCGGGGAGGAGGGCTTTGTAATTGGGGTACGTGCCTCGATACGACGGGCGACGTAGGTGGTGTTGCCCGCCACGAAGACGACCTGCGTATCGGTCGAGCCGATGAGGATCGAGCCCTGGCCGCCGGTGATGGCCAGCGCGTCGTTAAAAGCGTCGGCGGGGACGTTCAGCTCGAAGCTGCCCTCCAGCGTAGAAGTCTCCACCTGCGTGTCGCACACGGCAAGGCGGTACGAGTCGGTGGCAACCAGGCGAATCGTGTTGTTTTCAACCGTCATGTAGACGCGTTGAGCACGGGGCGATTCTTGTCGGTCGAGGTGACGCGCCACACGCGAGAGACCATTTCGCTCAAGATGTTCGCGGGGAGCTCGACGGAGCGCTCGAGGGCGAACGTTGGGAACTCGGGGAAATCGCCGGCGTCGAGCGTGTTCAGTCGGAACGTAGAGCGCTCGCACGTAATGCTCACCTGGTGTTCGGCCACATCGAAGGATACGGGCGCATCGGTAGGGTCTTGCAGATGTTCGAGAGCATCTTGCATGGAATGACGACCTGCCCCTCTTCGTCCACACGCGCGGCGATGCGATGACGGATCGAGATGGTGTAGTTGGACGTCTGGAATTCGAGGACGCCGTCTGCTGCGCGCACGAGCACGCCGGAGAGGATGGGGAGTCGATGAGGGCGCAATGCCCTTCATGACGACGGCGATGGCATCAGAGAGCGCAGATTGACTGACCGTGAACTTCATCTCTTTTTATTCCTCTCTTAAATATATATAAGTAACAACAGTAATAACCCGGTGGATGGTGTGGACTACGCTTGTTTGCCCAGTTACACCCATTGATTTCTCTCAACAATCCATTGTAGACAACCGTTGAGTTTTGCCCATCGTGAGTCGACCCATATTTTTCTCAACATGGACGGCCGCGTTGTCCCCAACTTCTACCCCCACCTTCCAACAGGTTTTCCACAGGTGTCTTCTACGATTTGAGCATGATCGTGTTCTTGAGGTTTTGGACGTCTTCGTAGATCCGCCGGTCCTCGCGCATCTTGTTTTCCACGACCTTGAGCGAGTTGAGTACGGTTGAATGGTCGCGACCGCCGAACTCGGATCCGATGGCCGGTGTGGTCATCTCGCACAAGTTGTTGGCGAGATAGACCGCGACATGACGCGCGAAGGCGATGGTCGCGGTGCGCCGGGGACTATCAGCTCCTCGTGGCTCACGTGGTAGAACTCCTCGACCACCCGCTGGACATATCGATATGGATGATCTTGCGCGCGGTGTTGAAGTAGGTCTTTGCCGTCTCATCGATATCCGACGCGAGAGTTCGAGCCCTGCCGCCTCGCGCTCGGCAGCGAGCCCCGCGCAGCGTTCGCAGAAACTTTCGAGGTTGCGGATGTTGTTGCCCGAGATCTCCGCCATGTGGCGCAGATGCTCGTCAGTGAGGTGCCCCTCGTGTTCGGGTAGCATTGACAGCAGGGACGTGTCGACGTTGAGTCCGTCGAGATTGCCCGAGCCGTTGATGATGTTCTCGTAATAGCGTTTGAGGATGACGTACTTCATCTCAAATCCCGGCTCGGAGACGAGGCACAGCATGCCACGGCTAAAACGGCTGGTGAGACGTTCGTCCATGGCGAGGTCCTTGGGCGCGCGATCCGATGCGAACGCGACCTTTTTGCCATCGCGGATGAAGCTGTCGACGAGTTGGAAGAAGAACTCGACCGACGCCTGCTTGCCCACGATGTTCTGCACGTCATCGATGATGAGGATGTCCGCATCGCGATACTCGCGCATGATGAGGCTGCCCGGACCTCTTTGCCCGCCGAGTTCGTTCATGTAGTCGTCGAGATATGCTTGGGAATTCGCGTATTTGACGCGGATATAGGGTTTTTCCTTGGCAAGGTAATTGCGCACGGCGAAGAGCAGGTGAGTCTTTCCAGACCCGAGTTGCCGTAGATGAACAGCGAGGGGCATTGCCCAGGCTCCTCGGCAAACGCCGCGAAGCGCATGGCACTGTTGAAGGCATGACGGTTCTCGTCGCCCGCGACAAAGCTGTCGAACGTGTATTTGGCGTTGATGTCGCCCGCCGGGCCCCTGCCTGGCTGGGAGCCGTCCCCCGCCGCCGCGCGCACCATCGTGGGGTTGTTTCCGCGCGCGGCGGCTTCTCCTGTGGAGGGCTTCTTTGCACCTGGGTCGCCCGCGCGCATCTCCTGCATCATGCGGCGGAAGGTGTCGGGGGACACGGTGTTCACCACGCTGATGCCGATCGGCCGGTCTCGCCGCCCGTGGAGTCGAGACCGCTGCGTCGAGGGGGTGGGTCGCGGCTGGCACGCTCTCTTGGGGAGCCGCGCCGTTCTCGTTGGAGGGGAGGGGATCCTCCTGCGCATGCTTTTGGTATCTGCGAGTATGCTCGCGAGGGGAGGCTCCGCCTGTCGGCGTGAGGCCTCCCGCACACTTGCTGCGGTGGCCCTCGATTCTCCAGCGGCACCTCGTCCGTCGACGACGACCTCAAGCCTCATGGGCATGAAGGAGATCTCCTCGAGGTACGCTTCGATAGACTCGCGCTGTTTAACGAGGTAGGTATAGGCGAACCGGCTTGGCACCTGCACGGTGAGGGACTCGTCGTCGAATGCGACGGCCTGACACTGTTCCAGCATATGTATGAGGCGCGGCTCGCGCTCGTCGCGCCGGCAAAACTCGATGACGTCATCGAGGAGTATGCGCGCTTCGTTATCCATCTTCCCCATTCCTCATCTCTGCATCGAGGGGCGTCCAACCGTCGTGCGTGGGCTATTGTTGCTGCGCCCATCCTTGACCCAATTCGGTGAGCACGTATTTCTGACCACGTTTATATATGAGCCCCGTCCCCGAGAGGGTGTCGAGCTCGCGCGACCACGTTGCATCTGAATTTCCGTAGGTGCGCGTGAGGTCGGTTGGGCCTCCCTTGCCGTTTTGTGCGATATAACGCAGAGCAAGGGCCCCACGCTCGCTCACATATGGTCTTGGTGCGAGCGAGGGCTGCTGCTCGCCGGGTATGGCATTCGTCGGCATGCCCGGCGTTGGCATTGCTACGGGCATGGCCGCGCCGGGCATGGCTGTCCCGGGTGCCATCGACGCGGGCGCCGTCTCTGCGCCGCCGGTCATGCCGCCGAGATTGGGCATTCCCATCATCTGCCCGCCCATCATCGCTTGATGCGACTGCTGCCCCAGTTGCCCCATCTGCATTGGGTATCCTTGCGGGATACCGCCGTATGGCTGTGTCATGCCGTACGGATTGCCATATGCCGGGTAACCCACACCCGCCCCCGGCGTCCATGGATACCCTTGTGGGTACGGCGGGGCCATCGTCCCCATGGATATCGCCCGCGGATCGGTTTCCGCCTGCATTCCCGTTCCCCAGTTCGATTCGGACTTGTTTGCGCCCCCACGGCCCCGAATCCACTTGGCTGCGCGCCCGCCTGCATGGGTACCTCATCATGGTGCCCACTGCGCACGGCTGCTCCACGTGAAACGGCCCGCTCGATCTCCTCAACACGCACGGGATTCACGCTCACCGTGACCACCGTCCCCGCGCCCAGGTTATCTTCCACCGAGATGGCGCCCCCGGCGCCTCGACATATTGCTGCACCATGGGGAGTCCCGCGCCGGTTCCTCGGATGTATCGCTTTTTAAATCGATCCGCACTCGTCACGCCGAATTCAAACGCGCGCTCCTTGTCGTCGATGCCGGGGCCCTGATCCGCAAAGCGAATCGTGTCGCCGTTGTCCAATATGGAAATGACCGGCTCGCTGAACTGCGCGTGTATGAAGTTTTCCACAAGTTCGCGGATGATCATGAGCGAGAGGTGACCGCCCTGTTCCTTCATGGTGCGATGGACGGTGTTGGTCACATCTTCCAGGTACGTACGTACATCCGCCTGTTCGACTACGATACGCGCGGTGTGGACAACATGTCGTCGTACACCGAGATTCGCGTCGTGTATGCAGATTGCGACCGCTCCGTCGCCCCCGTTGAGGCGCCGCTACGGTTGGCTTCCTGTATTGGCGCTGCTCCCGTGAGGTGGGTGTTGTCCGGAGCCGGATCGCCGGAATCCACAAATGGGTAGAAGTCTTCTGACATGGTGCGTTCTTTCTACGTTTGCCGTGAACCTAGGATAGCAGGTCACGTTGGAAGCTTTCAAAACTTTTCAACAAGTTTTCCCATTGTGTTGAAAAGTGTTGGAAAGAACTGAAAAGTTATCCACATACTGCTAACAACCTGTTGATAAGTGCATGAAAAGTTATGAAAGAAACGGTTCGTGACGGGAGGCGCCAATGCCCTTGATCGCGCACCTTCGAAAAGTATGCGTATTTCATGGTTGCGAGATTGACATTCCCGCACCATATTCCCTACAATCTCCTAGCTCACGCGTATATTTTTCGAGTAGTCGAAACGCACCAGGAGGATGTTAACCATGAAGCGTACTTACCAGCCGAACAAGCGCAAGCGCGCCAAGACCCACGGCTTCCGCGCCCGTATGGCCACCAAGGCCGGTCGCGCCGTTCTCGCCCGTCGTCGCGCTAAGGGCCGCAAGCGTCTCACGGTGAGCGACAACTAAGCTCTCATGCAGACCATCAAGTCCCATCAGGACTTTGAGCGGGTGTTTACTCAGGGGAAGCGGCTCAACCATCCTCTGATTCGCATGGTTATATGTGATTGTGTCAGCGAAGGCGATCCGGCTCGGGTCGCCTTCGCTGCTGCCAAAAGGTTGGGAAATGCCGTGGTCCGCAACCGCTCCAAGCGTGTGCTGCGAGAAGCCGCGCGTTCCTGTGAGCTGCCCATCGAGGGCCACGAGATTATCCTCTTCGCGACGCCCCGCACTCGTACCGCTTCTCCTGAGGAGATGCGGCTGGCTCTGCTCGCTCTTTTGCGTCGGGCTCACGTTGTCCACAACAACTGAGCAGGATGTGGAGTACGGGGATGTTCAAGCGCTTTTGCCTTGCCGCGATTCGCGGGTACCAGCGGTATATTTCGCCCTTTTACCCGATGCGTGTATATACATCCCCACCTGTTCTCAGTATGCTGTTGAGGCAATAGAGAAATATGGCGTGGTCAAAGGCTGTTGGCTGGGTGTGCGGCGTATTTTGCGCTGTCATCCGTTTCATGCCGGCGGGTATGACCCCGTGCCGTAAGTATTGGTTCCTACTGTAAGGATTATTGGTATGTGGGACTGGATTGTTCAGATTCTCTTCCAGGCGCTTCAGCTCATACAGGGCTTTGCGGGCGACTGGGGTCTTTCCATCATCATCTTGGTGGTGATTATTCGCCTCGCTTTGACGCCCATGATGCTCAAGTCGACCAAATCGACCGCTCGTATGCAGGTGCTGCAGCCTAAGCTCATGGAGATTCAAGAGCGCTACGCGGACGATCCCCAGCGGCAGGCAGAGGAGATGCAGAAGTTCTACTCTGAGAACAAGTTCAACCCCTTTGGCGGGTGCCTGCCCCTGCTCATCCAGATGCCGATCCTGATCGCGTTATTCAACCTCCTGCGCGACCTCGGTCATTACTTCCCCAGTGCTGCTGAGCAGGGCTTCTCCTTTTTCAACATCCTGCCCAACCTCGTCATGTCTCCCTCCCAGGCCTTTGCTGGTGGGTTTGCCGAGGCTCTGCCGTACCTGCTCGCCCTGATCCTGTTCGGTCTGCTGACGTTCATCCCGCAGCTGTACATGACGCGCAACCAGACGGCGCCCAGGCGCAGAGCACCAAGATGATGATGGTCGTCATGACCGTTATGATGCTCTTCATGGGCTGGGGTCTTCCCGCCGGCGTCCTGTTGTACTATGACGTTTCCTCCGCATGGCAGGTCATCCAGCAGATCTTCGTCACCCAGAAGGTCATCGAGAAGGCCAAGCCGAGGAGGAGGAGCGCATGGTGAACGCTCCCATCGAGGTCGATGTGTTCGTCGCGAGCACAGGAAGCGCCCCCATAAAAGCCGCTAATGTCGCTAGCTCACGTAGCGGATTGTAATCTTATTTAGGTACCAAACTATGGAGAAGATCATGGCTGACGAACTTGTTGAAGAGATTATCGACGAGGCTGTAGAGTTTGCTGATGAGCAGATTGTCGGCCAGTATCCCGAGATTGCCGTCCATTATAAAGAAGGCGTCGCCTTAACTGATGAAGAGCTCGACACCATTGCCGATGTCGCCATTTCCGTGGTGCGCTCCATCCTTTCTCATTTCGATGCGGAAGGGTCTTCCATTGACGAGTACGAAGGTGATGAGGGTGAGCTCATTCTGGATATTACTGCCCCCGACTTAGCTGTCCTGATTGGCCGCCATGGTCGCACGCTTGAATCTCTTCAGACGCTTGTCTCCCTGCTTGTGAGTCGTAAGCTTGGATTCCGTTATCCGGTGTCTATTGACGTTGAGGGTTACAAGAGTCGACGCCACGACAAGGTTGTGAGCATGGCAAAGAACGCTGTCTCTCGTGCTGTTTCTCAGGGTCGTTCGGTTAACCTTCCTCCTATGTCGGCATATGAACGCCGTCTTGTTCACATCGCTCTTCGTGAAGACGATCGCATTGATACTCACTCCGAAGGTGTGGAACCTGAGCGTCGCGTGGTCATTACGCTTCGATAAACTTCAAGGTATTTGCTTGCGAAAGGGCACCTTCGGGTGCCCTTTTCTTATGACTGAACTTCTTGATACACTAACCTCAGTCATTTTGATTGGATGGTGTCTATGTCGCAAGAGACGTCTCGCAGGATTCAACTACATGCACTCGGTGAATCCGAGGAGCAAATTTCAAACCTCGTAAATGAGCTTATCTCCTACTGTTTAGAGCTTGATATTGAGGTCAGTAGGGACGAAGCGGAAATGTGTATCAAGCATCTACTCATGGTCAATCAGGTCAATGAGTATATGAATCTCACAAGGATTCAAGATATTCACGATGCCTTGATTCTGCATATCGTCGATTCCCTTGCCCTTACCAGGGATCTGCCCATTGAACCGGAAAGATTCTTGGATATTGGTACCGGCGCCGGCTTCCCTGGTATTCCGTTCTGTGTTTACACCGGCTGTGATGGTGTGTTACTCGACTCGGTTGGCAAGAAGGTTCAAGCCGTTCAGGCATTTATAGAGGAACTTGGATTAGAAGGTGTCGAGGCTGTTCACGATCGCTGCGAATCATATGCTACCGCGCATCACCACGCTTTCGATATCGTCCTTGCGCGCGCAGTTGGACAGATGAATCTCATTGTTGAATATGCCACTCCATTTCTTGAAGAAGATGGCTATTTGATTGTTGCAAAGGCAAACCCCTCCAAAGATGAATGTCATATTGCAGATCAAACAGCTTCGATATGTGGATTGGAACTCATTGGTTCCGATGAGTTCGAGTTGCCTCGTGGGTTGGGTCATCGCACAGTGTTTCTTTACCAGAAAGTCTCGAATCCAAAGATTCATCTCCCTCGACCTGTTGGTCTTGCTAAGAAACAGCCCTTGGTTTCTTAGTCTCTTTTCCAATTCATGTCTGTTTTATCGTAACCACCTCATGTTTGGGGGTGGTTATTTCTTTATTCGTCTTGTCTTTTACGTTATGCGTTTCTAGTTTTGAGTTATGTTCGAAGTGTTGGTTATTGTGTTTTCCAACTGAACCAATCTAAATAGATCATCCATTCATGTCGAGAATGCTATTAAAAGAAGAAACAGGTATTGAAGGGTAACACAATCGCGTTTACCCTCAGTCTCCCGATCTTGTTTCACGTGAAACTGTGATTCATCTGGCTTGATGTAATGCAGATGATTGTTAAATTTCTAGCTAGTTCATGGCTGTTTGTTTCTTAAGAGATCTAATCCTCTGGCAACTAAGCATATAAGTACTATGTTCAAAACAATCACGAAGCATCGGTATTCAGTGCGCAAATAATGTTCGCTCAATTGGAATGGAAATTTCATTATTGATATCCCAATGTGAAGCCATAAGCAGCTTGAATTGACGGCATAGGTGAATTTAAAAACAAGATATCTCTTACTAGCTGTTTCACGTGAAACATATTAAGATTGTTAATGAGTTATATCGTTGGGACAAAAGGACGTTGTTGTGTCCGCAATGTTTCACGTGAACTTGATCCCTATGGGAGTAATGCAGCATACATATTGAAGATCCAGGAGGGAATGTGGGATTTCGCGACGTTAAGCGCTCGAAAAGTGCTAAGCCATTGCACACAATTGCAATAATCAATCAAAAAGGTGGCGTCGGAAAATCGACAACAACGGTAAATCTTGCAGCAGCATTAGGAAAGCAGGGACGTAAGGTTCTGATTGTCGACTTTGATCCGCAAGGTAACAGTACGAGCGGAATCGGAGTCGATAAAGAGGAACTTTCGCAATGCATCTACGATGCGCTCCTGCATGATGTTCCCGCAGAACAACTCATTCACGATACGGTTAGTGAACGGGTATTCATCATTCCGGCAACTATTCAACTTGCCGGTGCCGAAATTGAGCTCGTTTCTGCTATGGCCAGAGAGACACGTCTGAAAGATCTTCTGGATCCCGTTAAAGAGGAATTCGATTTTATCCTCATAGATTGTCCACCCTCACTTGGCTTGTTAACGATTAATGCACTTGCTGCCGCAGACAGTGTACTCATTCCGATTCAATGCGAGTATTACGCACTTGAAGGCGTAACGAAACTCTTGGAGTCGATGCGTATGGTTAAAGGTCGCATTAATAAAGACCTTGATACCTATGGTGTGCTAATGACCATGTATGACTCGCGAACTTCTTTGTCGAATCAGGTCGTTGAGGAAGTACAGAACTATTTTGGAGATACCGCCTTTAAAACCTGCATTCCTCGTTCTGTAAAGGTGTCTGAGGCTCCTTCGTACGGTATGCCTGTGATTGAGTACGCGCCACATAACAAGGGCGCAATTGCCTATATGGATCTGGCTAAAGAGGTGATTCGTCGTGCCTAGTCCAAAGAAAAAGCCCGCGCTCGGACGTGGTCTGGGTTCTCTTATGGGGGAAGCTCAGTCTGAGACTGGATTTGCAGCCCCTGAGACGGAGATGCCGTTGGAGCAGATCGTTCCAAACCCCAATCAGCCACGAACTCATTTCAATGAATCTGAACTCGAGGAGTTGAGTGAGTCAATTCGCGAGAATGGTGTCCTGCAACCGCTCCTCGTGCGAAAGAATGGCTCTAAATATGAGATTATTGCCGGTGAACGTCGGTATCAGGCCTCGAAGATAGCGGGACTCGAAAAAGTTCCGGTTATTGTTAGGGACGTTGACGATCAGAAGATGCTCGAACTTGCGTTGATCGAAAATCTTCAGAGATCCGATCTTAACCCCATAGAAGAGGCAAAGGGTTACAAGCAGCTCATCAAGGCGAGTGGAATGACACAGGAGGCTCTCTCGAAAGCTGTCTCTAAGTCTCGTTCAGCGATAACGAATTCACTTCGTCTCCTTGACCTTCCAGAGTCGGTCCAGCAGATGATGTACGAGGGTAAGCTGACTGCTGGTCATGCGCGCGCCATTCTTGCTGTTCCCTTTGAGGATGCAAGGATTAAGCTTGCTGAAAAAGTTATTGCTGAAGGTTTGTCAGTTCGTGCGACTGAAAACCTTGCTCCGTTATTTTCAGTCGGAGATTCGCCGCGTGCACCTCGTCCGGTCACACCGCAGTCGTATAAAAAGGCAGCGCGTGTGCTGCGGCAGATCTTCAATACCAATGTTAAGGTGCGCGCGACACGGGGTAAGAATAAGATTGAAATCGAGTTCAAGGATGAGGATGACCTGCAACGCATCCTTGAATCTATGGTCGATGTAAATAATGATTGAGGTAAACGATGAGCAGGGCATCTGAGATTGCTTTAACTTCGTTGGCAGTGGGGCTTGGAGCTGTTGTTGGATTCATTGTTGTGACGCGGCCCGAGTCCATCGAACGAATGAAAAATGGTGTGACCGATATCTTCTCAACTTCGAAAAAGAAGGTAGACGAGATGTCGGAAGAAGTTGCTCTGCGAACAGCACGGTTGACCAAGAATCCTCAAGTCAATCAGGACTGGGTGGAAAGACAGTGGGAGTCAATAGGTTATTAGGTACCTAACAATAAGTAGGTGTGAAATACTCGGGAAGACACCTCAATGCTTTTGATCCACCCAATGCTAAGCATTAGCCTCAGGCTTTGAATAACACCTCCTTCATGTGGGTTGATGAGAGAGATATAAACATAGGGGTCGCGAACACAATTCGCGACCCCTACTTCGTTTCATGTGAAACACATCACCCGTGGATTGATGGTCTCCCCTGGGTGGTGCCTCCTGTTCGCCCCATAGGAAGCGCTCTTGGACAGTTCTCCCGGCTGGACCCTTGAGTAACTACCTGGACGACGTCTCCTTGGCAGTGTCCCCTACTGAACGCGGAAGCGGCGCTGCTTGAGCTGGCCGCACGCGGCATCGATATCGCTGCCGCGAGAATTTCGAATAGTCGTCTCGACGCCGTGCATGGTTAAGCGGCGCTGCAGCGTTTCGACCTTCTCGATGGGAGAAGGACGGAACGGACTGTCGGGAATGTTGTTGAGCTGAATGAGATTGACGTGGCAGAGCGTCCCGGCGCAGAAGTCGATCAAAGCCTGCATCTCGGGATTGGTGTCGTTGATGCCGTCGATCATGGCAAACTCGTACGTTGGGCGGCGGCCGGTCTTCTCAACATAGAGCTGGATGGCCTCGTGGAGCCGGGGAAGCGTGTACTTCTTCACGCCAGGCATGAGCTGGTTGCGTGTTCCCTGGACGGCCGAGTGCAGAGAAATCGCAAGCGTAAACTGTTCGGGAAGCTCAGCGAATCTGCGAATGCCGGGGATAACGCCACAGGTGGAGACGGTGAGATGGCGCGCTCCGATGGCGAGTCCATCGGGATCGTTGAGCGCTCGCAACGCGTCGATCGTAGCGTCGAAGTTAGCGAAGGGCTCACCTTGACCCATGAAGACAACGCTCGTAACGCGCTCGCCGAAGTCACGGGAGACATGGAGCACCTGATCGACCATTTCTTGAGCCGTCAAAGAACGGGAAAGGCCGGCAAGGCCGGTCGCACAAAAGGCGCATCCCATGGCGCAGCCCGCCTGAGAAGAAATGCAGACGGCCAGCTTGTTTCGATTAGGCATGCCAACGGTCTCGACGGAGACGCCATCGGCAAATTGCAGGAGGTACTTGCGAGAGCCATCCTTGGAGACCTGTTTAACAAGCTCAACCGGTACATTGAAGGAAAAGCGCTCTGATAGCTTCTCACGCATTGCCACAGGGAGATTGGTCATCTCATCAAACGAACATGCGTTCTTCTCGTGAATCCATTCGTTCAATTGCTTGGCGCGAAAAGCAGGTTGACCGAGTTCTTTGACCAAATTCTGCAGTTCCTCTAAATCGAGGAGACGTATATCGCGTGCACGATCGGTGCGTTCCATTTGTCGCCTTTCGGGTGGTGAGATGCTCGTGCGTCTCAAGGGCATATATACCTATACAATAGGGTATTGTTGGGCATTTGCGATGCAGATGCGCAGCTATTGCGTGAAATGGACACCGCTCCCTCGCCATAACGGGCTTTGAGGGGGATTCGAGCCTGAAAGGTGACATCATGAGCGACAAGACGCGCCAGGACATGAAGATTGCAGTCCTTGCGGGAGGAATCTCGGATGAGCGCGAGATTTCCCTCGCTTCGGGTGCTTATGTCGTACAGGGGCTCGAGGAGGCGGGTTATGGAGCGGTGGAGCTGGTTGATCCCGCCGACCCGTCGTTTCTCAACACCATGTCCACGGGGTCGTTCGATGTGGCGTTTATCGCCTCCATGGCCGCGGTGGCGAGGATGGCATGACCCAGCACGTGCTGGAATTCATGGGCATCCCTTATACGGCTTCGTCTCCCCTTGCGAGCGGCATCGCCATGGACAAGGACCTTTCCAAGCTGCTCTATCGCCGCGCCGGCCTGCCCGTCGCGCCGAGTGTGACGTTCGGCCGCGCCGATATGCCTTCGATAGAGGAGATCATCGAGGTTGTGGGGCCTCAGAGCTTCGTAAAGCCGGTGGTGAACGGCTCGAGCTACGGTATTTCCCTGGTGAAGGACCCCTCGGAGCTCGCCGCTGCTATTGAGTTCGCATTCGAGCACGGTGAGAAGGTCATGGTGGAGCGTCGGGTCTTTGGTACCGAGTGTTCAGTTGCCGCCGTTGGCGATGGCGACACCCTTCGCGCTCTGCCCGTGGTGGAGATCCTCATGCCCAAGCAGTCGGAGTTTTACGACCTCGAGGTGAAGTACGCCGACCCCGCCGAAATCCATCGGATTCCAGCCCAGCTGCCTGAGGATGTCTACGCACAGGTGCAGGATATCGCCTGTCGCGCGCATGAGGCGTTGGGTCTGTACGGTATCTCGCGTACAGACGTAATTGTCACGGAGGAAGGCCCCGTCATCCTCGAGACTAACAACATTCCCGGCATGACGCCTGAGTCTCTCGTGCCTGATGAGGCACGCCACGCCGGTATCGCGTTTAGCGATCTGTGTGCCGAACTGGTCGATCGTGCCCTCGAGCGAG
>ENA-OQBJ01000959-OQBJ01000959.1-human-gut-metagenome-genome-assembly--contig:-NODE-959-length-12864-cov-11.555547_pt1 | contig 12864 bp, 21 predicted proteins | sample MGYA00242743_ERZ504545 | MGnify/ENA primary metagenome ERZ504545 (study PRJEB26092, sample SAMD00036252) | human gut metagenome | host: Homo sapiens | study: EMG produced TPA metagenomics assembly of...
GCCTCGTGAGCCTTCCGTAGGCCCTCGGGACCGCCCTTGCGGAGCCCCTTTTCTTCTTTCCGGACATGCCGTCCTCCGATCTCCCGGGGCCGGCCGATCCGGCCCTCAGGGTATCGGGTTCCCACATTCATCGTACATGTACGGATGAATGTGGGAAGTGTTCGGATGAAGTTGCCAATCAAGGAGTGTCGCAAAGAGTGCGGGAATTCCCCGCACTCTTTGCCCCTTCGACAAAGTGGGGTATACTGTCCGCAGTGTGAAAAGCCTTCGTGCTTTTAGCGGCTGCGGGTACCTGTACCTACAGCCGCATTTTTCGTTTTGGAGGCTCGACTATGAAGGAGCGCCCGCTCATCCCGGCAGAACAACAGGTCGCCCACCTCGCAGAGCGGGGCGTCCGCTTCGACATAATGAGCCCCGAGGATGCGGTTGCGTTCCTCCGCGACAAAAACTTCTTTTTCAAGGTCAAGGCGTTTGCGAAGTGCTTCTCAACGTATCGTAGCTCCGCGTCAGAGGGCTACGGACGCTACGTCAACCTAGACTTCGCCTACCTCGCCGAGCTCACCAGACTCGACCACCACCTCCGCGAGCACATCCTCTCGATGACGCTTGACATCGAGCACTACATGAAGGTCCATCTAAACCGGACGATGATGGACGACGGCGCCGACGGGAAGGAGATCCTCGACCTCCTCTTCGCCCACGAGAGGGTGCGTAAGGAGAGGATGCTGGAGGAGCGGTTCGATCCAAGCGGGTCAGAAACAGCCGTCGAGAAGATGAAAGCCATCGCCGACCGGCTAGATGGAGTGGGCGGCAGCGAGCGAGCGACGCTCTTCCTCGAGATGCTCCACATCGCCGAGGACCAGACTTTGGGGATAGACCCGGAGCACCTTGAGCGCAGCGTCTCGTACCTCGGAGACTCGAACTACACCCGGAACCTCGCGAATAAGTATGGCAGACGCGAGGACATGTACGTCTGGAACTACCTGGAACTCGTCTCCTTCGGGGGAATCATCGCGCTTTACAAGTTCTACTTCTACGACCTCAGGAGGGAACGCAGCCAGGAGGCCGAATCCGTCAAGCAGCTCCTGTTCCCCGTGAAGGCCCTGCGCAACGCGGCCGCTCATAACGGCAACGTTCTGAACACGATCGGGCAGCGCCTACAGAAGCCCGTCGGCTCCATCGCGACGGCCGCGCGGGAGGAGCTCAGAATCGACCAGGAGCTCGTCGCCCTTACAAAGCGCTTCCCCGTCATCCACGACTTCACCGCACTCGTACTCTGCTTCGATAGAATCGTCAGCGATGCGGACGCGAGGTCGGAAAAGGCAGCAGGCCTGCGCACCCTGCGCGAGCGCTTCCTTGAGCACGCCGACTACTTCGAAAAGCAGATCGAGCTTGACCGAGGAATCAGGATGCTGGGGGAAGTCATGCGCTCGGGAGCCGATGCCATCTCCTCGAGCTCCCTATAGCTCTTCAGTCCCCTAATAGCCCCTTGCCACTTGGGCCCCGCTCGGACAGAGTGGGTTCGAGTAGGTTCGAGCAACTCAGCAGCAATCCGACTACCCGCTGCATGAAAACCGCAGTTCAGACGCATGACATGCCGTCCCATGAAGCAGCGGGTTCGGGTAAGAGTACGTCCGAGTGGTCAGAGTAGGGCCCGACTTCCCCCTCTTGGCGACGTGCAAAATCGCGAATATTCAGCATCTCTCGATAGCCCCGCGGTGCCTCAGAGAGCCATAAAAGCAAAAACGGCCCCCGTTTTAGCGTCAATTAGAGCCAAAACGGGGGCCGTTCCGTGCTTCAACCAGCTGGTAAAAGCCTTTACCGTGCTGAATATTCGCGATTTTGCACGTCGCCGCAGGGGGTACCCTTGCTTACGGCAGGATATGGAAGCCAGAGCGGCGATATCCTTGGCAAATCCGCGCACGGTATCGAGCGAGACCTCGTACGGGTCACGTCCGATGTTCTTGCGCTTGGCCAGGATACTGTTGGGCACCGTGATGATCTGGCAACCGCAGGCCTCGGCCTGGTAAATGTTGATGAGCTCGCGCGTGGACGCCCACAGGACCTCGCAGTTTGGCTTGGCGGCGGCCTTCTTGACCGACTCCGTCATAAACGGAATGGGATCGACACCGGTGTCGGCGATACGGCCGGCAAAGAGCGAGATGATCGACGGCGTCTCGGCGTCAACGGCCTCGACCATCTCGTCGACCTGCGCGGGCGTGAAGATGGTGGTGACGTTGACCTTAATGCCGTCGGCGGAAAGCTTGCGCACCAGCTCGGCGGTGGACTCGCCTTGGTAGTCACGCACGGAATCTTGACGTAGACGTTCTCGGCCCAGGTAGCGATCTCGCGGGCCTCGACCTCCATGGTCTCGACGTCGTCGGCAAAGACCTCAAACGAGACGGACACATCGGTGATGTGGGCCAGGACCTCCTTGGCAAACGCGCGGTAATCCGTCACGCCGCCCTTCTTCATAAGGGACGGGTTGGTCGTGAAACCCTGAACGTTGCCGTTCTCGTACATGTCGAGCATGCCCTCGAGGTTTGCACCGTCAGCGAACACCTTGATTGCCATCTGCCTGATTCCTTCCGTTTGCACAAGGCCGGTAAACTGCTAAACACTTTACCTGCGTTTATCAAGGCGTGAACTGCGGGTTTTTATCTTCTCGGCGAACGGTATAAACGCTTTAGCGTTTTTGAGCACACCCTCCAGCGGCAAAACGATTTTGCACGGCGGACCGATTTGAGCCGCCCGCCGCGGGTGAACGGTAATTGGGCGGTTCCCGCTAGATCAACCCAAAGTGGCGCATGGCGGTGACGGTGCCGTCGTGTGCGACGTCGTCGGTTACGTAGTCGGCGACCGCCTTGACCTCGGGCATGGCGTTGCCCATGGCCACGGCCGTCTCGACAGCAGCGAGCATGCCCAGGTCGTTGCCCGAATCGCCAAAGCCAAAGGTGCGCGCATTTCCCTCGCGGCCCAGATACGCCAGCGCTCGTATCACGCCCACACCCTTGTCAATGCCCTTGGGGCTCAGCTCGCGATTTGCTTGCTGGGCTCGCTTGGAAGCTCGGCGGTAAACGCGTCTCCCAGTCAATCCGGCACCGCGAGGCAAACCCCACACGCGCCCGCCAACGCAAAGGTCCGGCGGGACGCACCTAGCATCCCGCCGGACCGTCACTCGTCCAGGAGGCCACCGCGACGAACCTCTAGATCTTCGCAAGCTCCTCGGAGATGACGCGGCAGACGTCCTCAGCCTGAGGCATCACGCCGTACATCTCGAAGAAGCCGTGGTCGCAGCGCGATAGCGAATCGCGGTGACATCAACGCCCGCATCCTGCAGCCTCTTCGCGAACAGCTCATCCTGATAGCGCAGGTAGTCATACTCGGAAGAGATGATGACCGTGCGGGGGAACGCGCTCACGTCCTCCGCGAACAGGGCAGACACCCTCGGGTCGAGCATCTCCCCGCATTGCCGTTGGTGTACATCAGCGGCAGGTCATCATTGGCATTGCGAATGCGATCCACCTGCTCAAAGCCTCGATCCTCTGGTCGTTCACAATCTCATAGAGGTCATAGGACCATCCTCCGGAACGGGGCCGCCGTCGACGAGCGGATACAGCTCGGCCACGAGCTTGATCCTGTCCACATGGGACCCGTCGAGGACGACGGCGTTGGTCAGGCTTCCGCCCGCGGAGTCGCCAGCCACGGCGATCCGCGTCGCGTCAACACCCAGCTCATCCGCATGCTCGACAAGCCAGCCGAGCGTCTTCACGCAGTCCTCGACGCCACCGGGAAACATCGTTTCGGGAGACAGGCGGTACTCGGGGTAGACCGCAACACAGCCCGTTTGCTCCGCGATGTCGCGCAGGCAGTTCTCGTACTGGCCGATGTTGCCAACCATAAAGCCGCCGCCATGGATGAACACGAGCGCGGCAGAACCGCTCTCGTGGCTCTCGGGCGTGAAGACGTGCAGGGGAATGCCCCTGTCGCCAAAATTCATGACGACGGTCTTCTTGGCAACGCCCACGCCCCTCACGACATGGGTCTCCTTGTTGGGAGCGGAACGCCACGCGATCACGTCCACCGGCCCCGCCGGCGCCGGACCGGCGGCGAGCTTCGCATGGGCGCGCGCATAGACGCGCGGATCGAGCACGTGCTCGCGCTCATCTCCCGGCACGGGCTTCAGTAGGAGCTTCAGCCCGTTGGGCTCGATGACCTCCCTAGCTCCACGCTCAAGCACTTCAAGCTCGGAAGTGGGGTACTTCCTCTCCTCGGTGCCCATGGCTAGCCGATCTTCAGCTCGTCAAGCTTGGCGTCAAGCTTGGCCATCTCATCGGCGGAAAGCTCCCACTCGAACGTCTCGCAGTTCTGAATCGCATGGGCGTCCGTGCGCACGCCAACGAGCGCGGTGCCCACGTACTCCTTCTGGGTGCTCCAGTTCACGGCGACCTGTGCCACGGGCTTGTCATGAGCCCCGGCGATCTCGTCCATGACCTTGAGCAGCTCCTGGACGCGCGAGAACTTGGGCTCCTGGAAGTAGTCGTAGAAGCCGCCGCGAACATCACCCTCCTCGAACTTCGGCAGCTCGCGGAACTTGCCCGACAGGATGCCCGCACCAAGGGAGCCATAGGTGAAGGAGTCGATGCCACGCTCGTAGCCCCACTTGATGAGGTCCTCGGAGGAGCGGTCAACCATAGAGTAGGGCGGCTGCTGGACGTCGATCTGAGCGACCTTCTCGCACTCCTCGATCATCTCGGTCGTGAAGTTGGAGACGCCGATGTGGCGAATCTTGCCTTGCTCCTTGAGGAGCTGGAGGGCGCACATCGTCTCGGAGAACGGGGTCTTGGCGTCGGGCCAGTGCACGAAGTAGAAGTCGATGTAGTCGGTGCGGAGGTTGCGCAGCGAGCTCTCGACCTCCCTCATGATGTTCTTGAACGAAGAGTCGCGGTCATAGCCGGCGGCGCTGGTGATTAGGCCAACCTTGGTCGAGAGCAGGTAGCTCTCTCTGTCGACGCCCCTGAGCGCGTTGCCGACGACCTTCTCGGACGTGCCGTTGCCATAGCACGGCGCGGTGTCGATGAGGTTGACGCCGTGATCGAGCATGGTGCGGATGGCGGACATGCTGGCGTCGTCATCGTTCTCACCAAAGGAGTCGCCGCCGATCGCCCAGGTGCCCACCGCAAGCTGGGAGACGTCGACGTCAGAGTTCTTGAGGTGCGTGTAGCGCATATTGTTTCCCCTTCTAATAGGACGCACACGTCGAAAGCGCTCGAACGCGTGCCGCCGGGAATTACCTTGAACAAGCTTCGGATATCCCTGAAGCCGCCTTACACGATGCCCACGAGGCCGAGGACGAGCGCGAGAACCATGACGCCAACCAGGATGATGTTGACGTTGACGTTCTTCTTGCGCAGGAGCCACAGGACGACGAGCGTGAGGACCAGGGGCACGAGGCCCTTGAAGATGGAATCGAGGTAGGTCTGGATCATGACCGGGTCAGAATCCTGAACCGGGATGGACAGGATCGTGTTGAACTTGACGTTCGCCGCGGTCATGGCGCCGATCATCACGAGGCCGATCGTGGAGGTGGCCTTGGTGATGAGCTTCATGAGGCCGCCCTCGTACATCTCGGAGATGAAGTTGGTGCCCATGTTGAAGCGAGGTAGGTCAAGAAGTAACGGCAGAGGATCGACGGGATGTTGTAGATCAGCAGGAACATGATGGCGCCGAGGGGCGAGCCGCTCATGGCGAGGTTGATGCCAATGCCGGCGGCGATGACACGCAGGACGCCCCAGAAGATTGCGTCGCCGATACCGGACATCGGGCCCATGAGGGAGACCTTGATACCGTCGATGGACTCGGTATCGAAGTCATCGTGCTCGGAGTTCTCCCTCTCCATGGAGCGACGAGGCCCATGGCGAACGTGCCGACGTTCTGGGTGATGTTGTACCAGGTCGTGTGACGCTTCATGCGTCGGCGCGAGCCTCGGGGTCATCGGCGTAGTAGCGGTTAAGAGCGGGCTGGATGGAGTACAGCCAACCATCGGCACCAGCCTTGACGGAACCGCCGGCGCCGGAAGCGAACACGGTGAAGGAGCGCAGGAAAATGCGGTTGAGCATCTTCTTGTCTTCAGGCTCACATTCTTGATCAGGTTGCTCATGCGAAGAAATCCTCCTCGTCGCTGGTTGCAGAGTCGCCGGAAACGGCCTGGGTGGCCACGCCCTTCTTGGTGAGGTCGAAGATCTCCTTGTCGCGGAGGCCGGAGCGATCGCGATGATGACGCCAAGAACCGCGATGGCGATCATCGGGAGGCCGAGGTACTGGTAGAGCGTAAAGCCCAAGAAGAAGTAGATGCTGAGCTCGGTGCTCCAGAGCATCTGGAGCAGGAGCGCCATACCAACGGCGGGCAGGAGGGCACCCACGGCGTTGAGGCCGTTCATGACATTGGCCGGAATCTGGTTGACAATGGCGGCAACGGGCTCGGCGCAAGGTAAACGCCGAGGAAGGCGATGAGTGCAAAGGCGGCGTACTTAACAAACCACAGAACGTAGTGCTGGAAAGCAAGGCCCTTCTCGTTACCCTCGGCGGCCATCTTGTCGAGGGTGCCAGCGAAGAACGCAAGGAACACGTTGTTCATGAAGATCGAGAGGAACGCGGTGACGACGCCCACGGGAACAGCCAGCGTGATGGCGGCGCCTGATCGATGCCGGCGCCAACGGTGAAGGCGACGGCGAGGGCGGTCGCGGTAACGGGCTCGGCGGAGATAGCGCCACCGATGTTCACCGCGCCCATGAAGATCGCCTCAAGAGAGGCACCGATGATAACACCGGTCTTGACGTCGCCCATCAGGAGCCTGCAACAAGGCCAACAACAAGAGGACGATCGATCATGCACTGACCGAGAAGCCAGTTACCACCGTAGCAAATCAGCACGGTCAACCAGGCCATTAATGCCAACCCAATCATTTGACTTCCTTTCTTTCATTTCATTTGGCCGCCTGGCCAAATCCCCTTATTTCCCCGCCGCCTCGATCAGACTTTTGAGAGAAGTCTTGGAATTGGACGGGATAAGCTGATGGAAAACCGGAATACCCTGCTCGCAAAGCTCCTTCGCGGCCTCGAGCTCATCCGGGTTGAGCATGATCGTGGAGTTGAGGGCGACCTTGCTATCCGGATCGGACTTGTCGAAGCGGCCGACGTTGGCAACGTTCACGCCTCAATCTTGCCCGGCGCGCCCTTAACGAGCTCAAGCACGTCACGCACGCAGTTGGTGAGCGCGAAGATGCGCATGGAGTCCGCGCGCGGATCGTTCGCGATGCGGCAGGCATCCGGAACGTCCTTGACGAGGAGTTTCTGGCCCGCCGGCGTACCCATGGAAAGCGTCATGCGAAGGGCGTCGCTCTCCACGGCGTGCTTGTTGGCGACGATGATCCTGGTGGTGTTGAGCTCCTTGGTCCACACCAGGGCGACCTGTCCGTGAATCAGACGGTCATCGACTCGAACCTGAACAATCATTGCTTCCTCTCTCTACTTGTTAGTACTCTCTAATCAAAGAAGTCTCCCTCGGACTCCTCGTTGTCCACGGCCTTGCTCGGAGGCTCGACGACCTGCATCGTCGCCCTCGCCAGCTCGACGCTCTGCTTGATCGAATCTGCCGTGACCGGCTCGGCGCCGAGGAGCGTCTCGATCACGAGGCCGAGGTTCATACCGGTGACGTGGACGATCCCGCGCTTCTCCGGCTCCATAAGGACGACCTTCTGGAAGACGGAACCACCGTAGATGTCGGTGAAGATGATGGCCTCGTCCTCAGGGCCCACCGAGTCAATAAAGGCCTGGATGCGAGGGGTGAAATCGGAGTCGTCCACGTAGCAGTCAACTGCCTCCACCATGTCCGCCATGCCGGTCAGGATTCCGATCGAGCTCCTGATTCCGCTTGCGAGGTGGCCGTGCGACGCGACAAGAACTTTCTTCATCGAGTCTCTCCTAGAGCGAATAGTGGTTGGGGTTCAGAAGCTGGATCTTGCTGACGACGAACGCGCGCATGTCGGGGGCGGCGTCCATCAGGAGGCCTATGCCGTTGCCGTCGTTCTTACCGGAGTTGATGTCCTTCTCGAAGGCGCGGTACATGGAACGGAAGTACTCCGTGGCGATGTTGAACTTACTCATGCCGAGGTTCACGGCCTCCTGGAGCTGCTCGTCGGGGATGTCGGAGCATCCGTGCATGACGAGGGGGACGCTGACGGCCTCCCTGCAGGCCTTGATGCGCTCCATGTCGAGGTTCGGGACCTTGACATAGGGGCCGTGGGCATTGCCGACGGCGATGGCGAGCGAGCCGCAACCGGTGCCCTCGACAAACTCCTCGGCGAGGTTCGGGTCGGTGTAGTGGTCGCTGTTCACGAAGTCGTTGGCGTCAGAGCCGTTGCCGACATGGCCGAGCTCGGCCTCGATGTCGACGTCGAAGATCTTGGCGACCTGGACGACGTCCTTCGTGAGCTGGAAGTTCTCCTCATAGGGAAGTGAGGAGCCGTCGACCATGACGGATGGGAAGCCGGCCTTGACGCCCTTGACGGCGATCTCGTAACCAGCGGAGTGATCCTGGTGGACGGCGACGGGCACGCTCGCGCGCTCGGCGTAATAGCGGGCGGCGAAGGCGATGATGTCGAGGGCGCAGTGGTCCTCGAAGCCAGGCCAGTACTGGATGATGATGGGCATGCGCTCATCCTCGGCGGCCTGGATCGCATAACGGATGGTCTCCGTATTGATGACGTTAATCGCGGGCACGCCATAGTGGTGCTCGGTCGCATGTTGAAGAAGCTCGTTGACCTTGATGAGTGACATCTTTGTCTTCCTTTCACCTGAATAATCATTGGATCGGACAGTTCTCAGCTCGTCAGCTGGTTGAACACGAAGCGAAGCGCGAGGCAGGCAGGCGCTTGCGAGGCGCGGTGGAGCCTATGCGGCCGCCTGGCCCTCAGGCTGCGGCGCCGCGCTTCGACGCCATAGCACGTACGCCACAAGAGCAGCGACTGCAGCAATCGTTGAAGCGAGGGCGAAGGCCAGGAAACCCGCGTGCGTGCCGAGCGCATCGCACGCCCAACCGCCAAACAGGTTCGCAACCACGACGGACAGACCGCTCTGGACCATCGCGAAGGCGCTCTGACCTCGAGCGCGACAATCCTCGTAAGTGTGGTTGGCAATGTAGGTAACGCAGGAGTAGTAGACGGTCATGTAACTCACGCTCTGCAGCAGCTGGCCGCAGACCATGACCGGGACGATGCCGGTGCCCACAAGCACGAGCCTGAGCGCCGCCATGAAGCAGGAAAAGATCAGGAGGTTCATCTCGCCGAAGCGCCTGACCAGCTTGGAGGAAACGAGCAGGATGGGGATCTCGCTCGCAGCGGAGACCGCACTCAGGACACCCACGAGGTTCTAACCCTCGCCAAGCTCGACCGCGTAGCGGCCCAAGAACGCCCCGATGAAGCCAATCGCGGCCGAACTGATGAAGGCGAAGACCAAGACGAAGGCGATCTCATTGCTGGTGAACAGCGAGAGGAGGCCCTTTCCGTGGGAGACCTTGGGATCGTCCGCGGCATTGGCGCGAATTCCCGCCTCGGGGAGGCGCCACATGTGAGCCGCGAAGACCACCAGCGCGGCGGAGACCACCGTGAACTGGATTTGAGGAGCCATGTCGAGCAGCCGACCGACGATCAGGACGACGATGGCATAGCCGATAGTGCCACCCATGCGAATGCGAGAAAAGTCCAGGCCAGAGCGATCCGCGAGCTCGATGACGAGGGAGTCGCTCAGGGGCAGGAGCCCCGAGAAAAACGCCGAGAATGCAAAGGTTACGAGAAGGACCGGGACGAACGTCGACGCCAGGTAATACAGCGGAGCGAGTACCGCCGCCGCAAGGCAGAGGCCACGATGACCGCGCGGCGGCGCCCGAGCTTGTCGGCGATCGTCGACCAGAGCGGCTGGATGGCGAGCGCACACACCGGGGTCGCCGCGAGGAGAATGCCGGTCTGGGCCGCGCTGAGGCCGAGGCTCGTGTAGTGAGCGGAGAGAAACGGCGAGTACACGCCCGCGCAGACCCAGTAGAGTACGTTCGCGAAGAACAGCGAAGTCATGCTTGCGTTTGTCTTGGCGTTGTGCATCGTGCTTCTCCCTTCTTGCTCGCCGGGTGCCTGTCTGGGCTTCGAAGTGATTCACCATCTAGCGTGAAACGGAGTTGCGAGGCGTTGAAACAATGTTCTGTTGTTTCATCGTTTTCGTGCCGTTGTTTCACGGCTCATAAGATAGCAGCTCAAGCTGAGATTGCGCCGAGGAAGTACCGATTTACCGTGAACGGTAGGAAATCAGCGGTGAAACGCTATTTCACCGCTGATGAAACATTTTGCTTATTTTTCACCTCTCTTGACCTAAGATACAAAGCAAGCTAGGACCAAGGAGTAACCATGGATAAGACAGGGGATGTGCTCAGCCACATCTGCGCGGTCATGAGCAGCCTATCCCCCTCGGAGAAGGCAATCGCAACGTATGTGCTCGACCACCCGTCGGATGTCGCAACGATGACCGTCCGCGAACTCGCCGCAGAAACCGGTACGTCACCGGCGTCTGTTTCGAGATTCGCAAGGACGCTTGACTACCGAACCTATTCGGACATGCGTCTGGCGCTCGGCATATCCATCAGCAGGGCATCCGGCGAAGAAAAGGCCACGGACGGCAGGATTACTCTGGACGACGTCGAGGGCTCCATCAAGTACGTCCTGTCTCACAAGGTCAAGGAGCTCTCCCAAACCGCCTCGCTCATTGACTCCGATGACTTTTCGGCAGTCGTCAATCTGCTCCACAACGCCAACCTCGTCCTGATCGCGGGCGTCGGCAACTCGATTAACATGGGCGTAAACGCGGCGTTCAAGCTCTCGCAGGTTGGAGTCAGAGCGTTTTGCCCCAGTACCACCGAAGCCATGGTCTCCGTCGCAACCAGCCTCAAGGAGAATGACGTTCTGCTCGTCATTTCGACGTCCGGATACTCGAAGCGCCTCGTCAACATATTCGACTCTGCCGAGGATTCGAACACCCCCATCATCATGATCACAGACAACCCGGATACGCCGCTCGCGAAGCGTGCCACGCATATCATCCGAGCCATCTCGCGAGATCAGGCCATCACCGGAACCGAGATCGCCTTCTCGCACAGCTCGATCAACTTCGTCATCGAGCTGCTGTTCCTCTTCCTGACCTCTTGCTGGGATGACCCGGTAGAGTTTAACAGGATCATCTCGAAGAATCTCATGGGAGACAAGCAATACAGCTAGGACGACGCACGCCGGCGCACCGATGCCCAGACCGAAACGGGAGGACCCCTTGATAAAGCTCATCCTCGCAGACATGGATGGGACCCTGTTGCCGTTTGGCTCAAGGGTCGTATCGGAGCGCACGCACAGCGCGATTCTTTCGGCGCTCGATGCGGGCATCGCGTTCGGCCCCGCAAGCGGGCGCGACTACGCCGACCTGGCCGATGCCTTTGACGGCGACGCGCGCTGTTTCTCGACCGGCATCATGGCCAACGGAAAGAAGGTCTTCTCCAGCGGCGAACTCGTGTTCAAAAAGACGCTCTCGACGGAGGCCCTCGTCAAGCTCGATAGCGCTGTACGCCCCTACGCGGGGACGTCACTCTGGCTAGTCGCCGATGTCGATGAGACAGGCAAGCGCTGCGAGCAGTTCCTCTGCGCCGTCGAGCCTGGCGACGAATTCGCCCTGGAAGTCGTTAAGGACTCCGGAAGAGACATGGCGCTCGGAGACGTGCCCACGAACCGTGACGTCATAACCGGCGGCATCTTCGTCAACGTCAGCTCCGCCCCGACGGAAGTCGTTCGGAGTCGATGCAGGGAAGCCTGCCCAGAACTTGATTTCCCCTCGCCCGTCCCATTCTTCCTCGATGTTGTTCCGGCTGGCTGGAGCAAGGTAAACGGACTCGACGCGCTTCTCGGCAGCCTTGGGGTCACGCTGGACGAGGTCGCTTTTATCGGAGACTCGGAAAACGACGTGACGCTCCTCGAAAAGGTGCCGAACTCCTACGCAGTCGCGGGCGCGATGCCAGAGGCGAAGGCCGCGGCCCATCACCTGATCGGGAACGCAGCCGAGGACTCCGTCGCGAAGCTCATCGAACAGATTGTCCAGCAGCGAGGCTAGGGTTCCGCCAGCGTGGCATGCGCCGCGTGCCTCGTCATCCGTTCGTGGCGCGCTACCTCGTGACGATCCAGAGCGTGGCCATCGTCGCGACGCCGATGCCTACGATGAGCGCGGCCCACAGGACGCGGACCACGGGGTTCATGTCGCCCGTCACCACCATGTCGTTCGCGTGCCAGAACCAGCTCTCGTTTCCCTTGCGCATGATGCACTCCCTTAGCCTCGATTACGCCATCTATGGCCGAGCAATCGCAGGTCACGTGCCATAGATTTGCCCTACGCCCAGCTTTCAGTTCTGTAAGGCGGCGGGAGCCTGTGCGAGGCCCCGAGTCCTGAGGCCGTTGCAATGAAAATGGGAATCAAGGGGCACGCATCAATCATATGGGTTCCTTTCGAGGGCGATGGCAAACGAAGCATCCATCATATAATGGAGCGACGCAACCAGAGAGGTCACCCATGGAATTTTACGCAAGCTGCCCCGAGGGCTTTGAGTCCGCACTCGCCGATGAGCTTAAACACCTCGGGCTTTCGCATGTCCGCCGCCTGAAGGGCCGCGCTACGTTTGAGGGCGAGCTCGAAGAAGGCTACCGCGCCTGTCTGTGGTCGCGCCTGGCCAGCCGCGTGTTTGTGGTGCTTGGGCGCTTTGAGGCGCAGGATGCCGACGAGCTGTACG
>ENA-OQBJ01000960-OQBJ01000960.1-human-gut-metagenome-genome-assembly--contig:-NODE-960-length-12859-cov-3.846371_pt1 | contig 12859 bp, 11 predicted proteins | sample MGYA00242743_ERZ504545 | MGnify/ENA primary metagenome ERZ504545 (study PRJEB26092, sample SAMD00036252) | human gut metagenome | host: Homo sapiens | study: EMG produced TPA metagenomics assembly of...
TGCCTCCCAGATTCATCCTTTCATATCTTTTGGTTTTGACAAAATCCAGGTTGAGGTGCCGGTTGTTTTCAAAGGCATAAAGAGAATCTATTAACATTACATGGATACCTGATTCCAGAAGGATTGTTGCCATGAGTTGATGATTGATTTTCGTCTTAAAAATATAATGCCCGTTCGTATTTTTTTCTAACTGAAAGGTGTCTGTGCCGGATGACTGGGCAAAAAGGCTATTGCAGAACAGCAAGGCGGTTGATAGCAGTGTAATGATTTTTTTGGTCATAAAGGTCGTTTTATGGTGTGAAAGCAAATATATGAAAAAACGGCACAGATTTACATTTCTATTTTGTTTTAACCGAATGTCAAAACGCTTTGGGGAAGACTCCACTTCTTCAAGGAGTTTTCTATGTTTTCCACAAAGGAAACGTATGTTCTTCGGTGCGGAACCATATGTTTCTGCTTTTGAAAACATACGGTTCAGGGTCGGGAGACGTAAAAAATAAAACCGGTATTTCCCGGAAAACAGGACTTCGTTTTTCTAATTCCTTTCCCAACTTTGAAATGCCGTTTCTTTTTTGTATCTTTGCGACTGTAATCAAAACAAATGCCTATGAAAATGAAACCGTTATTATGGAGCTTGGTAGTCAGTGCCGTAGTGTGCAGTCTCTGTCTGTTCGTCACACAATGGATGGGCCTTGCCGATGATTGGCGCATCTTTGTGAGCGTATTCTTGGGGGTACTGTTGGGAAACGGTTGTAACCGGTGGTTGCAGCGTGCAGCTCATTGAAAAATTCTCAGGCAAGCGGAATACTTACCTGAGAATTTCTTTTTCATCGGATAATCCCCGTATCACTATCTTTCAGCTGGATGGAGCGGTTGACAGCGCGGAACTTGCGTCCTTTAGTCAGTCGCCACGTTACGGTCAGGTTGACGAGGTTGCAGGCGTCGCTACTGTAGAGGGCAGTGGTTTTCTGGAGGTTCCGGTTCAGGACTTCCGATTCGAACATTTTGTATTTGTGTTGAAAGGGCTGTTGCCAGATAAGGGCAAACTGCCAGTCTTTGTAGCTGTAGGCGGCCTTCAGGGCGATGTCGCCTCCGCTGTAGCCTTTGGTTTCCCCTTCCAGAAAGCGGGAACCGTTGTCGGCGTAGGCATGGAGGGAGAGGTTGCCCAGGTAGGCGTTGACGGCCCCTGTGAAGAAGTAAGACGTGTAGCAGTGCGTGTAGTCCTGGCCGAAGTTGAAGCAGCGGAACAGTCCCCCGTAGGCCGTGACGGAGAGCTTTTCCGGCATCAGCCAGTAGCTTGCGTAGGCCATGGCGTGCAGGGCATCAATCTCTTTCTGGTTGCGCTGGGTGTAGATGAACCGGTCGTCGGACGTGCGTTCGTACACCGCCATGTTGGGGTGAGGACATTTCTTGTAGAAGCCTTGCAGATTGATTTGCAGACGGGAGTCGTTGTACGACAGCCGGAGGGTGTGATACGTCTCCCGGTTGGGCTTGAGGTCGGGACTGCCTACGTCCATTCCATGCGGTTGGTGCGGATGGCGGCATCGCTGATCATGGCTACCCGTGAGGTGCGTTCGTTCAGCTGGAAATTGTAACTCAGTTGCAGAGAGTGGGTGAAGTTGTAACTCAGGGCTGCTTTCGGACAGAAACTCCAGTAATCGTACGAATGGGCTTGCTGGCGGTAGTGCAGGTAGCTGCCTCCGATGCCTGCCGAGTAGCGGAGCTTGCCCCACGCTCCCTTGATTTCCGAAAACAGGTACACGCGGTTGTGGTGCATGGGGGTAACGGAAGAAACATCGCCCGTATATTCATTGTTTGTGTATTTCTGGCTGTAGTTGAGGCCGGCAGAAAGGGTGAAGGGCTTCAACCGGTTTTCGTATATGGCCTCGCTCAGCAGGGAGTAAGTGCGTCCGTCCACGTCGTAACGGTAGGGCGAACCTTCGTCGTAGCTGTCGGAGGAGCGGGTGCCGATGTATGTGCCCACGGCATTGAGGGTAAGCGACTGCCGGGGGGAGAACTGCTGGAAGTAGTAGAGGTCGAGCACCGGACTGCTGCTCTGGCTTTGTTGCTGTTCGAGGGCGGTGTACGTCTGTGTCCCGTCCACAATCTGTTTCTGACTGAAATCACCCGGCACGTGACTGAAGTCGCCGCTCAGTGAAGCCTGAAACACATAGCGGCTGGAGTCGGCCAGGTTGTAGGTCAGTTTCATCTGGTTGCTCAGACTCCGGTTGCGCGAGGCGAGGTCGTTGCGCTGGATGGTATAAATGGAGCCGTCGTTCAGGTGGTAGTGCGCGGTTTCTTCCGTCCGTATTCCTTTAAAATCCCGGTAGCCGAAGCTGTAGTTCAGCGACAGCTCACTCTTTTCCGTGTTCCATTTGCCGTATACTGTGTAATCGCCGTCGCGGGTAGTCAGTGCCTGGGTGAGCGAGGTTCCTAAAGTATATCCGTTGTCTGCCCGTCGGGTAGTGATGTCAATGACGTAGGCAATGCCGTCGCCATAACGCACACCAGGGTTGTCGATGAAGTCAATCTTGCGGATGCTCTTCGGGTCGAGCGACAGCATCTCTGCCTTGTCCGCAATGATGCCGTTGATGCGAATCTGTACACTTCCCCGCTGGTCGATGGCCGAGATGCTGTGGCCCACCTCATCCACACGGATATTTGGTAAGGTGAGTTGCTGGAGCAGACTGTAGCCCGAGCGGGAAGAAGCTTTCTGCTGTTCGGAGGGATAGAGTAGCAGGCCGTCGGTTTTGTGGATAATCCGGTCGGCCTTGACTTCCACTTCGCCTAGTTCCACGGTGGGTTCCACTTCTTGTGCCAGAGTGGGGAGGGCCAACAATAAAAGAAGAAAGATGCTGGCCAGAAATCGGGAGACGGTCAGCAGAAGCCGGCTTTCGGTCTCCTGCTGGAAAAGTAATTTGAGTGTGTTCATTTGTTCCTGTGTGTAAATTTCAGGAACAAAAGTAAGAGGGCGTTACGAAGGCGTCAAAAACCGACGCTGACATTTGGCTGACAATTCGCTGTCAGCTTTTCAATTCGTTGATTTCCAAGGAATAGTTTCGTCCTCTGTCGGCCACTATTTTCAGTCGTGTATGCTCCTCTACGATGGGTTTCAGCCGGCGGATAAGGGTGTAGAGCGTATCGTTGGCATCGTCTTTCTTGGGCCAGAGTGTCGCACAGATTTCCTCTTTCGATATGGAGTGGGAAGGTGACTGCCAGAACAGCCGCATCAGTTGCTGTTGCATGGGGGTGAAGCGGATAGGCGTGTGGTCGGCGCCGTAGAAACGGTCGTCTGCATCCGAATACGTCAGTCCCCCGAAATCTTCGGCAGATTGTGTACCATCTTCAGCCGGTTGTCCGCATCCTCCGACGGGTTGCAGCACCAGATTCTCTTTCTCTCTTTTCCGTAAGTACAGCATCGAGCCGATGGCCCAGAGGATAGCCGCTGCCATCAGTCCGGCAGGCAAGCGCTGGTCGGACATGCCGAATACAGCCGCTGCGACAGACGGGTATAGCCTTTCAGGGCCAGTGTCTCGCCTGCGTGTTCGTTTCTTATCATCAGTGTATCGCTGTAGATGGCCTGTTCATCCGTCGAACCGCCCTGATACTCCTTGTCCACCACATCGAACGTGAGGAAAGAGGTTTCCTTCAGTCGCCGGTTCTTCAGGTGTCGGCAGAACCGTTCATCGGACACGACAATCAGTACCTGTCCGCCCGAAGTACGCCGGAGCTGCTTGTATGCCCGTATCGTGTCTTGTGTCACAATGGGCTCCTTCTTTTCCAGTAAAGTCAGTGCCAGTGCCTGATTCAGGTCGGCTGTTATTTCGTTTCGTGTCACGTGGTAGTTATGGCGTCCGGCCAGCAGGGAAGTCAGCATCAGTGCCAGAAACACGGTGACGGATAGTAGTCTGCGATTCATAAATATCGGGTTTGGTTTCTGCAAATGTAATGAATTCTGTGCTTTCTCTTTCTTATGGCGGATGAAAAATATTGTATTATTTATACTCCGCTTTGCTCCGGTATTCATTTGGAGTCATTCCGGTGGCTTTCTTGAATACACGAGTGAAGTGCTGCGGATACTGGAAACCGAGTTGATAGGCTATCTTCGCTTGCGCAGTGTTTCACGCTGGGCAATCCCTTTTGTGCGGCATTGTCTCCCGTGAAATATTGGTCCAGGAATGTTTCGAAACGGGTTAGAATGTCGTGGTGGGCATCCTGACGGGTGATGAACTGCCTTTCGTAGAAGCGTAGGCAATAGTTGAGCAGCAACTCGATGTGGTTGGCAATCAGCCGTTTGCTCATCCTGTCCACACTATGTTGCAATTCCTCCTGAATGTTCTGCAGGCAGTCGATGAAGGTGTGTCGTTCCCGTTCCGAGAGATGCAAGGCTTCGTTTACTTCATACGAGAAGAACGTGTATTCCTTGATAGTGCGTCCGAGTTGGTGCCGCGAATCAGGTCGGGATGAAAGCACAGCGCATAGCCTTGCGGCTGGAACGTATCGCTGGCGGCCGTAAATCAGGTCGCAGTTCTTTTCGTCTTTCAGAATGCCCGTGAGACCTTCCTCGGTCGTAAATGTGGGACGGGTATATTCTTTCAGTATCTGCCGGGTGCAGGTACCGTTGTTGACCGTGATTTCAAACAGTTTTGCCTCCGTGGAACTGGTGGACAGAAAGACGAGCACCCGTTCCTTGTCCAGCCTCTGCGGGAGATGGCGTCTTCCATATCGTCGATATTCTGGTAGAAATAGTTCGTCAGGTTGGTAGACCACGGCAGGTACATGAAGAGTGTCCGCTCGTTGTCGGCAGACGGAATTTCTTCTTTCTGGCAACTCGTCAGGCAGGAGAGTCCGATGAGAAGCAATATGGGAAGCAGGCGGATTAGTTTCATGAAACTTGCACTATTTTTTATAGGTGATTTTGAAAGGCAGAACCTGGAACACCTCGCAGTCGGGCGTAATCAGCTCCAACTTGTAGGTGAGAGAGGCTCCGTCTGTACCTTCCGTCAGTTGGTCGAGCACTTCTTGCGGAAGAAGGTCCTTGAAGCTGATTTTGCCGCTGTTCATGCGCAGATAGCGTGCCTGTCCGTTTGTGTCCACGGCAAGCAGGGCTACGGGAGCATACTGGCTCAGGATACTTCCGGTGTATTCCTTGCGCGGGGTGACTTCCATGCTGCCGAGGTCGTAGGAGATTTCGTGGCCATCGGGTGCAAAGAGCTTCTTTTCTTGATTGACAGTGATTTCCGTGTACGTGAAGTCATAGATATCCGTACCTTCGGGTTCCAGTTCCTCGTCGGTAGAGAAGATGACCACCTCACAATGACGCAGACGGTCGTAGCCTGTGAGATATACTCCGTTGCTCAGCAGCTTGACCTTGACGTGATTCCCTTGTGAAGTGATTTCACAACTGCCTTCTCTGGCTGGTTTGAAAGTGAAAGGACCGTTGCTGCTCAGCACGTCGAATTCCGTTTCTTTTCCGGAGATGATGAGCGGATTTTCCTGTACCGATACGGTCAGTTCGTGAACGTCCGACAAATCTGTGTGATATGTTTTCTGCACCTCTTCCACTTCCTGATTCGTCATTCGCTGGTAGATGGAATAACCGTAGATTTCGGTTCCGCCTGCCCGTACCCCCAGCTGGTCGAGTATTTCCATTGTGTTGCCGTTAACAGAAAGTATCTGAAACACTGTGTTCTGGTTGCTGAGCAGTCGGTTTCCATCCGAGAAGGTATAAGTGACTGTCCGGAATCCCCATGCAGGATAGGCATCAATGTACATGTATTTCTTCAGGGAAGAGTTGCTTTCCACGTAATATTGGGTAGGGCCTGTACCTGTCATGTCTTGGTAATAATCCTGCGTCTGGCAAGTGCCGTCGGGATTGATTTCGTAGGTGTGGACGTGCTTCCAGCCGTATCCCACCACGGCTTCTTCGAAGCGGGCGGAAGAAATGGGGGTGAGAGACGCTGGCTCACATTCTCCGTTTTCATTGAATGTGAAAGTTGGAAAATTTACGTCGTCGTGGTCGCAGCTGGTGAAGCAGAAGATGCAGAGGAATACCAGCAGAATGTCGGTGAGTCGTTTTGTGTGCATGATGGTACTTTTGATAAAGGTTGGATTCTCAAAGTTAGCATAAAAAATAGAGAATCGGAAATTGAGGCATGAAAAATCCCCTGCCAGGCCTTTGTTTTTTATCTTGCTTTGGCAGGGGAAGGATAATTATGCAAAAATCGGGACTCGTTTATCTCCAGTTGCTTGGAATGGATTCATAGTCGGTCAGGTTCGTGCAGTTGTTGAACGCGCTGGTGTGGCTGGTGATTTCAAGGAATTCATTCGGGTAATCCTTGCGCTCATACAAATGTACCTTTTCCCCGTTTATCAGGTGTAGGGCGATTCGCCGGTGAGCGAACTGCAATTCTTGAACAAGAGTCGGACTGCTTGCAGGGTGCGCATGGAGTCGAACAGTCCGGCAGGAATGCGTTGCAGACTCTTGCATCCGGCAAAGGCTTCCCACATGGAAATCACCTGTGTGTTGTTTGCAAACAGCTTTTCGGGAATCTCGCGGAGGGAGGTACATCCCTTGAATATGCCATCTAATCTGGTAACCTTGGTCATGCTGGCAAACAAGTCTTCCGGAATTTCGGTCAATGAGGTGCAATTCGAGAAAAGACCGTAGGCATCCATGACGGAGTTGATTTCTGACACACTCTGTATGCCCGGACAGTTGGCAAACAGTCCTTCGGGCAGACTGGTGAGTGAGCTGCATCCTGAGAAGCCACATTGTATGTATCCTAAACGGGTATTGTTACGGAACAGTCCGGCCGGAATCTCTTTCAGGTTTTCACATCCGCTGAACACATCGTTCATGACATAGATGTCTTTGTTGCTTGCAAAGAGGTCTTCGGGCAGATAGAGCAGTCCTGTGCAGCCGGAGAAGGTAGCGTTAAAGTTGCGGGCACTGGAATTCTGGGCGAAGAGATTGAGCGGAAGTGAAGTCAGTCCCGTACAGCCCAGGAAGGCTCTGTCGAACGTTTGGGCACCGGTTGCATGGCAAACAGGTCTTCGGGGAGGTTGGTCAGTCCCGTACAGTCTTCAAAGCAGGAGGTGAAGTCCGTGATGGCAGACAGTGCTCCCTTGGTGTCGGCAGCCAGCTGGGTCAGTGCAGCTAACATCCTCCAGTCTCAGTGTTTTCAGTTCGGGCGTACCCCATTGTGTGATGCCGATGAGTGAACTCTTGAGGATTTCTCCTTTGGTCGTGCTGTTGGTTGTCAGAGATTCTACCGTACCCTTGAAGGCTACTTCTACCGTCGATTCAGCACCTTGGGCATAAACGTGTGACAGGTCGGCCGAATATACGTATGACTTGTCGAGCACCTCGGTTACCCCCGTCGCCCCAGTCGATGACACCTTTCACCCGCCCTTCAAACGAAGGTACACCGTGCGGTTGTTCAGGTTGTTCAATACGTATTTCAGAATCAGCGCATCTTCCTTGCCGCGCATGGCAGTAGTGACGGTGTACAGTGAAACTCCGCACAAGGCCCCGGTTCCGTACCGCCTTGCAGTAGATGTAGTATTTGGTTGCTTCTGTCAGTCCGGAGAAGGTACACGTAGGCTGGCTTTGAAGGTCGAAGAGGTATTCAAAAGGAAGTCCTGAGCCTCCGTTCTTCAAATCCTGAATGACTTCGAACAAGGGGATGCTGTCGGTTGAGATGTAGGTGGAATAGAAACGGGCGTCGTTCTGTCCTTCTAGTGTCAGTGTGATTTCATTGACACCTGCATCTGCCTTGGTCACGCTGATATGAGGGGCAGCCGCCTGTTCGATGGGGATGGTGGCCAGCAGACTGTCTTTGTCGGTGGCATAAATCAGCAGGTTGTCGGTCTGTTTCTCGCTGGAGTAGTTGGTGTAATACTGCAGGTACTCTTCGCCGTAGAATGAATACTCCGGATTTTCCAGGATGAACGAATAGTCCTCCTGTTCAGTCAGTTCACCTTCGCTGAATTTCTTGAATTTCTCCAGCACATAGCGCATGCTCATGATGTTGGTCTGGCATTTCACCTGTATGCCTTCTCCGTCTCTTACGGCAGGCAATTCGATGCGGGTCGTTTCCAGATTGAAATAGGGAGCCGCTCCGTCGGTAGTACCCACTCCGTTCAGATTGCCTGAGCTGCTTCCGTCTCCGTTTTCGTCGTCTTCATCTTCATCACCACCTCCTAAAATATCCTCTAATTTTTCGCACGAGGTAAGGGTGGAGGCTAAAAATACGGGTGTCATGCCCCACACAAAAAGGGCACAGCCTGAAACCAGCAGCGATTTCAGGGCTGTCGTTGCTTTACTTTTGTTCATACTAAAGATAAGAATAATAGGATAATTTACGTTTGTACAAAAGTAAGGCTATCTGAGGAGCTGTGCATCACCGAAAACCGTGATTTTCAGCGGGTCGGACGGGAAACTATACCAGCGAAATGACGTAGCTTTCCAGACTTCGCAGGTCGATGTGCCAGAGTTTTCCGCTCAGCACGTACGGACTGCCCAGGATGACTTTCATCGTCTCGCTGGCTTCCACGCAGCCTACTACGCCCGGAGTGACACCCAGCACGGCCTTGGAGGGGTGGGGCATGGCGAGCATTTCCTTTTCGTCGGGGAAGAGGGTACGGTAGTCGGGACCGCCCTGGTAGTTGAACACGGAGACTTGCCCGTCGAACTCGCGGATGGCACCGTACACGTACACCTTGTCCAGCCGCACGCAGGTGTCGCTAATGAGGTAGCGCGTGCGGAAATTGTCGCAGCCGTCCACTACGATGTCGTAGTTGGCAATGAGGCATTCGGCATTCTGCGTGGTGAGCCGTTCGTTCCAGGCTTCCACACGGATGTCGGAGTTGAGGGCCTGCAGACGCAACTTGGCCTGTTCGGCTTGGAGAGTCCGATTTCAGGTTCGCTGTAGAGCACCTGCCGCTGGAGGTTGGTCTCGCTCACGGTATCGTCGTCAATCAGTCCGATGGTGCCCACTCCGGCACCGGCCAGGTAGAGGGCAATGGGCGACCCCAGTCCGCCCACTCCCACGATGAGTACGCGGGCTGCTTCAGCAGGAGTTGTCCTGTCTCGCCGATTTCGTTGAGCAGAATCTGTCGGTTGTAGCGTGCAGCTTCTTTTTCAGTCAGTTTCATAAGGAATAAGAGATAAGGGGATGGATGAAAAGACAGAAAGGCATCCGGAAGTCGGGATAATGGCCTCAGGATGCCTTCTGAAGGGAATTATATGTGCCTTGAAAAAACGCACTTGCGTTTTGGAAAAACGTCCTTGTGTTTCCATCCAAACGCACTGGTGTTTGAAGTAAAACGTACTTGCGTTTCAGGGAAAACGTAAAGGCGTTTTTGCAGAAACTCTCCGGCGTTTTTTAGAGAGTGTTCCGGAGGACTTTTCAGCGGGTCGCAGCGGCGGTGGCGTGCGACTGTGCCACGTGGTCGAACGAAGCATCCCAGTCCTTCCATACCGGTTCGCGTCCCAATGCTTTGAGGGCCTTCTCGATTTCTACGGCTGTACGTTCGTCGCTCACATGGAACTGCTCCAGTGCCTGCGGGTAGGTGTAATATCCGCCCGGTTCGGTCTTGCTCTCGGCACTCATGGTAGTCACACCCAGTGAAGCCATGTGGTCGCGGATATTGGCCGGTTCGCGGGTAGAGTAGGAGATGTCCACATCGTGGTCGAAGATACGCATGGCGAAAGTCACCTGTGCCAGTTCCTTGTCGCTCATGATGACGTTAGGCTGGAAACCTTCGTTCTCGGCCGGCCGCATGCGCGGGAAGTTCACGCTGTATTTCGTCTTCCAGTAATGCTTCTGCAAGTAGCGCAGGTGGTAAGCCATCATGGTTACATCCGTACGCCAATCCTCCAGTCCGATGAGTACACCCATGCCGATGGAGTGCACACCGGCCTGACCCATGCGGTCGAACCCGTTGACACGCCATTCGAACTTCGACTTCATGCCGCGCGGGTGGTACACGTTGTAGCGGGCCTTGTTGTACGTTTCCTGGAAACAGATTACACCGTTCAGTCCGTGGTGTACCAGTTCGGCATACTCTTCCGTCTTGAGCGGCATCACCTCGATTTTCAGGTTCGAGAAGTACGGCTTGGCCAGGTCGAGCGCCTTGGCAATGTAGGGCACACCCGCCTTGGCTGGATTCTCACCCGTCACAATCAGCAGGTTTTCGAACGGGCCGAGCTTCTTGATGGCCTTGTATTCGTTTTCAATCTCTTCGGGTGTCAGGATGGTGCGCGTCATGGGGTTGCTGATGTGGAAGCCGCAGTACACGCACGAGTTGGTGCACGAGTTGGTGATATAGAGCGGGATGAACATCGACATGGTGCGTCCGAAACGTTCTTCGGTATATTTCTTGCTGAGGCGTGCCATGGGTTCAAGGAATTTTTCGGCAGCCGGCGAGATGAGAGCCATGAAGTCGTCTACGTCGCACCGTGATTTTCCGAGTGCCCGAATCACGTCGGCCTCGGTTTTGGAGTAGATGGCCTTGGTCGTCTCCTCCCAGCTTATTTTTTCTAATTCGTCACTAAACATTTCTATAGTTAATAGTTAAAAATTAAAAGTTAAAGATGCTGGCCTGATGCATTATTCATTATTAATTGTTTTCAGGTCGCGGCTGAGTTTCATCGCACAGAAGTTCGGACCACACATGGTGCAGTACTCGCCGTCGGTGTGACGTCCCTCGTTGAAGTATTCCAGCGCACGGTCGGGGTCGAGACTCAGGTGGAACTGGTCGCGCCAGCGGAACTCGTAGCGGGCCTTGCTCAGGGCATTGTCACGAATCTGTGCGCCCGGATGACCTTTGGCCAGGTCGGCTGCATGGGCGGCAATCTTGTAGGTGATTACACCCGTACGTACATCTTCGCGGTTGGGCAGACCCAGGTGTTCCTTCGGAGTGACGTAGCACAGCATGGCTGTACCCAGCCAGCCGATTTGTGCGGCACCGATGGCCGAAGTGATGTGGTCGTAACCCGGAGCGATGTCGGTCACCAGCGGGCCGAGGGTGTAGAATGGTGCGTTGTGGCAGTGGCTGATCTGACGCTCCATGTTCTCACGAATCTTGTGCAAGGGCACGTGTCCCGGACCTTCGATAAAGGCCTGTACGTTCTTTTCCCAGGCACGGAGCACGAGTTCACCCATCGTGTCGAGTTCGGCAAACTGAGCCTCGTCGTTGGCATCGGCAATACAGCCCGGACGCAACCCGTCGCCCAATGATACGGCCACGTCATACTGAGCCAGGATGTCGCAGATGTCGTCAAAGTGCTCGTAGAGGAACGACTCCTGGTCATGGATAAGGCACCATTTGCTCATGATACTTCCGCCACGGCTCACGATGCCGCACAGACGCTTGTCGGCCAGGTGTACGTTGTGACGACGGATACCGGCATGGATGGTGAAGTAGTCCACTCCCTGCTCGCACTGCTCGATGAGGGTGTCGCGGTAGATTTCCCAGGTCAGGTCTTCCACCTTGCCGTTCACCTTCTCCAGTGCCTGATAGATGGGCACGGTACCCACCGGCACCGGACAGTTGCGCACAATCCATTCGCGAGTTTCGTGGATGTTGGCACCCGTCGACAGGTCCATCAGCGTGTCGCCGCCCCATTTGCAGCTCCACACCGCCTTGTCCACTTCCTCGTCAATGCTTGAAGTCGTGGCCGAGTTACCGATGTTGGTATTGATTTTCACCAGGAAGTTGCGGCCGATAATCATCGGTTCCGATTCCGGGTGGTTGATGTTGGCAGGCAGTACGGCACGTCCGGCAGCAATCTCGTCGCGCACGAATTCCGGTGTGATGTAGGTATCGATGCCCAGTTCCTTGCAGTTCATGTTCTCACGGATGGCTACGTACTCCATTTCCGGTGTCACGATGCCCTGTTTGGCGTAGTACATCTGCGTACAGCAGTGGCCTTCCTTGGCACGGTAAGGCAGGGCGATGTGTTCAAAGCGCAGGTGGTCGAGCGAGTGGTCGTCACGGCGCATCTTGCCATATTCCGAGGTGATGGACGGCAACTGTTCCACATCGCCGCGTGAGGTAATCCAGCTCTCACGCATGCGCGGCAGTCCTTTCTTCAGGTCGATTTCAATGTTCGGGTCGCTGAACGGGCCGCTCGTGTCGTACACGTACACCGGTGCATTAGGTGTCATTACCTTCTTGCCGTCTACTACGGTCACCGTCGGGGTGAGGTTCACTTTCTGCATGCCTACCTTTACAAAGGGGAAAAGGGTGCCCTGCATGTAGGCTTTTTCTGCATGGGCGTATGCTTTTGGGTCTTTTTCTTTTTCCATATAAATCGGGGTTTGTTTGCGGGTAGGGAACAGTCCCTACCGGTTGAGAAAAATCAGGATTTATTCATTCAAGAAAGAAGTGAGGGGAGAGGAGGCAGATGCCACGAGGTTATCGGCCTGAATACCCAGTCCGGCTTCGTAGGCACGGCGTCCGGCAATGACAGCTTCCTTGAAGGCTACGGCCATTTCCACCGGGTTCCCGGCTACGGCGATGGCGGTATTTACCAGGCAGGCAGCGGCACCCATTTCCATGGCTTCAGCGGCATGACTCGGTGCACCTATACCGGCATCCACTACCACCGGCACGTTGCTCTGCTCGATGATGATGCGCAGGAAGTCGCGTGTCTGCAATCCCTTGTTCGTACCGATGGGGGCAGCCAGCGGCATCACGGTAGCTGCTCCGGCTTCTTCCAGACGCTTGCACAGGGTCGGGTCGGCCTGGCAGTAAGGAAGTACCACGAATCCTAATTTCACCAGCTCTTCCGTACCTTCAGGGTCTCGGTAGAATCCGGCAACAGGTAGCGCGGGGAGCTTCGGATGTC
>ENA-OQBJ01000961-OQBJ01000961.1-human-gut-metagenome-genome-assembly--contig:-NODE-961-length-12854-cov-1.455253_pt1 | contig 12854 bp, 21 predicted proteins | sample MGYA00242743_ERZ504545 | MGnify/ENA primary metagenome ERZ504545 (study PRJEB26092, sample SAMD00036252) | human gut metagenome | host: Homo sapiens | study: EMG produced TPA metagenomics assembly of...
TGGTTGGAAGAGGAAGAGCATGTTATTTTTAGGCTGTACTTGAAGCATCTGGTCCAAAAGACCAAGTGCTGTGGTCATGTGCATATCGTGTCCACAAGCATGCATACGACCTTCATGAGTAGACTTGAAGTCAAGACCTGTTTCCTCTACGATTGGGAGACCATCAATATCTGTACGCCAACCAATAGTTTTTCAGGAGCATGCCCGTGAAGATAGACAAGAATTCCTGTACGCCAAGAACGTTGCTCCACAAAGTCCTTCCCTTCAGTCATTTCAGCAATACGTTCTAAGAGATAGGCCTGAGTTTTAAATTCTTCCAAACCAATTTCGGGAATTTGGTGAAGGTCTCGTCTGATTTTGATTAAATCAAGTGTCATGTTTTGTCCTTTTTATTTATATTTATTTTATAGAGAATCTAGAAATAGAGGCCTTACAGGCCTCTACTATCAATATGTTACAAGTTACGCAAAGCGTCTTCGAGTGCTGTTTTTTGTTGTGTTTTTTCATCGATTTCCTTGATGATACGAGCTGGAACACCAGCTACAACCACATTTTCAGGAACATCTTGAGTAACGATAGCTCCAGCAGCAACGACTGAACCGTTACCAACTTGAACACCTTCAATAACAACAGCATTAGCACCAACAAGAACGTTGTCACCGATACGAACTGGGTCTGCTGAAGCTGGTTCAATCACACCAGCAAGGACCGCACCCGCACCGATGTGGCTGTTTTTACCAACAGTAGCACGACCACCAAGGATAGCACCCATATCAATCATAGTACCAGCACCAATTTCAGCACCGATATTGATTACAGCACCCATCATAACGACAGCATTGTCTTCGATAGTTACTTGGTCGCGGATAATAGCGCCTGGTTCGATACGCGCATTAAGGTGACGTTTATCAAGCAATGGAACAGCTGAGTTACGGCCATCTTGTTCCACAACATAGTCCTTGTTTTCAGTCAAATTCGCAAGAAGTGGTTCGATATCTTTCCAGTCTCCGAAAAGAACGTTACCAAGTTTAGTGACAGAAGCTGGAACAGCAGTTGCCAATTCCCCTTCAAAAGTTACTTTAACATTCGTTTTCTTTTCAGCATTACCGATAAAAGCGATAATTTCTTGTGCAGACATTTTTTGTGCAGTCATGAGATTCTCCATTCACATAAAGTTAGGAATTATTATACCAAAAATTCTGATAATTGTCTTTGCTTTTGCCAAATACAGTGTATTTTTATGTAAAATTGGTCTTTAGAGCCTCTATATCAGTAATCACTCGGTCTGGCTTGATTGGGGAATTCTCCAGTTCTCGACGGGAATAAGGGAAGGTATTGAGCAAGATACCATCGATCCCAACTGCTTCAGCCACAGCAATATCAGTCGTCAAGTCATTTCCAACCATGACAGTCTCAGACGGTTTAACCCATAATCATCCAAAACTTGCTTTAAAAATTCAGGTTGAGGCTTACAGATACCGGCATCCGAAGACAAGTAAATAGCATCAAAATAAGGTCTTAACGCCATTAAATCAATCTCAGCGTTAGTAAAGGCTGCTTGAGCATTAGACAAGAGATAAATCCGACAGCCCTGCTCTTTTAGAAAGGCTAGCACCTCCTTGGTATGGGGATAAGCCGTCACATGTTTGCGAGATAAGACGCGAAAGACCATTGCTATCAATTGTCCCCAATCTTCCGGCTGATTAGAATTACTAGACTGAGGCCGAGCATCTACATAAAGCTGGTTAAAAATGTGGGCTAAATCAATTTCTGGATAAGCAACTCCTTTGAGCTCTATTAACTCCTTACGGGCCTGATCCACGCGCTTAGCATAAGCCTTTTTAAGAGTCTCGCTCTCATAAGCCGCTCCATAAGCTTGATATAGATGGCCTAGTTTATCCCATAACACAGGATCCTTCTCATCGGTTAAGATATCAACCAAGGTACCATAAAAATCAAAAATGTAGTTCCTATAGGCTCTATTTTTCATCGCTTTTTACCCATTACTGAAACTTTCTTACTTATTGCTCTCATCATACACCTTTTAGGAAGACCAAACAAGCTAACTGAGACATTTTCCCATCAAAAAAATCCCAACGATTGTTAGGATTGCTTATCATCTCTAATACGGCCAATCAGCAGTTCTCCCGCAACGGTTAATTGCGTCACTGAAGTCAAGTCCAAAGTATCCTTATTGGCATGGAAGAAAAGAGGTGTCATCTCGGCAAATGTTTGAACATGCTCTGATGGCATAGACCAAGTCTTAGCAATCGTCACACGCTCCAAAAGGTCACAGGACTCTTGAAAATGTTCCAGAACATCCTGGTTCGAATAAGCCTGCGCCTCCGGTAACAATTGGCGAAACTCTTTAAGATGATCCTCATGAGGAATAACCTTAAAAACCAAGCCATAATCAGACAAAAGTCGTCCAAATTCTTGATAATTAGCTGGTGAAAAAATATCTAAAATCACATCAATACTATGTTCACGTAAAGGCAATTGAGCCAAATCGCCAACAAACCAAGCTACGTTTTTCTGAGGATTTTGACGTGCCGCAAGAAGGATTGAACCCTTAGACAAGTCAAAGGCCATGAAATCCTTGTCAAACTCTTGAGCCAACTGACGGCTATAATAGCCCTCACCACAGGCAACATCTAGAACGTGCGAGTGTCCAGGAAGGTCACGCAAGCGCTCTGAAATCACCTCCAGGATAGAATCGTAATAGCCTGCTGCAAGAATCTGACTCCTCTTTTCAAAAGAAGCCATATCATAGTGCTTATCTCCCTTGGTCTGTCTCAAAAAATTAACAAAGCCCTGCTTGGCGATATTAAAGGTATGCCTATTCTGACAAACCAAGCTAGACAAATCCAAATGCATTGGCGCTTGACAGATAGGACAAGCAAAAAGACTCTCTTGATCTTTAAAAACACTAAATTTGGCCATAAATCCTCCTTAACACAAAAAAAGAGCACACACCTGAAATCGCTTAGGGCTGCTGGATTCCTCCCCTGACCCGCTTCACGCACAGATGTTGCTCCGAAAAATATTATACCATAAATCGAAGTGATTGCAAGTAGAGAACTTAAGATAAGACTAGCTAGATCTATCCCCTATCAGTCCCTATTATTTCCTTCGATCAGTCTAAACTTCGATAAAGCATAAGACTTACCATGGTGACATTTATGTCACTACTTTTTTATTTCTCGACACCTTATAATAAATCCATAGCTTGAGGAAAGCACCAAAAGCTAGTGACATGGCTGACTTTATTTAAAGGAGAAGTCATGTTTAACATATCTCTTAACTCGTGGTGAGAGGGTATGAGATTTAAAAACTCACCTAAAATAAAAAAGGAGAATGACAATGATTAACAAAGAAATGAAGGCAGCTGACCTAGCCTCAGTAACAGGAGGAGGATGGAAGACTAACCTTGCCATTGGAGGCTCTGCCTAGCTTCAGGACCTATTGGAACGATGGTATGCCTTGGAGCCTACAATGGTACATGGACTCTGCGCGATAAAAGAAAGGACATATGAACAATGACTAAGACCATTAACAATCGTAAAAACATGACTACTCAAGAACTTGAAGCTGTATCAGGTGGAGTAGTTCCTTGGGCCGCTATTTCTGTTGGCATCGCTGCTGCAAAACTGACTTATGACCTTAGCTATGCTGCAGGTAAGTCTTTCTATAACCTCACCCACTAACTAACAGAACTCAGCTGACATCTCAAAGATTTTGAGGATGATAACTCATGAAACATACAAAAAATCAAACAAATAGAATACTACTGCTAATCAATCACCTAAACGAATAACTATTACTCGTAAAATAGCTTTAGCTGGAATTATCAGTAGCCTACTTCTGATACTCCTAATCAACCTTATCTTTTATGTACGATTAGGAACACCAATTATTGATACTAATTTGAAGTCCGCTTTTGGTACTCTGATTTCTCTTTATGCCTATTTTCTTTTAACAAGTGAGAAAGAAAAAAATAAAGCATAGAAAGAGTGACCTAAAATTGCCTTCAGGAAAACAAAAAATCATCTTCCATTAAAAAGTGCAAGTCCCTTTGGACTTGCACTTTTGTTTACATATCTTGCCTTGTTTCCAATTTAGCCAATCGTTTGGCTTCTTTTTTACGTTCACGACTCTGACGGAAAAAGTCTTGCATAATCTTAGCACACTCTTCCTCCATGACACCAGTCTCTACTTCTACGCGATGGTTGAGACGCTCATCTCTTAGGATATCGTAAAGGCTACCCGCACCACCAAACTTTTGATTGCTTGCTCCATAGATAACTTTAGGAATACGAGCCAAGCCAATTGCCCCACTACACATGACACAGGGTTCGATGGTTACAAAGAGGGTACAATCTAACAAACGCCAATTGCCTACAGTCCTATTAGCCTCTTGAATAGCCATGACCTCCGCATGCATGATAGCTTGATTGAGCTCCTCACGTGCATTGTGCCCACGGCCTATGACTTCGCCATTTTTAACGATGACACAGCCAATTGGAATCTCTGCTTTATCTAGAGATTTTTCGGCCTCCTTAAGAGCTTCAGACATAAAAAAGTCTTTCTCTTCTTGGGTAAAGTCAAGCATTAGTGTCACTCCCGTTCCAAGATTTGCGAGATAGTATCTCGCCTAGTCCTTCTATTATAGCATAAGAAAAGCGATACCGAAAGACCTCCATTTTAAAGGACACAAAAAAAAGCTAAGACGAAATCATCCTAGCTTCAAACACATTAGTCTGGTGAGTCTTAGGAATCACACCAATGTGTTCCCCCAAGGCTAGACGAAAAGTCAACGACCGCTTAACATCCTAATTCATATGTCAGTCGGAGTGTCATAGTCAATTGTCTGTGAAATCATTATATAGGCCTAAGGCCTCACAACGATAAACAAAAATGCAACTGTCTCAAACAATTGCAAGGATAGCGTTATAGTTGTGATATTTCACACTTTCCTTCCAAACAAATAATGCCTACTATAAAAGTAACTTTTATAGCTTTTTCCTTACCCACCTATAGTTTATCATGAAACCTCTATCATTTAATTTAAAATCGGTAATAAACAATGATATAGATTAGAAACAACTGTTAATTGTATTCATTGTTTTGAATATTTCGCTTAACATTTAAAATGTTGATATATCAGAATTTTAGGGATTCTTAAACTATTTTTTCTAGTCTATCTACACTATTAAACACCTACCATCCTAAGTCTTATCTAATTTTACTGTTTATTAGTCTAACAAGTGTTTAATGTTTTATCTCCAATAATTCTTCAAAACAAGGTATGGAACAAGATAATGATTTTTTAGAGAGGTTGCTTCAAAGATAGGAGACCTAGATAGCTAGTCAAAGGATAAACTAGAAGGGAAGTTCTTCTTCCAAGATGAGGTCAGCCAAGTCATTATCAGGATTATTTTCCCTCACAGCACGCTGAGCACGACTCTCCAGAAGTTGGAAAGAGGAACAAAGCACTTCAGTAACGTAATGGGTTTGACCATCCTTATCGTACCTACGGGTACGAAGCTCCCCATCAAGAGAAATTAAACTCCCCTTGCTAGCATAAGATGCTAAGGTCTCAGCCAAACGCCCCCAGACAACCACTGTAATAAAGTCAGCCTCACGCTCACCATTTTGCGTCTTATAGCGACGATTAACCGCAACTGTGACACGTGTAAAAGACCTATCACTAGCAGTTTTTACCATTTCAGGAGTCGCCGTCAAACGTCCAATTAAAATAACTTTGTTATACATTTTTTTTACCTCCACCTATCTATTCGTAAGTAGAAGTAAAAAAAAAAGTGACAGATTTTGAAAAAGCAAGAATAAAAATAAGATATATATATCACATTATTGACTTCAATTAAATAGAAAAAAGTAAAATCTATTCGGGTGAAAAGCAGGATGAGTTCTGCAATAAATGTACTTGTCACTAAATATTAGACATCTGAAGATGAGCTGAGCTACTAGCAAAGGAAGTAGGAAGCTTGGTATGAGCTGTCGATTCAAAGAACAGTTATCGCCATACAAACTTGTCATTAGTTTACTTACTCAAATCATCCTCTGCTGACCCAGAGTTACCACTTAAAATAATTTTAACACTCCGTTTTGAAGTTGTTTTATTGATAGAAGAGAGACGAGAGTCCTTTGCCTTTTTCTTTGTAAGCTGAAATAGTTTGGAATTCACTTATTGCATACTACCAATGACCAATACTATAAAAGATAAAATATTTCCTAGCACATGAACCATCAAGGATAGTAAATATTTCCCTTTCATTCACATAAATAATTGAAAGGGTTACTCCGCCACCTAAGTAACCAACTGCACTGACCCACTCTGATAAAGACAAACTGTGCATATGGGTCAAGGCGAAAACAAATCCTACCACACAAATGCTTAGCCAGCTTGGCAAATGTCTCTGTAAACAATGCAATAAAATTTGACGGGAAAAAAGAGTTCTTCCACCAAAGGTCCAATGATACAGGCGAAAACTGCTATCAGTAGTGGTTGTTCTTTAAAGGTACTTTGTATATTAGCCTCGTTTAGTCCTTGTTCACTTAGTCCCAAAACCTGCCTCAATATTGCCGATAGTAGTCCAAAGAAAATGGTCACCAGGACAAGTAAGAGCCAGCCTTTTAAAACCCCCAAGAAAAATTTTCTTTTAGAACTTCTGACCTCTTCCCACTTTTTGAGCAATTCAGACTTAAATAAGAAGCAACCATACAAAAACATGATGGTATAAACTAAATAGGTCGTTAAAGAAGAAGGTAAGGGAGCATCAAATACTCGTATACCGTCAAAAACAAAGAGGACTGTATAGAGAATCATAAAAACAAGGACTCCCTTATGTTTGTTGTAAGCCATTGAACTTTCCTTTCTTTTATAATCATCACCAAATCTGAGTCTGACAGATAAATAAAATACAACTTGATTAATAAACTTGAAGCCACATTTTTTAGATAATTGCTCGGATAAAGTTGTTTTGGCAAATAATAGAGATTGAGAGCAATACTATTATATTTTGATGATGAACTTGGTAAGCATAAAGAGGTTCTCGAAAATTTTGAACCATTTGCCAAGACGAGCTCTCCTGAAAAAAAAGCGGCTTACTTACCGCTTCTTGTCTTATTTACCCTTTCCAGTGTTTGGCTGGATCAAAAGCCTCTCCGACTACTGCTGAATCATCAAGTTCAATAATACCACGTTTTTGTGGGGCATTTGGAAGTGCCAACTCACGTGGGGCACACATCATACCATAACTATCTTCACCACGAAGTTTTCCTGGGAAGATAAGGGCACCGCTAGGCATCATAGCACCAGGAAGGGCTACGATAGTTTTAAGCCCAAGCGCTGCGTTTGGTGCTCCTGCAACGATTTGGACCTTCTTATCACCGATGTTCACTTGGCAGATGTTAAGGTGGTCACTGTCTGGATGTGCAACCATTTCATCAATTGTCCAACCACAAAGACTGGTCCTTGTGTGTTTTCCAAACGCTCTTCAAAGCCCTCTTTAGCCAATTCCTCGTTCAAAACAGCTACATCTTGGTCTGACAAGAAAACTTGACCGTTACCTTCGATATCAATGAGGCTTGACGCTTCAAAAATATTCCAAGCAAGAGTCTTGCCTGTTTCATCAGCTGTGACACGCGCCACTTTACCTTTACGTTCTACGCTACGTTTGATGTCCTTAGTATCTTCCAAGATAACCAACAAAACGTCACCAACTTGTTCCTTATTGTATGCAAAAATCATGGGTTCTCCTTCAATAGTTCTTTTATAGATTTTAAAATCGACTGACATGCCAAGAATCGTCATTACTACCATAGCGATAACTAATCTTGTCAATTTTCCAGTCACTTCTCTGTTAATTTTATGATAAATTGTTTATGGTACCAAAAGTCATTCCCATAAGAAAATTCGAGAAACATCTTAGCCTTACTCTTCATAATAAACTTAGCTCGACAGGGCTCTAACACAAAATCATAGGTGCCTGGAGAACCAAAAGAAGCTGAAAAACCTCTTTTATAACAGTTATCAGTCAAGTGTTTTTGAGCTAAAGGAGTCAACTTCTCTTTAAATTCATCAAATAACTCCATTTCTCCAGGAATAGTTTGATGTGTAGGAAGATTATTTTCCTTTTTGTAGGTGTTTATTTCTTGGTGTTTTAGGAAGATATCACTTTCAATTTTGGAATGCTCTACTAAAATTTGGCATAATTCTTCGATGATCTCCTCATTTTTTTCTGTCAGATACTTTTCTTTAGTTTCTGAAATATCAAGAGAGATATTAGGAAAGTGATTGATTTTCATCTTTTTAAATCTCCGACAAAAAGGCATTGATTTCTTCTTTGGTTTTACGAGCTTTATTGACCAAGCGTCCCAATTCCTGGACCTTTCTGAGTCACGACAAAACTTGGGATACCAAAAATATTCCAAGTTTGCGCCAAAGCCATATAATCATCACGGTTGACACGCACAAAGGTCATATCTGGATGGAGGGCTTCAATTTCAGGCATAACGGGATAGATGAACTGGCAGTCTGGACACCAATCGGCAGTGAAAAAGAAAACCACCTTTTGATCACTTTCAACATAGCTTGCCAATTCTTCAAGATTCTTAGGAATAATCATGCCTGCTCCTCCTCATAGGTCAAGATATCCTCTGCATAAACAAAGCTATAGGAACGTCCATCCTCTAAGACGATACCTCCTGTAAGTCCTGGATTTTCCTTATCAGTGGGATTTGTATAAAGGACTGCGATAGTCCCCAAGTGAGATAATTCTTGTCTAATATCTTGGATTAATGTAGCCTTCTTCATTTCTGCACGTGACTGTCTATACTTCTCTGCCATTGCCAAGAGACCTAAAGCGCCTACGCCTCCAGCAAACAAGGCCAATGTTTTACGTTTCATAAGAAACATTTTACCATATTTTTAGACGAATGGGGAGAGGCTACCTATCTCTTGAGAATCGTGCTAAAATAGTAGCAAGTACTACTCAAGGAGGATTTTATGACTACCCTATTTGACAAAATTAAAGAAGTAACCGAGCTCAGTGCTACTTCAGGCTTTGAAGCTCCTGTACGCGACTACCTTCGCAAAAACATCACCCCACTTGTAGATGAGGTCCAAACAGATGGTCTCGGTGGTATTTTCGGTATCAAGCATAGCCAAGCAGAAAATGCCCCTAAGGTGCTTGTGGCTGCCCACATGGATGAAGTTGGGTTTATGATTAAGGAAATCAAAGCAGACGGAACTTTCCGTGTCGTCGAACTTGGTGGTTGGAACCCACTGGTTGTCAGCTCACAACGCTTCACTCTACACACTCGTGATGGCCGTACCTATCCTGTCATCTCAGGTTCAGTGCCACCTCATTTCTTACGTGCTAGCGGTGGAGCTTCAAGTCTTCCTAGTGTTTCTGATATCGTCTTTGATGCTGGTTTTGCCAACCAAGAAGAGGCTAATGCCTACGGCGTTTTCCCAGGTGATGTCATCATTCCTGAATCAGAAACAATTCTCACAGCCAATCAAAAGAATGTCATTTCTAAAGCTTGGGATAACCGTTATGGTGTTCTCATGATTCGTGAACTCTTGGAAAACGTTAAGGATCAAGAACTCAACAATACTCTAATCGCTGGTGCAAATGTTCAAGAAGAGGTTGGTTTACGTGGTGCCCATGTCTCTACCACTAAATTTGATCCTGAAGTTTTCTTTGCAGTGGACTGTTCTCCTGCAGGTGATATCTATGGTAATCAAGGTAAGGTAGGCGATGGTACCCTTATTCGTTTCTTTGACCCAGGTCACATCATGTTGCCAAATATGAAAGATTTCCTTTTGACTACAGCTGAAGAAGCTGGTATCAAATACCAATACTACTGTGCTGCGGGCGGAACAGATGCTGGTGCCGCTCACTTGCAGAATGCTGGTGTTCCATCAACAACTATCGGTGTTTGTGCCCGCTACATTCACTCGCACCAAACCCTTTATGCGATGGATGACTTCCTAGAAGCACAGGCCTTCTTACAAGCTATTGTTAAGAAGTTGGATCGCTCAACAGTAGATTTAATTAAAAACTACTAAGACAAGGAGTAACCCATGATTATAGGTTTTATCGGTGTCGGAAAAATGGCAACAGCATTATCAACGGCCTAAATACAAGCTCACATCGTATCATTATTTCAGGGTCTTCCTTGGCTCGTTCACGCCAGCTTGCAGAGGAACTAGAGGTTGAAGCGGCTGCTTCCCATCAGGAATTGTTGGATAATGCTGACTTAGTCATTCTTGGCATCAAACCTCAAATGTTTGATAAGGTACTAACTGGCCTCAAATTCCATCAACCTATCATGAGTATGGCTGCTGGAGTAACCTTGGAACGCCTCGCTTCACTCACCAGTCCAGACCTTCCTCTCATTCGTATCATGCCTAACCTTAACGCTCAGATTCTCAAGAGCACTACTGGTCTTTGCACCAACGATAAAGTATCTGAGGACCTTTTGGCAGTTGCCAAGGAAATCACAGATAGTTTTGGAACTACTGTTGAATTGGCTGAGAAGGACTTTGATACCTTCACTGCCCTAGCTGGCTCTAGTCCGGCCTATATCGCCTCTTTATCGAGGCTCTGGCTAAGGCTGGCGTCAAAAATGGCCTAAGTAAGCAGGTCGCTCTGACCATTGCCACACAGACGGTTCTAGCTACTGCTGAAAATCTCAGTCTTGGTAGCGACAGCCACATGATCTTATTGACAAGGTCTGTAGCCCTGGTGGGACTACTATCGCCGGTCTCATGGACCTTGAGCGTACAGGCCTCACCCATAGTGTAGTTTCAAGTATTGATACAACCATTGCTAAAGCCAAAAAACTATAAGAAAAAAAGCTCGGAAGATTCCGAGCTTTATTTGGTATATGGCGCTAAAAATTGTAAGAGTAACAACATTGAAACCGCAATGCTATTGTTAATGATATGGGCCATGATACAGTACTCTAACTTTTGAAACTTACGATATGCTATTCCAAGGGCAAGACCCATACCTGCATATACAATCCAAACACCGATACTATTCGGCATATGAACAAGGCCAAAAAGTAAACTACTAACAATCAAGCCAACAATAGAATTGGGGTTAAAGACACGTCCCATGAGGAGCCCTCGAAAAACCAGCTCTTCCACAATCGGTGCCATAATTACCGTAAATGTTATGAGAAGGAAGGGATTCATATGGGCATTTTCTATGGCTGCCTGATTGGTGCTATTACTAACACCTTCCATCATCATGACCATAGAACCAATCCTAGTAACGATATAAATACCTAGGTAGGTCAAGCCAATCATCCCCCAGGCCTTCAGGAAGAAAGGGCCTTAAAGCTTCGAAAAGCCCAAGACGTTTCCTAAGAAAAGAGCTCCTGCGCTCATGAGAAGCAAGACAAAAATTAAGAGACAGACTAACCTGGTATCTTTGACACCTAAATAGATGGTTGGAACTTGATCAATAATTAGTATTAGGAAAGCTAGTAAAAAATAAAGAAAGCGTTTGAGAATTGACCCTTTGTTCATGAGAATCCACCTCTTTTCATCATTTATTTGTATCTTTATTATAATACAACAAAACTTACTTGACAAGACAAAAAGAGAACGAGAGGTGAATTTTTCAAGATAATATAGGCTCTTATCCTATTTTAGATAGGATGAGACGAATAAGAGCAAATCCCAATACTAAGCCATAGAGCAAGACTGATAAGACTGTAACATATGGCAACTGAATATTGACAAAGGCATATAGGGCAATCAAAGCAAAGATAAGCAAAAACTCTAAAATCAGAGTTGCAACTGCTGTCGCCATTAAAATCTGTTTATTTCGCTCATCATAGGCAGCAATATACATCTGGTGAAGACGTTTAGGATGAGTAAGCGTCGCAAAATAATAGATTGACAAAACATAAACCCCAATGGTAAGTCCTAAAACTAAGCCTAGAGCATAATCACTAAGACTGTTAGAGCGAACAACAAACAATCCCAAAACACCCAAAGACAAAAAAGAGCAGGCTACTCGTGTAATGTATTTCTTAAATTCGGCCTCTGTTTTTCTCTTTCCTAATAACATTTTTATTAACATATCTTAATACTCCCTTCATTATTCTTTATAAGAGCAATATAAATTTTTTCAATGATAACCTTAAACATTCACCTTAAACGAAAAGAATGAGTAGTACAACTATGCTATTGTTTAAGATATGGACCCCCATACTGTACTCGATATGCTTAGTATTATAATATGTTATCGCAAGACCAGCTGACATAATACCATAGATGATAATTGTCTGAAGCGTAAATGCTGAGTGACCAGCCATAAAGAGAAGACTGGAAATAACAAGACCCGTCTTAAAGTATTTTCCAAAGAGCACCTTGGCTAAGAGTCCCCTAAAAATGATTTCTTCCATAATCGGAATAATAAAACCGGCGACTACTAGGTGAAGATAGAATGGTACGTGGGCAAAGATATCATTTAAAGCATCTTGATTTTCCATAGTCGCATTGTGTGTTAACTGACCAATAAAATACCCTAGAAGATCACCTAGGAAAAAGATGACGAGATTAAGAGAAGCAATCGCAACGAGACGTCTCCAATTAATCTCTTTAAGCGATAAGAGTTTAAATCTATAAGCAATCACGATAAAAATAGCCAAACTCCCTAATGCCCAAATACCGTAACCTATTTGCTCCACAAAGTGAAAACTTACCATCCTGAGTAAGTAGCGGGAAAGACACCTTAAATAGTGTTAAAATCTAAGATTAGTAGAGTGAGCGCTAAAACAATAACACCAATTTTCTTCATGACTTG
>ENA-OQBJ01000962-OQBJ01000962.1-human-gut-metagenome-genome-assembly--contig:-NODE-962-length-12850-cov-4.295371_pt1 | contig 12850 bp, 7 predicted proteins | sample MGYA00242743_ERZ504545 | MGnify/ENA primary metagenome ERZ504545 (study PRJEB26092, sample SAMD00036252) | human gut metagenome | host: Homo sapiens | study: EMG produced TPA metagenomics assembly of...
TTTCTTTGACGACACCGATGTTATTGGCTGTGGTAAATTCACTGGCTCCGCCAAGAACATTGAGGATTTCACCGTTTTTCTTGGTGATCGTAGAATCAACAGACGTATCATCCCCGGTGAATTTCAGGTTAGCACTGCTAATGGCTGAATCCATGTCGCTCTTAGATGCAATATCCCTACTTCAAAGGATGTATCGTCATTACGGGTAAAGGTCAACGTGTTGTTTTCAAGTTTCGCTTCTTTAACGAATGTATCCTTCAGGCTGTCAATCGTAACTTTACTGCCGTCCTGCATCGTCAAGGTAATGGTCCCCGAACCGTCAGCACCATAGGTTACATCACTCGATTTGATCATACTGCCTTTAAGCTGGCCTAAATTGACGATGTCCGTGTCTTCCGTGCCGGCTGCAACGTTTGTGATCTTATTCCCGCCATTGTCGAGACCCGTATTGGTCAATTTTACGGATGAAACGACCGGATTTTCTACGGCACTTACGGTAGTTCCGTCAGCTTTCGTATAGACATTATTGGTCGCATCATAGGTTGCGTCGGACAAGTCGGTGTACCACTTACCATCTTCCCCCTGCACCAAGGTATTGCCGTTAGCGTCTTTTGCTCCCGTAGGTACGAAGGTAATGCTCCCGTCACCCATAGTAAGGTTCTTAGCCAATTTAACATTGAGAGTACCCGTCGTATCATCGGCTACGACGCCAATATTATTATCTGTCAAAGAATCAGTATTGCCACCGACAACATTCAATGTAGCTCCTAAATCACGATGAATAATCGTATCGCCATCACCTTTGAAGTTGAGACCGGCTGTACCGGCCGCTTTAAGTTGAGCCACATTGACGGCATCCGTATCTTCAGTCCCGGCTGCCACATTGATAATTTGGCGAGTATTGCCGGTCTTACCAACAGACACGGCCCCTAATCCGGATTTCCAAGTGCCGGCGGCATCATTAGTATGATCGGTTCCGGATGCATCATAACCGACAACACCCGCACTTACATTCGCTAAAGATTGATCGCCCAGGGCAACAGCATAATCCACATTCTCTACTTTAGCACCACGACCTATAGCGGTACCATTTCTCGAACCACTTACTGTAGCAGAAGCACCTATAGCCGTGCCACTTACCGAGTTAGTCACTTGGCAGTTGCACCAAGTGCAGTCGCACTGCCTGAAGTTGTTACTTGAGCACTACCGCCAATTGCAACTGAACTTGTGGATTTTTCTCCCACAACAGCTCCAGATCCGATAGCTACACCATATTGACTATCGACCTTCTTAAATCCGTTAGTGGCATTACCTGTTCCTCTACCGATAGCAATGGATTCTCGATCGGTCGTTATAGCATTCGTACCGATGGCAACAGAATTATCACCACCGGCTACCGCTTCAGTACCGCCGGCGAAAGAATTCTTTCCGGTTGCCTGATTGGCAAACCCTACGGCTGTTCCCTGAGTCCCCGATGCCACACTATTCTGACCAACAGCTAGAGCGCCTTCAGCACTGGCTGCCGCATCAGCATAAGTATCTCCTTTAGGTTCCATATCAAGGTACTTAAGGCCGATTTGCACGCCGGCTCCATCTTGTTTTAATTTAATACCTCTACCGGCTTCTAAAGTCACCGTATCGCCGACATTTATCTGTTTTGGATCTCCTTCGACAGTAGCATCATTTTCTGATTTTGAATCTGAACCTCTAGCAACAGCAAGGGTCCAACCTTTATCTACTTTTACTTTCAATTTGTTCAGCTGTGCTACGTTGACGGCATCTGTATCTTCGGTCCCGGCTGCTACATTGGTAATCTGTCGGGTTAAGCCCGTTTCACTATCACCTACTGAAACAGCTGCCCCGGTTGCCTGCCAAGTGGATACAAGTTTATTCGCTTCCGAAACTTTGGTCTGTAAATCGGCTCGAGCAGCTTCGAATTCTGTATTGAGGGATTTTATTTGTTCAATGATTTCCGACTGGCGAGTTTCATCAGCCGTATTAGCTTCATTTTGCAAGGCAATAATCTGATTTGCCAAGGACGTTACATTAGTCTGCGCCGTTGCAATTTCTGTCTGCAAGTTATCATAGGTTGCTTTATTATTACCAAGAAGGACATCTTGTGACGTAATCGTACCGCTCGGATCATAGCCCAAGACACCAGATCCTATATTCGTCTTGGAATCACTGCCAAGAGCTACGCCGCCTTCAATATTAGCGGTAGAACTTTCACCCAAAGCCGTCGCCGATTTAGCTGATGCATTGGCTCCAGAACCAATAGCCGTAGCAAAAGCGCCGTCAGATACAGCTTCACTACCGAAAGAACTGGAGAAATGACCACTGGACTTAGCACCAAAGCCGGTCGCCAATGAATTAATACCGGATGCCGTAGCTTCACCACCAACGACGGTTGCCTGATAGCCGGTACCTTTCGCTTCATCACCTAAGGCTATGGACTGCATTCCCGTTGCATTGGCTTCACTGCCTATTGCGATGGAGCCATGGCTTTCAGCCGCAGCATAATCGCCCACAGCAGTAGAACCTATACCGGACGCATTGGCAAAATCGCCCAGGGCGATGGAATTATAATTAGTTGCTTTAGCTTTTTGCCCCATAGCCGTTGCGTTAGGCGCCGTTGCCGAGGCAAAAACACCGATTGCTATCGCATCATCACCGGTGGCACCGTCGTTGTTTTCATTATCATTTTCACCTAAAGATTTTTTATTGATCGACACAAAAGAAATCTTATTGGCATCAACAGTCGAGCCCAACGCTTTCAATTGTGCAACGTTGACGGCATCCGTATCCTGAGTACCGGCAGCGACACCGACGATTTGACGCGTTTGGGTAGCTGTTGTAATCGCCCCATCAGCATTCTCTGCCGAAACACCTATTGCTACAGCACCCAAAGTGGAGCGCCAAGTCGGCGATGTTTGTTCATCATCGGTTAACGTTACAGATGTAGGGATATAGCCACGCATATTAGCCGGAACGATATTGTATGAGTCGGCCCCCAAGCAACACCGCCAACACTATAAGACTTTGCCGATTTACCAATAGCTAACGATCTCTCAACATTTGCTCTGGCACTCGGGCCGATAGCCATAGAATCAGTGCCCAAAGCATTAACATTGTCGTTATTATCTGTATCAGTGGTCGATACGGCAAAATAATGGACTCTGTGTTTCTCAATCTTCGTATCTAATTTCTTTAATTGTGCTACGTTCACTGCATCTGTATCTTGACTACCGGCAGCCACCCCGACGATTTGTCTAGTCACAGTAGCTGCTTCTCCAGCATTTTGAACTCCTACAGATACGGCCCCCAAAGATGACCGCCATGTAGGTGAAAAAATTTCAAGACCATCTAAATTTGTATAAAGAGGAATATAACCAATTCCATTAGAACCAACATTGGCTACAGAACCGGCGCCAATCGCTACTCCATCGTCAGTATTGACGGTGGCACCTGCCCCTATAGCAACACCACTGGCATTGGAAGCCGAAGACCCCGAGCCCACAGCAACCCCACTGCCGGAACCTGCCGTATTATTAGCCGCACCAGCGATACCAGTCATGCCGAGCGAAAGGGCCAAGACTGCCAGCGTCACAGCCACTTTTTGACCGGCCTGCGCTTTGCCAGACTTCGTCTTTCCGCTGCGCTTTGCCAGCTCCGACACGACGACATAGCAATGCCTTACTTTACTCCAAATAACCTTATACTGTTTATTCATATTCAAGCCCCCTAGTCCTTTATAATCATAACAGTTAGATGTCATTTAAAACTAATCGTTAGCTTATTATTCCAATTTTATTTTATATATCTGCATAATAACTGTCAATTAATTGTCGATATTTTTATTGTAATATACTCATCAATTCATTTGCAGTATAGGAGAGCCGTATATTTCTAATAAAATATTTTTTTCATAAAAACAAAAAAAGCACCGGAAATCCCTATATTACAAAGAATTTTCGGTGCTTCTGAGGCCATCATCTTCCGATGGCTATGAAACATTATTTATTTTTGGTTAACTCTGCCATAGCCGCCATCAGCTCTTCAATCTTTTGGTTCTGAGCTTCAATTTGTTCATGTTGCTGAGATAAAGCTGATTCCAAATTATTAATTCTTTGTGCCATGGCTTGCTTCGATGGATAAGTACCCGTTTCGCCTTCGCCAATTCTCCAAGTTACGCCGGCGTTGACCATATTTTCACCGCCGCCGTAGGATGAACCGATGCTGACCATGGTATCGTAGTTGGGCCGATAGAAAGCCCCGAGGGCAACGGCATTGGCCCCGCGGTAATTACCGACGCCGGCCGTAACTTCCCATTTAGAATCGGAGCTGTATTCCAACGGATGCAGTGCTGCCAAAGCTGCAGCACCGGCACCGACCCGGTTGACGCGACTGTCGAGTTTCCCGATGCGGCTATTCATCTGGTTCATGCCCGTTCCGATAGCAGCGACGGTTCTGTCGAACTGGCCTTTATTGATGGCGTCCGTTGCTTCCGTCGCTTCACCAACATTATGAATCGCGTTGCCGCCCATGTTGACGTTGTTGTTATTGATGGTAATGTTCTTCGACGAATCTTCATTTACAATCGTCAAGCCATCGTTGTTGATCGTCGTGTTGCCCGTCATGACTGAGCCGGTCATAACATGTTCATTAGTGATGATGGTCTTGCTGTCGCCAGTGCCGATGGTAACGTTGTCATTGCTGATGGAAACGTTGCCAATATTGGCTTTTTCCGTTACCGTTATTTCTTTCGTTTCTATCGAATCGAGGCCTTTGATATCTTTAGCAAGTTTAATGTCGAGGCCGTTACTGCCATTTCCAACAACACCAATATTGCCTTCAGATAACTTGTTGACGTCGGCACCGCCTTTCAGATTCAGCGCCTCACCCAATTTGACCTTTGCTTCGCCGCTGTCTCCGGCAAAGTCACGAGTGCCAACACCGATGGTATCTGTAATGTCTTTAACGGAATCCGCTACATCCTTCAACTGGCCTTCTGTTGCAGCACGATCAGGTACATAGCCATTTTCGTCAGGATTCCAAGTCGTGTTGTCTAGGCCGGTGATGAATTTACCTTTTTCGGTAACAGGATTTCCGTCAGCATCAACTTTCGCCGTGCCATCAGCATTTTTAACCGCCACTTCTTGATTGCCCATGACGAGTTTACCATTCGTCCCATCTCCAATGGTTACTTGGCCTGCAGCACCATCTACATTCACAGTATTATCTCCCGTACCAGCCGTTACCGTAGACTTAGTCCCATCGACGACCACTTTATTAGTACCACCATCTCCGGCGCTGATGATACCCTCATTGCCCTTAATAGCTACGTTATTACCGTCTTTATCGCCAAAGGAGAGGTCGTCACTCAGTGCAACTTCGGTGCCTGCACCATTTTCAAGTTCAGTTACGGTAATATTTTTACCGGCTACGACTTTATTGGAGCCTATCGTTGACGAAAGTCCGTCATAGGCAGCTTTCAACTGATCTTCCGTAGCAGCACGTCCGCTTACGATACCATCGGTAGACGGATTCCAAGCCGTATTGGCCAAACCGGTAACGTATAAGCCGCTTTCAGTCTTACCGCTGGCACCATTATATTTTACATCTTGATTAGCAATGTAAATGCCACCCGTAATTTCACCATCTTTTAGAGTCCCTCCGATACGGGCACTGTCGATGCCGGATAAATCTTTAGCGAGTTTAATCCTTAAATTCCCGTTGTCCGATACGACGCCAATGTTATTTTCAGTGAGCTTATCCTTATCAGCTCCGCCAAAGATATTGAGCGTTTCACCGTTCTTCTTGGTAATCACAGCATCTTCAGACGTATCATCACCAGTGAACTTCAGGTTTACTTTGCTGTTTTCCCCGACAAGGTCGTCGGTAGTCGCAATCTTATCTATTTCAAATTTTTCATCATCATTGCGAGTAAGGATCAACTTATTACCATCTAAGCTAGCTTTGGTAATGTACTTATCTTGCAAGCCGCCAATTTCAACGGTACTTCCATCCTGCATCGTCAAGGTCATCGTACCTACACCGGCGTCTGTGTATTTCAACTTGCCGGATTCAATCGTACTGCCCTTGAGCTGTTTCAAGTTGACGATATCCGTATCTTCCGTACCGGCTGCAACGTTGGTGATCTTATTGCCGCCATTGTCGAGACCCGTATTGCTTAACTTAACTTCTGAAACCGTCGGATTTTCTACAGCGGTTAAGGTTGTACCGTCCTTGGTGTAGGTCTGACTATCTGCATCGTAGACGGCGTCCGTCAAATCCGTATACCACTTGCCGTCCTGACCTTGAACCAAGGTATTGCCGGAATCATCTTTAGCTCCTGCAAAGGTAACACTGCCATTGCCCATAGAGATATCTTTCGCGAGTTTGACCTTAAGAGCATCGTTTTCTTTTACGACGCCGATGTTATCGGCTGCCGTAAATTCACTGGCTCCGCCAAGAATGTTGAGGATGGCACCATTGATCTTAGTAATCGTGCCATTTTCGGACGTATCGTCACCGGTGAATTTCAAGTTTACTTTCCCGGCTTCAGTCGTAAGATCCGCTTTAGTTGCAAGATTATCAACTTTAAAGCTTTCGTCGTCATTACGTTTAATGGTCAATGTATTATTTTCAAACGTAACAGCATCAACATACTTATCAGTAAGACCACTTACAGTTACAGTACCTTAGTACCATTAGCATCGGTATTCAAGGTAATAGTTCCGGTTCCGTCAGTACCGTATTTAACAGCACCATCGGTCACCTGCGTATCAATGGCATTTACAGTGTACTTCGTATAGCCTGCAGATGAATCTGTATCTACAGTCTTAATATTGGTGCCGGCTACAACTTCAACTTTAGCAGCTTTAAGCTGAGCAACGTTGACAGCATCCGAATCTGCACTACCGGCTGCTACATTCGTAATTTGGCGAGACAATCCGGTTGTACTGTTACCTACAGAGACAGCACCTGTATTGGATTGCCATGCACCGGTAAGTTTCCGATAATTGTTACCTGCTTCTTCAAAAGCTTGTTTTTTTGCTTCATTATTTCTGTCAGCGTTATATGCATTGTAGGCCGCTTGCCATGCAGCGCTCGCATCTTTCATGGCTTGTGTCAATTCAAAAGATTTACCGGTAGAAGGATCATATCCAAGAACGCCCGGATTTCTATTTGCTAAGGAATATGCGCCTAACGCTACACCTTGCGCTACATTTTCTACTTTCGAGAAACTACCGAGGGCCATGCATAGGCCGACTTCGTTACTGTTGCAGTGTTGCCTAATGCCGTCGCACGTTCTGAATCCGTTATGGTAGCCGTATTCCCTATTGCAGTGGCACGCAATGAATTGCTTATATTACTAAAACTTCCGACTGCAGTAGCGTGCTCCGAACCGTTTACTTCCGCTCGAGCCCCGAAAACGCTGGCATCCTTAGAGTTTTCTCCCACATAAGCTTCATCACCAACAACAGTAACGAAAGCACTATCAGCCTTTTTATACCCACCGGTCGGATCATTTTCTATGACTCTTCTACCGCTCCCGATAGCGATAGAGCCATCTAACTTAGCTGTCGCATAACTACCGATAGCCACAGAGCTCATGTTTGCTTCGGAGTCCGCACCAATGGCAACAGAGTGTTGTCCTGAAACGGCATTATATCCGACGGCAGTACCTCGTTGTTCCATGACCTTGCTGTTTTGCCCTATAGCCAGAGAAGCAGCCCCAGTGGCCTGTGCAGCGTTAATATTACCGCCTCCTGGTTCCACATCGATGAACTTGAGTCCGATTTGTACGTTTGAGCCATCTTGCTGCAGTTTAATACCTCTGCCGGCCTTCAAAGTGACCGTATCACCGGAAGCTATTTTTTTAGAATCTCCTTCTACCGTTACATCGGCATCTGATGTAGTGCCTGAACCTCTAGCGACAGCCAGCGTCCAACCTTTATCTAACTTGTTGCTCACTTCGTTGAACTGTTCCATATTAACAGCATCTGTAGAATCAACGCCTTTTGCCACGTTGGTAATCTTATTGCCTCCATTGTCGAGACCTGTACTAGACAAGATAACTTTATTGAATGTGATGCTTCCATCCCCCATAGTAAGATTCTTCGCCAATCTAACGTTGAGTGTACCTTCGCATCATCGGCAACTACGCCAATATTATCTTCTGTTAGAGAATCTGCATCGGTGATACCGCCTGTAATATTCAAGGTATCTGCCAAGTCACGATGAACGACGGTATCGCCATCGCCTTTGAAGTTGAGACCTGCAGTTCCGGCCGCTTTGAGCTGTGCAACATTGACTGCATCTGAGTCGGCACTACCTGCTGCCACATTTGTAATTTGACGGGTATATCCGTTCTGACCAATAGATACAGCCCCCATAACAGATTTCCAAGTTCCTGTTTTATCTGAACTATGTGCTGCACCGGACGCATCATACCCAACTACACCTGCATTTCGGTCTACGATGGAATACGAGCCTAAAGCTACTCCGTTTGTCACATTGGTTACCTGAGTATTATGACCGATTGCTGTGGCATAGTCAGAACCTGTTACCGTTGCGTTATTACCGATTGCAACGGCAAATCTTGAACTATCTAATTTTGCATGAGTGCCGAGGGCTGTGGAATTTTTGGAGTTTTCTCCCACATAGGTCTCATAGCCAATTGCAACGCCGTATTCACTATCAACTTTTTTATATTCGCTAGCGGGATCATTCGCGACTCTCCGTATACCTGACCCGATGGCCACAGAGCCTGAATTATTTGCTTTTGCATAGTCACCAATAGCTACTGAACTCATATCAGCTTCGGCTTGAGTACCACCGGCAAAAGAATACTGCCCTGCATGAGTTGCATATCCGATAGCCGTACCTTGATGACCATCGGCCACACTATTTTGACCAACAGCCAGAGCTCCTCCAGCGCTTGCCGTAGCATCATAATAGGTATCTCCGGCAGAATCCATATCGATGTATTTCAGCCCAATTTGAACACCGGCACCATCTTGTTTAAGTTTAACGCCTCTACCGGCCTGTAAGGTAACGGTATCGCCAGAGGAGATTTTCTTAGGATCTCCTTCTGCAGTCGCAAGGTACGACGAAGAAGCATCAGGGCCTCTACCAACAGCAAGAGTCCAGCCTTTATCCACTTTTGTGCTTATTTCATTGAACTGTTCCATATTAACAGCATCTGTAGAATCAACGCCTTTTGCCACGTTGGTAATCTTATTGCCGCCATTGTCGAGACCGGTATTGGTCAATTTTACGGACGAAACAACCGGATTATCTACGGCGCTTACAGTAGTGCCATCAGCTTTCGTATAGATATTATTGGTAGCATCATAGGTAGCATCGGACAAATCAGAATACCACTTACCATCTTGACCTTGGACCAAGGTGTTTCCGTCAGCGTCTTTCGCTCCCGTAGGTGCAAAGGTAATGCTGCCGTCTCCCATAGTAAGGTTCTTAGCCAATTTAACATTGAGGGTACCCGTCGTATCATCGGCTACGACGCCAATATTACCTTCCGTCAAGGAAGTCGTATCTGTATTACCACCAACAACATTCAAGGTATCTGCCAAGTCACGATGAACAACGGTATCGCCATCGCCTTTGAAATTAAGGCCTGCTACCTCCAGATCTTTCAACTGAGCAACATTGACGGCATCCGTATCTTCACTACCTGCCGCAACTCCCGTAATTTGACGATAGATTCCCTTACTAGTATTACCTACAGAGATAGCCGATTCCGTGGACATATAAGCAGAAAACATATTCCGTAAGTCTGTGCGGGCTTTTAACAGTGCTTGATAATCCGGGTTATTCGTAGATACAATACCACTCAAGGAATTTTCACCGTCATTGTTTTCCTTAATTAGCCGCTGATATTCTTTAATCTTAGCCAGGCTGGCATTATAGGCTGCACTACCTTCAGCATTGGTAGATAGATTTGCCACCTCAGCACTCAGCAAATCCTGATTTTTTTGTCGCTCGCTGATATAAGAACGATATTGAGCTTCTTTTGCTGCCAAGTCAGAATAACTATTAATCGTGGAAACTAATTGATTGTATTCTGCTGTTTTCCCTAGTTTTTCAGCTATAGCCGCTCTCTCCGTCGATCCCAAGGTAGAGAAATATCCGATAGAACCTGCACTTCTATTTGCTAAACTTTCATAACCTAAAGCAACGCCTCCACCGGCATTCGCTACAGCACCTTGACCTAAAGCAATGGAACCGACACTGTTAGCCTCAGTATAACCACCGATAGCAATGGCATCTGTTACCGGAGCTTTTGCACTGAATCCAACGGCAAGGGAGTCGACGCCGTTTGTTAATGTAGAAACACCGATATTAATACTGCGTGTACCATAATTTTTATTTCTTGTACCGATAGCAATATCGGCGGTGGAATTAAGGCCGCTATCGGTAATGACATTGTACCGACCGATAACAATACCTCTCTGGGCAATATTTTCATTACCGTAGACATAGGCATTATTAACTAACTTCTCGGTTACGCTATCACTAGTAGCATCGTAAGACGTGTTCTTTATCGTATTGCCGAAGCCGGTGACAACAAGATTCCAGTTACCGAGACCGGTAGTAATATTATTCGAACCGATGACCGCCGCATCCCTGCTCGACTTATCATCGGGCACACCGGCTTGGTCATTATTTTTATTGGCTGTTTTTTTCGTATTGATAGATACGTAAGAAATCTTATTGTCGTCTACTTTAGTATTCACTGCTTTCAATTGCGCTAAGTTTACAGCATCCGTATCTTGACTGCCTGCCGCTACATTGATAATCTGGCGGGTCATACTATCCGCACTGTTACCAACTGATACAGCGCCATTACCGGAAACCCATTCCGAAGTAAGTGTCCGATATTGTTTACCTGTGTCTATAACGGCCTGTCTTTTGCTTGTATTGCTAGGATCCGCATTATATTCAACTACTGCTGCTTGCCATACATCAAATGCAGCTTTCATTTCAGCGTTTAAGGCAAAAGACTGGCCGGTAGTTGGATTATATCCAAAGATATCCGTCCTCCGATCAGCTACAGAGAATGCGCCTAATCCCACACCGCCGGTAGTATTATTAACCTTAGAACCGGTTCCTAAAGCAAGGCCATAGTTTGAAGTACTTACTCCCGAATAAGCACCAATAGTCGTAGCATACGTAGAACCTTCCGCTTTAGAAAGATGCCCCATTGCCGTAGCATATTGTGACCCGCTGACAGTGGCACCTGTACCTGTTGCTGTAGTATACGCGGAATTCGTCACACTGACGCCGGTTCCCAAAGCAGTTGCGTTTTGCGAACTGCTTACCTTAGCGGAAGCACCCAGCGCGGTTGCATTCGTAGATCCGCTAATATTAGAAGATGCTCCCATAGCCGTAGCATTCACAGACTCATTGACCTTTGAACCGGCACCTATAGCTGTTGACTGTTTCGAACTGGTTACATTAGCAGCCCCCCCTGCAGCGATAGCCTTATCTGAGCTACTCACAATAGCATAACTTCCAAGTGCTGTCCCATATTCAGAACTAGTCACTTCAGCATTAGCCCAAGTGCATTTGCACCATCAGAGTTTTCTCCCACATACGTTTCATTACCAATAGCAACAGCAAAATCACTATCAATCTTTTTATATCCAGCGGATGGCTTATTAGCGACTTTACGTTTGCCCCCTCCGATAGCAACGGATTTCGTGGTCATCGCCTTCGCATAATTGCCTATTGCTACAGAACTCGTTGTAGCTTCCGCCTCAGTCCCTCCGGCAAAAGAATATTGTCCCGCATAAGTTTTAAAACCTACTGCGGTTCCCTGCTGCCCTTCCGCCACGCTATTTTGACCGATTGCAAGAGATGCTCCACCATTTGCTTTTGCATCATTAAACGGCCAGCCAGCCGGGGCCATATCTAAAAACTTAAGTCCGATTTGTACCTTTGAACCGTCTTGGGTTAATTTGATTCCGCTCCCAGCCTGTAAAGTAACCGTATCTCCAGAACTTATCTTTGTACTCTCTCCTGACGCAGTACCATACTTATCTGTAATTGCATCCGGACCTATCCCGACAGCAAGGTCCAGCCGTCATATGTTGCAGCAGCTTGAGCCAAAGCCACTCGACTATCCGCAATGGGCCGTTCTTTCGACAACTTAATCGTAAGTGGATCTAAATCCTCATCAGCTACTTCTCCAATATTATCGTTCGTCAGCGATTCTGCGTCCATATTGGAACCAATACCATCCGCCACAGCATTTTCGGATGCTTGTACACTTTGCTCAATAGCAACGCTCTGGTCTGCACCTTCCGTATTCGTGGCTGCCTGGGCAATACCTGTCATGCCAGCACAAAGAGCCGTTACAGCTAAAACAGCCGCAACGGTTTTACCGGAATTCAATTTCATGGATACGGGTTTACTATGACTCTTTGCTATTTCAGAAACTACGATGTAGCAATTCTTCACTTTGCTCCAAATGACTTTGTAAATCCGATTCATATCGCTTGCCTCCTATAAAGTAATGATAAGTTCTTATCCCCTCGTCAAAATTCAGGTGTGGCACTATTTTAAATTTTATCAAAATAATTATTAAATTATAACTTTCATAATCCTAAATACATATATAATAGTAATATAAAAGAAAATTATATAATTTATGCCTCCCTCCACAAATCAATTTTTCCGCATAAGAACTAGAGTATAACGAATATACCCCAAGTATTGAAAATAATTAACAGTCTATATCCCTATGTTATCATTCTATATATTTATCAAATTTTTGTCAATAAAGTCAATTATATGTGTAATATAAAAATCAAATCGTTTT
>ENA-OQBJ01000965-OQBJ01000965.1-human-gut-metagenome-genome-assembly--contig:-NODE-965-length-12821-cov-4.784859_pt1 | contig 12821 bp, 12 predicted proteins | sample MGYA00242743_ERZ504545 | MGnify/ENA primary metagenome ERZ504545 (study PRJEB26092, sample SAMD00036252) | human gut metagenome | host: Homo sapiens | study: EMG produced TPA metagenomics assembly of...
ATGGTCGCGGCGCAGACCACACTGCCGGTCATCGGCGTGCCGGTGCGCTCCCACGCGCTGTCCGGCTGGGATTCGCTGCTGTCCATCGTGCAGATGCCGGGCGGCATTCCGGTGGCCACCACCGCCGTCGGCAACTCCGGCGCAACTAACGCCGGCCTGCTCGCGGTGAGCATTCTGAGCACCACCGACGAGCGACTGGCCAAGGCGCTGCAGGACTATCGTGACTCCCTGAAGGAAAAGGTGGCTGAATCCAATGCCCAGCTTGTCTGAGGAAACCAACGGCCGTATCGAACGACTGATGCCCGGCGCGACCATCGGCATCATCGGTGGCGGCCAGCTCGGCCGCATGATGGCGCTGTCCGCGCGCTACATGGGCTTCCGCATCGGCGTGCTCGACCCGACACCCGACTGTCCGACCGCTCAGGTCGCGGATTTCCAAGTGACCGCCGAATACGACGACATCGCCGCCATCCGCGAACTGGCTGAAAAGTCCGACGTGCTCACCTACGAGTTTGAGAACGTGGACGCCGACGCCATCGACCAAGTTCGTTCCCTCGCGGCGGCCCCGCAAGGCACCGATCTGCTGCGCGTCACGCAGGACCGTGTCAACGAGAAGCGGTTCATCAACGACCATGGCACGCCCACCGCGCCGTGGAAGGCTGTCAACAGCGTCGAGGAACTTGAAGCGGCACTTGATGAGATCCACTATCCGGCTGTGCTTAAAACCCGTTCCGGCGGTTACGACGGCCACGGCCAGACCGTGCTCAAGTCCGAAGCCGACTTGGAGCAGGTGCGCGCCCGCGCCGACCATGACGCAGCTTCCCGCCAAGCATTCTGGAAGCTTCGTCGATTTCGCGTTCGAAGCGAGCATCCTCGTCGCCGGCAACGGCAAGGATTACGTGACCTTCCCGATCGTGCGCAACGAGCATCGCAACAACATCTTGCACATGACCATCGCGCCGGCCGAAGTGGACGAAACCGTGGCCAAGGAGGCGCACGAGCTGGCGTTGCGACTGGCCAAAGGCTTCGAACTCGCCGGCATTCTGGCCATCGAACTGTTCATCACCAAAGACAACAAGGTCATCGTCAACGAACTGGCCCCACGTCCGCACAATTCCGGTCACTACACCATCGAGGCCTGCTCGTTCGATCAGTTCGACGCGCACATTCGCGGCATTGCCGGCTGGCCGCTCGAACAGCCGCAGCTGCTCAAGCCCGCCGTCATGGTCAACGTGCTCGGCCAGCATGTGGCGCCGACCCGTGCGCTCATCGCCGACCATCCCGAATGGAACGTGCACGACTACTGCAAGGCGGAAGTGCGCCACGACCGTAAGATGGGGCACATCACCGTGCTGACCGACGACACCGCCAAAACCGTGGCCGACCTTGAGGCCACCGGCTGCTGGGACGACTTGAAGAAAGCCTGACATCATAAGTAATGAGTGAACATATCGTGCGGCAGACCCGCCAGAAAGACGCCATCCGCGACGTGCTGAACGGCTGCGACGAATTCATCTCCGCGCAGGAGCTGCACCGCAAGCTGGAAGACCGTGGCGAACATATCGGACTCGCCACGGTCTACCGGCAGCTCAACGCCCTGGCTGAAGCCGGCCGCGCCGACACGGTCCGTCTCGACGGGCAGCAGCTGTTCCGCCTGTGCGGCGATGACGGGCACCATCATCACCTCGTCTGTACGAACTGCGGCAAAACCGTGGAAATTGAATCGCCTTCCGAAAGCTGGCTGAAAGGCATCTCCGACAAGTACGGCTTCACCATTGAACGGCACACGCTGGAGGTGTTCGGCCTGTGCGAGGACTGCCGGAAGGCGGACAAGTAGCGGCTGTCTGCCGTATTTCCGTTGGAATCGTATCGCCATCGGCGCAATCCAATCGTAAAAATCGTAAAGAAAAAACGTTGGACGTTGTCTTTTTCAGACGCATATATGACAATAGGGCATTGCAAACGAACTAAGTGGGGTTATGCGTGACCAAAGCAACATCGAAAAACGAGCCGATTGAGGAGCTCAGCATCGCCACCGTGGATCCGACGGCCAGGAAGACGGGCAAGGAATTCCCGGGATGGCTTTACGGTGTGCTGTTCGTCCTGTTCGATGCGGTGGGCATCGCTGCGTTGCAGATCGGCGTTAGCGAATCCGCGACGCGTGTGCAGCTGTCGAACAACATGTGGCTCACCGGTTGGGGATTCGTCGGCAAGATGTTCACCAGCGCCAATTTCGTGGCGGTGCTGAACCTCATCCTATGGGGCGTCCTGTATGTCATTCTGCTGATGCTCACCAATCGTTTCTGGGTGGCCACGCCGATATTTCTGGCGGTGACGTTCATCGTCGCGGTGATCGAGCATTTCAAAGTGTCGATTCGATACGAGGCGATTCTGCCAAGCGATCTGAACTTCCTCAAAGCCGATGCGGGCAATCTGATGAGTTTCATGCCGTCCGGCGCGCAATGGACCATTCTGATCGCGGTGGCGGCGTTTGCCGCGTTCGTGGCGCTGTTCGTCTTCCTGAACCGCCTCGACGCGCGTCACGGCAGACTGTTTCGCGGCTCCGACAAGCGATCCCGTTCCGTGAACGCGATCGCAAGACTGCTGCTGATCCTGCTTCCAGGCCTGTTCTTCACGCTGTATTCGATGCAGGTGAGCACCGTCGGCTCGTGGGCCAAAGGCTTCGCCACCGTCATGGGGGACAAGCCCTCCATGTGGGACTCCGTATACGACGCCCAGCGCAACGGGCCGCTGGTGGCGTTCACCCGTCAGCTCAACCCGAAAGTCATGGTCAAGCCGGACGACTATTCCGAAGAGACCATGAAGCAGGTCGCGGCACGCTATGAGAAGGCCGCGAAGAAGATCAACGCGAAACGTTCCGCGAACATGACCGACAGCACCGTCATCTATGTGCTGTCCGAATCCTTCTCCGACCCGTCACGCGTGCCGGGACTCAAAGTCAACAAGGATTCCATACCGAACATCCGCAAGATTAAGCAGAATACCACGTCCGGCCTGATGCTGTCCTCCGGATACGGCGGCGGCACCGCCAATCTGGAATACATGGGACTGTCCGGTCTGAGCATGGCGAATTTCGATTCCTCACTGACCAGCCCATACCAGCAGCTGGTACCGAGCGAGCATTGGACGCCGACCATCAACCAGATGTGGGGCGCGTCCAAGAACTCCATCGGACTGCACCCGTACGAGTCGTCCATGTATTCGCGCGCCACCAATTACAAGAAGTTCGGCTTCTCGCATTTCTACACGCTGACCGGGCCGGACGTCATCTCGCATCAGGACAAGATCGACGATTCGCCGTACGTCTCCGACGAGGCCACCTACCAAAGCACGCTGGAGGAAGTCAGGAAAACCAAGTCGAACCAGTTCCTGCAGGTCATCACCATGCAGAACCACATGCCCTACCATGACTGGTACAAGCACAACGACTTCAAAGCCTCCTCACTACGGGAAAGCCGTTGAAGGACGACGAGAAGGAATCCATCGAAACCTACCAAAAGGGCGCGTCCCTGACGGATGGGGCGACCGCCGGATTCCTCAGCGAACTCGACAAGCTCGACAAGCCGGTCACCGTGGTCTTCTACGGCGACCATCTGCCTGGTATCTACTCCTCGGCATCCGCGGACGACGACAACTCGCTGGCCCTGCATCAGACGGACTACTTCATCTGGTCCAACAAAGCCTCCGGCACGCAAGGCAACAAGATCGACAACGCCGAATACTCGTCGCCGAACTTCTTCGTGGCCCAGGCGGCCGAGCACATGGATGCCAAAGTCTCCCCATACCTGGCGTTCCTCACCGAAATGCATTCCAAGATCTCCGCCATGGAACCGCCGGTCGTGAACAACATCCAAGGCTGGGACCGCATCCCCGAAGGCAGAACATCTATCTGAACTCCAAGGGCGAGCCCATGGCCGAAGACGATTTCGACGCCGAGACCAAGCAGCTGCTGGCCGATTACCGGCTCATCCAATACGACATCACCACGGGGAAGAATTACCTGAAAGACACCTCCTTCATGGACCTGCCGTAACGAGGACGGCGCGCCTGCCGCACGGCTCGACACTCGACGTACCGTTGTGCGCCTTCGTGTCGTGCCGCACGGAATTCGCGCACGTCCTCGTCACGGCAGGCGTGTGGTGGGCGACGACGCGCCTGCCGCACAAATCTTAAAATATTGAGGGGCTGTTCCAAACTATTGGAACAGCCCCTCAACGGCTATTGGTTCAGCGCAGCCAACACACCATCATCACGCATTCAGCGCTTTGAAACCGATGTCGTGACGGTAGAACATGCCCTTGGTGTCGAGCTTGTCGATGATCGCGTAGACCTTGTCCTGCGCGGCCTTGATGTCCGCAGCGGAGGACTCGACCAGCAGCACGCGACCGGAGTTGGCCACGAGACCATGCTCGCCACGTGCGACGCCCGCATAGTAGACATGGGAATCGTCATCTACCGTGATCTCAGGAATCGCGGCACCCTTGACCACGTTGGTCGGGTAACCTTCGGAAGCGATCACCACGCCAAGAGTGGCATTGTCCTCATCCCACGTGAATTCCGGGGTTTCGCCGTTGAGAATGGCGTTGATGCCGGCACCGAGATCGGACGTGAGCTTCGGCAGCACCACTTCGGTCTCTGGATCGCCGAAACGCGCGTTGAATTCAATGACCTTCGGTCCGTCGGCGGTGGCGATGAGGCCGGCGTACAGAATGCCGGTGAACGGCGTGCCCTCGTCGGCCATGGCTGAACGGTCGGCTTGACGATGGTTTCGATGGCGGTGTCGATCACATCCTGACCGATCTGCGGAACCGGGCTGTAGGCGCCCATGCCGCCGGTGTTCGGACCCTTGTCGCCATCGTAGGCACGCTTATGATCCTGCGAAATCGGCATCGGCCAGAAATCGGTGCCGTTCACAAAGCTCATCAGAGAGAATTCCTGACCCTCAAGGAAATCCTCGATAACCACCTTCGCGCCGGCGTTGCCGAAGCGGTGGTCCACGAAAATGTCCTCCAAAGCGGCGATGGCGGTCTCCTCATCCATCGCCACGGTCACGCCCTTGCCTGCGGCCAGGCCATCGGCCTTGATGACGATCGGCGCGCCATGCTCGCGCACATAAGCGGTGGAACGCTCCAAATCGTCGAACGTCTGGTACTTCGCGGTCGGAATGTCGTGACGTTCCATAAGCTGCTTGGCGAAGTCCTTGGAACCCTCGATCTGCGCGGCGGCCTTGTTCGGGCCGAACGCCTTGATGCCGGCGGCCGCGAAATCGTCGACGATGCCTTCGATAAGCGGCACTTCCGGTCCGACGAACACCCAATCGTAACCATTGTTCTTCACGAAATCGATGAGCGCCGCATGATTGGACGGGTTGAGCTGCGTGGTGCGGATGCCGTCAAGCTCCATGCCCGGATTGCCTGGGGCACAGTGACCTCGCTGACGCTGCCGCCACGCATGAGCGCGTGGGCGATGGCATGTTCACGCGCACCGGAACCAATGACCAGAACCTTCATATTTCCTCCTGTTGTATCCCTTATGGGGAAGAGTGCCAATCTCAAGAAATAATATCGGGGGTGCCTGTTCGGCCACCCCCGTATGTTCGTTTACTGCAGTTCGACGTCCTCGCCGGTCTTCTTGACGATATTGCCCAGCACATAGCCGGCCTCGCCATTGGACTTCAGCAATTCCATGGTCTTATCGGCATCTTCGGCGCTGACGGCCAGCACCATGCCGATACCCATGTTGAAGATGTTGAACATTTCCATATGATCGATGCTGCCGGCCTTCTCGAGCACGTCGAAAATCGGGAGCACCGGCCAGGAACCAAGGTTGATATGGGCGGCAAGACCGTCCGGAATCATACGCGGAATGTTCTCGATGAAACCGCCGCCGGTGATATGCGCGACGCCCTTGACCACGCCCGCCTTGAACAGCGGGGAAAGGGCCTTCACGTAAATCTTGGTCGGAGTGAGCAGCACGTCGCCAAGCTTCTCACCGCCCAGTTCGTCCAGTACGGTGTCCACGGTGTAGCCGGCCTGCTCGAACAGGGCCTTGCGCACCAGGGAGAAACCGTTGGAATGCACGCCGGTGGACGGCAGGCCGATAAGCACGTCGCCCTCAGCGATGGTGGAGCCGTCGACGATAGCGGACTTTTCGGCCACGCCGACCGCGAAGCCAGCCAGATCGTACTCGTCTTCGTCATACATGCCCGGCATCTCGCGGTCTCGCCGCCGATCAGACCGGAACCGGCCTGCACGCAGCCGTCGGCCACGCCGGAGACGACCTGCTCGAGCAGAGCCGGATCGTTCTTGCCGCAGGCGATGTAATCCAGGAAGAACAGCGGCTCGGCGCCCTGGGCGGCGATATCGTTGACGCACATGGCCACGCAGTCGATGCCGATGGTGTCGTGCTTGTTGGCCATCTTGGCCACGACCAGCTTGGTGCCGACGCCGTCGGTGCCGGAAATCAGCACCGGCTCCTTGTAACCGAGGGAAGCGAGATCGAACAATCCGCCGAAGCCGCCGATGCCGCCGACCACGCCCGGACGGTTGGTGCGCGCCACGTGGGACTTGATACGCTTGACGACTTCGTAACCGGCCTCAACGCTTACGCCGGCTTCCTCATATGCTTTTGGCATATCTAACCTTTCTCGGGTCTCAGTGTTCTTCTTGGGATGAAGTGGTGGTGTATTCGTTGCCCTCGTACTTGCTCTTGTACAGGGCGAATTCAGGCAGACGGACACGATCCTCCGGAGTGAGCGACTTCAGGAAGTCGGCTTCGTAGTCGTCCAAGGCGGTCGGATAGTCGCCGTTGAAGTAGGCCACGCACAGGCCGCCATACGGTGCGTCCGCACCCAGACCGATGGATTCCACCAAGCCGTCGAGCGACAGGAACGCCAGGGAATCGGCGCCGATGTAGTCGCGGATCTCGTCGACGGACTTCTTGGCCGCGATCAGCTCCTTGGTGGTGGAGATGTCGATGCCGTAGAAGCACGGGTACTTCAGCGGCGGGGAGCTGATGCGCATATGCACTTCGGCCGCCCCGGCCTCCTTGAGCATCTGCACGATGCGCTTCGAGGTGGTGCCGCGCACGATGGAATCATCGATGACGACCACGCGCTTGCCCTTGACCACGCCGCGCACTGCGGACAGCTTCATACGCACGCCCTGCTCGCGCAGCTCCTGCGTGGGCTGGATGAAGGTGCGTGCCACGTACTGGTTCTTGATCAGACCCATTTCGTTCGGCAGGCCGGCCTCCTCCGAATAGCCGGAAGCCGCCGACAGGGAGGAGTTCGGCACGGCGATGACCATATCGGCGTCGACGGGGGATTCCTGAGCCAGGCGCGCGCCCATGCGCTTGCGGGCCGAATGCACGTTCACGCCGTAGATGTTGGAATCGGGGCGTGCGAAGTAGATGAATTCCATCGAGCAGATGGCCAGCTGGGTCTGATCCGTGTAACGTCGATGCGGTAGCCATCGTCATCCACGACCACGATCTCGCCCGGGCGGATGTCACGCACCAGTTCGGCTCCGACAGTGTCGAGCGCGCAGGTCTCGGAAGCGAGCACATAGGCGCCGTTCGTCATCCTGCCAAGGGACAGCGGACGGAATCCGTTCGGATCGAGCGCGCCGATCATGGCATGTTCGGTCATAATCAGATAGGCGAAGCCGCCGTGCACGGTGTTGAGCGCTTCCTTGAGCTTGTCCATGAACGTGGGCTTGCTGGAACGACGGATGAGGTGCATGAGCACTTCGGTGTCGGAGTTCGAATGGAAGATCGCTCCCTCGTCCTCCAGCTTGCGGCGTAAGGAGGGGCAATTGGTGAGATTGCCGTTGTGACACAACGCCATATCCCCGTCATGGAAGCGGAAGATGAACGGCTGGATGTTGTCGGTGCCGCCGGAACCGGCTGTGGCGTAACGCACATGGCCGATCGCTTTGTCTCCTTTCAGGCGTTCGATTTCCCGTTCGTCGCTGAACACTTGGGTCAGCAGACCCGTTCCGCGATGACCGATGAGATGACCATTATCGTTGGAGACAATGCCGGCACCCTCCTGACCGCGATGCTGCAGCGCGTGTAGACCGAAGTAGGTGAGTCGGGCGCGTCCGAGTGGCCCCAAACGCCGAAAATACCGCATTCCTCGTGGATGTCTTCGAGTTCAGCTGACAAGCCAAAGCTCCTTCCAAAACCATGGAGACAAGGGGTTCGCTATCGTCCAACAGTATCAATGGGCGGCTACAAGAGTCGGGTTTTGTCCAGTTCTCAGACGGTATATGGAACCGGACATGCAATCGAACAGCCGTTCGAAAAAGCTGTTATGATGGAAGACGTTGAAAACGCGAATCACGGTCGTCGGGGTGCGGGAAGTCCCCCGTATGAGCATTGCATGGAAGGAGCATCATGGCCGGACGGATATACGTGGCAATCGACCTCAAATCCTTCTATGCGTCCTCGGAATGCGTGGAACATGGATTCCCTCCGCTATCCACACACTTGGTGGTGGCGGACCAGGAGAGGACCGACAAAACCATCTGCCTTGCGATCTCGCCGTCGTTGAAGGCATACGGTCTGCCCGGACGCGCCCGCCTATTCGAAGTCAAAGCGAAACTGAAGGAAATCAACGCGGTCCGTCGCGCCGCGGCTCCAGGCGGTGTGCTGACGGGGAAATCGTATGATGCGAAGGCGCTCGCGGCCAATCCGAATCTGGCTGCTGACGTGTTCATCGCCAAACCGCGCATGTCTCATTACTTGGCGATGAGTGCGAAAATCTACGGTATTTATCTGAAATACGTTTCGGCTGAGGATATCCACGTCTATTCGGTGGACGAGGTGTTCATGGACGTCACCGGCTATCTGCGCGCCTATGGAAAAGGGGTGGAGGAGATGACCCGTGACATCATCCGCGATATCCACACCCAGACCGGCATCACCGCCACCGCGGGCATCGGCACGAACATGTATCTGGCCAAAGTGGCTATGGATATCGTGGCCAAACACATCCAGGCGGGGGAGGACGGCATTCGCATCGCCCGGCTTGACGAGATGTCGTACCGGAGATTGTTGTGGAATCACCGGCCGCTTACCGATTTCTGGCGTGTGGGGCGTGGATATGCAAGGAAGCTCGAAGCGCACGGACTGGCGACCATGGGGGATATCGCTCGCTGTTCCATTGGCCGTGCCGACGAATACTACAACGAAGATCTACTGTACAAGATGTTCGGTGTGAACGCCGAACTGCTCATCGACCATGCGTGGGGCTGGGAACCGTGCACCATCGCGGACATCAAAGTGTACAAGCCGGCGGGGCACAGCTTGAGTTCCGGACAAGTGCTGACAGGGCCGGCGGGATTCGACGCAGCCCGGCTGATTGTGCGTGAAATGGCGGATACGCTGTCATTGGATTTGGTAGCGAAGGGCGTGAAAGCCGGCAGAGTGGGATTGATGGTCGGCTACGACACGGCAAGCCTCGATCCGAAACGGCTTGGCAAGGACGGTTCCGCTGATTTGAAGGCGATTGCCGAACATGCCGTGGCAACATACGACGGCCCTGTTTCGATCGACAGGTATGGCCGCCGCGTACCCAAGCCGGCCACCGGGTCGATCGCATTGCCGGAGCGACGTCGGCTACGTCGCGTATTTGCGACGCGGTCGATAAGCTTTTCCTTTCGATCGTAGACAGGCGTTTGCTGGTCCGTCGGCTGAATGTGGTCGCCGCCGATGTGCTGACCGACGAGCAACTTGAGGAACGGCGGCAGGCGGCCGCGTCCGAATATACGCAGCCTGATTTGTTCGCCGCGATGGAAGCGCCGGTGGATTCCGCTTCCGCTGATGCGGCCGAATGCGAGGCTATGCGTTCCGCCGATGGTGGTTCCAAGGATTCGCCACGAGGGGACGCCGAACTGCATATGCAGCAAACGCTTCTGGACATCAAACGCAAATTCGGCAGAAATTCCATCATCAAGGCCATGGATATGTTCGATGACGCCACAGGCCAGCAGCGCAACAAGCAGATAGGAGGTCATGCGGCATGAGCCTTACGGAAACCCATCGCTACGACGACATCATCGATCTGCCGCATCACCAATCGCAGACGCATGCCCATATGAGCATGCATAACCGTGCCGCCCAATTCATGCCTTTCGCCGCCCTGACCGGTTACGACGACATCATCAGACAAACCGCGCAATCCAGCGATGATGCGGTGGAACGCGCCAACAGGCCCGTCGATCTCGCCGAGGGTTACCTTTCCGCCTGAAGCGGCTGCTATGACGAATGTCGCGGATTGCTGTATATGAAAGGGTGGATTCGGAATCATGAGATTTCGAACCCACCTTGATTATGTGAGCGTGAAAAGAGTCTTGATGCTCAGGCGGCGAAGTACTCCACGCCGGCCGCGAACAGCGGCTGGTCCTTCTCGCCAGGCACGTTCACGAATGTGCCGTTGCTGTAGCGCTCGGAGTGGCCCATCTTGCCGAACACGCGGCCGTCCGGACTGGTGATGCCTTCGATGGCCAACAGCGAACCGTTCGGGTTCACATCCAGGTCCATGCCCGGCACGCCAGCCTCGTCCACATACTGCGTGGCGATCTGGCCGTTGGCCTTGAGCTGGGCGAGCACATCGTCGGAGGCCACGAAACGGCCCTCGCCGTGGGAGATGGCGATGGTATGCATGTCGCCCACCTCGGTCTTCGCCAGCCACGGGGAGAGGTTCGAAGCCACGCGGGTGCGCACCAGACGGCTCTGGTGGCGGCCGATGGTGTTGAACGTCAGCGTCGGGCATTCGGCGGTCATCGGCACGATGTCGCCGTACGGCACCAGGCCAAGCTTGATAAGCGCCTGGAAACCGTTGCAGATGCCGAGCATCAGCCATCGCGGTTGTCCAGCAGGTCGCGCACGGCCTCGGTCACGGCCGGAGCGCGGAAGAAGGCGGTGATGAACTTGGCGGAGCCGTCCGGTTCGTCGCCGCCGGAGAAGCCGCCAGGAATCATGATGATCTGGCTCTTCTTGATCTCCTCGACCAAAGCGGCGGTGGACTCGGCCACTGCGGCCGGAGTGAGGTTGTTCACGATAAGCGTGCTCACGTCGGCGCCCGCACGCTCGAAGGCTGCGGCGGAATCGTATTCGCAGTTGTTGCCCGGGAACACAGATGATCACATGCGGCTTGGCCACGCCGGTGCCGGTGTACACGGTCTTCTTCGGAGCGTCGAAGGACACGGTTTCAACCGTCTTGCCCTTCTCCTCGCCCTTGGAACGGTACGGGAACACGGATTCGATGCCGCCCTCCCACGCGTCCTGCAGCTCGGTCAGATCAAGCGTCTCGCCGGCGGCCACGAACGAATACTCCTCGGTGGTTTCGCCGACCTCGCTGACCTCCACCAGGTTGGACACGGCCGGAACCTTCGCGTTGTCGGCAAGCTCGATGATGAAGGAGCCATAGGCCGGAGCAAACAGGTCATCCACGGCAATGCCGTCGTCCAGCTTCACGCCGATCTGGTTGCCGACCGTCATCTTGAAGATCGCCTCGGCGGTGGCGCCGTAGCCCGGAGTGGACACGGCCAGAGCGTCGCCGAAATCGGTGAGCTCCTCAACCGCGGAGAACACCTCCAGCAGCGAATCCTTGTCCGGGGTGAGACCGTCGGAATGATAACGCGGGGCGATACGGACCACACGGTGACCGGCACCCTTGAACTCCGGAGAAGTGGCGCGCTTCATATTGCCCACGGCCACAGCGAAGGAAATCAAGGTCGGCGGGACGTCAAGCTGCTCGAACGTACCGGACATGGAGTCCTTGCCGCCGATCGCGCCAGCGCCTAGATCGACCTGAGCCATCAGCGCACCGAGCACTGCGGCCATCGGCTTGCCCCACCGCTCCGGCTCGTCACGCAGCTTCTCGAAATACTCCTGGAAGCTTAGGTACGCCTTCTCATGTTCGAAGCCGGCGGCAACCAGCTTCGAAAGCGATTCGACCACGGACAGGTACGCGCCCGTGAACTGGTTCTGCTCCATGATGTACGGGTTGAATCCCCAGGCCATCGCGGAAGCGGTGGTGGTCTCACCGAACACCGGAAGCTTGGCGACCATGGCCATGTTCGGGGTCAGCTGCTTGCGTCCGCCGAACGGCATGAGTACGGTGCCCGCGCCGATGGTGGAGTCGAAACGCTCGGAAAGACCCTTGTTGGAAGCCACGTTCAGGTCGGTGAGCATGGTGTGCATGCGCTCGGAAAGCGTGCCGTAAGCCCACGGCGTCGTGTAGCCGTGCTGCGCCTCGACATGCACCACCTGATGCTTCGGAGCGCCGTTGGAGGCGAGGAATTCGCGGGAAAGGTCCACGATCGTGTCGCCGTTCCACACCATCGTCATGCGCGGATCCTCGGTCACGGTCGCAATGACCTCGGCCTCGAGGTTCTCTTCCTTGGCGTAGCCGAGGAACTCGTCCACATCTTCGGCGGCCACGTCCACGGCCATGCGTTCCTGCGATTCGGAAATCGCCAGTTCGGTGCCGTCAAGACCCTCGTACTTCTTGGACACCTTGTTGAGGTCCACGTACAGGCCGTCGGCCAGCTCGCCGACCGCCACGGACACGCCACCGGCGCCGAAATCGTTGCAACGCTTGATCAGACGGCACGCGTCACCACGGCGGAACAGACGCTGCAGCTTGCGCTCAACCGGCGCGTTGCCCTTCTGCACTTCGGCGCCGTCAAGCTCCAGCGATTCGACGTTATGCGCCTTGGAAGCGCCGGTGGCGCCGCCGATGCCGTCACGACCGGTGCGGCCGCCGGAGCCAGGATGACCTTGTCCTCCCG
>ENA-OQBJ01000966-OQBJ01000966.1-human-gut-metagenome-genome-assembly--contig:-NODE-966-length-12821-cov-2.591382_pt1 | contig 12821 bp, 15 predicted proteins | sample MGYA00242743_ERZ504545 | MGnify/ENA primary metagenome ERZ504545 (study PRJEB26092, sample SAMD00036252) | human gut metagenome | host: Homo sapiens | study: EMG produced TPA metagenomics assembly of...
CTTGTTCAGCTTTAGTCTTTTCGTATAGCAACGTTGATTCCTCTTGTTTTACTGATTCAGGAACGCCTGCTTCATCGATAGCGATCGGTTCATAGCTGCAATCTGCATACAGATTCGTGAGCAACTTTTTCATCGCAAAACTTTGTTGAAAGATACAATTGTACAAAGCTGATTCTTGTTCATGTGGTTGTAAACAGCAGTGCAAGCACCAGAAACGAAGAAATAGCCATCCAATTCAGTCTTTTCACCAGTGATACCGCTACGTTCAACGATAGCATCAGCGATAGTACCGCTACCCATCGGAAGAGCTTTTACATCATCCAAAGTCTGACACTTGTTAGCGATAGCAGCGTCAAGGATAGCTTGAGTCAAAGCAACGAAATCTGCATTTTTAGCAACGAAGTCAGTTTCACACTTCAAAGCAATCATAGCAGCATAGTCACCTGTTGATTTTGCCAATACACAACCTTCTGAAGTTTCACGGTCAGAACGTTTTGCAGCAACAGCCTGTCCTTTCTTACGGATAATTTCCACTGCTTTGTCGAAATCGCCTTCTGATTCAGTCAAAGCGTTTTTACAGTCCATCATACCAGCTCCAGTCATTTTACGAAGCTTGGTGATATCAGCCATACTTACAGCCATAGTAATTTCTTTTTATTGAGTTAATAAATAAATCTATTATAAAGCAAATGAGAGCTGAGAACAGAGAGTTGAGAATTGCTTTTATATAGTAACTCTCAACTTTCAACTCTCAACTCTCAACTTAAAGTATATTAAGCTTCTTCGTCTTTACCGATGAAAGCGGCAGCTTTAGCAGCATTGATTGCGTCTTCTTCAGCCTTATCCATGCGTGCTTTAGTAGTTTTCTTCTTAGCTGCTTTTGGTGCATTTTCACCAGCAGCTTCCATATCTACTTTTTCAGCTTTTCTTTCTTCCAAACCTTCTGCCATAGCAGCGCAGCAAGCATCCAAGATAACTTCTACAGACTTAGTAGCGTCATCATTTGCAGGAATTACGAAATCTACGTTTGAAGGATCTGAGTTTGTATCAACGATAGCGAATACAGGAATACCCAAACGGTTAGCTTCGCGAACTGCGATATTTTCTTTCAATACGTCGATAACGAACAATGCAGACGGCAGACGAGTCAAATCAGCGATAGAACCTAAGTTCTTTTCCAATTTAGCACGCTGACGAGAAATCTGAAGAACTTCTCTCTTTGACAAGTTTGAATAAGTACCATCGTTAGTCAATTTATCGATAGTAGCCATTTTCTTCACAGCCTTACGGATAGTCGGGAAGTTAGTCAACATACCACCCGGCCAACGCTCGATTACATAAGGCATGTTTACAGAAGCAGCTTTCTCAGCTACTACCTGTTTTGCTTGTTTTTTAGTAGCAACAAACAGGACTTTCTTTCCTGATTTTGCAATCTGCTTCAAAGCTTCAGCAGCTTCATCAACTTTAGCAACGGTTTTGTTCAGGTCGATGATATGGATTCCGTTGCGTTCCATGAAAATATAAGGAGCCATTGCAGGGTTCCACTTTCTCTTAAGGTGTCCGAAGTGGCAACCAGCCTCCAATAATGTATCAAAATTTACTCTTGACATTGTTTTAATCTTTAAATCGTTTACTTTCTTTTTTGTTAATTGAACCAACTGCCGGGTAGTTTCTCCGCAAACACTTGTAGGGAAAATCCCGACGGTTTAGATACTAAACGCTTTCTTAGTTGAGAGTTGAAAAGTGAAAGTTGAAAAAAATTAAGCAACTTGTCCGTTCCAACATTCCACCAACTCTTAACGTTTACTGAACTGGAATCTGCGACGTGCTTTTGGACGACCCGGTTTTTTACGTTCAACAGAACGAGGATCACGAGTCATGAAGCCTTCTGCACGAAGAGTCTTCTTGTCTTCAGGGTTAATTTTAACCAGTGCACGAGCGATAGCCAGACGCAAAGCCTGTGACTGACCAGTAAATCCACCACCGCACAAGTTAACTTTAATATCATATTTTTCAGCTACTTCCAGCTTATTCAAAGGCTGTTTTACTACATACTGCAGAATAGTTGATGGAAAGTACTGTGCAAGGTCTCTCTTGTTAATAGTAATCTTTCCTGTACCTTCGCTTACGAAAACGCGAGCAACTGCGCTTTTACGTCTGCCTAATGCATTTACTACTTCCATTCTTTATTATTTAAGTGTGTTAATATCAATTACTTTCGGAGTCTGAGCTTCATGCTTATGTTCAGCACCTTCGTATACATAAAGGTTGCCCAGCAACTTAGCTCCCAGACGATTTTTCGGAAGCATACCTTTTACTACTCTCTTCATCAATTTTTCAGCGCCGTTCGGTTTAGCCATCAAGCGAGCCGGAGTAATTTCGCGCTGACCGCCCGGATAACCGGTGTAGCTCAAGTAGATTTTATCATTCCACTTGTTTCCTGTAAATTTCACTTTGTCTGCATTGATGATAATAACGTTATCACCGCAGTCTACATGAGGGGTGAAGTTTGGTTTATACTTACCTCTCAACAACTTTGCAACTTTTGCACCGAGGCGACCTACCACCTGATCGGTAGCATCCACTACGACCCATTCTTTAGTCGCAGTTTCTTTGTTTGCAGAAATGGTCTTGTAACTTAAAGTATCCACTCTTAAATCTTTTTTTAAAATGTTAACTACTAAAAAACAAATTCCTACAACTTACTCTTCCCGGACAAAGAAGATATAAAGCCTTCAGAATTAAACTTTTATCACTATTTGATAATAATCGGCTTGCAAAATTACTGCTTTTATCTGAACTGGCAAAGATTTTAAGTATTTTTTTCTACACACAAGCCTCTGACTTAGGGGTAATTAGCGAATGATATTTTCAGGATAAGCAGAAGGCATCTCTACCCTTTTCCATATTTCATGACACCAAGAGTCTATTTTATTTCCATTACGGTCAGTTTTCAGATAATACTTCACAAGCATCAGGTTACCATTTTCCTCTAATTCAAACTGCATTACATTTTTTTCTCCATTCAGCTGTGGCAAATGCAGATTCTTCTCTACATATTCTGTATATGAATTCTCGGACTCCTGCTTATATGTACCATAGCCGATAATGATAGCGCCGGTCTGCATCATTACCAAATTAATAAAACGACCATCATCTGAAAGAATCTTAAGAGAGTTACCAGTCTTCAACTCACCTACAACATTAGGAGAACTAGAGCGGTAAAAACACATTTGCCATACACCATTCAATGTAGAAGGAATTTTTTTCCTGAACATCCTGAGCCAACAAATTTGTAACGCCCAAAAAGAGGGATACTACCCAAAGGAATAAAGAACGTGTTTTCATAACAAATAAATTTAAGAGGTTAAACGAGAAATGAGTTGATATACAAATATATAAAATATATCGCATTAAAAGTTATAATTCCACGTTTTTATTTCACTATTCCTTACTACTTTACTTCATCCTGAAGATACGGATTTCACATGACAAGAAAAAAAACAAGAGACAGAATTCTGTATTCAGAAATCCGTCTCTTGTTGTATTATGAATAAAAGCTTTTTTAGAATTCAGCATTACGCGGAGTACGCGGGAAAGGAATTACATCACGGATATTTGCCATACCTGTAACGAACAGCAGCAAACGTTCGAATCCCAATCCAAATCCAGAATGAGGACATGAACCGTACTTACGTGTATCAAGATACCACCACATATCTTTCATCGGGATATTCAGTTCCTGAATACGAGTCAACAGTTTGTCATAATCAGCCTCACGTTCAGATCCACCGATAATCTCACCAATTTTCGGGAAGAGCACATCCATTGCACGAACAGTCTTACCATCTTCATTCTGTTTCATATAGAATGCCTTGATTTCCTTCGGATAATCTGTCAAGATAACAGGACGTTTGAAGTGTTCTTCCACCAGATAACGTTCATGTTCAGAAGCCAAGTCTACACCCCAATATACAGGGAATTCAAACTTGTGACCTTTAGCAACAGCATCTTCCAGGATCTTGATACCTTCTATATAAGGCAAACGTACAAATTCTTCCTTCAACACACCCTGCAGACGTTCGATCAATCCCTTATCGAACATATCATTCAGGAATTTCACATCATCGTAGCAGTTATCAAGCGCCCACTGAACACAATACTTAATGAACTCTTCAGCCAAGTCCATATTGTCATTGATATCATTGAAAGCAACTTCCGGCTCAATCATCCAGAACTCAGCCAAGTGACGTGGAGTGTTTGAATTTTCAGCACGGAATGTCGGACCAAATGTATAAATAGCGCCCAATGCAGTAGCAGCCAATTCACCTTCCAGCTGACCAGAAACAGTCAAGCTAGCCTGTTTGCCGAAAAAGTCATTATCATAAATGATAGATCCATTTTCATCCTTTTTCAGATCGTACAGATTCATTGTTGTTACCTGGAACATCTGACCGGCACCTTCACAATCGGAAGCTGTAATAAGAGGTGTATGGAAATAGAAGAATCCACGTTCATGGAAGAACTTATGAATAGCTATAGCCATATTATGACGAATACGGAACACAGCTCCAAAAGTATTAGTACGTGGACGCAAATGAGCGATCTCACGCAAAAATTCCATAGAATGTCCTTTCTTCTGAAGAGGATAAGTATTGTCACAAGTACCCAACACTTCTATTTCACGAGCCTGAATTTCTGCAGCTTGCCCTGATCCTACCGATTCTACCAGTTCGCCATTTACGCTGATACATGCACCAGTAGTAATTTGTTTCAGTAACTCTTCATCAAAGTTTGCCAAATCGACAACGACCTGTACATTATTTATAGTAGAACCGTCATTCAAGGCAATGAAGTTTACCTGTTTGCTACCACGGCGAGTACGAACCCACCCTTTCACATTGACCATTGTCCCGAAATCACGGCATTTCAAAAGGTCAACAATTTTTGTTCTACGAATTGTTTCCATGTTATTATTTCATTAACTAATTATTCAAAAGATCCCATACGGAGCATGTTTACTTCCTGCTCAGTCAGGTAACGCCAGTCACCGCGACGCAAGCCCTTCTTAGTCAGTCCTGCAAAATATACACGGTCCAGCTTAATTACACGATAGCCCAAAGCTTCGAAAATACGACGTACGATACGATTCTTTCCTGAGTGTATTTCGATACCAACCTGCGACTTATCTGTTTCTGAAGCATAGCTAACTGCGTCAGCATGAATTTCACCGTCATCCAGAGTAATACCAGATACGATCTGATCCAAATCAGCCTTAGTCACATTCTTATCACAATAAACGTGATAGATTTTCTTCTTCAGATATTTTGGATGAGTCAGTTTCGAAGCCAAATCACCGTCATTGGTCAGCAGCAATACACCAGTTGTATTACGGTCCAGACGTCCTACCGGATAAATACGTTCCTTACAAGCACCTTTTACAAAATCCATAACAGTCTTACGCTCCTGAGGGTCATCAGAAGTAGTAACACAGTCCTTCGGCTTGTTCAACAAAACGTATACTTTACGTTCGATATTAACCGGCTGATCGTGGAACTTAATTTCATCTGTACGTTTTACCTTTGTACCAAGTTCAGTAACCACTACTCCATTTACCGAAACAACTCCGGCAGTAATAAATTCATCAGCCTCACGACGAGAACAGATTCCAGCATTTGCCAAGAATTTATTCAAACGAATTGGTTCATCCGGATCAGTCAATACATCCTTGTATTCTATTTGCTTCTTCATGCTATACTTAGCATTCGGATTATAGTCGGCTGTACGAGGACGGTATCCTCCACCCTGCTGGCGATTGTATCCTCTTGCTGTCCGCCACCATTATTGAAACGAGGACGCTGCGGACAATATCCACCTTCACCCTGCTGTGCATTATTAAAACGAGGGCGATATGAACGTTGCTCTCCACCTTCTCCATTATTGTTGTTATTATAACGAGAATTATACGGACGATGCGGACGAGCATTACTATTAAAGTTCGGATTGTATGAAGAACGTTCACCGTTATTATTATCGTACGACGGACGATTGCCATATGAGCGTTGCTGGCGATAACCACCTCCACCCTGCTGACCACCGTTAAAACGCGGACGATACGGACGCTGTTCTCCACCGTCACCATTATTATTGTAACGAGAGTTATAAGAACGCTGAGGACGCTCACCTCCTTCATTATTCGAAGCAAAGCGCGGACGACGTCCATAATTATTACCTCCCTCGTTGCGGTTGTATCTGTTATAACCTTCTCTGTTGTAAGACTTGTAACCATCGCGGCCAGACTGAGTGTTTTCACCATCTTGTCTGTTTTCTCTTTCTGCCATAATTGTTGTTTTCTGTTTATAAATTAATAAATGCACCCTTCTCGGGCTAGACTTTTTTTATATTACATTCCTGTATAATTGTGCGGAGTTATCGCACGCAATTCCTTCTTAATATCTTCACTGACATTCAGTGTTTCAATAAAGTCTTTAATAGAAGCTTCGTTGATAGCCTGATTTGTACGAGTCAGCGCTTTCAATGCTTCATAAGGATGTGGATATGCCTCACGGCGGAGAATAGTCTGAATAGCTTCTGCCACCACACTCCAACAGTTATCCAAGTCCTCATAAATCTTATGCTCGTTCAACAGCAATTTACCGAGTCCTTTCAATGAGCTCTGGATAGCAATTACTGTATGTCCGAACGGAACACCGATGTTACGCAAAACCGTAGAGTCTGTCAAGTCACGCTGCAAACGTGACACAGGGAGTTTAGACGACAAATGTTCCAATACAGCATTTGCCATACCCAAGTTACCCTCTGCATTTTCAAAATCGATAGGATTTACTTTATGAGGCATCGCACTTGAACCAACTTCTCCCGCTTTGATTTTCTGTTTAAAGTATTCCATAGAAATATACTGCCAGAAATCACGATTCATATCAATCATAATCGTATTGATACGTTTCATAGCATCAAATATGGCACCAAGATTATCGTAATTAGAAATCTGAGTAGTATATTCTTCACGCTCCAGACCGAGCTTTTCTGCAACGAACTTATTTCCGAACGCTTTCCAGTCAAACTCCGGATATGCTACATGATGAGCATTATAATTACCAGTTGCACCACCAAACTTAGCAGTAATAGGACATGCTTTCAGAACAGCCAACTGACGGTTCAAACGGTAAGCAAATACCATAATTTCTTTACCCAGACGAGTTGGAGATGCCGGTTGACCGTGTGTTTTAGCCAACATCGGAATATCTTTCCATTCTTCCGCATACGCTGTCAGCTGATCAATCAGCTTCTGAATCTGCGGATAATAAACATCATTCAATGCATCTTTGATAGACAAAGGCACAGAAGTATTATTAATATCCTGAGAAGTCAGACCGAAATGAATAAATTCCTTATAAGATTCCAGACCTCCCAATTTATCAAACTGTTCCTTGATGAAATACTCAACAGCCTTTACATCATGGTTTGTAACACTTTCAATCTCTTTAATGCGCTGAGCGTCTGCTTCTGAGAAGTTACGATAAATATCACGCAATGATTCGAAACGTGCTGAATCGAAACTTTTCAGCTGCGGCAACGGCAATTCACACAAAGTTATAAAATATTCGATTTCAACCTGCACACGATATTTTATCAGTGCAAACTCTGAAAAATAAGCAGCCAAAGCACCGGCTTTGCTTCTGTATCGACCGTCAATAGGTGATATAGCTGTGAGTAAATCAAGCTCCATCATGTTTCACAAATACTTTTTGAGTCTATATAATGATCATTATTGAGAGTGCAAAGGTAATGTTTTTTCCCGAGTTGAAGGAGTAACATTGAAAAACTTTTAGTATTTATTTTACAATTATTTCCGTTTTAAGAGCCCGCATCCACACAAAAGTAACCGAAGTATGTTATATCTTGCTAATTATCGGAACAATGAAAGGCAAAATCATGTAATTTTGCACCCGCAAATAAAATAAACAACAAACATTATGGAATTACCTAAAGACCCGATGATGCTATTTAGCTTCATCAACATGAAACTTCGGGATTTCTATCCTTCTCTGGATGCGCTTTGCCAAGACATGCAGGTCAGCAAAGAAGAAATCGTAAACAAGCTAAAAGCTGTAGGATTTGAATACAATCCTGAACAAAACAAATTCTGGTGATCATTCATTTTGAACAATCACCAGAATTTTTGTTTTTATTCGTTCAAGCAATACCACATGCTTTAACTGTCATGATATATCTTCATTAGTCCGAGAGCTAATCTCCCTTTACAAAAGAAACTACCTAAGCCACGCAGGGTAACATCCAAATAGACTTTTATAAACTTCCGATTGGCTACACATCAACGATGTAACCAAAGTTCCGGATTTAATTTTTCAGTTTCTTTGCGAAGCTGGAAATGAAGAACCGTATTGCCGTCTTTATCGGTATTTACCTGACCAATAATATCGCGTGCCTTCAATACACTGCCTTTTTTCACCAGTACCGACGACAAGTTACAATATACTGAGATATAGCTACCATGACGGACGAGTACATTCGACAATCCGTTATATTGGAATACAGCCGAAACTTCTCCATCGAATATAGCACGAGCCTGTGCGCCATCTTTGCCTTTTATATCAATACCTTTATTGTCCAGACGTACGTTTCGCAGGCCTTTGACCTGATACTGTCCAAAATGCCCTACTATCACATAAGGTCCGGTAATAGGAATCGGAAGCCGACCTTTATTTTGCGTAAAGACACCCGACATGCGACGATCTTCTGAATCCACTTTATACTCTCCCATTTTCGACGGAGTAGTTTTAGACTTAGCACCTTCTTTACTTTCTCCGGTAGCCACAGCCTTTTCCTTGACCGTTCCAGCTTTCTTCTCAGCCTTACGTCGTGCTTCTTCTTCAGCTCTTTTACGCGCGTTTTCTATTTCTATTTCAATCAGGCGATCAATCTGTGCATTCAACCGATCTGCAGAACGACGCTTCTTCGAAATTTCAGACTGAATGCTCCGCTGTTTCTTTTGCAGAGAAGTAAGCAACGTTTTACGTTCCTTTTCCTGTTCTTCCAGCTTCAATCTTTCAGCTTCTCCCTGTTTCAGCATCTCTTCCTTAGCCTTTCTGCTAGCCAACAGCGTTTGTTGTTTTTCTGAAACCTGTTTCTGCTTCCTTTCCACTTGCAGTCCTTGCAAACGCTGATAATCAGCATATTCACGAACATACCTCAACCGACGGTACATCTGGCTTAAATTATCAGCAGAAAAAATAAACATCAGCTTCTCTTGTATCGACTTATTCTGATACATATACTTCACCGACTGTTCGTACTTTTTCTTCTTATCAGCCAGCTCTCGCTGCAAAGCTTTCAGTTCCACCTGTAAACGACTGACTTCAGTCTGTATAATCTTTACATCCTGCTCGATTGTTTCAATATATTTCTTGCGTTCATTAATCTGCCCCGACAATAAAGCTAAATTATCCAACTGACTTTTTACATCCTTCTTAGTCGACTGCAATAGGGTTTCCGATGCAGAAATCTGTTTCTGCAACTCCGCATGCTGTTTTTCCAATTCTCGGATCTTGCGCGTGCTTTGTGTAAATCCTTGTACACAGAGCAGGCAGACCATCAACAACACAAGTAATCGTTTCATTGCTTAAACAAAGTCTTTAGCAGTTCCTGCAATTCAATTTGTTGATAACGGGATGAAAGTTCAGTCTTTCCTTCCCAGTCTCCACCGACCGACAGGCGTGAAAATTTCATATCAAGTGAAAGAGTTTTTCCTGTTCCTTCTACAGCAAGCAACATATGACTAGGAAACAAACGATTGTCCAACGTTGTAAAATCATCATATTTCCAATTCAATGCATAAGGCGTATTCGATACTCCTATGCGACTTTCCTCCAGTAATCCACGATCGGCAGAAGTACGGAAACGATAAGATAGTCCCTTGGAAGGTTTCGCTTCCAGCAGGGCATAGCCATTTTCCAACGAAATACGGAAAGATTTCGCATCAGATACATCCAGCTGCACTTTTCCCGGTAAAAACAACTCATTCAAGAACAGCGATTGCAGAATATTAAAACTCAAGTCCGTATTCGCCAGGCGACTAAGTTCTTCGAACGAAACCTTAACATACCGTTATTCAACCGGTCGACAGCCAGCAATCCACCAGGAGTAATTTCCAGACGTGCAACTTCAATACCTAATAACGGAGCTACAAGCAATTGTATAGACTCTCCGCGTTTCAGACGAAGCGTAGCACTTACCTTTGCATCTTTCTGCCCCTCCATATTCAAAGTCAGTGCAACCTTTCCACTAACAGTCTTCCACGAAGGCGAAAGTTCGATCACTTTTTCCATATATGCCTCACCGGTCAGCCCTCCAATCATGGGAGTCTTTTCCAGCTTTCGGGTAGACGAACACGAAGCTACCAGCACAAGGGCAACCAGTACATATAAATATCTTACAACCAATTTTATCATTCTGCAATATATTTCTTTTGAGCTATTTTTTGCTTCAAACGTTTCTTTTCCTTTTCCGTTGGAGGAGTAGACCCATCTTCAGGAGTTTCATCCATTGCGTCTGCTTTTTTCCAATACTCCAACGCCTTGCCTTTCTCTCCCGACATATAATAAATATCACCGGCATGCTCTACTATCGTGCGGCTCTTATCTCCTTTATTACGTAAAGCTTGTTCAATATAAATACGCGCTTCGGTATATCTTCCTTTTTCGAACAGAATCCACGCATAAGTATCAAGATAAGTTTCATTATTCGGTTCAGCCTTTACCGTGCGATAACTCATTTCTTCTGCTTTATCCAAATTCTTACGTTCAACAGAAAGGAAATAAGCATAATTGTTCAGTGTCGCAATATTATCCGGATTGTACACCAAAGAAGAATCATAGGCTGCATAAGCTTCCGCATGCATTTCCTTGGAATGATACAAATCACCCAATATGGCGTAGAAGTCGGACGCAATACCTTTATCGCTCTTTTCGTTTATCTGTTTTACCCCTCGTGTAAAGACATCCAGAGCCTCATCATCCTCTCCTTTCTGATGATGGGCGATACCCAGATAATAATAGAACTCAAGCGACTCCGGATTATACTCCAATGCTGGCTTTGCTATCTGTATCACTTCATCCAGATTATTATCACGTATAGCATAACTCAGCAACTGAAGACGTGCAGGTTTATTTTCCGGATCAAGTTTTAATATTTGGTGCAATACCGGAACGGCTCTTTCTCCATCTTTTTTGTCAGCAAATACTGTGCACACAACATTGCCAGATCGGCATTTTGCTGCGGCCGCTTCAGTATATTCTGAAACAAAGAAACAATCTGCGTACTGTCCTTCGTTCCTTGTTCCGACTGAAGAATCAGCTGACGCATAATTTCCATTTTAGTATCCGACAGCACATTATCATTCAACAGAATTGTATCAAGCTGCATCCGATACAAACTATCCTGTCCGGTCTTCTGATAATATGAAGCCATCGATACCAAAGCAGGAGCATAACCTGGTTCTTCTTTCAATATACGTTGATAAATACCCAAAGCTTCCTGAGGCTTGTCATTATTCAAATATACATCCCCCAAGATAGTCTGGTAACGCATATCATAAGGATATTCTTTCGACAAGCTTTCTATTTCCGTAAATGCTTTTTCCTGATCACCCAACAGCAGATACATACGGAATTTTTCCATACTGATTTGCTCCGACTTCCATCCAGTTCCTCCAAACGATTCAGTGTGTTAATGACCTGCTGATAGCTTTTAGTCTGATTATACAAGTCAATCAAAGACATCAGCGGTTCCAGCGAGAAGGGAACTGGTCTGCCATATTTTCATAAACTGTTATCGCTCTAGGTACGTTACGCTTCCGTTCGTAATAAGAAGCTAGCGTCTGCTTATACCAAAAATTGGACTCATCCGAACTGACAGCCTGCTTCAAAGCCTGTTCACCTTTTTCTTCTTGCCCCAAATACATATAAAATTGGGCTATTTCATACAGAGCAGCCCCCGAAGTCGGATAAATATCAAGCAGTGCTGATAAAGTTCATAAGCCGCATCGTATTCTCCTTTTTGCTTCATGCGTACAGCTTCCAGAAAATAATAATCAAATTTTCTGCGCTGTTCAGGAGTAAGCGGATCTTTTACAAATTCGGCCTGCTGGCTTTTTGTTTTCGCCTGCTTGCCCGAAGTACCACAAGCGGCTAATCCCACCGCCATACAGAGTGATATGATATATATAATTTTTCGCATATCAATGACTATTAAAAATAAAGGAATCGCACATCATTCTATTTGACTCCTGTATGCCCAAATCCTCCAGCGCCACGTTCTGTATCTTCCAGCACTTCCACTTCCTGCCATTCAGCCTGTTCATAGCGGGCAATTACCATCTGTGCAATGCGCTCCCCGTCTTCTATTATAAAGTCTTCAGCAGAAAGATTGATTACGATTACCCCTATTTCTCCACGATAATCAGCATCAATCGTACCTGGAGTATTCAGTAAAGTAATACCTTTTTTCAAGGCAAGTCCGCTCCTCGGACGTATTTGTGCTTCAAAACCTTCAGGAAGAGCGATATACAGTCCAGTAGGGACAAGACAACGTTGCAAAGGTTTCAATACAATAGGATTATCCAAATTGGCACGCAAATCCATTCCGGCCGAACTACTTGTTGCATACTGAGGTAACGAATGCTTTGATTTATTTATAATCTGTACTTTCATTGTTTTATCATTTAATTTTGCGAAGTTAAACATTTCAGAGGACTTACAGTTTATGTTTATCATTTTTAT
>ENA-OQBJ01000967-OQBJ01000967.1-human-gut-metagenome-genome-assembly--contig:-NODE-967-length-12821-cov-2.368442_pt1 | contig 12821 bp, 15 predicted proteins | sample MGYA00242743_ERZ504545 | MGnify/ENA primary metagenome ERZ504545 (study PRJEB26092, sample SAMD00036252) | human gut metagenome | host: Homo sapiens | study: EMG produced TPA metagenomics assembly of...
TTCCATCTGATTGGGTGGTTTGTGGTATAATTTGCATAGCATGAACCTCCGCTTTATATGTTTTGTTTCACACCTTAATTATACTAAATTGGTGCAGTTCATGCTATTTATTTTGCTACAAACATAGATTTCACAAGGCTTTACGGTGCTCAGCACCTGCGAAGGTTTGAGATATTAAAATTTAAAGAAATAATTCATAGCTCGTGGTAAAATAAAACTGATAATACCCGATTTTATAGACTGAAATGAGGGATACCCATGAAAAACTGGCAAAAAGCAGGACTGGCAGCAGCGGCTGCCCTTTTGATGGCAATGCCCGCGGAAGCAGCAGAAGTTTCCCAGAATGCGGTGCTTTCCGGCAAGGTGACATCGGTGGTGGAAGTGAATACGCCGGTAAAGGAAGGACAGGTACTGGCTACCGTTGATTCCCTGGTAGGACCGGTTCCGGCGGTAAGAGCTGATACTGATGGCGTGGTGACAAAGGTTCTGGTTGTGAAGGGACAGCAGATCAACAAGCAGGACGCTGTGGCTGTCATTGAAACAAAGTAATGGATAAGGAGTTTTTAATGCATGCAATGGCAAGCAAGAAAATAAAAAGACTGGCTCTTTCAATCTGCCTGGCCCTGGGATCGATTCTGCCAGCAGGAGCGGAGGAATTTCTCCCGCTTTCCGATGTAAGGGAAGGCATGCATGGCTATGCAAAAACCGTAGTGCACGGCACAAAGATTGATACTTTTGATGTGGATGTGCTGGGCATTATGAAAAATAAGGGGAGCGCCGGCGGAGATCTGGTACTGGTGAAGGTGTCGGGTCCCCTCATTGATGAAACCGGCGGTATTGCCCAGGGCATGAGCGGAAGCCCCGTATATATTGACGGCAGGCTTCTTGGTGCCATTGCCTACGGATTTCCCCAGTCCGACGGACGTATCGGCATGGTGACTCCGATTTCCGACATGCTCCGCCTATGGACCATAGATTCCGGAGATGAGAAGAAGGAAAGCGGGACGGATAGGGATCTGATTCCTCTGGCAACGCCTCTCATGGCGTCGGGCTATACTCCTTCAGGCATGGAATTTCTTACGGATAAGATGAAGGATTTCAACATGGTTCCCTATTCGGCCGCCTCTGCCGGCGTCGATGAGATGCCCCGCCCTCTGGAAGCAGGGGGAGCCGTGTCGGCTACCCTGGTTACCGGTGATCTGAAGCTGGGGGCTGTGGGCACCGTGACGTATGTAGACAAAGACCATATGGTGGCTTTCGGCCATCCCTTCCTGGATAAGGGGAGTTCTTCCTATTTCATGCACAACTCCTATATTTTCACCGTGGTGCCCAGCAGAAATATACCTTTCAAACTGGGCAGTGTAGGCGCGGAAATCGGCACGGTGAACGAGGACAGAGGTTCAGGCATCAGCGGTCTTTCAGGAAAAGTTCCGGAATCGGTGCGTCTCCATTCCTCGGTGCTTGATGAAGATACGGGACGGACTCAAAGCCTCAATGTGCGCATGGTGCAGAATGAACGGATGCTTCCCATGCTTTCCGTGACTTCCGTATATAACAATATGAGCAACACCCTGGACCGTAATGGCGAAGGAACGGTGTCTCTTTCCTACACCCTCTTTCCGGAGGATCTGAAGAAGAGACCTTTTACCCGGTCCAATATGTACTGGTCTTCCAAGGATATTTCCGAGAGAAGTGTGGATGAAATGTACAATGTCATCCGTATTCTGGAGCAGAACCGGTTTGAACCCTATAAACTTCGGGATATTTCAGTGGACATGAAGGTCACAAAGGACCGGAAAACGGCCCAGCTCCTGGATGCTTCCGCATCGCCCACCGTGGTTTCTCCGGGAGATACTATTTACGTGAGGGCCAGGCTTGCCCCTATCGGGAGAAGTGTTCTATAAAGATCTGGCTTTCACAGTGCCCAAGGACCAGCCTCTTGGTACCATGATTTTGGAAGTCAGGGGCGGCGGCGTGGTGCCGCTTCCTTACTTGATCCAGCAGCAGAAATATAATCTCACCGATGAAATTCTGGAGCGTATCCGCACCTATAAGGATTTCAACGATTTATTTGATAAACTGGAAAAAGAGGATAGGAACAACCAGGTGGTGGTGGAAATCCTTGATCCCAATGTGAGCATGATTTCCAGAGATGAGGAAAACGGCACCAAGGCGGAAATCCAGGATAAGAGGCCTTCTCAGAACCCGGACTATCTGAAGGGTAAGAAGGGAGACGGAAAGGAAGGCGAAAAGGAAGAGGACAGCCCCAAGAGCAGCGTGGACACCGATTATGTGGTCTACGGTGATGGACAGTTCACCTTCCAGGTCATGGCCCCCGAAGACCGGGACCGGGCCCTCCGCAAACTGGCCAAATCGAACCAGAAGATGATTGCGGACATGAAAAACGAAGGGAAAGATTCTATTTCCGGAAAAGATAAGGACGGAAAGAAGGAAGAAACGAAAGAGGAAAATGGAAAGAAGCCGGATACAGACAAGAAGTCGGGCACTTCCTATTTTCTGATGAGTGATTCCATGACCCGTCTGTAAGGATGGTTTGAAATGGGGAAGGGAGGAGAACATGGGATTTCTGGAATCATTGGGGCGGCAGACCCTGTCTATTTTTCACCAGCTGGGAGCGGTTATCCTGCTCCTCATGGCGGCGGTCCGCGAAATTTCCGCCATCCGCGGAAGAGAGACCTGTCGTCAGTGCCTTTCCTTGGGGGTTCTTTCTTTTCCCATTGTGGCGCTTACCCTTTTATTCACAGGCATGGTGCTTTCTGTGCAGATTGCAGGAGAACTGACCAAGTACGGCGCTGATTTCACAGTGGGGGCCATTGTGGCCATTGGTATAGGCCGCGAACTGGGACCGGTGCTCTGCGGCGTGGTGCTGGCAGGCCGTGTAGGCGCTGCCATTACGGCTGAAATCGGCACCATGCGGGTGACGGAGCAGATCGACGCTCTTCGCTGCATGGCGGTGAGCCCATAGGCTACCTGGTGGTGCCAAGGCTCATTGCCTGCATGTGCATGCTGCCTCTTCTGGACGTATTCGGCGTGGCCATCGGCGTAGGCGGCGGCATGATGGTGGCATCTTTGTCCCATGGGGTTTCCTCCTATGTATTCATGCATTCCATTCACGTGTACTGCGTGCCTTCCGATTTATACATCGGCGTTTTCAAATCGGTTATTTTCGGCATGATTGTGGCTCTGGTGGCTGCGACCGGGGCATGACCTGCACGGCCGGGGCGGAAGGGTCGGTAAGGCTACCACCCAGTCCGTGGTATATTCCATTATTATGCTTTTTGCAGCCAATTATATTCTTTCGTCCATTCTTTTCTGAGAGGCCTTATGATTTCTATCAGACATGTATACCAGACTTTCGGCAGCCGGCGGATTTTAAAGGATGTGAGTCTCACTGTGAGAGATGGGGAGACCATGGTCATCCTGGGCGCTTCGGGGTCGGGAAAATCCACTCTGCTGAAACTGATCATCGGGCTTTTAAAGCCCACATCAGGGGAAGTGATGGTGAACGGGAAGGATATGGCCCGCTTAAGTGAAGCGGAGCTGAACCATGAAAGACGGCATATGGGGTTTGTCTTTCAGTATTCTGCCCTTTTTGATTCCATGACGGTAAAGGAAAATGTGGCTTTTGGCCTTCGCATGCATACGAAAATGGGCGAAGAGGAAATCGACAGGATTGTGAAAGAAAAACTCCATCTGGTGGGGTTGGATGGCATAGAGAATTTAATGCCCTCCAGTTTATCCGGCGGCATGAAGAAAAGGGTCAGTTTGGCCAGGGCCATTGCGCTGGAGCCGGAAATTATCCTTTACGATGAACCTACGGCGGGTCTTGACCCTATCCGATCTACTGACATCAGCCTCCTTATCAAGCATACCCAGAAAGTACTTCATGCCACCAGCGTAGTGGTGACCCATGATTTGAAATCGGCCGAAATGATTGCTGACAGGATGGCTTTCCTTTATAAAGGATCCTTCCTGGCCATAGGAAAGCCGGAAGAACTCAAACAGTCTCCTGATCCAAGGGTTCGGCAGTTTATGGAAGGACTGCGTCGGACCCTGATTTTCTGAAAGAAGGTGATGCTCCTTGAAATGGTCTACAGAAGCAAAGGTAGGGGCCTTTTCTCTGCTGGGAATTCTGCTTTTTGCTGTCATTATCATCCAGCTGGGGAATACGGTGATTTTCGGTAAAAGCGGATTTCATGTGACCGGCTATTTCAAAGAAGCAGAAGGAATCGAGCCGGGCAACCCCATCCATTATGCCGGCGTGGACGTAGGATGGTGGACAATATTTCCGTGGAAAACGGAGAAGCGGTGCTGCGTCTTCGTTTTTATAAAGATGCCCAGGTGCCAAGGGATGCGGATTTCTCCATCCAGACTTCTTCCGTCATGGGCGGACGATTTGTCAAAGTTTCCGGAGGTCATCAGGAAAGGGGCTTCCTTTCTGACGGCATGACCGTGCAGGGCAAGGCGGCTCCCGGTATCGACCAGGCCATGGATAAAATGGATAAGCTCATCAATTCCGCCCAGACCATGCTTGATGGCATAAATACGGTGGTTGCGGATCCGGCGGCTCAGCGGAATGTGAAGAACAGCATCAGCAACTTTGACGCTGTATCTGAAAACCTGGCCATTCTCACATCCCAAGGCATTCAGACGGCCAACGAGATCCAGGGCATTACCTCCCAAATTAATTCCATGCTTTACCAGCTCAATGGAGATGGCAAGGCAGTAGGTGATGCCCGCCGTATCATGGATAATCTGGCAGTGGCTTCAGAAAACGCAAAAGAAATTTCAGGCAATGCAAAAGAGATTTCCGGAAAAATTAATGGTATAATGAATGGGCAGACCGATTTTAATGTATCTGTTTCCGGAGAATTGTTATATAATACTAAAAAGGATGATTTTTCGCCGAATCTGTTTTTCCGCATAGGTAAAGGCACCTATGGACTCCTGGGGATTGAGTCGCTGACCAATGATCCTGTATATGATGCCGTATTTGGTAGGACGAGAGGGATTTACGGCTATCATGCAGGCATTGTGAGAAATAAGCTGGGCGCCGGTGTGGACTATGAAAAAGACCGGTGGAAGTTCTCGGCAGACCTCTATGATCCGAATGATCTGACCATGAGGATTCGTGGAAGCTATGCTCTGGATGACCATTTCTTCCTTACCGGACAATCCATCTTCCCCCATGATAACAGGGGCGGCGGTGAATATATCGGCCTTGGATACAACTATTAATAGACATCTATCTAGAAGGGATGAAATATATGAATAAATATACCTACCGTATTTTGGCAGCTTCCGTTGTAATGGCACTTTCTTTTGGGTGGGTGCCCAGGCAAAGGCTCTGATACCCGTGTGACCACAGATCCTTCCATTACCGAAAAGGCTCTTGCCGCCCAGATGAAGCAGGTAAGCGCTGATAAGAGTGTAAATTTCAATAATATGCTCATGCAGAAGAGTCTGGGAGATGCCCTTACTGATGCTGCAGCTCCGGAAGCTTCTTCCTTGACATAGACCTTCGGGGCGCTGTTTCCACAGCAATCCAGAATAACCGTGACATCACCATTGCTGACCTCCAGCGGAAGGAAGCAGAAGCGGATGTAAGCAAAGCGGCAGCAGCCAAGAATCCTACTGTTGATTATAGCTGGACGGGAAACCAGTTCAAAACCCGTATCGTTCCTACAACCGGAGATGTGAACAATCGCTCCTACAGCCAGGGCGTCAATGTAACCCTGCCTATCTGGACCGGCGGAAAACTGGAAGGACAGATTAACCAGGCCAGATATGCAAAGAATATTGCTGATTTAACCTACTATAAAAAGGAAGCAGATACAAAACTTTCCGCCGTTAAGGCTTACTACACCTATCTGGAAAATATCAAGCTGGCCGATGTGCAGTCCATGTCTGTCAATGATTATGCCAACCATCTGAAAAATGTACAGCAGCAGTTTGATGCAGGCATTGTGGCAAAACTGGATGTCCTCACTTCCAGCACTTCCCTGGCCAATGCAAAGCAGAGCAAGATTGCTGCCGACAATGCAAGGGATATTGCAGAAGCCAACCTGAACAACATCATGCGCATCCCTATGAATACAAAGCTGAATCCTCTGGATAAGGATTTCCCGGAACCGGCTTTTGATATCACCATGGACCAGGCCATTGCCATGGCCCAGAAATACAGATGGGAACTGATTCAGGCTGATTACAATGTTCGTGTGGCCAATGAAGCGCTGAAGGTTGCTAAGTCCGGCTATATGCCTACCATCAGCGTTGGCGGCGGTTACAGCTGGGATTCCGCAGCCCTTTCAAAAATTGATAAAGATGACTGGGCACTCCTTGGAAAAATCAGCTGGAACCTCTGGGATGGCGGTTCCACCCAGCAGCAGTGAAGAAAGCCAAAGAAGGGGTCAAGGTAGCCCAGGAACAGCTGCTTCAGGCCCGGGAGTCGGTGGAACTGGAAGTCAGACAGGATTACCTCAATATCCTTTCCTATAAGGAACAGATCCGTGCCACCGAAGCGGCTGTGGCGCAGGCTGAAGAAGCTTACAAGATTGCAGCTGTTCGCTACAGCAGCGGCGTAGGCATCAACCTGGATGTACTGGATGCAGAACTGCAGCTTAACACAGTCAGAACCAACTACATACAGCTCTCTATAATTACAACATCGGCCTGGCTACCTGGAACATGCCATGGGTATTCCGGCAGTGATTCATTCTGAATTTGCATCGCCTTTGAATCAGCCATGGAAAGCAAGTCATAGGCAGGGGAAGGCTCCGCTGCCATGTTATGACCGGCAGGGTGGGAGCCCCGCTCGAAAGTGGCATGATTCAGCCGGCAGCAGAGCCGCTGCATCATGGCATAAACAAGAGATCGAAGATCCATAGAGAAAACGAAAACAAGAAACTAGACACGCAATGGAGAGATACCTTTGAACAGTAAAATCAAATGGTGGCTGAATGGGATTGCAGCATTTATTTTTGTGCTGCTCTGCGCCATTTACCTCCTGATCCGACCGATAATTGTACAAAACCTGGAACCTGTGCTGAAGGAGCAGCTGGGAGCAAGGGTGAACGGCACTCTATCCTGGCAGGCCATGGACCTGGATCCGGATTTGAATCTTTCATTTACCAATCTGGAACTGAAAGACGAGAACGGATCTGATGTGCTTTCTACGCCTACTTTGACGGTAGGCTGGACTTTGTCTTCCCTCTACAACTATCTTATCAACCATGCAGGGGTGGCCTCTGTAGTAAAAGATGTGACTGTGGAGGACCCGGAGCTTTCACTTGCCCAGAAAGCGGATGGTACATGGAATGTAAGCAGTCTGCTGAAGCCCTCTGATTCTTCCGACAGCGGCGTGTTTACAGGGAAAGTCATTATTTCGGGCGGCACGGCGAAAGTGAAGCCCAATGCAGCTGGCGAGCTCGCTTTCTCTTCCCTGAATGGCTCCTTTGCCTGGGATGAAAACTCTGCTATTACAGGCGGCCTGAAAGGCACTTTCCTTGACAGCGCTTTCAAGAGTTCCCTCGATTATAAGGATAGCAATCATTTGGAAATCAATGTAAGCACGGACCCCATTCCCCTGAAATCTCTTGAGCCTCTGCTGGATGCTTTCCCACAGCTTCAGAATAAACTGACCCTGGAAGACGGTACAGGTAAAGTGACGGACGCTAAAATCTGGAAAAGCGATGGCGCCGTTGCTTACCGGGTGACCGGTTCTTTTAACCATGCTGCTCTTAGCTATGATAATTATGTTCTAGCTGATGGAGCAGCTTTTTTTAATATCGAAAACGGTCTGGTTTCACTGTCCCAGGTTTCAGGAACAGTGAACGGACAGAAGCTTTCCGGTGAGGTGACCGTAGATGCCACTGGAGAAAGCCCTGTCTTTGAAGGAAATGTATTTCTTCATCAGGTGGACCTCACAGCCCTTCTTCCGGAGGAAGGGATTTCCGGAATCCTTGATGGAAATGTGAATTTTTCCGGCACCACCGATAATCCCTCCGTCTCCGGCGCTCTCACCGGTGAGCGGCTTTCCTATGAGGGATATGATGTAGAACGGGCAAAAGCTGTTTTTGCGTATCATGATGATCAATTAACCCTTTCCCAGCTGGAGGCAGACAGAGACGGCGGCCATGTGAAGGGAAGGCTTCCTATGACAGGAGAAGCGGAGACTTTTACGCAAACCTTCTGGCCGACCATATCAATCTGGAGGGACTGCCTCTTCCTTCCCCTGTCAGCGGCGTTGTAAGCGGTTACGGCATGGTGGAAGGGAATCTTCTCAATGGTTCTCTTTCTTTGAGAAAAGCATCGGCGTCCCTGGAGGGAACCGGACTTTCCTATGAAAATATGGCTGCCGAAAGTCTTTCCGGCTTCGGAAGCTATGATGGAACGAACTGGCAGGTCACAGCCCTGGGCAGCGGTATTTCCTACGATGGTCTGTCTTTTGACAGCATTTCTTTCTCTGCGGAAAATCAAAACGGCCTCATCCAGGTTCCGTACCTGTCCGGTGCCGGAGCAGAGGGGTTCTTCACAGGAAATGGTTATTACAGTGATGAGGGCATGAATTTTGATGTGGAAGTATCGGATATGGATGTTTCCCATCTCTCTTCCTATGCAGGAGTGGATCTGGGTGCCGGGTATGGGCTAAAGCCCATGTTACCGGCACTTTGGATCATCCGGAAGGCACTGCTGATTTCAGAGCCCAAAACGGATATGTGAGGAATGCATCCTTTGATACGGTGGCAGGACATGCAGTCCTGGCAGAGGGCAATGCGTCCATTTCTTCCCTCACCTGGGATGGGCCTTCCGGCCATCACAGGATCAGCGGCACCATTGGCATGGATGCTCCTCATGCCATTAATCTTTCGGTCAAGACCAGTCAGACCAGAATTGAAAGTCTCCTTTCCGTGGCGGACCTTGACTATCCACTGACCGGATGGATTTCCAATGACCTTTCCCTTACAGGCAGCCTTGAAAACCCGCAGGTTTCCGGTGACTTCCACGCCTGGAGCGGTTCAGTGGCAGGCGAACTTTTCCAGAGCATTTCCGGAAAGTACAGCTATGACGGTCATGACGTGACTCTGGAAAACTGCCTGGGCTACATTTACGACGGCACGGCTCTTGTAAACGGCAAAATCAGGGGGAAGGACCTGGAGCTGGAAACTTCTCTGACTGATATCAGCATGGAAAGAATGCTTCCGGGCAGAGGCATTGAAGGCAGCCTTTCCCTTCTGGGCCATGTAAGAGGCACCGTGGACAGTCCTGTATTTGATGGCATGGCTTCCACCAGGGAGATTACCATTGGCGGAAATACCATCCGGAACGTATCGGCCGGCATTCATTATAAAGACGGTCTTGTCTCTCTGGATGAAGGTTCTTTCCGCCAGAAGGAAGGAACTTTTACCTGGAAAGGCAGTTATAACACCCATTCCGGCGCCATGAACGGATTACTGGAATTCAGCAGCTGGAATATTCGTGACATTATGAAGTTCTTCAACAGAGATGTTGACGGCGTAGACGGAAAGGTGGAAGGCAGCATGCGTATCAGCGGCACCACCGAATCACCGAATGTGGATTTCAATGCTCATGTACTAGGCGGCCATCTGGGAGACGCGGTGCTGGGAGAAGGGAAAGTGGACTTTTCCTACATGAACGGCGCCCTGTCTATCAGGGAATGCCAGATTCCCATCGGTTCCGGCGTCCTGGCAGCCCAGGGCTCCATGAACAGCGCAGGAGATCTGGATATCCAGGCTGCTGCCAGGGATATGGATATTTCCTGGATTCCTCAGATTTTGGGAAAGAAGGATATGTCCATCGGGGGAAAACTGACCGCGGCCGTCATTCTTTCGGGAAATAAAAAAAGCGCCGGTGGCTGATATTTCCGTAGGCATTGATAACCCTCGGTATGGCGACATCTCCTTTGACAGTATGTCCCTCATGGCCAATGCGGCCAACAATGTGGTTACGGTGCAGAACGGCCTAATTTCCCGGGGTCAGTACCGGGCCAGCATGAAAGGCACCCTTCCGGGCAATGTATTTACCGGAAGCACCACAGACAAGGCGGTTCCTTTGAACCTGGACATCAATCTGGATGAAGCGGACATGAATATGCTTGCTATTTTCTTCAAGCCTGTCACTGCGGCCAGCGGTCCCATCCACGGTCATCTGACAGTGGCCGGCAGCTATGACAATCCGCTTCTTCTGGGCGGCATCAATGTAAAGGACGGGTCTTTGTCCCTGATGACTATGAATGAAGCCATTACGCCGGTGAATATGAACCTGACCTTTTCCGGCAATGAATCCCATCTGGAAGGAAGTGCAGCCTTTGGCGGCGGTAGCCTCACGGTGAACGGCGATGTTTCCTTTGACCATATGAAGATTGGCAATTATAAAGGGGAACTCCATATCCATACGCCTTCCATTAATTCCACCTATTATAAAGGCTCCCTGGACGGCGATTTTACCTTTGGGGAAATCGAACGTTTTGCAAGGCCCGGCATTACAGGTACCCTGAAAGCGGAAAATGCGGTGGCTGATATTCCCTTTACTCTTCTCGGCGATTCCGGAAATACGTCCCTTGATGTGCTCACGAAAATCGACGTTACTATCGGAAATAATGTGCGCCTTTACAACAGTGCTCTCTATGACATGATGGTGAAAGGAAATCTGTCCATCCTGGGACCGCTGTCTGCTCCCGTGGTCACCGGCCGGGTGAATGCGGAAAAAGGAACTGTTAAAATCAATACCACTGAATTTAAAATGAACGAAGCCAATGCCATCTGGGGCGGCGAACCGGGAAGCCTCCTGCCTGACATTCATGCCAAGCTTTCACCAAGGTGGGCCATTACGGTATTACCGCCGAGCTGGACGGACCGCCGGGGAATATGAAGACCACCTTCCACAGCGAGCCCGCTCTGAATGATACGCAGATTCTCATGCTCCTTACTCTCCACCAGAACCCGGATGACAAGGACAGTTCCGGCGCCATGGAAGGGGCCCTCTTCAATGCAGGTCTCACCATGCTCTTCGGCAACGGCGTCCAGGACTTCCTGCAGGATAAGATCGGACTGGACCAGATTTCCATTACTTCCAGCCTCACCGATTATTATGATAATGTGGATGACAACAACGACAGCTATTACTACATCAAAATCGGCAAGTATCTGTTCAACGATTTCATGCTCACTGCTACCATGGGCATGAACAACGATGAAAAAAGTATCGGCGCTCATTATGATTTAAACTCGCGGGTAGGCCTTTCTTCGTGGTATAATAGTAACCATGACAGTTATGTAGGTACTGACTGGAGTTTCAAATTCTAGGAGATATAGATGCTGGAAGAATATAAATCCTTCCTTGCTACCCTGACCAAGCTTTCGCGGGAAGAGGAAGAAGAACTGTGGAAACAGTATAAAGAACAGGACCTGCTGGAAGCCAGGCAGTCGCTGATTGAACACTATCAGCCCCTGGTTTTCCGGGAGGCCATGAAATACGGCCTGCAGGAAGCGGTGACCCTGGATCTTATCCAGGAAGGCACGGTAGCTCATGGAAGCGGTGGAACGGTTTGATCCCTCCCAGGGCGTAGCGTTTTCCCTCTATGCCCTTCACCGGGTGAGGGGACGCATGCTGAATTTCCTGAGGCGCAATGGTTCGGAAGTCCTTCTGGACGACGGAGAGGAAGAAAAGGTTTTCCTCACAGAAGCCATCCCCGATACGGCTTTCGAATCAGCTGATAAAAGCGTGCTCAACATGGCAGTGAGCCATGCGGTATCCAGGCTCCCCGTAAAGGAGCAGGACGTGATCCGCCGGGTTTACCTGAATGAACAGACCGCCCAGGAAACGGCCCATGCCATGGATGTGAGCACCGCCTATGTGTACCGTCTGGAAAAAAGAGGCATCCGCCGTCTCCGCGGCATGCTTTCTAAATTGATTCACGACAGGAAATAGTGTAATATAGGTGAAAATGAGCGATTGATTAAGTTATCTGGCGATAGAGTCAGATTTATGATTATTTACTGATGTTCTTTTATACTTCTCTTTGGCTGATTATAGAATATAAGAGGAAATCCTATCCGGTTTCCGTGACAGGGAGGTATTATGTCAGGAGATATAGTAAAACGGGTGCAGGCTGTGAGAAAATGGCTGGAAAAAGCAGAGCATTCCTACAGCAGCCATAAAGAAATCACCGGTGAAATCAATCTCATCATGGCGCAGGCTGAGATGCAGCGCCTGAATGAAACTCATAAAAATTCCAAAGTCCGCCGCTGGATGCTTCGGATATCGGCCATGGGCGCTGCTTTTGCGGTTTTCCTTGGCATGAATGCTTCTGGAGCCTCATGGAGCCTAAAGCGGAAGAGCCGGAAAGGCCGGTGCAGATTGTGATTCATGATGCGCCGTCACCGGTGGGGGAGAAGACAGAAACAGCCGTTTCTCAAGGCGATGATAAGAGCCTTGCAGAAGCAGCTTTGCCTTCTGCTGAAGATATTGCCCCCGCTGCTGCACCTTCCTACAGCGCTCCGGCAGAAGCACCGTCTCCTGCTCCAGCCATGGAAGCGCCGGTGGTTCGTACCGCTCCTGCCCCCAGGGCAGCGCCGGCTCTTTCGGACAAGGAGATTCAAAGTGTTGTTGGAGAAGCAGGCCGGGCCCTCCGGGGCCAGTCTTAGGGAAGCACTGATTAATTCATAGAGTTTGCTTTTATAAGAATTTCCATGCACTGCTTCGTCATGAGCTCCTTAAATAGCTCGCTATTCGCGTCGCCTCATTCCTGCATTGCATTAAAATTCAGAATAAAAAGACAA
>ENA-OQBJ01000968-OQBJ01000968.1-human-gut-metagenome-genome-assembly--contig:-NODE-968-length-12792-cov-1.349783_pt1 | contig 12792 bp, 19 predicted proteins | sample MGYA00242743_ERZ504545 | MGnify/ENA primary metagenome ERZ504545 (study PRJEB26092, sample SAMD00036252) | human gut metagenome | host: Homo sapiens | study: EMG produced TPA metagenomics assembly of...
ATCTGGCTATCAATACGCAGCTTAGCTTCCTCAACACTTAAGTGATTACTTTCATCAAGCGTTGGCACTGGATCTCCGGTAACACTGCCACCAACCAAATCTGATCAAACCAGTCCTGATACCCATTCTCAATAAGCAAGGGAATATCCATGAAAAAACATCTTCTTTCTTAGCTAAATAATCCTTTTGCGCTGCTAGTTCCTCTCGAATAATCGTCCCTTGAATCTCAGCAGACCGCTGTCTCATCTCCTCATTGGAAAAGATCAGTTGCCCTAGTTTAGGATCGGTTCAAATTCCCCATTAGAAAGAAACGAATTTCCTCTCCCAACCAATCGAGTAAGGCACGGTACAAACGGCCCCCTTGAGCCTGCATGTCGTGTACAAGCTGATCAGCGTCAATGACCTTGTAACCTGCCTCTTTAATCATTTCAACAACAGTAGATTTTCCTGAAGCAATACCACCTGTTAACCCAATAATCATCGTTTCTGACAATGAGGACACAAATGTGTTCCTCTCCCTCCTAACTTGATTTTCTCAATTGTGCTTGCGCAGCGTGGACAAGGCTGTCCCGTCTTTCCGTAAACCTGCAAATAGTTCTGCATGGTCCCATCCTCACCAAGGGCATTACGGTAGGTCCTTATGGTTGAGCCACCTTTTTCAATTCCTAGCTGTAAAATAGCAATCGTTTGATCGTGGACCCGCTTCATGGCTGCCTTGCTAAGTTTCTTTGCTGGCGTCTCAGGATGAACCTTAGCTGCCCAAAGCACCTCATCAACATAGATATTGCCTAGACCAGCCACCAATTTCTGCTCCAAAAGGAGACTTTTAATGGGCTTTGCAGAGGTCATCAAGGCTCTCTCAAACGGGGCGTATTTAAAAGCCTTCTTAGTAGGCTCAGGACCAAGCTTTTTCTTTGTAAAATAAGCCTCCTCTTGATTTTTAGCCAATAAATCAAAGGTCCCAAACTTGCGGACGTCCTGATAAACAAGAGTCGAGCCATCATCTAAGATAAAGAAAAGATGGAAATGCTTATTAGCAGGGACCTGATCCGTAAACAAGAGGTATTTCCCTTCCATGCGCAAGTGGGAAATCATAATCAACTGTCCAAAATCAAAAATCAAGTACTTGCCTCTACGTCGCATGGCTTGAATAGTTTGGCCAGGTAAGTCATTCAAAAAACTATCGTAGGAGGTCTTAATCATTTTCGGGACCTTAACTTCAACAGACGAAATGGTCCGACTTACTACCAATCTTTCTAACCCTCGTCTAACAGTTTCTACCTCAGGTAACTCAGGCATCTGCTCCTCCTTCTAACAAGAAAGCCGAGCAAGTGCCCAGCTTTTTAATATTCTTTTTCTTTGTATCCGAAATCGGCAAGATCTAATTTCTTATCACGCCAATTTTTCTTAACCTTAACCCAGGTTTCAAGGAAGACCTTGTCCCCTAGCATAACTTCAATATCTTTACGGGCAAGGGTACCAATTTTCTTGAGCATGGAACCTTGTTTACCAATGACAATGCCTTTTTGGCTGTCACGCTCAACCATGATCGTCGCACGAATATGAATCTTATCCGTGTCTTCATCACGCTTCATCTCATCAATGACAACAGCAACAGAGTGTGGAATTTCTTCACGTGTCAACTGAAGGACTTTTTCACGAATCATCTCCGATACCAAGAAACGCTCAGGGTGATCGGTGATTTGGTCCGCTGGGAAATATTGGAACCCTTCCTCAAGGTTATCACTCAAGACATCCACAAGATGAGAAACGTTGTTTCCTTGGAGGGCAGATATCGGAATAATCTCCTTGAAATCCATTTGTGTACGGAAATCCTCAATCTGCTCTAAGAGCTGATCTGGATGAACCTTGTCAATCTTATTGATTACCAAGATAACTGGAACCTTAGCTTGTTTAAGACGTTCGATAATCATATTATCACCCTTACCACGGGGTTCATCCGCTGGTACCATAAAGAGGACGGTATCCACTTCACGAAGGGTTGAATAAGCAGATTCCACCATGAAATCTCCAAGAGCCGTCTTAGGCTTGTGAATCCCTGGTGTATCGATAAAGACAATCTGTTCCTTATCAGTTGTGTAAATCCCCATAATTTTATTACGGGTTGTTTGAGCCTTATCACTCATGATAGCAATTTTTTTGCCCCATAACATGGTTCAAAAACGTTGATTTTCCTACATTAGGACGGCCAAGAATAGCCACAAATCCTGATTTAAATGTCATATAACTTCTTTCCTATTTCCTTTAATTGAAAATTAAGTGCCAAATTTTAGGTATGAAAACAATCATACCTGTAATGAGTGCATAACAAGAAACCACTAAAACAGCTCCTGCAGCCATATCCTTGGCATTTTTGGCTAGCATCGAAAAGTGATAATTACTGGCCAAATCGACAACATTTTCAATGGCAGAATTAACAATCTCTAGGGCAATTACGAGAAAAACTGCCATCAAAAGAAAGAGCCATTCTGTCGCAGACACACGAAAAATCAAGCCAGCCAATACCACCAAGATAGCTGAAACCAAGTGCTTGCGCATGTTACGTTCTTCTTTAAAAGCTGTGATAATCCCTGTTAGAGCAAACTCAAAACTAGCTGTAAATTCTCTGTTTTTCCACTTTTTTTGTGGGTTATTGTCGCGTAAGTCCATAAGCAGTCAAAATTTCTTCCTGTAATCCAAACATTTCCGCTTCTTCTTCTGGGGTGTAATGGTCGTAGCCATTGATGTGAAGAAAACCGTGAACAGCCAAGAAGCCCATCTCACGCTCGAAACTATGACCATAATCCTCAGCTTGCTCGTGAGCCTTATCAACAGAAATAAAGAGTTCACCGATATAACTATCAAACTCTCCCATCATTTCAGCTAATTCAGGATTTTCAGCCAACTCTTCCTCATCAAAGCTAATATCTAATTCAGGCTTATACTCCAAACTAATGACATCCGTTGGACGGTCTGTATCACGATATTCCAAGTTTAGTTCGTGGCTGCGTTCGTTGGTTACAAATGTAACAGCCATCTCCTTGTCTTCCTTGCCAAGTTTTTGTGCTGCAAAATCTAGCAACTCCAAGGTTTGTTCTTTTAATTTCTCAGAGACTTGTCCAGTCTCGTCAATCATTTCAATATACATAAGATTCTTTAGGAACGGCTATGCTCATTTCAAGCATAGAACCGCTCGCTTCCTTTCACTAACTCATTAGCTTTTTTATACAAATACTCAAATACATAGAATACTAGTCCAGAGTATTTTTGGTCTAATATTAATCACCTCATTATACCATAAGGACACAGAAAAAGCAGACTTAAGGCTAATTGTCTGCTTTTTGTAGGACGTCTCTGGGAATCGCTTACTTATCTAAATTATCCTTAAGACGTTGAATATGAATGGTTAAAAAGACTTGTTCGTCTAAACTTAGCTCAAAGGCATAACTTGTCTTGATATAGGTAGCAATCTTTTGGGTACAGATAAAGGACTCTGGATAATTTATCTTAACTTGTTCGTAAAGAAAAGCATCATTCTTGCCACCACTAACTCCGCTCACAATACGTTGTGCTAGGTATTGGAGATGGGGCATAAAACGGTTATACGAGAAACTATCCTCCTCCAAATCATAACCAAAATGAAGACGGACAATGTCACTAATCCCAACCACAATTTGAGTCATCTGTCGATCTTTTTCATGGAGACCCGCATCTTTTTGTGCATTGACAAAATGTAAGGCGACAGAGGCAGCCTCATCATCTGCCAACTGTACTTCTAAATCCTTGGCAATCAAACGAAGGGCTTGTTTCCCAATTTCATACTCCCGAGGATAAAATTTTCGAACCTCCCAAGCCAAGGGATTCTACAAAGAAACACCTTCTCTACTTCTTTCAATAGCGTAATGTAGGTGGTCTGCAAGAGCGATCGAAAAAAGAGGCTTCAAACTTGGTTTGAAGACAGCCTCAGCAAAAGTAAGAATATTCAAAAAGACTTGCATTTCACCATCAGGTAAATTGACATAAACACGAGACCATTCCTCCACTGCCTCTGTATTTTCCAAAACAAAAGTCTTTTCAATCTTTTCCTTATCAACAAGGTCTTCCAACCCTCTTTTGAAAGCCGAGTCCCTTACCCATGACAATATATTCCACATTATTAATCCAAAGCTTTGGACAACATTGTTGTTTAAAACCTTTTCAATCTTCATCATGATTCCTCGTTATAAAAGCGCTTACTTTATTTTACCAAATTTTTAATGAGAAACCTATTTACTACAAACAAAAAGTGCTGGACTGACCAACACTTCTTACTTATAGTTCTGTTCGATTTTCGATAGCTCTTAGCAAGGTCACTTCATCAGCATACTCAATGTCAGAACCGACGGCCAAACCACGCGCTAAACGAGTCACCTTGATTCCTGCAGGTTTAAGGACACGAGAAATATACATAGAGGTTGCCTCACCATCTGCTGTTGCATTAGTGGCGATGATAACCTCGTCAACCTCGCTATCCATAAGACGGGTAATCAAACTTTTCAGGTTAATATCATCTGGCCCAACACCATTCATAGGGGAAATAAGCCCTTGGAGCACATGGTAGAGACCACGGTATTCCTGAATCTTTTCCATAGCTGAAACATCTTTGGAATCTTCAACAACCAAAATCTTAGTACGATCTCTGGTTTCATCGGTACAAATATTACATGGATCATCATCTGTCAAACGACCACAGACCGAACAATAAGTCAATTCACGTTTTGCTGCCAAGAGGTTTTTTGCGAAATCATTGACATCTTCATCAGACATGCTAATGGTATAAAAAGCTAGGCGTGTCGCTGTTTTAGCCCCAATTCCAGGGAGTTTTGAAAAACTATCAATCAGCTTCGCAATTGGAGTAGGATAAAGCATGAAGGCCTCCTGTTCTTTATATTTTTTTATTCATCGCTTATCTTTTGTCACTGTCATGGATATGTCTTTACCCAAGAATAAACACTCAAACACTATATCACAGAAAAATCCCTCGTGCAAGGCACAAGAGACTTTAGATGTTTAGTGGGTATTTTGGTAAAGCTCCATAATAGCTTTGACTGCATTTTGATGGGCCTTACTCTTCCAATCTAGAGCATGTGGGTACATAATCCCAACTGCCAACTTCGTACCATCTTTGGCGGTCGCATAGGCCACGGCATTAAGATTAACCGTTGTTACAGAGTTACCTGAACCATCCGTCGCATAGGTTTCGGCTGTCCCTGTTTTACCACTGATTGGAATGATAGAACTTGCCATAGCTTTACCAGTCGCAAGGCTAGAGCCAGAATTGACCACATCATTGAAACCTTGTTGGATAAGGCCTAATTGCTCAGAATCGAGAGGTAAGGTATTTAATACACGTGTATCTACCGTTGAAGCTAGAGTTCCTAGACTACCATTAGCTCCTGCATCGTAGATACCTCCAACAATATGGGGTGCTACACGTTTACCACCATTGGCAATTGAAGCAACATACTGAGCCAGCTGAATGGTTGTATAAGAGTCGTACTGACCAAAGGCCTCTGTCAGAACGTTGGCTACATTGTAATTCTTAGAAATGTAACCTTCTGATTCTCCAGGTAAATCAAGTCCTGTGGACACTCCCATACCAAAATCAGCATAGGTGTCACGAAGCGTCGTCATGGCCTTATCCATATTATCAGTCGACAAGGCCATGCCTGGAACATACTGTTGGCCAAGTAGTTTGATAGCAATCTGTACCATATAGGTATTTGATGAGTATTCTAGAGCCTGTGTCGCGGTAATAGCACGGCTACCTTGGTCTGTAAACCAAGATGTGATAGGGCTGAACCGGCAATGTTGATGGGTTGGTCAGTCAAGACTTGGTTCCCATAGATAGCACCTGAACGCCAACCAGCAGTTAAGGTTGCTCCCTTAACAACAGATCCTGGAATGAAGACATCAGTGATTGTTCCTAAAGCATTGGCCTTAAAATCTTGTGCACCTTGTTCATGTTTTTGCCCTGCCATGGCAAGCACAGCACCAGTGTCAGCATTCATAACCACTGCATACATTCCTTCAGAATAGGTTGCTTTATTCTCTGAAATCTCTGAAGAAAGCTGTTGACCTAGGATGTCTTCAACTCCCTTTTGGAAATCAAGGTCGATGGTCAACTGCAGATTGTTCCCCTTGCTGCCCTTTTGAGTGATTTTATCACTAGCAACTTTGCCTTCCTTGTCTACTGTAATCTCACGAACAGTATGTTTTCCTTGTAGTTTCTCTTCATATTCTTTTTCTAGATAAGACGTTCCTACACGGTCATTAAGTGCATACCTTTTTTGAGGTATTTCTTGGCATCTTCTTGTGGCAAACCTGCTTCTGAGCTTGAGACTTTCCCGATGAGAGGTGACAAGGCTGAATCAACCGTATGACGTTCCCAATCCTTAGCAACCGTAATACCATTGAGTTCCTTCTGTTTAGCTGCTACAATCGCAATTTGTTCAGGCGTCAAGTCTCCTGTTTTCAATGTGACTGTTGAGAAATTAGACACAGCATTCATCTGTGAGTAAATGTAGACAATCTTAAGTTCATCCTCAGAGTAATCCACTGCTTCATCAGGAACTGCATCAACAGCATTGTTGTAAATAGTAGCTTCAGCTAATTTATTACCAAATTTATCTGTTTTCTTGTCGTTTGGAAGATCATTAACAACACGCTTATAAGTGGCAGAATCCGCTAGATAGAAATCTCGTTTTTGACGTGCTGTTACCTTCGTTTCCGTCAGAGTCACCATGGTCGCCAACTTTTCAGCGACTTTCTTCATCGTATCTGATGACACCAAATTGCTACGTGTGAAGGTGATAACATCCTTACTCTGGTTGGTCGTGAGGGCAACTCCTTTAGCATCAAAGATTTGCCCACGTTCACTTGCAATCCTAACTGTATACTTAGAGTTATCCTCTAATTTCTTAGTATAAAACGATTTGTTATAAACCTGCATATAGGTCAAACGTGCAAAAAGCAACAAAAAAAGGACAAAGACTACACCAAAAAGCAAGTAAACACGACGGGAGATGTTTACTGGCTTTCTAGGTTTATTCGCTCGTTTTTCTTTTCGTTTTTGGCGCCGTTTTTCCCATTTTTGACTGAGTTTTTTCGAAATGATGTCACTTTTTTTCCTCTATGTTCTCATAAAAATTCTCTTTTATTTTATCACAAATAAGCTTTAGCAAACTTAAAAAAATGTCGAAATCTAAAAAAACTTGCCTCAATATGAGACATGTTTTTTAGATTATAATGACAACTTTTTCATCCAGCTAGGAATGGCTTTACTGATATGAGTCGGTAAAACCACATAGGCATTTTTAGCCAAATCATCTGCGATAGCTGAGTGAAGCCAGACAGCAACTGTAACTACTTTATAGGAGTCAATTGAAGCGAATTGGGCCAGAAAACCAGTAATCATACCAGCCAGGGTATCTCCCATGCCTCCTGTGGCTTGATAGGGTCCACCAACTTCTAAATGAGCTACTGTTTCACCTTGATAGACAGCGGTCTTGTGACTCTTGGCAACTAGGATTGTCCCAGCTTGGAACTCTCCCAAGCTTTCTGGGTGTTAGAGACTGTCTGCTCTGGAATCCTTAAACCAGACAAGCGTTCCCATTCTTTTTGATGCGGGGTGAGAGTAAGGTGACAATCTGGTAAGTCCTTCTTAGTCTTCTTAGCCAAAAGATTAAGAGCTGAGCCATCAACAACCAAGTTCTGATCTGCCTTAATATTTGCTAGAACCAAATCCATAGCTTGTCTAGCTACACCATCCTCACCTAGGCCAGAACCGATTAATACCACATCAGCTGCCCTAAGATTATCAAGAAATCTTTCAGTCTCCCTAAGGTCAAAAGCCATGGCTTCAGGGAGATGGGAATGAAGGGCTGTGATATTGTCACGATCCGTAGCTACTGTGACCAGGCCTGCCCCACTATTGACACAAGCTACGGCAGCCATAATGATGGCACCACCATAAGGGTAAAGCCCACCAACTAAAAGCACTCGACCGTAAGAACCCTTATGGGACTCTCTCAAGCGAGGTTTTATCACTTGCCTAGCTAAATCGTCATCAACTTTCATAAACTATCCTTTCGCACTACGAAGAGCAGCTTGATAGGTCTGTTCCATAAGCATGGTAATGGTCATAGGGCCTACACCACCTGGAACAGGCGTGATCATGCCAACCTTATCTTTCACTTGATCAAAATCAACGTCACCACAAAGTTTGCCTTCTTCATCACGGTTGATTCCCACATCAATGACAACGGCACCCTCTTTGACATAGTCTTCTGTTACAAATTTTGCACGTCCAATAGCTACAATCAAGACATCTGCCTTGCTACAAACCTTAGCCAAATGCGGTGTTCGTGAGTGGGTCAAGGTAACTGTAGCATTTTTTTCCAAAAGAAGCTGAGCCATAGGTTTACCAACAATGTTACTACGTCCAATAATAACTGCTGTCTTACCTTCTAATTCAACATTGTACTCACGAAGGATTTCCATAATCCAGCTGGTGTACAAGGCACCATTTGACGGCGACCATTCCAAAGATTACCAGTATTCATAGGATGGAAACCATCGACATCTTTTTTAGGATCAATAGCCAAAAGAATACGCATTTCATTAATATGATTCGGTAATGGCAATTGAACCAAAATACCATGGAAAAGTGGTCCTGATTATATTGTTCAATAACCTCAATCAATTCTTCCTCGCTGATACTCTCAGAAAGGTTGACTGTCTGGCTATGGAAGCCAGCCTTTTTAGCAGCACGTTCCTTGTTGCGCACATAAACCTGACTAGCTGGGTTGTCACCAACCATGATTACCACGAGTCCTGGCACAATCCATTCCTTTTCTTTAAGGCGTTCTACCTTTTCATGCAAATGATCCTGCATTTTAGCAGCTAGGGCCTTACCATCATTATTATCGCCATGGGTGTTCTCCAATACATACTTTTTTTCAATTATACCATAGTGATGGCTCTTTGTGACTAAATTTTCTAAATTTTCAAAAAGACATCTTAAATAATAAACTAAAAAAGCCGGAATCACCTTCCAACTTTTTTCTGATTATGCTTCGTGACTAGTCCACAAAACCATTTTGCTGACTCCAGCCCTTAATAACCTTCAAGGTCTTCTGCTGGAATTTGCCACTTTCATACATGTGATCTGCACCCGTTAAGGAGACAAGAACGGAATCACGGTAGTTCTTAGCTGTTCTTCTAGCAATATTAGGATGAGTCATCTTATCCTTGGTTCCTGAAATGACGAGAACAGGACATAAAATATTACTAAAGTCCACATAAGCTGCCTTTGTTTTATCAAACCAATGAAGAGCCATCTGAGTATAAACTTTTCCTGATTCAGGAACCAGATCAGCAAAAACTTCCTCTTTCAAAGATTCCTCTTGTTCATTCATGCAATACTTGAAAAACTCCTTTTTATAAGGGGGCATGGCTTTTTTCCAAAAACCCCAGCGTAAAAAGTGTTTGCCAAAACAAGCTAACATGGTTGGATAAAAGGCATAAATATCTGCTGTCGGAGCAGGTCCCATGAGAATCATACCAGCAACTTCTGTCTTTTCGGCAACCATTTGAGCCACCAGACAGCCTAAAGAGTGCCCTAAAATGAGTGGTGGTTGGTCTAGACTTTCAATCAAAGCCACTAAATCATCTCGATAGTCCTGCAGGGTAACAGTCCCAACCTTAGCTAGGCACTCTTGATAAGGTAGGTCATGGTAACGAAAGCTAGGTGTATGCACCTTGTATCCCATTTGACGTAGACCTGTCGCAAATTCTCCCAAACATTGCCATCACACCAGGTCCCATGAATTAGGACAATCTCTCTGTTCAAAACCATTCCTTATACATCTCCCTTTTTTGTTAAAAATTTAGATTATTTATCTATCTTATAGTATCACACTTCCAACCTAGATACCTTTATACATTTCTTACAATCGTAAGAAAATGGTCTCTTAAATGAATAAGAGACCATTTTTCTATATATTATTTTATTAGCGATTAGCCTTATGCATTTCTTCCTTAACCGGACAAGAACACTCGCAATCGCCACAAGATCCTTTGCCTTTGATATAGTGACGGATGCCAAAGACCAGCCAAAGCAAAAATAATGAAAGCAATGATAAAGGTAGACATAACAATTCCTCCTAAACCTAAATATGAGCTTCTTGAAGATTATCCAAGCTAATGATTTGATCCTTAATCTGACGTGGTTTACGAACCACAAAATAAATCATGGTCACTAACAGCAAGAAAGCAACAAAAGTCCAAATTGTCATTGACTTGCCGTATAGGATAACTTGGCCAAACTGATAAAGAATTAAACTCACACAATAAGCTAGACCTGTTTGGAAACCGATAGCCCCAACCGTCCATTTAAGATTGGCCATTTCACGCTTAATAGCTCCAATAGCCGCAAAACATGGCGCACAAAGCAAGTTAAAAATCAAGAAGGAATAGGCAGCTAAGGAAGAATAATCTCCTCGTAGAGCCGCAGCCAGACCCGCCTCACTGCTATTATGATAGAGAATACCAAAGGTGGCAACAACGGTCTCCTTGGCAGCTAAACCTGTAAGAGCCGCAACTGTTGCCTTCCAATTCCCAAATCCAAGTGGATCAAAAATCCAAGACAAGCCCTTACCTAAAGTCGCCAAAATGCTGGCTTCCGTATCTACCGTATGTAGCGTAAAGTTGTAGTTAGACATAAACCAGATAAGAACTGTCAAACTGAAAATGATGGTTCCCGCACGTTTGACAAAACTCATAGCCTTACCAAAAGCATAGCGCAAAACTGACATGGTTTTAGGCCAATGGTAAGCAGGCAATTCCATTATAAACGGACTGGTTAGACCACCCAAAAAACTCGTCTTTTTGAGGGCAATACCTGATAGGATAATAGCAGCCATCCCAATAAAATAGGTACTTGGTGCTACTAAAGAATTACTAGGGAAGAAAGCTCCAGCAATCAAGGCAATTACTTCCAACTTGGCCGAACAAGGCATGAAGGTTGCCGTCATAATGGTAATGCGACGGTCCCTTTCATTTTCAATAGTTCGACTAGACATAACCGCTGGAACCCCGCAACCTGTCGAAATCAACATGGGAATAAAGGATTTTCCAGAAAGCCCAAAACGTCGGAAAATACGGTCCATAACAAAGGCAATACGACTCATATATCCAATGTCCTCAAGCACACCCAAACAGATAAAGAGCACAAAAATTTGAGGAAGGAATCCTAGTACTGTCCCAATCCCAGCGACGATACCATCAACAATCAAAGACTTAAGCCAGTCCTGAACTTGAAGAAAGTCAAGACCAGAAGTTACCAAATCTGGAACATACTTACCAAAAAGCACATCGTTAGCCCAGTCTGTCCACATGGTTCCAACAGTTTGGATAGATAAGAAATAAACCAAATACATAACTGCTGCGAAAATTGGTAAAGCCAAAATACGGTTGGTAACAATCCTATCAATCTTATCTGACAAGGTCAGGGCAAAATCTTCCGTATGACTTTGAGCCATCTGACAAACACGTTCAATAAAGGCATAACGCTCATTAATGACAATTGACTCCGCATCTTCTGTGAAAATTTCCTCAGTGATTCGAATGATGTCTTTGATTTCTTTTCGTTGGAATGGGGACAAGTCTAGCTCAGCCTCAACTAAAGCATCGTGTTCAAAGAGTTTAATGGCGTAAAAACGCGCAGACCTTTGCGGCACCGAATTTCCCAAGACTTCCAAAATTTGTGAGATGGCAGCTTCTAATTTATCGTCATAAATTGGAAAAGCAATGTCAGCAACTGTAGAGGTTGTCGTATGTGCCGCCTTCTTCACAACCTGATCAATACCAGTTTGCTTGAGAGCACTAGTGGCTACTACTGGTACGCCTAAATGATAAGATAATTTATCAACATTAATCTGCTTTCCCTGAGCCTCTAGAACATCACTCATGTTAAGCGCTAAAGTGACTGGAATACCTGTCTCAATCAACTGCGTTGTCAGATAAAGGTTACGCTCCAAATTTGTCGCATCGACTACATTTAAAATGCTGTCGGCCCTTTGGCTCAACAAATAGTCACGCGCCACCTTTTCTTCAGGACTATAGGGTGACATTGAGTAAATCCCTGGTAAATCCTGGATTTCTAAATCCTTATTCTTTTTGACCAGACCACTTTTTCGTTCTACAGTAACACCCGGCCAGTTACCAACACGCTGATTGTTCCCTGTTATCAGGTTGAATAAACTGGTTTTACCACTATTAGGATTACCTATTAATGCAATTTCTGTCATTTTTCCTCTCCCTCATCCAGCATGACCACACTAATCATTTGCGCTTCCGACTTGCGTAGGGTTAATTCGTACCCTCTCAAACTAATTTCTAGAGGATCTCCCAAAGGGGCTACCTTACGTAATAAGACCCGAGTACGCTTTGTAATTCCCATATCCATAAGACGTCGTTTGGTTTCATTTGCTGAAAAAATATCAGTAACGATAGCCGAACGTCCAACCGGTAATTCAGAAAGAGGTATCTTTTCCTGATTTTCCTCCGCAGGTGCCAAATCAATCTTATCTAGAATCGAAGCATCAAAGGCTAAGCGACTCCCTTTAACGATAATAATAGCACTGTTTTTGGTCTTAGTTACCACCTCAATCGTTTCACCGGCAGCAACCCTAGGTTAGATAAGTGCAAAAGACTATCCTTAGGGAGGTTAATGCCAAGAATCCGGTAAGG
>ENA-OQBJ01000969-OQBJ01000969.1-human-gut-metagenome-genome-assembly--contig:-NODE-969-length-12788-cov-2.463944_pt1 | contig 12788 bp, 18 predicted proteins | sample MGYA00242743_ERZ504545 | MGnify/ENA primary metagenome ERZ504545 (study PRJEB26092, sample SAMD00036252) | human gut metagenome | host: Homo sapiens | study: EMG produced TPA metagenomics assembly of...
GGCAAAAAAATCAAGGAGGACAAGTATCCTCCTGATTTTGTGTTTTTAGAGTCAATCCGATGGAGCTTCTTTTTTTTGTTCTTTCTCGATAGTCTTTTCGATAACGTAATCACGATTCATAGCAAGGTGACAAATCATGGCATATCTTGCACCTTCAGAATCACGGTGTAAAATCCTATCAACTAATTTACGATGAATAACGAGAGTTCTGTCTCGTAAGGAATCGCATGTGACAAACTGATATACGGACGTATGTATTATCGGAACTAGATTTTTTATAATCTGATTTCCACTAGCTGCTGCAATTAAGTAGTGTAATTGTATATCTTCATCGAGATAAGGTTGATTGGACTGTATCTTTTCTTCTGCGGCAAGACAAGCCTTTTTTATCTCTATTAATTGTTCATCAGTAGCATTTTGACATGCTAGAGCGGCCGTTGGCGGTTCCAATATTAAACGTGTATTAATCAAATCTAGGAACAAGGATGGATCATTCATCATAAACATGAGTCCTAACGGGTCTGTTGGAATACCACGTTTGCGAGAGATAAAGACACCTGATCCTTGAACTGTTGTTAAAATATTTCTAGATACTAGTAGTTTTATGGCTTCGCGTAAAGTACTGCGGCTGACTTTTAGAAATTTGATAGATTCTTGTTCTGTGGGTAACTTATCGTCTGGCTTTAGATTATTTTTCTTGATGTATTCGATTATTTTATTGGCAGTTACATCTACTAATGATAATTGATTATTTTTTTTGACCATGATATGCATCTCCTATTTACAATGTTTCTAATTTATAGAAGAACATCACACAAACAGAAATTAAATAAAAATTACAGAGAATCTTTGATGGTTTCAATTTACTAATTACTAAAACTTATTGAGAAACCCAATAATTATCGAAATATTCTTAAATAAACTTCAAGTTGTTTGTATTGAAGTATTGGTGAGGGTAGGTTCTTTATTTGGAATATAAAAACGATTATCGGTTAGTATCGTAACATGTCATGAATATATACTATAGAATTATTATATATGAGAATGGCCATCATTTCAAGTATTTGTCTGATGTATATGATGAAAAAAGGTAGATACATCAGATTAAATATACTTAATTCATAATTAAAAATAAAGGTGTAAAATATAAACAATAGAAATTAATAGGATAATAGCAGGATATTAACCGGAAAATCAATAAAGAACAAAAAATATCGATTTTATATTGACAGACTAATTAGATTAGTGTAATATATAAATCAAGATTTATCAGATGAATAATTCATAAAAGAGGAGAAGTTGTCTGATTAGTATCAAAAGGAGATGTGTGTCTATGAAAAAGTTTTTGGCATTAGCAACTAGCGTTATGCTAGCTGCGGGGACTATGTTAATGTCAGGCTGTGGAATGGCGGGCTCAAATAAGGGCGACACAGGAAGCGGCGGCAATGCTGCCATTCAACTTAAGGTTGGTTTTGGTTCTTCAATTGATACCAGTGCTGGCGGTCAGGGTCTCAAGAAATTTAAAGAGTTAGTAGAGCAAAAAAGCAATGGGAAGATTGAAGTTCAGCTTTTTGGTGATGGACAGCTTGGCAACGATAAGTCTATGATGGAAGCTTTGCAGATGGGGACTTTGGATATGACGTTGCTACTACTTCCCCTGTAGCAGAGTTGAGTCCTGCATTTTTAGCCTTTGACATGCCATTTTTGTTTACGGAGCCAGCTCAGCCTATAAATCTTGGACGGCGCACCAGGTAAAGACGTCATGTCTACATTGGATGAGAAAGGAATTCATGGATTAGTATATTTCGAAAATGGATTTAGAAATTTGACCAATAGTAAGCACCCCATTAAGAATATTAGTGATTTGGAAGGATTGAAGATTCGTACCATGCAGAATCCTATCATGCTGGACACCTTTACTGCATGGGGGGCAAATCCTGTGCCTATGGCCTTTAATGAAGTATTCACTGCACTTGAACAAAAGACCATTGATGGTCAGGAAAATCCAAATGTCTTGATTTACGATGCAGGGTTCTATGAAGCTCAGAAATATCTCACGGAATCGCATCATCTTTATTCCCCATATCTGCTTATGATTGGTGAAAAGAAATGGAAGAGCCTTTCTGCTGAAGATCAGAAGTTGATCCAGGAATGTGCGGAAGAGGCTAGAGACTATGAGCGTCAGCTCTCCCAGAAGATTGATGCTGAATATCTCCAGAAAATGAAGGATAAGGGAATTCAGGTTGATGAATTGACTCCAGACGCTATCCAGAAGATGAAAGACTTGTCGAAACCGATTTATGATAATTATGCAGATAAAATTGGTAAAGACAGATTCGATGCCATCTTGAAAGCGGCTGCTGATAAATAAGTTTGGCTATGAGGAACTGTGTAAGATAATTGTACCTTCGTGAGGAGACGCAATTATTGATGCACAGTTCCTAAATATTAGAGGATATAAATTCCCGTGAAAGGAGGACGATATTGTGGAAAAATTGGGTAAATTTTTAGAGAAATTTATTTCATATTTAGCATCTACTGCCATGGCAATTATTGTAATTATTGTCTTTGCTAATGTATTTATGCGTTATGTCCTTAACACAGGATTGACATGGAGTGATGAGGTTTCCATTGATTTATTCATTTGGTTTATCTTTTTAGGAGGGATTCTAGCTGGCTTAGATGGTATGCACTTAAAGGTTGATGTATTTACTGATCGAATGCCACATAAAATGCAGGAGGTTTGTAAAGTTCTTTCGTATATATTCATTTTATTATCTATGCTGATATTATTTGTCGGCGGTATTTCACAAATAGAAGTCACTCAAAATAATATTAGTTCAGCTACAGGTCTTTCTGCTGCATATATTACGGCTGCAATGGTAGTGTTTGCGGCTGCTACTATTTGCATAACGATATATCGATTTGTACGTGAAATTTTTTATGGGAGGTGAATAAATAATGGGTGGTTTAGATATTATCGGTGTTTTTTTGATCACTCTTTTTGCTTTACTGATAATTGGTGTGCCGATTGCTTTCACGTTGCTGTTAGTATCGGCGATGATGTTATTTTATATCAATAACTATGATTCCCAACTTATTGCACAAGCTGTAATTTATGGTACAAATAGTTTTACTTTACTAGCCATACCATTTTTTATCCTAGCGGGCGAAATAATGAGTCAAGGAGGGATTTCGCAACGTATTGTTGACTTTGTTGCTAGTCTTGTAGGGCATGTTAGAGGTGGCCTGGGCTATGTATCATTATTGCCAGTGTGATTTTGCATGGCGTTATCTGGATCCGCAGTAGCTGATGCCGCTGCATTAGGCGCTATTTTGATTCCGATGATGATTAAGATGGGGTATGATAGAGCAACTTCTGTAGCATTGGTCTGTGCTTCGGCTTTGATTGCTCCTATTATTCCACCGAGCGTTCCTCTGATTTTGTTTGGTGTTGCAGGACAAGCATCTATTGGTCGGTTGTTTATGGCAGGAATCGTGCCAGGATTAATCTTGGCTCTGGCACTAATGATCTTTTGGTACTTCCTTTCGAAAAAGAATAATTATCCTGTGGGGAAGAAGGCTACTTTTAGTGAGCTTTGGAGTACGTTTAAACGTTCTATCTTTGCTTTAGTTATGCCGGTGATTATCGTCGGTGGTATCCGTATGGGTATTTTTACTCCGACAGAAGCAGGTGCATTGCCTGTGTATATGCTTTCTTCATTTCGATTGTAGTATATCATGAGATGAAATTGAAAGATATTGTTTCTGTATTTGTGGCTACTTCAAAAACTACAGGGCAGGTATTGTTAGTTGCGGCAACGGCTATGAGTACTGCTTGGGTCGTCACTACAGCAGGTCTTCCTAAAGATGTTGCAGCAGCATTGAGTGGATTCTCGGATTCTCCTATTTTGTTGGTATTGATTATTGGTGTATTTTTGGTCTTCTTGGGAATGGTTATGGATTCCACTCCTGCGATTTTGATTTTTGCTCCAATATTTATGCCATTGATTAAATCTGCCAATATCGATCCTGTATATTTTGGTATCATTATGGTCCTCGATTTGATGATAGGTCTTTTGACACCCCCTGTTGGAACTGTATTATTTGTGGGTTGTGGTGTAGGAAATGTACCGCTTAATGACTTGGTCAAGAAGATATGGCCGTTCATTTTGATAGAATTTGCAGTACTGTTTTTATTTATCTTGATACCAAAACTCGTAACTATCCCCATGACTTGGTTTATGTGATTAAAAATCAAGACAATAGAAAGATTTGGTGATTTATTATGGCAAAAGTATATGTGACAGATTATGAATATGCATCTTTAGATGAAGAAAAAGAAGAATTAGCAAAATATGGTATTGAATTAATAGCGAAGCAGTGCAAGACGGAAGACGATGTCATTCGTGAATGTAAAGATGCTGATGGATTATTGGATCAGTACGCACCTATTGGCAGAAAGGTAATAGAAGCGCTTCCCAATTTAAAAGTTGTTGCTAGATATGGTGTGGGATTTAACACCGTTGATTTATCTGCAGCAACCGAACATGGTGTGTGTGTTATTAATGTACCGGACTATTGTCAAGATGAAGTATCTAATCAGGCATTTGCTTTGATGATGGCTTGCATGCGTAAAATAACTGTTTTAAATGATCAAGTACAGAGTGGCAAATGGGACTATAAGGTTGCTAAACCAATTCATCGTATGATGGGACAGAACCTTGGGCTTGCTTGGATTTGGCCGAATCCCCAAGGTTTTGGCAAAAAAGCTGCGGCATTTGGATTGAATCTAGTTGCATATGATCCCTTTTTGAAACAGGAGGATGTGAAAGGATATAATGTAACACTTATGTCCTTAGAAGAAGTTCTGAAAACTTCAGATATAATTTCTTTACATATGCCGTTGTTTAAGGAAACTGAGAAGATTATCGATGCAAAAGCATTTGATTTGATGAAATCTACTGCTATCATAATTAATACTTCTCGTGGGCCTTTGATTGATGAAGAGGCTCTGTATGATGCATAAAATATGGTAAGATTGCAGGTGCTGGATTGGACGTTACTTCAATCGAGCCGCTGCCAGCTGATAGTAAATTGCGTGGACTGAAGAATGTGATTATCACACCACATGCTGCTTGGTATTCAGAAGAAGCTGAGAAAGAATTGAAGACAAAAGCTGCGCATGGAGCTGGTGAGATTATTAGTGGATATGATATGCCTACTATTGTAAATCCAGCTGTTAGAGAAAAACTGTCTTTGAAGAAAAGATAAGAGGTAATATCTTATGTTCATTGCAACGATTGATGGCGGTACAACAAATAGCCGTGTTTATATTTGGCAGGATTCCAGGATTATTTCTCAAGCTACTCGTCATATTGGTGTCAGGAATACAGCGATTGATAATAGTAATCAGAAACTTATGCAAGCCATTCACGATGCTTTATTCGAAGCTTTAAACACAGTGAATATTACAGAAAAAGATTTAGATGCAATTTTAGCTTCAGGTATGTTGACATCTAATGTGGGAATTATGGAGATTCCTCATATCACGGCTCCTGTTACTATAAATGAATTATCTGAATCAATTACGGTTAGAAAGATTCCTGAAATCGCAGAGAAGCCCATTTTGTTTATCCCAGGGATAAAAATATCGCTGATCAAGACATTACATCGGATAATATTGCAGATATGGATATCATGAGAGGGGAGGAAACGGAAGCAGCAGGTTTAGCAGAGTATTATCCTCTTCAAGGGTTGAGCGTATTAATATTGCCAGGATCGCATAATAAATATATTTTTATGCGTGATCAGCAGATTCTGGGGTGTATAACCACTATCGCTGGAGAATTATTAAATTCTATGACTTTTGATACAATTTTAGCAGATAGTGTAGGGAGAGGCTTTGCAGAAGCTTTTAATCAACATGCTTTCTTGCGAGGGGTAGAATATGTCAAGAAATTTGGATTTGGTCATGCAGGCTTTTTGACTAGGATAGCTGATCTGTTTGGCGGCTATAATTATAATCACTCAAAACTATTTACTAGGATTATTACTTGGTGACGACTTTACTTCTATTTGTAAAAATCAATATTTTTGACTTAAGACGAGCTAGTTTCATTGTTTGTGGAAAGCCAGTAATGCAGTCTGGATATGCATGCCTGTTAGAACATGAAGGATGGAAGTATACATTAGTTCCTCAAAATAAACAGGAAGCACTTGCTGGCTATGGAGCGGTTTCTTTGGCTAAACGACATCATCTTTTGTGACGTTATTTGCTAAATAATATGTCTTCAATTGTCTGAGAAGTGGTGCAATATGGATAATTTACTCAAAGAGATTCTTGATAAAAAAATAATTTCTATTATTAGAGGTGTTCCGAGCAAATATATTTTGCAAGTAGCAGAAGCTCTATATAGAGGCGGTATAACTTTCATGGAAGTGACATATCGTCCTGGCGATAAAAAGTGCTTCACGTGATACTTTAAAAAGCATTGATATTATAAAAAGAAATTTTGTAGGGAAAATTCATGTTGGAGCAGGAACTGTTTTATCTGCTGAACAAGTAGAATTGGCTTATGATGCAGGGGCTGAATATATTATTTCGCCTAATGTGAATAAGAGTGTAATTAGTAGAACGAAAGAATTAGGTATGATTTCTATACCAGGTGCTTTGACACCTACAGAAATTATTACAGCCTGGGACATGGGGGCGGATATTGTCAAGATTTTTCCGGCACGAGCCGTGGGCGCTGGGTATTTTAAAGATATAAAATCTTCTTTTAATCATGTGACATTATCTGCTGTAGGCGGCGTTAATGTTAAAAATATTTCAGAATATTTATCGGCTGGTGCAGATATTTTGAGTATTGGAAGTAGTCTAGTGAATCAAGAATATATTATTAATCATGCATGGGAAGATATTACCAAGACAGCCGCAGCTTGCGTAGAAGAAATTCAAAAAAAATCTCTGCGTCCATAAGGAAAAATGTATCTGTTTAGGAGATTGGTTTTATGAGCGAAGTTCTTACAATTGGCGAGCCTATGGCATTATTAGCTGCCGAAGAAGTTAAACCTTTAAAGGATGTTAGTTTGTATACGTCGCTATGTTTGTGGAGCGGAAATAAATGTTTCTGTAGGACTGGCGCGCTTGAAACATACCGTATCTTATATCAGTTGGGTGGGGAATGATCCATTTGGCGAATGTATAAAAGATTTCCTGCAAAAAAATAATATTGATACATCGTATTTAAAACAACACAGTGAGTATTTGACAGGGATTATGCTGAAAGAAAAAGTCCTATCTGGTGACCCTAAAACAGCATATTTTAGAAAAGGTGCGGCTTTTTCCCATTTTATTCCTGAAGAAATTGAAAAAATTAATTGGGATGGTGTACAACATCTTCATGTAACAGGAATTTCTTTGGCTTTATCTCAAAATTGTCAAGATTCAATTGAAAAATTGATGAATGTTGCTAAGAAGCGAAATGTTAGGATCAGTTTTGATCCGAATATTCGGCCAGCATTGTGGAAAACAGAGTCAGAAATGGTGACTACATTAAACCATTTTGCTTCTAAAGCCGATATTATCTTACCAGGTATTAGTGAAGGTGAGATACTGACAGGAAGTAGAGATCCCGAGAAAATAGCAGATTTTTATATGAGACTAGGTGCTGGATTAGTTGTTGTCAAATTGGGGACTAAGGGGGCTTTTGCCAAGTCTAAAGATGGCGATATTGTTACATCGGCAGGTTTTAAAGTGGATCATGTAGTTGATACAGTCGGTGCTGGTGATGGATTTGCTGTAGGAATTATCAGTGCTTTGTTGGAAAAATTGCCTTTATCAGAAGTTTTGCGTAGAGCTACAGCTATTGGCGCAATGGCTGTCATGTTTCCAGGAGATAATGATGGATTGCCAGATAGAGGTGCGTTAAATGAATTCATGAATCAAAAATAGGAAGGAGAAAAAATGGATAAATCACAAGTGCTTGTTAATTTGCAGAAACAAGGAATCATCGCAGTTGTTCGCGGAAGTGATATGGAATCTGGTGTGAAGATTGCTGATGCTTGCATTGCTGGTGGTGTAAAAGCAATCGAGCTTGCATTTACAACACCTCGTGCGCAAGAGGCTATCCACATTCTAGTTGATAAATATAAAGAAGATAAAGATGTGATAATTGGTGCAGGGACAGTACTGGATGCTGCTACAGCTAGAATTGCCATTTTAGCGGGAGCGCAATTTATTGTTTCTCCATCTTTTGATGAAGAGACGGTTAAAGTATGTAATTTATATCGTATAGTTTCTTGCCCAGGAATTATGACACCTAAGGAAGGTGTTGATGCCTTGAAGACAGGTGCTGATATTTTGAAGGTGTTTCCTGGTGATATTGTAGGATATAAAATGATTAAGGATTTACATGGCCCATTACCGCAGGCATCCCTTATGCCATCTGGCGGGGTGGATGTGGATAATGTTTCTGCGTGGCTGAATGCTGGATGTGTAGCTGTAAGTGCAGGAGGAAGTTTGACTGCTCCAGCTAAAACTGGTAATTTTTCTGGCATAACAGACATGGCAAAGAAATTTGTTCGCGCTGTACAAGCTGCTCGATCATAAATTTATCGTGCTGTACTTAGAAAAAATTTAATATAAAAACATTAATCCATAAATAAAGAGCATTTAATCTGTAACGGTAACAATGAATTTTATATGATTAATGAATATGTAAAAACGGTCCACTGACTCTAAGTGGGCCGTCTTTGCTTTAATATGTATCTTTTTGTAGTTTTTGTAGCAGGGCATAGCACCCTTTTCTGACATCTGTGTAGGTGGCATCAAAATCATTCGTGTACCAGGGGTCGGCGACTTCGCGCTGCTCACCGGCGAAGGAGAGCAGCAGATGGGTCTTGTGGTCGGGATCGCCATGCGTCAGGTGCTTGAGGTCGTGCATGTTTTCCTGGTCCATGGCGATGATCCAGTCGTATTTCTCGTAGTCGGCATCTGTGATCTGGCGTGCATGGCGCGGCGTGAAGGGGATGCCCATCTCGCGGAGCTTCTGTTTCGTGCCCCAGTGGGTATCGGAGCCAATCTCATCGCGCCGGCAGGCTGCTGAGGCAATCGTGAAAGCATCGGCGAGCCCGGCTTTCCGTACGAGATCCTTCATGACGAATTCTGCCATCGTTGAGCGGCATATATTGCCGTGGCAGACAAAAAGAATGTGTTTCATGACGCGTTCCTTTCTATGCGTTGATGTACTTATTATATCATGTATGATGGTTCTGTCATATTGGTGCAGCTGTATTCATGAGGTAATCGTTTACACATACACTGTTACAAGTTGACCGTTTTGTGTGTATCCTGTGTACATACAATAAAATTATCAAAACCTATTGAAAGATAAATGAAATCTATATAAAATAATAGCAGGGGGAATCAACAGAAAAATCATAAAATGTGAATGGAGGTTTTTATCATGTTGATTGTTGGAGGACTTATTGTCATCCTGACCTTCGTGCTGATCGTCAAGAAATACGAGGCACGTCTGGTATTATTTTTAGCAGGTCTTTTGATGTGCCTGATCGGGGGCCTGCCGGGGGACGTCATGAAGGCATTCACGAAAGCAATGGTCAACAATTCGCTGGTGCCGACAATCTGTACCGTCATGGGTTTCTCGTATGTCATGCGCCTGACGGAATGTGATCAGCATCTCGTCCAGTCGATCTCGGGACTGCTCAGGAAAGGACGCGCCGTACTTGTGCCGCTTTCGTTCCTTTTGACCTGGTGGATCAGCCTGGCCATTCCTTCGGCTTCGGGCTGCTCGGCTGCTGTCGGCAGTATCCTCATCCCGACGCTCATCGCAGCAGGTGTTCATCCGGCCATGGCGGCAGCAACTGTTCTTGCTGGCACCTGGGGCAGTGCCATCAGCCGGGCAACGCACATAATCCGTTTGTCGCCGATCTGGCTGGTACAGATATGATGACGGTCATCATCAATGAAACGCCGGCTCCATCATCGCTTCGCTGGCCTGCGTGGCCGTCATGACGGCTTATGCGTGATACGCCGTGAAGGTGCGACGGAAGAACGCCGTGTCGCCTATATGGCTTCGCTCGGGGAAGATAAGAAGCAAATGGAATCCTTCCATGTCAATCCGCTGCGTGCTATTGTGCCGCTCGTACCACTGCTTCTCCTGATCGTCAGCTCGAAGCAGGTCGGTCTCATCCCCGAAGTCAGCGTACCGCTCTCGATGCTCATCGGTGTCGCTCTCGGCTTCCTTGTCACGCTCACGGATCTCCAGGAAGTCTGCCGCAAGTTCTTCCAGGGTATGGGCAATGCTTATGCGGATGTCATCGGTCTTATCGTCTGTGCCAGTGTCTTCACGGCCGGCATGACGGCCATCGGTCTCACGGGCGCATTGACAGATCTCATGAAGGGGTCGCAGTCCGCAGCAGCTGCTGCCGGTACGTTTGGCCCGTTCCTCATCGCTGTCATCTCGGGTTCCGGTGATGCCGCTGCTTTTGCTTTCAATGGTGCCGTGACGCCGTTTGCCGAGCAGTTCGGCATGAGCATCATGGATCTCGGTTCTCTCGCCCAGATTGCCGGTGCGATGGGCCGTTCCATCTCACCGGTCGCCGGTGCTGCCATCATCTGTGCAGGCCTGGCAAAAGTTAACCCGATTGAAGTCTCGAAACGCAATGCCCTGCCGTGCTTTGTCGCAGCTCTTGTGTTGATGATCATGCTCTGAGCCGGATAGGAAATTTTTCTAGGGAATCTCGTCTTATGCTATAATGAACGATGAAAGGAAGTCTTTATGATGATTAATCGCGAGCGTGTTTTGCAGGAATTTCTCGAATTGGTGCAGATCCGCTGCTCCACGCGCCAGGAGCGCGAGGTGGGCGATCTCTTGACCAAACGCCTTGAGGAACTCGGTGGCACGGTCCATGAAGATCAGGCTGGGGTCAAGCTCGGTGGCAATTGCGGCAATCTCGTGGCGGATTTTTCGGGCACGATTGATGCGCCGACCGTCATGCTGACGGCTCATATGGACTGTGTCGAGCCCTGTGGAGACATCCATCCGCAGATTGAGAACGGCATCATCCGTTCCGATGGCACGACCGTGCTGGGTTCGGATGATAAGGCTGGCGTCACAGCTATCCTCGAGACGCTGCGCCAGCTCAAGGAACAGGAAATCCCGCACGGACCGCTGCAGGTCGTATTCACGATTGCTGAGGAAAACGGCGTGCATGGCTCGCAGAATCTTGACAGCAGCCTGCTGCATGCGGATTTCGGCTTCACGCTCGATACGCACGGCCATCCGGGCGTCATGAGCTACAAGGCCCCGGGCAAGAACCAGATCCATATCGCCATCAAGGGCAAGGCTGCACATGCCGGGGTGGAGCCGGAGAAGGGCATCAATGCCATCCAGGCTGCCGGCATCCTGCTCGCGGATGCTCCGCAGGGGCGCATCGATGAAGAAACGACCTGCAATGTCGGACGCATCCAGGGCGGCAGTGCCACGAATGTCGTAGCAGATACCTGCGATGTCTTCTATGAGTCGCGCAGCCGCGACAAGAAGAAACTCGATGCGATCACGCAGCGCATTGTCGATCATTTCGAGCAGGGCGCTGGGAAAACCGGCTGCCAGATCCAGGCGGAAGTCAGCCCGGACTATGGCCCTTATGAGATCCCGCAGGACAGCCCGGCCATCCAGGTGGCCAAGTGTGCGGCGGAGAAGCTGGGCTTCCCGGTGGAACTCGAGGAATCGGGCGGCGGTTCGGACGCCAACCATTTCAACACGTATGGCGTGCCGACGGTGGTTTTGGCCGTAGGCATGACGAATTGCCATACGAAAGAAGAGTATATTGAAGAAAAAGACCTTTACGATGCTGCAGAGTGGGCGCTTGAGATTGTCAAGCAGGCCGCTGCGTACAAGCGTTAAGTCTGATTTGGAGGGAGGAAGATCGTGACCTGGGTTTTATTTGACTGGGCCGGAACCATTGCTTTTGCCGTTTCTGGTGCTATGGTAGGCTTTCACGCCGCATGGATATCTTTGGCGTCATCGTCCTGGCATTGCTGACGGCTGTGGGCGGCGGCATGGTCGCGATGTGCTGGCCGGCATCACGCCGCCTATGGCCATGACGAAACCGACGGATTTGCTGATGTCCATCGTGACGGCAGTGCTGGTATCTGCAGCCTACTCGGTCATGCATTTTGACAGTCGGCGACGCAGGAGCATGACCTTCCTCTATAATCTTTCCGATACCATCGGCCTGGCTTCTTTTACGGTTACGGGCGCTCTGACCGGTCTCTCGCAAGGGACGGGAGCGCCGTACGTCTTTCCCGTCACACTGGGCGTCGTAACGGCTGTGGGCGGTGGCATGCTGCGCGATCTCATGGCTCAGCGTGTCCCCGTAGTCCTGCGCATGGATGTCTATGCTGTGGCTTCGCTGATCGGCGGGATTGTCATGTGCTGGAGCTGGCCCCTCTGGGGAGCGGAGATATCTTCCTGGCTTTGTTTCCTGGTGGTCTTGCTGCTGCGTGGCTGCGCACTGCACTTCGGCTGGCAGCTTTACCATCCGCACCCGGGAGGACGGCTTTTCCAGCATCGGGCCAGGCAGCATCAAGCAGAGAGCTTTGATGGGCCGTATCTTGAGTAGGGCGAGGAGCGAAATCCTCGCTCTATTTTTATATTTTTGCTGGTTAGCAAAAAAAAGTTCCTGGATTTTCGTAAAAAATAAAAAATGGATTGACAAACGGGAAGGTAAATGAAGTAAATAAGTTTTGTACTAGTTCA
>ENA-OQBJ01000971-OQBJ01000971.1-human-gut-metagenome-genome-assembly--contig:-NODE-971-length-12781-cov-2.370476_pt1 | contig 12781 bp, 14 predicted proteins | sample MGYA00242743_ERZ504545 | MGnify/ENA primary metagenome ERZ504545 (study PRJEB26092, sample SAMD00036252) | human gut metagenome | host: Homo sapiens | study: EMG produced TPA metagenomics assembly of...
CTCCTTGTTTTACCCGGCTAACGATAATAAGCCGTTGTTCATAACTGTACTTCATAAAAAACACCCCAAAAGTTTTGTGTCTAACTTTTGGGGTGCAGTACACTTTTAAGGTAGCCTCATTTCATTTTATTGTTTTGATATCATTCACCATTGTTTCGATATCCGTCAAAGAATTTTTTGAAAAACAGCCATTGATAGTCTATTGAATTATTCCAATAGGTGCTGCTATGTTTTCCGGGACGGATGATAAAATCGTGGAAAATACCTCGTTTTTCCAATTCTTCATGAAATTTCTGGTTGACTTCCAGGAAGAAATCTCCTGTGCCGCAATCGATAATTAATGCCAGATCACCATTTTGAATTTTATCCAGCTGTGTCATTACAGTGTGCTCATCCCATCGTTGACGGTTTTTGGATAGCTCTCCAAGTTGTTCTTTCATTTTCCATTCGTGAGGAAACGGACGAATGTCTACACCACCACTGGTACTGCCTCCTGCACCAAAAACATCTTTATGACGAATAGAAAGCCACATACCTCCATGACCACCCATGCTAAGTCCTGTTACAGCTCTTCCTTTCCGGTCCTTTATTGTTGAATAATGTGTATCTATATACTTTACCAGTCAGAGGAAACGAATGTTTCATATTGCTGTCGGCATGGGTAGGCTGTCCCAGTACCAGCTGTTTTTCCCGTCCGGACATACTACGATAATTCCATCCCGATCTGCCATTTGAGGAAGTTCTGGCTTAATCCCCAACCAGGTAAGTGAGTTGCCTCCATATCCGTGCAGCAGATATAGGGTAGGGCATTTTTTCCCTTCTAAAGCTTGATCGGGCACAATGACTGCTACTTTGATCTCTTTTTTCATTTTAGGACTTTCTACCGATAATGTATCGATACGTGCAGCCATCGTATTGAGGGCAAATGATAAAATCCCCCAAGCTGCATACTATAATTCTTTTGATAGTTCATTTTTATTTTGTTTTTTGTTATACATATCATCTCCTGTTTTGGCAAAGGTAACTCTAATTGTTTTATGGAAAGGTATAAAACGTGAAATAATAGCGATTATCAGAGTAATGATAAATAGCCACCCCAGTATCTCTTTTAATGCCAGCAGCAGACTCTGTTGCTGCAAAGTAGTATAGAGCGAGGTTGTTGCCAGTTGGGTAGCTTCACTATATTCGTGTCCCTGAGCCAGGCCGCTTGTAAGCGATTGTGAGAATTTCGAGGCAGCCAGAGGATCAGCCATCGTTATGGTTTCGGATAAAGAGTGCATGTATTTTTGCTGTAGCCTGTATAGCGTATTACTGTAAAAAGATGTAGCTATGATAGGAGCTAGTACAGAACGGAATATTATCAGAAAGAAGGCATTCGAAAGCAGGAACTTCGGATTTAAGTCTTCTACGGCAAACAGAGCGAAGGCTATAATCAGAGCAAGCATGCCCAATCCACGCAGGAAGATGGGAAAGAACAACATTTCGTATGTACTTTCAGGCGAAATACCGAAATAAAGGATGCCGAAGAAAATAGCGAAGCATGCCATACCTCCAGCAATGAAAAAACGGAAACGCCAGCGTTGCCATCTGAACCACCAGAAACAGATGAATGCTCCTAGTATATATCCGGGTAAAAGCCAGATATAAAGTACATAAGAGTGTGTACTGTCTACTTTTAGAATAGATGTCATGTAGTTCGTCAGTAATGTGGTTGATGTACTGAAAAACATGATGAGCATCATGTAAAAATAGCCAACTATAGCTTTAGGCTGATATAAGGGAGCCAGATTGACATAAGGAGTTTCGGAATGATATTGCATCCAGACAAAAAACGCTATCAGAATCGGTGCTATGACAATGTAAGCGCAGATTTTGTAGGATGACATCCAGTCGAGTATTTTTCCGTAATTGATGACATACATCAGCATCAGCAGACCGATAGCGATTACGAACATCTCCCGCAGATGCAATTCTTCTATGGGAATTTTCTGTAACGGGCGGTTGTGGCGATAGCAGACTATTACCAGCAATATAGCCAATAACAACAGAAGCATCATAAAATAATACATGTACTTCCAGTTGTAATGATAGGCAAGTTCTGCTGTGAGTACCATAGATATCTGGCCACTTCCATATACTAATGGATAGAAGTATGAGTAGAATTCGCTACGGACATTTTTCGGACTGAATATCTTTTGTGCATGTCGGATAAACCAAAGCATGAGGAATCCTTTCAGAAAGCCTATGGCAAAACTGGCAACAATTAGAATATCCGCACTTTGCGAGCGGGCGCATATCCAGCTTAATATAAATTGCAAAGCCAGATCGGCGAGCAAAAGAAACTTGACGGAGAAAGCAGACAGGACTTTCGGTACGATGGGATAGGCTATTGCCATGCCTGCCGAAGCAGCGTAATATCCCATTGTTATATCTTCTGTATTGGTACCTAGTGTGTTGGATACCTCAAGCATACTTCCTGTATACGAACCGTTGAGCATCGTTATAGGAAGAATAATAATGAAAATACTTATCAATGCCAGCCAGTTGGGAACCACTTACGTACGGGTAATCCCAGTTCTCTCATATTTGTCATTTGCGTAATGCTTCTGTTTCTACCATCATTCCGGCACGCAGGTGCTGTGCATCTTCTTCACTGATATTGATAATATCGATACGGACTGGAATACGTTGTTGTACCTTTACAAAGTTGCCGGCAGAATTATCTGTGGGAACAAGCGAATATTTTGAGCCGGTTGCTTCTGATATAGCTGTAACCTTTCCTTCAAACACTTTTCCAGGCAAAGCGTCTACTTTAATGCGTACCGGTTGTCCGATGTAAATGTTTACAATCTGTGTTTCCTTATAGTTTGCAGTAATCCATTTATCTTTGCTGCGGACCAGATACGAAATGGTTTGTCCTGCCTGTACAAACTGTCCGGCTCCAAGGTACGCCGCCCCATATATCCATCGTAAGGAGCAGTCACAACAGTATACGAGAGATTCAGGCGTGCCAAGTCTAAGTCGGCTTCTTTGCGGAGGATAGCTGCTTCAGCACTGGTATTCTTTTTGCTTGCTTCCGAATATTGTGACAATGCTACACGTTTTTGTTCGAGTAAAGCTGATAGCGTGCTTGTGCTGCGTCGTAAGCAGCTTTGGCTTGTTCGTATTGCTGTTCGGGTACAGATTCCTCTTTAAGTAACCGTTCGAAGCGATGATAGTCCTGTTCCAGTTGCCATAATTTAGCTTTTGCTTCGGCAATGTTTGCTTCCTGTACGGCAATGTTCGTATGTGAGGTTTCGATGCCTGAGTGGAGTGCATCCTTCGAACCTTGAGCGTCGAGTAGGGAAGCTTCTGCTTCTTTTACCTTTATTTGATACTCACGGTTGTCGAGAACTAACAGGGTATCTCCTTGATGGACAAATTGATGTTCCTTAAAGCGAACTTCTTTGATATATCCTGTTGCGCGAATATTCAAGGGTATGACGTATTGATCGACAAAAGCGTCGTTTGTTACTTCATAATTTATGTACCGCCAGAAATAAGTGGCAGTCCACCATAATCCTGAACAAGCCAGGATGATACAGATGGTATTCAAAATGAAATTGCGGATACGCAGTTTCTTTAGTTTTTTCTGTTTAATTTCTAGTTCAGACATAGTGTTTGGGATTAAGTTTGTGAATTACAAGCGTCCGCAGGCGCGTTCCAGTTGATAATAAGTATAAATAACCCGAGTACGCTGAAGTGAGCTGAAGTTCTGCATTCAGACGGACAGAGTTAGCATCCAGTAAATCTGTCAGGATAGCCAGCTGGTTCAGATAGCGGTTTTGCATGATACGATAGTTTTCTTCTGCCTGTTTGACAGAGAGTTTTAATGCTTCTACCTGTTGCAGTGCTTCATGATGACGAAGGTAGGCCGTACGTACATTAACTTTGATTTGCTGCACCTTTTGTTCTTCGATGTTCTGGCTAAGTCTTACCGCAAGTTTACTTTCTTTAGTCTTATGGTTGTTTTTGTATAATGACGAAAGAGGGTATGATACAGACAAGCCTATGTTCCAATTATTATTATACATGTCGGCCATTGTTCTCGAGATAGGACGTGCCAGTGTATTGGCTGCATAAAGCGATATGTTTGGCAGGTATTCAGCTTTTGCCAGACGGACATCGTTTTGTGCTACTTCCGTTTGCTTGCGTAACAGTAATATTCCCGGATCATTCATACAAGCTTGTGCTACATAGTCATCGTATTTTTCAAGGGCAATGGAACGGTAGAGCAAGGCTGTATCTGGCAATAACAAGCAGTTTTCGTTAATTCCTAGTAAGATATCCAGCTGTTGAGATACAAGTGCGATACTATTTTCCGTTTCTGTAAGTGAAAGGCGGTCGTTAGTAAGTTGCATTTCGCTTCGAAGTACATCATTATTTGTTATGAGTCCCTCCTTTTTCATCTGCTTGATATCTTTCAGCCGACGTTCTGATTCTTCAATGTTTCGGGTTAATACGTCGTGTTGGCGGAATAAACTAAACAAGCTCATATATTGCTCCAAGAGATTGAGCTTTATATCAGCACGGTCTGTTACGGTCTGAAGAGAGGCTATCTCTTTTTTCAGATCTGCTTTATGTATAGCATATCGTATCTTACCTCCTTGATATAAAGGTTGAGTAAAATTTATGGCATAATTTTGTGACCAGTCGGGGGTATCTGGATAGGTTGCGTCTGATAAGCCATGCTGGAAAACAACGGGTTGTCCTATAACACCTCCGTTAAGTCCTATCTGTAAGTCGGGTAACAGTGAAGTACGTGCTGTCTTTCCCTGCTCGTGTGCCATTGATTCCTGTACTTTGTCCGCCTGGAGTTTCAAACTATTTTCCACACCTAGACGGAACAGCTCATCCACGGTAAGAAACAATGAATCAGCTGGAGAAGCTATGCTTTTACAATAACTTCCTGAAAGTAGAAAGACAAGTAAGTATTTATATATTTTCGAGTACATCATATACGGATTTTAATTCGGACATCATGGTTCTGATGCTTTCAAGCCCTATTATTTGTTCTGCATTTACATATACTTGATCCAATATGGGCCGAATCTGATTACGGAATTCTTCGCCTTCTTTTGTAAGGTAAACCAATTTGCTACGCCGGTCTGCGGGATCTTCTTTACGACATACGTATCCTTTTTTTTCCAGGTTATTCATCAGATTAGTCAGGCATGCTTTGTCTTTGGCTGTTCGTTCTGCTAAAACTTGTTGGGTGATACCTTGCTCGTGCCACAGGCTACTTAATATTTGTAGCATTTCGAATGTGATTCCTGCATTATTCCTTTTTAAAGTTCGTTGCATGGCTCTACGGAAAGACATGCGAGTGCGGAATACCTGCAGCATTAACTCTCTAAACTCTCCTCCTTCTCTCATGATTATCTTTTTACTTTTGAACTGCAAAAGTACGAATTTTAGTCTTATTAGTCAAATATTTGACTAATTATTCATTGCGCATGATTGGAGCTATGTAGAAAAGCTGCTTATTATGAGTGAGTTATGTCTTTTGATTATCGAGATGTTATAGAGAGGGGGATTCCTCTTTACGCATGCTAAATTCGCATCCGCAATATTGCTGGTTGTAAAATCCATATTCTTTTATTATAGCAATACGCCGTTCGCTTAATCCTCCTTTTCTCCAGTTCTGATCCCACCAGATGACGTCCGGATAATTTTCTACTGCATATCTTCCTGCCTGATTAATCTGCTCTAAGCTTTTCCAACGTGAAGAAGCGAGCGTGGTAGTAATTACAGAAAATCCATTTTCGTGAGCATATCGTGCTGTATCGAGTAACCGCATTTTGAAACATTGCAGACAGCGTCCGCCCCGTTCTGGCTCTCCTTCGAGTCCTTGAACCGTGCATCGCCATGCCTCGTGATTGTAATCTGCATCGATGATATCCAGTCCTAACGACTGTGCATAACGCGAACATTCATTTTTGCGGATGTTATACTCTTCTAGTGGATAGATGTTTGGATTGCAATAGTAAATGGTAGGGCGTATGTCATGTTGCATCAGGCATTCGATGATAGCTGACGAGCAGGGGGCACAACATGTGTGAAGCAATATTTCTTTTGCATTTCCTGGAACTTCCAGTGTGAATTTCTTTTTTTCATACGCTCAAATTGGAGATTTAGATGATTCTATATGCAAAAATAATCTTTTTGTGTGTGAGTGGAAAATGATTTTGCTCTCTTCCGGATAAAAACGGACGGACACCCTTTATGGTAAGGCATCCGTCCGCACTTCTTAGGATATTTATTTTTCCCTTTCTTGTATCAGAGTTATTTTATTTCGAACTCTTCTTTCATGTCAAGTTCATCGCCATGCATATCATAGAATTTGTATTCCAGGAAAGCGAGGCTTTGATTAGGTATTATCTTTATACCAAATCCGAATTTCATTTGCCATTTACGTTTTAAGGAAACTATTCCTTGATTGATGTAAGCGGCAACATAGGGATGGATATGTAATGTAAATTTCTTGACCTTCAGTTTATTGACCAGGTAGTCAATTTTACTTTCCAATGTATCTGTAAATAATATGGAGGGCTTTATTTTCCCTTTTCCAAAACACGTCGGACAGTCTTCATCAGTATTGACGTCCATAGCAGGACGGACTCTCTGACGGGTAATCTGCATTAATCCGAATTTGCTGAGTGGCAATATGTTGTGTTTTGCTCGGTCTTTCTGCATGTTTTGGCACATGCGTTCATATAGTTTTTGTCGGTTCTCGGAAGATTCATATCAATGAAATCGACAACGATGATACCTCCCATATCTCTCAGGCGGAGTTGTCGGGCAAGTTCGTCTGCTGCACCTAAATTTACGTCCAACGCATTGGCTTCCTGACCGTTGCCGGATTTGGACCGGTTGCCACTGTTTACATCTACCACATGCAAAGCTTCTGTATGTTCTATAATAAGATAAGCTCCGCTTTTGTATGAAACCGTTTTACCGAACGAAGATTTGATTTGCTTGGTTATTGCAAAATTGTCGAAAATGGGAAGTTGTCCTTTGTAAAGCTTCACGATTCCCGAACGTTCGGGAGCAATGAGCGTTACATAATCTTTTACTTCATTGTAAACGCTTTCATCGTTTACATAAATATTTTCATACGAAGGGTTGAATAAGTCGCGCAGCATGGCTACCGTGCGGCTTGTTTCCTCGTATACCAATGAAGGCAGTTTGGTTGCCTTTTGTACTTTTGAGATGGTATCTTCCCAATGCTTCAGTAATACTTTCAGTTCTGCATCCAGTTCTGCAACACGCTTTCCTTCGGCTACGGTACGTACTATTACTCCGAAGTTTTTCGGTTTGATGCTTTGCAATAATTGCTTTAAGCGTGCGCGCTCTTCGCTTGATTTGATTTTCTGGGAAACAGAAACTTTATCGTTGAACGGAATCAGGACAAGGTATCGTCCGGCGAAAGATAGTTCACATGTCAGTCGCGGTCCTTTGGTTGAGATAGGTTCTTTTACGATTTGTACGATGACTTCCTGCCCCTGCTGTAAAACGTTCGAAATGGTTCCATCCTTATCAATGTCGGGCAATATCGATGCTTTCGACATTGGATAAAGTTTTTTTCTGTCGCTGATGACCTGCTTCAGATACTTTGGTAAGAATTAAATTGAGGTCCGAGGTCTAAGTAGTGAAGGAAAGCGTCTTTTTCGAAACCTACATCCACAAAACAGGCATTCAGTCCAGGCATGAGCTTGCGTATCTTGCTACGTACATATTGCCAACCGAGAAAGACAGATTTCGTTCTTCTTTCTGGAACTCTACCAGGTTCTTGTCTTCCAAGAGCGCAATAGAGATTTCTTTAGGCTGTACATCTACTACTAATTCGCTTGTCACTTGTTACTTAGTTTTTAGAATGTTAATAATGCTTTTCGAAATATACAGACGTAACATGTTTCGGTAAGATGAATAGTTTAGATTGGAAACTTGTCTGTAAAGTCTGTATTATCACATACACAAAGAACAAACCTGAAAGACTAGTAGGAGCTTTACAAGTTTGTTCTTTATTGAAGTCGGACAGACTAACAATTATTTTTTGCTTTTATGTCTGTTCTTTCTTAGTCTTTTTTTACGCTTGTGAGTAGACATTTTGTGTCTTTTTTTCTTCTTTCCGCTTGGCATAGCTTCAAATTTTATGGGTTAATACTCTTGTTTATTATTTCTTTACTGATAATGTAAATGTCTTAGCTGGTTTAAATGCCGGAATATTGTGCTCCGGAATAATAATGGTAGTGTTCTTAGAAATATTACGAGCAGTTTTCTGCGCTCTTTTCTTTACAATGAAACTACCGAAACCACGAAGGTAGACATTTTCATCTTTCGACAAAGATTCTTTTACTGATCCCATGAACGCCTCAAGGGTTGCCAATACTGTTGCCTTGTCAATACCTGTGTTCTTGGCAATTTCGTTTACAATATCTGCTTTAGTCATTTCGCTAATAATTATTGTTATACGTTATCTTAAATTTTTGGACTGCAAATATATAGCTTTTCTGTATCTTTCGAAAATTTCTTGAGAATATTTTTTTAGAAAACTCGTGCTTTTTTGAGGGTTACGAGTCTTTTATACAGCTGTATGACGTGGTTTTTCTGATATGTCGGGCAAATGTATTATTTTTGCAGCCAAATTATAGATTGGATGAATTTGTTTGCAACTACAATAATTGACTGGTACAAGGAGAACAAGCGTGACCTGCCTTGGCGTGACACCAAAGACCCTTATAAGATATGGATTTCGGAAATCATTCTTCAGCAGACCCGTGTGGTGCAGGGGTATGATTATTACTGCCGTTTTATGGAGCATTTTCCGGATGTGGAAACACTGGCAAAGGCTTCGGAAGACGAAGTGATGAAGTGCTGGCAAGGGCTGGCTATTATTCGCGAGCCCGTAACTTGCACGAAGCTGCACGTACGATTGCCGAAAAAGGGGCTTTCCCCGTGCGTTATGAGGAAGTCCGGGCATTGAAAGGGTGGGAGACTATACGGCTGCAGCCATTTGTTCTTTTGCCTACGATATGCCGTATGCAGTGGTCGACGGAAATGTGTATCGCGTATTGTCCAGATGGCTGGGCGTGGAAGAACCGATTGATACAGGAGCCGGGAAAAAACTGTATGCCTCGCTGGCAGATGAAATGATGGATAAATCTCGTCCGGCATTGTATAATCAGGCCATCATGGATTTCGGAGCCTTGCAGTGTGTGCCGTCATCGCCTTCCTGCCTGTTTTGTCCGCTTTCAGACAGTTGTGTGGCATTGCAAAAGAATTTAGTGGGCAAACTTCCCTGGAAATCACGTAAAACGAAGGTGTTAGACCGTTATTTTTCCTATATTTACGTGCGTGCAGGCGTGCATACATTTATAAAAAGACGTGAAGCCGGAGACATCTGGCAGAATCTGTACGAATTCCCGCTGATTGAAACGGAACAGGAAGTAGGAGAAGAAGAAATTTTCTCTCTTCCGGCATTCCGGGAACTGGTAGGTGACCGCTCCATACGTATGTTCCGCGTGGTATCGCCTGAGGTGAAACACGTGTTGTCGCACCGGGTAATCCATGCCCGATGCTATGAAGTGGAACTGGCAGAGGAGGATGCTGTCCCTTCTGGATTTCAGCGTGTTCTGATTGACGATTTGCATAAATTCCCCGTGTCGCGCTTGATATCTCGTTTTTTTTCGTTACTTTTGAAACCAAATTATAAAAAATAAAATTATGTCATTGAATAAAGTACAATTGATTGGAAATGTAGGGAAAGACCCTGAAGTAAGATATTTGGACAGTGGAGTGGCTGTGGCTACTTTCCCGCTGGCTACCACAGACCCGTGCCTATACGCTGGCCAATGGTACACAGGTGCCTGAACGTACGGAATGGCATAACATCGTGTTGTGGCGCGGACTGGCTGAAACAGCTGAAAAATATGTGCACAAAGGCGATAAGCTGTATATTGAAGGAAAAATCCGCTCACGCTCATACGACGACCAGAATGGGGTGAAACGTTACGTGGTGGAAATTTTCGGTGACAATATGGAAATGCTGACTCCGCGCGCTGCCCAGCCTGCTGCTCCTGCACAACCACAGGCCGCTTCACCGGCTGCTGCTCAGCCTGAGAACAATCCTTCGGATGATTTGCCGTTTTAATCTCAGGCGGTCTTAAATTGATGTTTAACTACAGGTAGATAGAATGGACCCTGACTCGTGTTTGCTCCGCTGGACGGAGCTTTGTAACGGAATTACCGTAATGCCCCTTTCGTTAGGGGCTGCTTTTGCTTTGCTGCTGGCCCTTATGTTGTTATATACTTCGGGCTTCGTTTCTGCTTCTGAAATAGCTTTCTTTTCGTTGTCTCCTTCTGATTTGAACGATATAGAGGAGGAGAATCACCCATCTGACTCCAAAATCAAGGCTTTACTGGAGGATTCAGAGCGTCTGCTGGCCACTATTCTGATTTCGAATAACTTTGTCAATGTGACCATTATCATGCTGTTGAACTATGTGTTTGCCAGTGTGATTGACTTTGGCGAGGCAAAGATTTTGGAATTCTTGATTGTAACGGTCGTATTGACCTTCCTGCTGTTGCTGTTCGGCGAAATTATGCCGAAAATTTATTCGGCACAGCACACTTTACCTTTTGCCCGTAAGGCTGCTCCCGTAGTGACGGTTTTGCGCACCGTGTTCTGGCCTATTTCTTCATTGCTGGTCCGGTCTTCTTTTTTTATCAACCGTTTTTCACAGAAGCGGAAAGTCCGGAATTTGTCGGTTAATGAACTTTCTCAGGCATTGGAATTGACAGATATTCAGGAAACACCGGAAGAAAACAATATGCTGGAAGGAATCATCCGTTTTGGAGAAGAAACCGCGAAGGAAGTAATGACTTCCCGTCTGGATATTGTGGATTTGGAAATACATTCTACTTTTTCTGAAGTTCTGAAGTGTATCAATGAGAACGGATATTCGCGTATTCCGGTGTATGAAGAAACGCGTGATCAGATTAAAGGTATATTGTATATCAAGGATTTGCTTCCTTATTTGGAAAAAGGTGAGGATTTTAAGTGGCAGAACCTGATTCGTCCTGCCTTGTTTGTGCCTGAAAATAAGATGATTGGTGATTTGCTGCGTGATTTTCAGGCGAACAAGATCCACATTGCCGTAGTGGTGGATGAATTTGGAGGTACGTCGGGTATCGTGACGATGGAGGACATCATCGAGGAAATTGTCGGAGAAATCAATGATGAATACGATGAGGAAGAGCGCACGTACGTGAAACTGACGGAAAACGTGTATATATTCGAAGGGAAAACTCTATTGTCGGATTTTTATAAGATTATCAAAGATAGTGAGGAGGTATTTGAAAATGTATCGGGGGATGCGGATTCACTGGCCGGCCTTTTGCTGGAACTGAAGGGAGAGTTCCCCGCATTGCATGAGATTATCAATTACCAGAATTACCGTTTTGAAATTCTGGAGATGACTTCGCGTCGTATCCAGAAGGTGAAAGTGACCATCTTGCCTGTGGCTCAGGAAGAAGACGAGTCGAAGGAGAAGTAAGTATGCCGCTGCTGAAGACTTGGACGGAGGAGAATGGCAGATGGGGAATCTGGCAGGTGACGGAAACGATGGAGGAGCTTTGTGCCTGTCTGTCGGACGATGTGGTGCGGCAGGAATTTGAACGTCTGAAAGCTCCTTCCCGGAAATTGGAATACCTGGCAGTCCGTGTGCTGCTGAAAACGATGTTGGGGAAAGAAGTGCGGATTGGACATGAACCTTCCGGAAAGCCGTTTCTGACAGGAGGGGAGTATCATGTATCCATTTCTCATACGAAGGGATATGTGGCAGTCGGTTTACATGAGTCTGCCCAGCCCGGCATTGATATTGAGGTTTATGGCGAGCGGGTACGAAAGGTAGAATCTCGCTTTATCAGAGAAGACGAGATGCCGGAAAGAGCACGGATGGAGTCGCGCGAAGAACTGTATCAGTTGCTTTTGCACTGGTCGGCCAAGGAAACCATGTACAAAGTGCTCGATATGGCAGAAGTGGATTTCCTGCAACACTTGAAAGTGTGTCCTTTTAAATTGTCTTCCTCCGGAACCTTTGCTGGTGAATCGTACCGGAAAGCGGACAAGGCCCGTTTCCTGATTCATTACCTGATACATCCTGAGTTTGTCTGTACCTATTGCCTCAATACCGAGGCTCGTAGAACGAACAACGGATGAGTTTGTTTATGAAAGAAAAAAGATGAACAAGAAATTACGTAAAACAATTCGGCTGACGGCCATTTCGTTAGGAGCGTTACTGACTGTATTCTTGTTGGCCGTAACCATCGTGGTGAATTTTATTTTTACACCGGAAAAGCTGACGCCGGTGGTGTTGAATGTGGCCAATCAGTCATTGAATGCCCGTTTGCAGATGAAAAGTGTGGAGCTGACTTTCTTTTCCACCTTTCCGCGATTCGGACTGAAGGTGACGGATGGAGTATTGGTGTCTAAAGCCATTAATGACACGTTGTGGCAGAAGACCGATTCACTGGTTTCTTTCAAGAAGTGTGTGGTAGTGGTGAATCCGGTGGATTATCTGCTGCATGATAAAATCAGTCTGCGTTATCTGGGACTGGAGGATGCATCGGTATATGCCTTCAAGAACAAGGAAGGAAAAAGCAACTGGGACATCGTAAAGAGTACGGAAGAGACGGTAGAAGAGGATACCACATCGCAGAAGCCTCAGATTCAGGAATA
>ENA-OQBJ01000972-OQBJ01000972.1-human-gut-metagenome-genome-assembly--contig:-NODE-972-length-12771-cov-2.049668_pt1 | contig 12771 bp, 13 predicted proteins | sample MGYA00242743_ERZ504545 | MGnify/ENA primary metagenome ERZ504545 (study PRJEB26092, sample SAMD00036252) | human gut metagenome | host: Homo sapiens | study: EMG produced TPA metagenomics assembly of...
GTTATCGGCAAAGATAAACCAGTCATCTGAAGCTGATTTAGAGTTTCTGTTTTCTGACGAATGGGATAAATTCAACAGCTATGAGCCTTTATCACAAGATAAAATAAACTCTCTGTATAGAAAACTGAACAAGCAAAGACACATAACGCCATTCATGAAGGTGCAAAAATATTGGTTACAAATAGCAGCATCCATTCTTTTGATACTATCATGTGCATTAGTGTTTTATACTACACTCAGCATAAAGATATTGAATATCTTGCTCAGCAAAATATAACCATAAACTCAGGGTGAACATGGAACTTCATTGGTAACATTGCCCGATGGAACTCTTGTACATCTGAATGCAAAATCATCACTGTCCTACAAACAGGATTTCGGACGTGATAACCGTAAAGTAGAATTGTCGGGTGAAGGATATTTTGAAGTTAAAAAGAATACAGAGAAACAGTTCATTGTAAGCACTGAAGTAATGGATATTACAGTAACAGGAACAACATTTAATGTATATGCGTATGAGCACAAAAATTTTGTTGAAATGGCTCTTGTAGAAGGAAGTGTCAATGTTACAACAAAGATCCCGCTCATAATACATTGAATGTAAAGCCGAACCAGAAAGTGATATACGATAAACGAACAGGGTTATTGAGTCTTGAAGAAACTTCAAATAAAATGGAAACAGCATGGCTGACCAAAGAGCTTACTTTCCGACATGAGAAGATGAAAGATGTATTCCAATGTCTGAAACGTAAATTCGGAGTAACTTTCAACATAAAGAACAAAATATATTACAGGATGTGTATACAGGTTCTTTTAATGATGAAATATAAGAAGCGTTCTGAATGTGTTGAAAATACACTACGGATTTGAATACACAATGGATGAAGAAACCATAACCATAGAATAACAACTAATCTAAATATTAACCTTAAAACTATGAAAAGACAGATGAAAACATGAAAAAACATCCCCGGACAATCGGCAATCATCCGGGGAAAATGGCTCAGTCCATAAGTAAAACTATGTTTGGCGCATAGTAAAACCGAACTTTAAACCTAAATTTATTACGTACTTATGAAAATCAAACATTTATTTACTGATTTGCACAAAGATAGTAAAAAGCGTAGTAAGATTTGCCTTTTATGTGCATCTTTGTGTATGTTTACATTTACCGGTGGTTATGCACAAACCGGAAAAGTCAGCCTCAACCTGAATAACGCATCGGTAAAAGAACTTTTTTACTGCTATTGAAAAACAAACTCCCTACCGCTTCTCATACAGAGATGTAGAAGTAAACGGTAAAACAGGCATCTCTCTGTCTGTTAAAGATGAAGAACTGAAAGACCTACTTACAAGTGAACTGGCAAAACAGAACTTATCTTATAAAGTTTCAGGTAATAAGATTGTTATTACCCCTATCAAGAAAAAATCCGATAAAAAACAGCCAACGAATATATCTGGAAAGGTTGTCGATGCAAACGGTGAACCAATTATCGGTGCTACGATAAAGGAAGAAGGTACCAGTAATGGCGCTATAACAGATTTTGACGGTAATTATTCACTCACAGTTTCAAGCCCTGATGCAATTCTGCAATTCTCTTATGTCGGTTACAAATCTGAAGAATTTATGGCCGATAAAGGTGTAATCAATGTTACTATGCGAGAAGATACAGAACGCTTGGACGAAGTGGTTGTTACAGCATTGGGTATCAAACGTGCAGAAAAAGCCTTGTCATACAATGTTCAGCAAGTAAAATCAGAAGAGCTTGTAAGAGTAAAAGACGCTAACTTCGTAAACTCACTGAATGGTAAAATTGCCGGTGTAAGCATCAACAAGAGTGCCAGTGGTGTCGGTGGTGCTACACGTGTAGTAATGCGTGGTGCAAAATCTATAGAAGGTGATAACAATGCACTCTATGTAGTAGACGGTATTCCATTGTTCAATACAAACATGGGAAATACAGACAGTGGTATCATGGGTGAAGGAAAGGCCGGAACTGAAGGTATTGCCGACTTCAACCCTGAAGATATCGAAAGTATCTCTGTATTGAGCGGTCCGTCGGCAGCAGCATTGTATGGTAGTAGTGCAGCAAACGGTGTGATCCTTATCACCACTAAAAAAGGTAAAGAAGGTAAACTGCAACTTTCATTTTCTTCTTCTACCGAATTCAGCAAAGCATACATGACTCCTGAATTCCAAAATACTTACGGTAATAAAAAGGATATGTATGAAAGCTGGGGTGAAAAACTCGCCACTCCTTCTGATTATGACCCTAAAAAAGATTTTTTCAACACAGGAACTAACTTTATCAACTCATTGACCTTAACAACCGGTACTAAACAGAACCAGACATTTGCTTCCATCTCGTCTACCAACTCTGACGGTATCGTTCCCAACAACTCATACAACCGCTTGAACTTTACGATCCGTAATACTTCAACTTTCCTGAATGACAAGTTACAACTTGATTTAGGAGCATCGTATATCAAGCAAGATGACAAGAACATGGTTTCGCAAGGTCAATACTGGAATCCGGTTATGGCAGCCTACCTCTTTCCACGAGGAGAAAATTTTGAAGAAATCAAAACTTTCGAACGCTTTGACGACAGCCGCAAAATTCCCGTTCAGTACTGGCCGATAGCAGAATCAACTTATGCCTCGCAGAATCCATACTGGACCGCATTCCGTAACGTTTCAACCAACAATAAGAGCCGCTACATGTTCAATGTAGGATTAACTTACAAGATAACCGACTGGATTAATCTGGCTGCACGTTACAGAATGGACGATACTTATGTAAAATTCGAACGTAAGATTTATGCATCTTCCGACCAGGTTTTTGCAGAAGGTACTAAAGGACATTACGAATATAGCAATTACAATGACCGTCAGGAATATGCTGACTTCATGGTAAATATTAATAAGCAGATCAAAGACTTTAATATTTCTGCCAACCTTGGATGGAGTTATTCCAATTATTGGGCATTGGAAAGAGGATATAAAGGAACCTTACTGAAAGTTCCTAACAAATTTGCTGTTTCCAATATCGACCCGTCAAACGGCCGTACTTCAGAAAAAGGCGGTGACAGCCGTATCCGTAACCATGCTATTTTCGGCAACGTCGAACTGGGATGGAAGAGTATGCTTTACTTAACCTTGACCGGACGTAACGACTGGAACTCTCGTCTGGTAAATACCAACGAAGAATCATTCTTCTATCCTTCTATCGGTTTGTCTGGTATTATTTCGGAAATGGTACAGCTTCCTGAATTTATTTCTTATTTGAAAGTACGTGGTTCTTATACAGAAGTTGGTGCTCCAGTTTCTCGTTCTGGATTAACTCCTGGTACAGTAACAACTCCAATCGTCGGGGGTATTCCGTCGCCGACATATATTTATCCATTCACTGACTTTAAAGCTGAACGCACCAATCTTACGAAGTGGGAGTTAGCTTACGCCTGTGGAACAAATTCAGTGCAGAAGTTACTTACTATAAATCGAATACATACAATCAGACATTCCTGGGAGATTTACCGGAATTCACCGGTTATCAGAAGATTTACCTGCAAGCAGGTAACGTAGAAAATAGAGGTTGGGAAGCTTCTTTCGGCTATAATGATAAGTTTAAAAACGGTCTGGCTGTTTCTTCTACATTTACATTCTCAAAGAATATAAATGAGATTAAGGAGATGGTGAAAGACTATCATACCGATTTGATGGAAGCTCCGATTAACATCCCGGAAGTACTGAAAGACAATGGTCGCGTTATTCTGAAAGAAGGTGGAAGTATTCACGATATTTATGCAAACACTTTCTTCAAGAAAGATAGTCAGGGATATGTTGAAGTAAAAAGTGACGGAACCTTCGGTCTGGAAAGAGGTGAACCTGTATACTTAGGAAAGACATCTCCAGACTTTAACATGGGATGGAACAATGCCCTGTCATATAAAGGATTTGGATTCAGTTTCTTAATCAACGGACGATTTGGTGGAGTGGTTACTTCTTCTACCGAAGCTATCCTCGACCGTTTCGGTGTATCCAAACGTCTGCAGAAGCTCGTGACGCCGGAGGTGCTCTGTTCCCAGGACAAGGTCGGGTAGATGCAAAGACATACTACCAAATGATTGGTACAGGAGGTTATGAAACTTCCGGATACTACCTGTACAGCGCAACAAATATTCGCTTGCAAGAAATGACATTCAGTTATACAATGCCAGACAAATGGTTTGCCAATGTACTGAAAGATGTTACCGTTTCTTTCATTGCTAACAATCCATGGATGTTATATTGCAAAGCTCCCTTTGACCCTGAGCTAACACCGTCAACAAGCACTTACGGACAAGGTAATGATTATTTCATGCAACCCAGCGTACGCAGTTTCGGTTTGGCATTAAATTTAAACTATAAAAAACAAACCCTTTGATTATGAAAAAGATAAACCAATATAAATTTATAGCAGGCGTATTTGCAGTGTCACTATTGGCATCATGCAATTACGAAGAAATCAACACCAATCCATTTGAGCTGACCGATGAAGAAGGAGTCATGGACGGAGTTGCTGTAGGTGGTTTAATCACTACTATCGAACGTACAGTATTTCCAGTAGGAACACAGGCAGATGATACTGACATTATCAATCAGTATCAAACAGACTATCACTTATCGGCTGACTGCTGGAGTGGTTTCTTCGGACAGAATAATACATGGGGAGGCGGAAACAGTAACGTTACCTATTTCTTGAATGACAGCTGGATTTCCGGAACTTATAAACGTGCATATACCAACACACTTGACCCATGGAAAAAGCTGAAAGCTGCAGCCGAGAAAAACAATACTCCTGAAGTATTTGCCTTAGCACAAATCCTGAAAATTTCAGCTTGGCACAAAGCATTGGAATGTTTCGGTCCGATGCCTTATTCACATGCAGCCGATGCTACCATGAATATCCCATTCGATTCCGAGAAAGATATTTATACAGCTATATTTAAAGATCTGACAGAAGCCATTGAGATCCTGACAGAAAAGGCAGAAAATGGTGTAGAGGTTATGAGTGAATATGATGTTGTATATGCTGGTAACTCAACCAAATGGGTAAAATATGCAAATTCTCTGCTACTCCGTCTTGCTATGCGTGTCCGCTACGCCGATGAAGCCTTATCGAAACAATATGTTTCACAGGCATTGGACCATTCCATTGGTGTCATGACTGCCAAAGACGATGAAGCACAGATGAGTACAGGAGCCGGATACACATTCCGAAACAACATCTATTGGTTGTCTGAACAATATGATGAATCTCGCATGGGTTCGTCTATGTTCTCTTACTTAATGGGATATGAAGACCCTCGATTAAGTGCTTACTTCTTGCCAGTAGACTCTAAAAGCACACAAGGAAAAGAAGCGTTCGATGGGAAACAGTATCAGGCAGTTCCTGCAGGACATCTATATGGAAAGAATGATGAATATAAGATGTTTTCTAAACCTAACATACAAGCAGCTACACCAACTTACTGGTTACGTGCTTCCGAAGTCTACTTCCTGCGAGCTGAAGCTGCTTTAATATGGGGCGGTGAATTTGGAAATGCAGAAGACTTGTATAAGCAAGGTATTGAAATGTCTTTCCAGGAAAACGGAATCAGCTCAGCCGTAGATGCTTACATGAATTCTGGTAAAACCCCGATCAAGCATGAAGTTGGTGGAAGTTATTCTTGTAGTTTTGCTGCTCCTTGCGCCACAACCGTAAAATTTGAAGGTAATACGGAACAGAAACTCGAAAAAAATCATGATCCAGAAATGGATTGCTCTTTTCCCTAACGGACAAGAAGCCTGGACAGAATGGAGAAGAACCGGATATCCTAAACTGAATCCTGTTATGGCAAACAGAGGTAGCAGCCAAGGAGTTACAACAGAAGGAGGTATTCGCCGAATGATTTATCCTATCAGTTTCTACCAAACAGCTGACGGACAGAAGATTTATAACGAAAGCCGTTAAAATGCTAAGCAACGGACAGGACTTACCTAGTACACACTTGTGGTGGGACTGCAAATAATAACCGAATAATTAATACAGTAAAGACATGAAAACACTAAAAAAATTATTATACATCATACCTTTATTGGGAGCAATGATAACCTCTTGTACCGATGTAGAAAACATAGAAGTAGAACACATCGGCGGATATAACACTTTAGGAGACAGTGAATATTACGCTAACTTACGTGCCTATAAGGAAACAGCTAAGAACTACGGACGTCCGGTTGCTTTCGGCTGGTTCTCAAATTGGGCTCCTTCAGGTGTAATGAGAAAAGGTTACTTATCTTCAGTACCCGACAGTATGGATATTATCTCCATGTGGAGTGGTGCTCCAGGAAGATATGAAATCACTGAAGCACAGAAGGCAGACAAAGAATTTGCACAGAAAGTAAAAGGAATCAAACTGCTGGAAGTTAGCTTACTTTCTCACCTGGGAAAAGGCAGAACTCCTGAATATATCTACGATGAGATTGAAAAACAGGCAGCCGAAGAAGGATGGTCTGACTCAGAACTTGCAGCAGCAAAAAAATACGCACGCTGGGATTTCTGGGGATTCAAATCGCACAATTTCGACAATACGGAAGATTGAATCAAGCCTTGGCCAAATACGCTAAAGCACTTTGTGATTCACTTTTTGTCAGTGAATGGGACGGCTTTGATATCGACTGGGAACCGGGAGCTGGGTTTAGTGATTCAGACGGAACGCTGAATAACACAACAATCCAGGTACTGGTTAAAGAAATGGGCAAATATATTGGTCCGAAAAGTGACCCAGAAGGCAAAGGACACAAGTTATTATGTATCGATGGTTATATCAACTATTTTTCTGAAGAAATGGAAGAATATGTAGATTACTGGATTACTCAATCGTATGGTCATGGAACACCAGATATACAAGTCCCGGTAACATCCCGGAAAAACTAATTATCACAGAAAACTTTGAATCTTTCGCTACTTCAGGTGGAAAATTACTTCAACAAGCAGCTTGGATGCCAGCCGAAGGGTATAAAGGAGGAGTTGGTGCCTATCGTTTTGACAATGACTATGACAATACCCCCGATTATAAATGGATGCGTCAGGCAATTCAAATCAATCAACAGGTATTCAACGAATGGAAAGCCAATCAAGGGAAAAAATAATACGAATCATGAAATTCTAAAGATATGAAACAACTATTAAAATATTTGGCGTTTTTGCACCATAGCTGTATTGCTGAACAGTTGCAATGACAGTGAAAGCGACCTGCTGGAAGCAAAAGTTTTACTTCGAAAAGCAAAGAACATACCATTGAAGTTCTAGATGATAAACCTATCATTTATGAATTACAATCCAGAGTTTCTTCTGCATGCTCCTCTCCTGTTGAAGTATGTTATAGTATTGCAGGACAGAATGTAGTAAACGAATATAATAAGAAATACGGGACTAACTATGAAATGCTTAATGCGTCTAATGTGAAATTAGGAAGTAATACAACAAGCATACCTAGTGGAACAATTTACTCAGAAAAAGTACCTATAGAATTTTCAAATCTAGGAAATATAGAAGAAGGTAAATCTTATCTGCTCCCTGTATGTATTCAATCTTCATCCATCCCTGCTATTGCGGAACTGACATTCTTTACTTTGTCATAACCAAGCCCGTACAGATTAAGAAAGCTGCTCAGTTCCAAAGTAATCACATTAAGATTCCTTTGGCTAGTGGAACAATATATAAGTCTGTAACTTATGAAGCACTTATCTATATTAATCAACTGCTGAGCAATAATACCATTATGGGTAATGAAGGAATTTTGATTCTTCGTATTGGTGACACAGCTTTACCAGATGGTCATAATGATTGGATTCAGATTGCAGGAACCAAACAGTATCATTCTACTCAAGCATTTGAAACAGGTAAATGGTACCACGTAGCATTCACTTATGATCAGCCTTCTGGTAAAACAGTTCTTTACATCAATGGTAGTAAAGCTGCTGAATCTACATGGGATACCCCAAGTTTCGACTTAGCTTCAGAAGGATCAGGAGGATTCTTCATCGGTAAGGTTGCCGGGTTTATGTGGGGAGAACGTCCATTCTATGGTTACATGAGTGAAGTAAGACTTTGGAATGTTGCACGCACAGAAAACCAAATTAAACAAAACATGCTGAACGTTGATCCAAATTCAGACGGTCTGGCAGCTTACTATAAGCTCAATGGAACTGATCAGTTTGAATCAGGAGGAACATGTTATGTAAAAGATGCATCACCTAATGGTATGGATGGTCTGGCAAACGGAGGAGGAAGTGCATTAAATATTATTGACCTGGAAACTCCAATAGCTATAAAATAAAAAATTACAATTCTTCATATCCTTTACTTAAGGATAAAGGAGTAAAGGAATGAAGAAAAATGCCTGCTTTTTTAACAGATTTGCTAAATATATTTGCAAGTTTGTGTAAAATCCGCCTGTATCCGCAGAGTTTGCGCATACAGGCGGTTCTTTTTTACGTTGATCCATGTTGCCTCTCTGCTTACGCAAGGACATAAAAAAAGCAGTTACGAAATTCGTAACTGCCTGATATTCTTTGTGGACCAGCAGGGCTTGAACCTGGGACCTCCAGATTATGAGTCTGTTGCTCTAACCAACTGAGCTACAAGTCCGATATTAAGGTAATCCCTTAAATCCGAGTGCAAAAGTAATAGATTAGCTTGAAACTTGCAACATTTAAGAGGATTTTTTATAAAAAAACAAATATATATAGGCATATCAATATATATTGTATTTTTGTGCTACTTAATCAATTAATAACTAGGCATTATGTCACAAAACACAAATGAATCTCATTTGACCGGACTTACCGACCAGGAAGTCATTGCGAGCCGTGAAAAAAATGGAGTAAACCTATTAACTCCTCCCAAACGTCCCTCCATATGGAAACTTTATTTGGAGAAATTTCAGGATCCTGTTATCCGAGTATTATTAGTTGCAGCAGTTTTTTCACTTATCATTTCAATTATTGAGAATGAATATGCTGAAACAATTGGTATATTTTTTGCTATTTTTCTGGCAACTGGAATTGGATTCTATTTTGAATACGATGCCAATAAAAAATTTGATTTGCTGAATGCCGTGGGCGAAGAAACTCCCGTAACAGTAATTCGTAATGGAAAGATAAAGGAAATACCGCGTAAAGATATTGTTGTAGGAGATATCGTCATCCTAAATACCGGAGAAGAAGTTCCTGCCGATGGAATGCTGGTGGAAGCTGTTTCTTTGCAAGTCAACGAATCGACACTGACCGGAGAGTTAATGGTAAATAAAACAACCGATGAAGCCCACTTTGACGAAGAAGCAACATACCCCTCGAATTCTGTGATGCGTGGTACGACCATTACAGACGGACATGGTATCATGCGCGTAGAACGTGTTGGAGATGCTACAGAAATCGGTAAAGTAGCCCGTCAGTCTACAGAACAAAGTCAGGAACAAACACCACTGAATATTCAGCTTACCAAATTAGCAAACCTTATAGGTAAAGCAGGGTTTACAATCGCAGCACTGACCTTTATCATATTCACCAGCAAAGATTTATACCAGTATCTCACGGTAACAGAAGTTACTGACTGGCATCAATGGCTAGAAATAGCACGTATTGTCCTGAAATATTTCATGATGGCTGTCACTTTGATTGTTGTAGCTGTCCCAGAAGGATTGCCGATGAGTGTGACGCTCAGCCTTGCCCTCAACATGCGACGTATGCTGAAAACGAACAACTTAGTACGAAAAATGCATGCTTGTGAAACAATGGGTGCTATCACTGTTATCTGCACAGATAAGACAGGAACTCTTACACAAAATCTGATGCAAGTATACGAGGCACAGGTCGATGAAAGCCAGCCTGAACTGATAGCGGAAGGAATAGCTGCCAACTCTACTGCATTCCTTGAAGAAAAGGTAGAAGGAGAAAAACCTTCGGGCGTAGGAAACCCTACCGAAATAGCTCTCTTACTCTGGTTAAATGGTAAAGGACAGAACTACATGAAACTGCGTGAAGAGGCTAAAGTCATTAACCAATTGACCTTTTCTACGGAACGCAAATACATGGCTACATTAGTAGATTCGCCGATTCAGAAAAAACGGATACTCTACATCAAAGGTGCCCCAGAGATTGTAATGGGCAAATGTAACCTGGATAAAGCTCAGATTGATAAGTATAACGAACAGTTGCTGGCTTACCAGAATAAAGCTATGCGTACACTTGGTATAGCTTATAAAGTTATTCCGGAAAACGCTTCTGACGACTGTGCAGAACTAGTCGGCGAAGGCGGTATGACTTTCTTGGGAATCTTTGCAATCAGCGACCCGATTCGCCCAGACGTACCCGATGCTGTAAAAAAATGCCAGTCAGCTGGTATTGGAGTAAAGATTGTAACAGGAGATACTCCGGGAACAGCTACAGAAATTGCACGCCAAATTGGTCTTTGGCAACCTGAAGATACAGAGCGCAACCGTATTACCGGAGTTGAATTTGCTGCATTAAGCGATGAAGAAGCCCTTGAACGCGTACTCGATCTGAAAGTAATGAGTCGCGCACGTCCTATGGATAAGCAGCGTTTAGTACAGTTGTTACAACAAAAAGGAGCTGTCGTAGCAGTAACAGGAGATGGAACCAACGATGCTCCTGCATTAAATCACGCACAAGTAGGATTGTCAATGGGTACAGGAACATCTGTAGCAAAAGAAGCCAGTGACATCACATTGCTGGATGATTCATTCCACAGCATTGCAACTGCTGTAATGTGGGGACGTTCACTGTATAAAAATATCCAGCGCTTTATCGTATTCCAGCTTACAATCAATGTTGTTGCATTGTTAAGTGTATTGCTGGGTGCATTCTTCGGAACAGCCTTGCCACTTACCGTAACGCAAATGCTTTGGGTAAACCTGATTATGGATACATTCGCAGCTATGGCTCTTGCTTCCATCTCACCAAGTATGGATGTAATGAACGAAAAGCCTCGCCGTCGCACAGATTTCATCATCACCCCTGCTATGCGTAATAATATCTTTGGTGTAGGCTTAGGCTTCCTTGCTATTCTGATGGGATTACTGGTCTACTTCAAAAATCTCCCAGGTGGAATGGACACACATCATCTGACAGTCTTTTTCACCATATTTGTGATGTTGCAGTTCTGGAACCTGTTCAATGCAAGTGTATTCGGCACTAACCATTCAATCTTCAAGGATGCCAGCCATGCTTTAGGAATGCTAAGTGTCGCTATCATTATTCTTGTAGGCCAGATACTCATCGTCAGCTTTGGCGGCAAAGTATTCCGTACTGAGCCTCTTCCTTTAAACGAATGGCTGTATATCATCGGAGGTACATCATTTGTTTTATGGATAGGGGAAATATGGAGAGGAATCAAACGCCTGGGGAACAAATAAATCGATGTCACAAACATTGGTTATAAAATGAATAAGCAAATAAAAAATATCATCTTCGACTGGGGAGGCGTATTGATAGACCTGAATCTAGAAGGGTGTATCAGCGCCTTCGAACAGGCGGGAGCAGTCAATGTACGCAATCTGCTGACAGGGACTAATGAACTGGGCTTTTTCCGCGATTACGAATGTGGAAATATAAGTACCCCTGAATTTCGTGCAGCCATACGTAAGTACATCAGCCAACCGCTTACCGATGAGGAAATTGATCGGATGTGGAATATGGAACTGCTTACAATTCCTGAAGAGAAGCTCCATCTGCTTGCTGAATTAAGCAAAAGCTACCGGCTATTCTTATTGAGCAATACAAATGAACTTCATTGGGAATATGGTTCCAGACAAGCTTTCTGCCATAACGGAAAGGACTATAAAACATATTTTGAACGTATTTTCCTCTCATATCGTATGCATCTGTCGAAACCTGACCCCGCGATATTCCAAGTTGCCTTACAAGAAGCAGAGCTTCAGCCGGAAGAAACTCTGTTTATTGATGATGCGGAAATCAATTGTCAGGCAGCTGCCTCAACAGGTATACAGGTAGCCCACTACACACCAGGAACTGATCTTGGCGATTTATTTAAATAAAATCCTACATGAAAATCATAACAGACGAGATTAAGCAGACACTTTTACCTTGCGTAGCACTATAGGTTGTTTCGACGGACTACACCGCGGCCATCGTTTCCTCATCAAACAGGTTTGCAAAGAAGCCCGGCAAAGAAACTTCCACAGTGCTCTCATAACCTTTCCGATACATCCACGTCAGGTTATGCAAAGTAGTTACCGTCCTCAATGGCTTACTTGTCTGCCTCAAAAGACAGCTCTCATCCAGCAAACGGAAGCGGATTACTGCATCATGCTACCATTTACCAAAGAACTGTCACTGCTTTCTGCACGTGAGTTCATGCAATTACTCCGAGAACGTTTTAATGTCCGTGTTTTGGTTATCGGGTACGACCATCGCTTCGGGCACAATCGCTGCGAAGGTTTCGATGATTATTGCCAATATGGAAAGGAATTGGGTATAGAAGTAATTCGCGCACAAGCATTGATAGAGGATGGAGTGTCTATCAGTCGTCTGTCATACGCAAGGTCTTAAAAGACGGTGATATACAACATGCAAATCATTATTTAGGCTATCACTATTACCTGGATGGAACTGTCGTGGACGGATATAAAGTAGGACGCAAGTTAGGCTTTCCTACAGCTAATCTTCTCCCTCCTGCCCCGATAAACTAATTCCCAAAGAAGAGT
>ENA-OQBJ01000973-OQBJ01000973.1-human-gut-metagenome-genome-assembly--contig:-NODE-973-length-12765-cov-10.128185_pt1 | contig 12765 bp, 13 predicted proteins | sample MGYA00242743_ERZ504545 | MGnify/ENA primary metagenome ERZ504545 (study PRJEB26092, sample SAMD00036252) | human gut metagenome | host: Homo sapiens | study: EMG produced TPA metagenomics assembly of...
AAAAGTAGTACCTTTGCACTCGCAAATGAAAATGAGTGCTAAGACATTCAATTTGATTTCATGTTTGGTGCGTTAGTTCAGTTGGTTAGAATGCCTGCCTGTTCACGCAGGAGGTCAACGAGTTCGAGTCTCGTACGCACCGCTCAAAATCATCTTACAGGTTTGCCAAAATAGTTTGGTGCGTTAGTTCAGTTGGTTAGAATGCCTGCCTGTCACGCAGGAGGTCACGAGTTCGAGTCTCGTACGCACCGCTAATTTCATTTGAACATTTCGACTCCTCCATAATAATTGGTGCGTTAGTTCAGTTGGTTAGAATGCCTGCCTGTCACGCAGGAGGTCACGAGTTCGAGTCTCGTACGCACCGCAGAAACCTTCGAGAGCGATCTCGGAGGTTTTTTGTTTTTATGTAAATCTAAGAGAATATGGCTATCGTTATCACAGTTCTGGCATACTTCTGTGTGCTGCTGCTCTTCAGTCATCTTACTGCCCGTAATATGGCAAGTAATGAAACTTTCTATCGTGCTAACCGCCGTTCGCCTTGGTATATGGTTGCTTTCGGTATGGTGGGAGCGTCTATTTCGGGCATCACTTTCGTCAGTGTGCCGGGCATGGTGATGAGAACGGATATGACCTACCTTCAGATGTGCATCGGTTTCATCTTGGGTTATTTCCTGGTTGCCTTTCTTTTGCTTCCTATCTATTACCGGTATAATCTCACTACGATTTACGGTTATCTGCAGCAGCGGTTGGGGGAACGTTCGTATAAGACTGGAGCTTCGTTCTTCCTCTTGTCCAAGATGACGGGTGCGGCGGTCCGTTTCTTTGTCGTCTGTATCCTCTTGCAGCGTTTCGTGCTCGATGGGATTGGTGTTCCGTTCTGGGTCACGGTTCCTGTCATGGTACTGCTTATCTGGCTTTATACGCGCAAGGGTGGCATCAAGACGCTGGTGTGGACGGATACCTTTCAGACGCTCTGTATGTTTGCGGCGCTCGTCCTCATTATCTTTCAGGTGATGTCGGCGTTGGGCATGACTCCTTCCGAAACGATCACTGCGATTGCTCACGACAGTCATTCCCGTATTTTTGTCTTTGATGACTGGATGTCGAAACAGAATTTCTGGAAACAGTTTCTCAGCGGTGTCTTTGTTGTGATTGTGATGACCGGTCTTGATCAGGACATGATGCAGAAGAATCTTACCTGCAAGTCGCTCCGTGAGGCCCAGAAGGATGTTTGCAGCTATGGTTTTGCCTTTGTGCCTGCCAATCTGCTTTTCCTGAGTCTGGGGGTGTTGCTGGTAATGCTGGCTCAGAAACAGGGAGTGGCTTTGCCTGATGCTCCTGATGATCTGTTGCCGATGTTTGCGGCTTCGGGGGCGATGGGAAACCTGGTGGTGGTCTTGTTTACCATTGGCATTGTGGCGGCAAGTTTCTCCAGTGCCGATTCAGCATTGACCGCGATTACTACGAGTCTGTGCGTGGATATTCTGGGCAAGAAGGATGATATGAAGCTCCGCAAGCAGATGCATTTGGCGGTAGCTTTGGTGTTCATGCTCTTCATCATTGCTTTCAAGGCGATTAATTCTACGAGCGTGATAGATGCCATCTACATCCTCTGCTCTTATACTTACGGTCCGCTGTTGGGTTTGTTTGCCTTCAGTCTGCTCACCAAGCGTCAGGTAAACGACCGCTGGTCGCCATGGGTCTGCATCGCCAGTCCGCTCATCTGCTTCGCCATCGATACCCTTACCTCGCAGTATGTGGGCTATAAGTTCGGCTATGAGCTTCTGATGCTGAATGGCGCCCTGACATTTGCAGGTCTCGCCTTATAAAAAAAAGAAACAGTTAAATACAAACAATAATGAGAACAAAAGTATTATTTGCAGCATTGTTGCTCAGTGCAACAACTGCTTTTGCCCAGCAGGAGAAGTTGGGCTCCGGTATTGACAAGACCAACATGGACTTGACCATCAAGCCGGGTAATGATTTCTATCGCTATGCCGCAGGCAACTGGATGAAGAATCATCCACTCGATGCCGAGCATACCGACAATGGTGCTTTCACCGATCTCTTTGAGCAGAACCAGAAGCGCATCCAGGACATCATCCTTGAATATGCTTCCAAGCCACAGCAGAAGGGGTCACTCGGACAGAAGATCGGTTCGCTCTACAACCTCCGTATGGACAGCGTTCGCCTGAACAAGGAGGGATGGGCACCTATCAAGCCAACTCTCGACCGCATTGCAGCCATCAAGGACCGCAGAGAGTATCAGCTCGTTACCGCTCAGCTCGATTTCCGTGGCGAGAGTACCATGATGTATGGCATCGGTGTGGGCGCCGACCTTCGTGATGCCGCCAACAACCTCGTTGAGGTAGGACAGAGTGGTCTCGGTCTTGGTGTACGCGATTACTATGTAAACGATGACGAGCAGACCAAGAAGATTCGTGATGCATACAAGGCTTATATGAAGAAGCTCTTCCAGATGGTAGGCAACGACGAGGCTACCGCCCAGAAGAAGATGGAGGCTGTGATGGCTATCGAGACCCGCATCGCTAAGGCAAGCTATAGCCAGGTACAGCTCCGCGACATCGACAAGAACTATCACAAGATGACCTACAACCAGCTCGTGCTCGATTATCCTGGCATCGACTGGGGCAATGTGTTCCTGGCATCCGGTTTCCCTGCTTTCAAGGAAATTTGCGTGGGTCAGCCTGAACCAATCCACGAGGTTGAGAAGATTCTCGCAGAGACCTCTCTGGATGATCTGAAGACATACGCAGAGATCAAGGTGATTTCTGGTGCAACCAGCGTATTGAGCGATGATTTCCGTGCCGTATCCTTTGAGTTGAGCAAGGTAATGAGCGGTGTTCAGCAGGACCGTCCTCGCTGGAAGCGTGCCGTAAGTACCGTGAGCGGTGTGTTGGGCGAGGCTATCGGAAAGATTTACGTAGAGAAGTACTTCCCGGAGAGCAGCAAGAAGCGTATGCTCGACTTGGTTCACAATCTCCAGACTGCGCTTTCACAGCGCATCGACGAGGCTACCTGGATGAGTGCTGCTACCAAGGCACAGGCTAAGGATAAGCTGGAGAACTTCATCATCAAGATAGGTTATCCTGACAAGTGGAAGGACTATAGCGGATTGCAGGTAGATGACAGCCTCTCTCTCTACGAGAATATGGCAAATATCTCTGAGTTCTTTACCAAGGATGCCATCGCCCGCAAGGTGAACAAGCCGGTAGATAAGACTGAGTGGGGAATGACTCCTCAGACTATCAATGCTTATTATAACCCAACTACCAACGAGATCTGCTTCCCTGCAGCTATTCTCCAGCCTCCATTCTTCGACCCGACAGCCGATGATGCGATGAACTATGGTGGTATCGGTGGTGTAATCGGTCATGAGATGAGTCATGGTTTTGACGATCAGGGTAGCCAGTTTGACAAGACCGGAAACCAGAACAACTGGTGGACTGCTGCTGACAAGAAGAACTTCGAGTCTCGCACCAAGATCCTGGTTGACCATTTCAACAAGATTGAGTTGGCTGGCAAGAAGGTAAACGGCCAGATGACCCTGGGTGAGAACATCGGTGACAATGGTGGTTTGAACATCGCTTTCCGTGCACTTCAGAATGTGATGAAGACAGAGAAGTTGGGTGTGAAGGATGGATTTACTCCAGAACAGCGCTTCTTCTTGGCATGGGCACGTGTATGGCAGGCAATGCCCGTCCTGAGTACCTGCAATATCTGATGACCGTGGATGTTCACTCTCCAAACGAGGCTCGTGTGAACGGTGCCCTCCCAATGGTGGATTCATGGTATAAGGCATTCAACATCAAGAAGGGCGACAAACTCTTTGTTCCTAAGAATAAGCGTGCACATATCTGGTAAAAACATAAAAAAGTCTTGCAGGCACATTGGCTTGCAAGACTTTTTTTATAATCATTACTTCGTTCCGAAGTAGAGGAAGAGCATTCCGAGTAATACCAGGAGCAGATCTACGAACTTCGCCTTGAGATTCTTCTCGTGGAAGATGGCTGCACCGAAGAGGAAGCTGACGATGACCGAACCGCGGCGAATCATGCTCACGATACTGATCATGGCGCCAGGCAAACTTAGAGCGTAGAAATAAACGAAGTCGGCTGCCGAAAGGAAGATACTGATGAAGATGATACTCCAGTGCCAGTGGAATGGGGTAGAATTCTTCTTGGTAGGCCACCATATCATCAGCAGCATGGCTCCCATGAGGAAACACTGGTAGATGTTGTACCAACTCTGCACAATCATTCTGTCTAATCCTACACCACCATTCTCTGGTGGAGCCATCAGATACTTGTCGTAGAGGCCGCTTATTGCACCGAGCACGGCAGCCAGCACGATGAAGTAAATCCATTTGTTGTGCTTGAAGTCGATACCCTCTTTCTTGCCGCTGCGCGAAAGCATGGCAAAGGAGATGATGGCAAGTATGACACCAATCCACTGATACAGATTCAGAACCTCGCCATAAACCAGCAGGGCGCCTACGAGTGTCATTACTGGTCGGGTGGCGTTGATAGGTCCCACGATGGTGAGCGGCAGGTGTTTCATGCCGAAATAACCGAAGATCCAGCTGCTCAATACGATGAAACTCTTGAGCACGATGTACTTGTGAACTTCCCATCCGCCTTCTGCTACATGAAACATCGTTCCATCCAGCGAATTTCCTGTATAGCTCATCACGATGAACGGCAGGAAGATGAGCGATGAGAAGAGCGTGTTCAGAAAGAGCACGGGAATCACTGCGTTACCTGAAAGCGCCTTCTTCTTGAAGGCATCATAAAATCCCAGCAGCGCTGCTGAGAGAAATGCTAATACTAACCACATTTTTATGAATGTTAAATGTTGAATGTTGAATGAGGCTCGCGCCCTTGTGTTTCTAATCATTTAATCTTTTAAATCATACCCTACCTCTTCCAGGAACAATGCGTTACCCGGCATGCTTTCGCCTGCATCGCTGCGGCTTCCGTTGTGCAGGATATTGAGAAACTGTTCCATCGTAATCTTTTCTCTGCCTACATCGATGAGCGTTCCCACTACGGCTCTCACCATGTTTCTCAGGAAACGGTTGGCGGTAATCTCGAAATACCAGGTGGTAGGAGAGGTCTGTATCCATCGGGCGGCTGTTACGTGGCAGATGGTGGTCTTGTTGTCGCCACCCGCCTTGCAGAACGCTGCATAGTCTTCGTGATGCAGAAAATGCTGAGCCGCCTCGTTCATCTTCTCGAAATTCAGGGGATAGTTTATCTGCAGTGAATAATGGCGCTCAAACGGATCTTTCTGCGTATGTATATAATAATGGTATGTGCGCGAGATGGCAGAGAAACGGGCATGCATCTCTGGGGCTACCTCCCTTACTTCGTATACGGCGATGTCGCGGGGCAGGATGCGGTTCAGGCGGTATACCAGCTGGTCGGGTTCCATCGGAATCCTGTCGGTATCGAAGTGGGCTGTCATGTGTCGGGCATGTACGCCGGTATCGGTTCTTCCTGCTCCCACCACCTCCATTTCCTTTCTCAGAAGTATGGAGAGGGCGCGCTGCAACTCCTGCTGCACCGAATTGGCATTGGCTGAATCTGCAACCGTGGTAGTTGGTGCCGTCGTAACCGAAGAATATGAAATATCTCATGATGATCTTTGAATTTTTTTGTTTTTTGCTATGAACTTTGAGCTTTGATTTGTTCTACGTTCTTTGCTTAATTCGGGTGCAAAGTTACTAAAAAAACGTGAAATATGGTATAATAATACAGATTTTTTTCAAAAATGGTACAATCTTGAAAGAAAAGTTCATTTTTATTTTGCAAATTGACAATAATTGTGTACTTTTGCCAACGTTTTTGATATTATAGATTATGGCACAGAATATATTCAAGGGTTTAGGTGTTGCCCTTATTACTCCTTTTAACACCGATGGCTCGGTTGATTATCAGTCGCTCAAGCGATTGGTAGAGTTTCAAATTGACAATGGTGCAGACTTCCTTTGCATCCTTGCCACAACTGGTGAGGCTCCATGTCTTACACAGGAAGAGAAAGATAAAATCACAGAATTGGTGAAAGATGTGAATAAGGGTCGCATCAAGATATTGAAATATTGTGGCGGTAATAATACTGCTGCTGTCGTTGAAGAAATCAAGAACACCGACTGGAGTGGCATCGATGGCATCCTCAGTATCTGTCCTTACTACAACAAACCTTCTCAGGAAGGTCTCTATCAGCACTTCAAGGCCATCGCCCAGGTTAGTCCGCTGCCTATCGTGCTCTACAATGTTCCTGGCAGAACCGGTATCAACATGAAGCCTGAAACAACCTGCCGTATCGCCCGCGACTTCCCTAATGTGGTAGCCGTGAAGGAGGCTAGTGGCAGCCTGGAGCAGGTAGATGAGATTATCAAGAACAAGCCTGATAATTTTGATGTTATCAGCGGCGATGATGCGCTTACCTTCTCAATGATTGCCAGTGGTGCTGCCGGCGTTATCTCTGTTATCGGCAATGCCCTGCCTAAGGCTTTCAGCCGTATGATCCGTCTTGAGTTCCGTGGCGAATATGAGCAGCCCGTAAGATTCATCATTCTTTCACTGAACTCTACAGTCTGCTCTTTGTTGACGGTAACCCTGCCGGCGTAAAGGCGCTCCTCAATGATATGGGTTTCATCGAGAACGAGCTCCGTCTTCCTCTGGTTCCTACCCGTATCGCAACCAAGCAGAAGATGAGCGACATTCTGAAGACTTTGAATATCTAAAATAGTGATTAGTTATTAATCATTTAGTACCATGGTAGATGATAGAAGAATCATACACGAGATAACACCGCTGATGGGTAAGGATGTGCTCTATATTGCAGACCGACACAAAAAGGAGTTTACTTATCCTATCCATAACCATTCGGTGTACGAGTTGAACTTTGTAGAGAATGCAAAGGGAGTAAGAAGAATCGTTGGAGATTCGCAGGAGGTGATAGGCGATTATGATCTCTGTCTCATCACATCGCCCGATCTGGAGCATGTATGGGAGCAGAACGAATGCCACAGCGATGACATCCGTGAGATTACCGTCCAGTTTGATTTCTCCATGAGTGATGAAACGCTCTTCGGAAGAAATCCCTACGCCAGCATTACCCGTATGATGCAGGAAGCAAAGAAGGGACTCTCATTCCCGTTGCAGGCAATCATGAAGGTATACGGAATGCTCGATACTTTAAGTTCCGTAAAAGACGGTTTCTATGCCGTACAGCAGTTCCTGACCATTCTCTACGAACTGTCACGCTGCGAAAATGCCCGCACCCTGGCTTCCAGCAGTTATGCCAAGGTAACGGTAGAAGACGATAGCCGGCGCATCCTGAAGGTGAAGAATTTCATCTCCAAGAACTATATGGATGAACTCCGTCTGCCGGAGCTTGCCTCGCTGGCAGGCATGAGCAGCAGTGCGTTCAGCCGTTTCTTCAAGCTCCATACCGGCAGAAATATCTCTGAGTATATCATCGACCTGCGTCTGGGTTATGCTGCCCGCATGCTGGTAGATACCGCCAAGAGTATTAGCGAGATAGGTTTTGATTGCGGATTCAACAATCTCAGCAACTTCAACCGCATCTTCAAGAAAAAGAAAGGATGCTCGCCAAGCGAGTTCCGGGAAAGCTATCATAAGACAAGAATCATTGTATAATACAGCCAACGTAATCGTTTAAGTGAAATTATCAAAAATATTTCGCTTAAACGATTCTTTTTTCCGATATTTGTTGTATCTTTGCGCTACAATTTGAAATGTATAAATAAACATTTAAAAACTACGATAACGAATTATGAAGCAATTTATGGATGAAAACTTCCTGCTCGACACTAAGACTGCACAGGATCTTTTCCACAATCATGCGGCTAAAATGCAATTATCGATTATCACTGCCACCTCATCCCTGAGATGGTAGCCAATGATCACAAGTTTAAGAGTATTACAGAACTTTGGCTCGGCGGCGACCACTACAAGTGGCGTGCTATGCGTACCAATGGTGTAGATGAGCGCTTCTGCACAGGTACTGATACTAGCGACTGGGAGAAGTTCGAGAAGTGGGCTGAAACAGTGCCTTATACATTCCGTAACCCTCTCTATCACTGGACTCACCTGGAGCTCAAGACTGCTTTCGGTATCAATAAGCAGCTCAGCCCTAAGACAGCCCGTGAAATCTACGATGAGTGTAACGAGAAGTTGCAGTTGCCAGAATTCAGCGCTCGTGGCTTGATGCGTCACTATAACGTAGAGTGTGTTTGTACAACAGACGACCCAATCGATGACCTGCGTTACCACAAGCAGACACGTGAGAGCGGTTTCGAAATCAAGATGATTCCTGCTTGGCGTCCTGACAAGGCTATGAACATCGAGAAGCCAGATTTCGCTGACTATATGAACAGGCTCGGTGAGGTAGCAGGTGTTAACCTCGTTACATTCCAGGATATGGTTGATGCTTTGCAGAAGCGTCACGACTTCTTTACTGAGAACGGCTGTAAGTTGAGCGACCACGGTATCGAGGAGTTCTACGATGAGCCATACACAGATTCTCAGATTGAGACTATCTTTGCCAAGGCTATGCGTGGGCAGCAGCTTTCTGCTCTCGAAATCCGTCAGTACAAGCATGCATTCCTCAAGGTTTGCGCTGAGATGGATCACGCTGCCGACTGGACACAACAGTACCACTATGGTGCTATCCGCGACAACAATACACTGATGTACAACAAGCTCGGTGCTGATACCGGTTTCGATTCTATCGGTGAGTTCACTACAGCCAAGGCTATGAGCAGCTTCCTCAATGAGCTCAACATGGAGGGTAAGCTTACACGTACTATCCTCTATACATTGAACCATGTGCCAACGAGGTAATCGCTACCATGCTCGGTAACTTCCAGGATGGTTCTTGCCCAGGTAAGATCCAGTTTGGTTCTGGCTGGTGGTTCAACGATCAGCTCGATGGTATGACCCGCCAGATGAACGCACTCTCTGTATTGGGTCTCCTGAGCCGTTTCGTAGGTATGTTGACCGACTCACGTTCATTTCTCAGCTATCCACGTCACGAGTACTTCCGTCGTTTGCTCTGCAACCTCCTCGGCAATGATGTAGAGAAGGGCTTGCTTCCTAACGACATGGAGAGCCTCTCTCGCATGGTAGAGGATATCTCTTACAACAATGCTCGCAACTACTTCAAGTTCTATTAATCCATAGAACTGAAGCAATTTATACTAAGACAAATCCCTTCACGGCATCCCGGTGGTGTTGTGGAGGGATTTGATGTTTCATCGTGAAACCAATACTTTAAACTTATGGGGGTAATAGACAGAATACTAGGTTTTTACGAAGATATCAGAGAATTCAATTCTTCTAATATCAAAGACTTTCGGGGCAGACTCAAGTCTTGGATCAAGATGGGTATGCTTGCCGGTCGCATCTTCTATCTCAAGGATATGTGGGCCAGGGATGTGGCTGCCTTGACTTTTGCCTCCTTCATGGCTATGATACCTTTCATGGCTATGATGTTTGTCATAGCCCGTGGTTTCGGCTATGCCTCTCTGCTCGAATCCTGGCTCTCTACCACCTTCGAGGCACAGCCTGTTGTGGCGCAGACCATCGTTAACTTCGTTCACAATTATATCGAGAATACGCAGAGCAACTACATCATCGGTACGGGTATCGTGATGTTTCTCTATACCATCGTTTCGCTGATGCAGAAGATAGAGCTTACCTTCGATGACATCTGGCATACGGGCGAGCGTTCGTGGAAACAGATTGTTACCGAATATCCTACCATTCTGTTTGGTCTGGGACTGCTGATACTCTTTGCTTCGAGCATCAATGTATGGACGGTGAATATGGTGGATAATGTAGACAGAATAGCAGATATCGGGGATAGCATTCCTTCGTTCATCCTTCATCTGGCGGCTTTTGTTCCGATGTTCCTGTTCTTCGTGTTCTGCTATTATGTCATCCCGAATACCTATATCCGGGTTCGCAGTACCCTGTTCCATCGTTCCTGGCGGGTGTCTGCATGACGGCACTTCAGTATGGATATATCTATCTGCAGGTTTTTCTGTCCAGCTATAATGTCATCTATGGTTCGCTGGCAGCCATTCCGCTTTTCCTGTTATGGCTTCAGATTTCGTGGGCTATCGTAGTGTTTGGCGCCTTGCTTTGCCATACCAACCAGAACATCCATTATTATGATGGTGATTTGCAGTACGATCACCTGAAACTGGTGCAGCGCATCAAGGTTTGTGGGGTAGTGATGCATCTGGTATGTCGTCGGTTCAATCAGGGCGAACAGGCGTATACTCCGAAAGAAATTCATGATTTAACGAAGATACCTCAACAGATTGTCAACCAGTCGGTTAAGGAGCTGTTACGTGCCCGTTTGCTGGTAGAAATCCGGAATGGTAAGAAAAGCAGTTTTGAGGAATCGGTGGTTCTTCATCCGATAGAGAAGATAGAGCATCTTACCTATGGTGTAATGATAGAGCGCCTCTTCAGTTATGGCGAGGATGTCTCAAGCTAGCCGCATTAGAGTCGGATATGGCGATGTGGAAGGATATCGACATCGTGAATGCAGAGTTCATAGAAAAGGGAAAGCAAATCGCTTTCTGATAATAAACGGTGTTTTTTAGGCACGTGTAATCCGTGCCTGAAAAACTATCAATTTATAGTATCTTATTTCTGGTCATATCCGTCAGAAATCTTTTTTCCCAGTGCTAGCGCCAGTTCAACCTTGGCACCATATCCTTCCAGCTGGTCGGCAAACTTTGCTACCGAATTGCCGGATGCGATGATGTCATCAAAGAGAATGATCTTTTTGCCCTGGAAGAAAGCCTCGTCGATATGGAGTTCATCTACAGGATCGCCATCTTCATCTAGATCATGCGTGTAGCTGAAGGCAGGGTAGGCGTTGGTCATGCCCGTAGCCTTGCATATCTCCTCGCTGAACTCCTTGAAACGGCGCTTGGTATGCGCCTCAAGAGCTGCAGGAATGCAGACCAGGGTAAACTGTGCTGCCTCTTCGCCCAAAAGATTCTTCAGCTTGTCTGATACCATTTCGATAGCCTTCTTCAGGGCTTCCTGATGGTCCATCTCCGTAGTGAGCTCAGAGTTACCTTTAAAGTTGACGATAAGGTCGCGTTTTTCCCATTCCTCTGCTGTGAGTTCAAAAGTACCGAAGGCGCTGAATGCAGCGTAGTCGACAAGCCATTTGTAGTGCAGTCCGTTTTTCAGAACTGGCCACGAGTTGATTTCATTTTCGTAATTAGCCATAGACTAGAATTTTTTGATAATTAATAATGCATAGTTTCTGCAAAAATAGGAAATCTTTTCGAATTAAGGTGCCGGTTTCATAAAAAAGATTTGTTTTTTAAGTAATATTTCACGTAGCTGCCTTTTTTTTACTTATTTTTTAGTACCTTTGCACCGCATTTTAAGAAATACGTATATTTATATGACGAGAAAAACAAAACTTCATGAAATCCGCGACTACGTTATCATTGCCCTGGCGATGATAGAAGGTAGTATCGGTTTGAACATCTTCCTGCTTCCCAATCATATCACGATGGGTGGTGTAGGAGGTATTGCTTCTATCCTTTATTGGGGATTTGGCATCCCGGCATCTGTATCTTATCTGGCGCTCAATGTGTTCCTGCTTCTCATCGCATTCCGCATTCTGGGCTATAAGTTCTGTCTGAAGACCATCTATGGTGTTGGTATCTTTGCCTTAACTACCCGTCTGATAGAGACGCATACGGTAGGCATGACGCCGCTGCTTCACGACCAGCCGTTCATGGCAACGGTCATCGGTGCGTTCTTCATGGGTAGCAGTGCCGGTCTGGGTCTTTCCTGCAATGGTTCTACGGGTGGTTCTGATACCGTAGCGGCGATGATCAACAAGTATTGGAACATTTCCCTGGGTCATGCATCATGATTTGCGACCTGTGTATCATCACCAGTTCTTATCTGGTATTGCGCGATTGGGAGATGGTGATTTACGGTTATGTCTGCCTCTTTGTGCAGTCGCTCTGTGTAGATCATGTGGTGAATGCGTTGCGCCGTTCGGTTCAGTTCTTCATCATCAGCGACAAATATCTGGAGCTCAGTGCAGCCATCAATACCGCCGCCGACCGAGGTTGTACGGTGATGGATGGTCATGGCTGTTACAGTGGCAAGGATGTCCACATGCTGTTTGTATTGGCGCGTCAGCGTGAGTCTCAGAAGATATTCCGTCTTATCGACGAGATAGATCCTACCGCCTTTGTCAGCCAGAGTGCCGTCATCGGTGTTTATGGCGAAGGTTTCGACCGTTTCAAGGTAGGCAAGAAGATAGGTTTGCCGAAGAAGAAATAGATAAACAGAAAAAGGGTGTGTCATAACTGCATGACACACCCTTTTTTAGTAATTTTCTAAGTATAGACATCTATATCCTCTGGCTTCGGCTAGATATGGAAATCTACCAACTTCAGCCATCGCTTGACATCAAACGACGGACAGTCTTTGTGAACGTTCGGCAAATCGCGGTGGCCCAGTATCTCTGCATCAGGATAGGAGAGGCAGAGGCTCTCCAGAAGCGAATACAGAGCCTGATTCTGGGCTGGAGTGCGCGTATCGGCAGGCTTGCCGTTCTTGTCGAGACCTCCCTCATAACAGATGCCGATGCTGTGGGCATTGTAATGACGGGCATGGGCTCCGACTTCCGATTCCGGACGACCCGGATATACCACACCAT
>ENA-OQBJ01000979-OQBJ01000979.1-human-gut-metagenome-genome-assembly--contig:-NODE-979-length-12681-cov-2.875179_pt1 | contig 12681 bp, 12 predicted proteins | sample MGYA00242743_ERZ504545 | MGnify/ENA primary metagenome ERZ504545 (study PRJEB26092, sample SAMD00036252) | human gut metagenome | host: Homo sapiens | study: EMG produced TPA metagenomics assembly of...
GAAGCTGGTCGGCAATGAATACGTGATCGATGATGAAACATGGAAAAATGCATATGAGGACTGTAAACAGTATTTTGAAGACGGAGAAATGTTGGGCTGGTTTGTCGCACAGCCCGGAGTAGAACTGGATGCAAAGAGCAACATAGTGAAACTTCATAAAAAATCGTTCCCGAAACAGAATACTGTTTTTGTTATGAAGGATTCCGCAGAGAAGGAAGAATCTTATTTTGTGCATAAACTGAATGATCTGATGGAGATCGGCGGTCGTTATACATATTATGAGAAAAATCCATGTATGCAGAACTATATGATTGCTGCTCGAAGAAAGAATGGGGTGTCTCCCTCGGAAACTGTTGAGGATCGAGCTGCTCAGGACTTTCGGAACATGGTCCGCAGTCGAGGAAGCCGAACGCATCAGAAAAAAAACAACCGTCTGATGTATGTGGCAAGTTCCATACTGATACTGGTGGCAGTTATTATGGGAGTTACGACACTCAATAATTTCGGGAAAATGAAAGCTGTCCAGAAAGTGATGAGTCAGGCGTCGTCAGCGGTCTTACAGGAAAATAATACAGAGGAAGTGCAGCCGGTGAGCGGTGAAGTGACAGAGACATCCAATGAGGGAGACGTGGAAAAACAGGAAGAAACACCACCATCAGAAAAGGATGCATCAGATCCGGAAACAAAACAGGAAGAAGAAAAAGCAGATGATATTGTTCAGGAACAGGAGAGTACAGAAGGAGAAGGTGATTCCTCAGAAGGAGTGTACGTAGTAGAGCAGGGAGATACACTGGCGATCATCAGCAAAAAGGCCTACGGAGATGTTTCGCATGTAGATTCTATCTGTCGGATGAACGGAATTACGGATGGAAATTTGATTTATGTAGGTCAGAAATTGCTATTACCATAAAATAATGCTATAATCGGAAAATAAAACAAAATGATAAGGGGTCGGATATGAAGCAAAAGAAAAATCCGCGGTTTCGATTTTCTGGATCCATAGATATGGAGATCATTCGGAGGCAGGTCAAAAGGCACAGAAGAAGCGTGCTGGGACAGTGGACGATCCGGATCGTCGTGGCAGCCATGATCGTGACAGGAACCTATCTTGTGATTGAAAATCAGACGTATACGTCCGTTGCAACAGCGGACTCACATAAGAAAGATACAGAAGACAGCAACCAGTATATCGCATTTTCAGACGGTGTGATCCGATATAGCAGAGATGGCGTTGTGTTTCTGAATAAAAGGAATAAGGAAAAATGGATTCAGCCCTGTCAGATCCAGAATCCGATAGTGGACGTTAATGAGGATGTGTTTGCAATAGCAGATGTGGGCGGTAATACGATTATGATCTTTCAGAAGAGTGGATTAAAGGGGGAGATTGAGACTACGCTTCCGATTGAAAAGATTTCTGTTTCAAATCAGGGGATTGTAAGCGCAATTCTGAAAAACGAATCTACGCCGCAGATCATTTCCTATGATGCAGTGGGAAATATACTTGTAGAGCATCAGGTGAATCTAAACAGTACCGGATATCCAATCTCACTGGATATGTCGGCGGATGGGGAGAACCTGATGGTATCGTATCTTTCCACAAAAAACGGAACATTGAAGTCCATGGTTGCTTTTTATAATTTTGGAAAAGAAGGTCAGGAAAAAACGGACAACCTGATTTATACAGAAGATTTTGAGCAGACAGTCGTTCCGGATGTGTTTTATATGGACGCGTCCACATCCGTTGCGGTTGGTGATAAATCATTTGTGATCTATGAAGGTACAAAGTCCGTGAAAAAGAAAACCGAAGTGAAGCTGAATCAGGAGATACGCAGTGAATTTCACTCGGACAGGTATATCGGGTTTATTCTTACGAATAAAGATAAATCAGGATATGAAGTGCAGCTTTATGATAAAACGGGAAAACAGATAATAAACCGGGAAATAACAGGAGAATATAGTCATGTAAAGATAGCAGGAGATGAGATCATCATGTTCGACGGAACAAAGGGATGTATCATCAGCGACACAGGAATACAGCGATTTAAGGGAGACTGGGGAATAGAAGCACAGGAAGTGATTCCGGCTGCCGGAATTCACAGATACCTGATCGCCGGTGAAGATGAACTGCGGCTTGTTTACCTGACAAATTAGGAGAAAATATGGATAATTGGTTATTGATTATTGTAGGAGTGATATTTTTGATCAGTATCGTGGCAGGCTATGTCAGAGGACTGCTCAAAATCGGAATTTCGTTGCTGGCTACGGTTCTGTCGATCGTGCTGGTTATGTTTCTGGCGCCTTATGTCAGTGATGCGCTTATTAAATGGACACCTGCGGATGAGATGATTGAAGAAAAATGTATGGAGATGTTCATGCCTCAGATTTCTGCAGATACATTGAAAAATGCAGATTTAAGCGGTACTTCACTTGGAGAATTGAATCAGGATCAGCTGGCGGATATCAACAATCTGGACTGGAACCAGTTGGGGATCAACATTCAGGATATTTTGAATATCATTGGAGAGATTCCAAAAGAAGTGCAGATTCAGGAGATTGAAAATGCAGCGTTGCCGGAGTTTTTGAAAAACCGGCTGCTGGAAAACAATAACAGCACAATTTATCAGGAACTGGGAGTTAAGTCATTTCCTGAGTATGCTGCATCGTATATTGCGAGGATGATCCTCAAGGTTGTGGCGTTTCTTGTTACATTTATCCTTGTGTGGATTCTTGTCAGGGCACTGATGGCTGCAGTAGATCTGATCGGCGAGCTTCCGATTCTGGGATTTTTCAATCACCTGGGCGGAGCGGTTGTCGGAGCAGCGGCGGCACTGGTGATTGTCTGGCTCTTGTTTTTGATCATAACATTATTGTATAATAATGCGATTGGACAGTCTTGCTTTGAGATGATTGAGAAAAGCAGTATTCTGACATTTTTGTATGATAACAATATATTGATTACGAAGCTGTTGTCATTTTAAGAGGGATTTTCGATCTTGAAAAGTCGGTTTTGAAGATAAAATATATATTTTACAAAAAATTGAAAAAATCTATTGACAGGTACTGTGCGATATGGTATATTTTAATAGCTGTCGGTGATAACTGAACAGCTTGAACGGGGGATTAGCTCAGTTGGGAGAGCGCCTGCCTTGCAAGCAGGAGGTCACGAGTTCGAATCTCGTATTCTCCATTTACTCAGTGATAAGAGCTGAGACAATTTTATAGTATTCCTCGATAGCTCAGTGGTAGAGCATTCGGCTGTTAACCGAAGGGTCGTTGGTTCGAACCAACTCGGGGAGTTATTAAGTTCCATAGATAGTAATGTCTATGGAATTTTTTGTAGAAAGAATGAAAAAATGAGGACGACGATGGCGTTGTCCTCATTTTTTCTTTCCTATCATCAGATAGGGTTCAAACATAATATAGTAGTTCTGATATTTGGTACAGACTCCATATTTTGAGCGATAATCGGCAATGGCATCGCGAAGCTGCTCTTCTGTTACATCCAGAAATTCAGCAGTTTCGTGATATTCCCGGCATCCATGCTGATAGCATCGATCAAACCACGCAGACCGATCAGCCGTTCATAGGTCACATTCGTGCCTGGCGTTCCTGCTTTGCATTTGCAGGATCGGAGATATCCAGAATATTTCCAACAGAAGTGTAGTGATGACCAAGTTCTTCTGCCAGAATACAGGCTTTTTCTGCAGAGGTCTCCAATTGGTCCGAGAGGGCGATATTTTGATCTACATACAATCCCTTTAAGTTTCCATGAAAAGGAAAGTTCTCATCTACTGATATGTTCTGGGCGGCAGCTCTTCTAACAGTTCTTCATATTTGTTCAGCATAGCCGTTTCTGAATGCTCCTTTATTGTTTTCTTTTTGAACGGATAAATTGAATGTATTTTTCAACATCATCCAACTCAGCCTGCGTAAGGTCAGAGGTATCAAGGTGTGCGGCAATCGTGACAGGTTCGGGTTCATGAGAGAGTGAACTACGTCCGAGAAGATAGTCTGCATCGACCTGGAAGATATCTGCAATTTTATTCAGAATATCAAAATCAGGTTCACGCCGTCCTTGTTCGTACATACTGACTGCACTCTTTGAGATGCCAAGGCGAGTGGCAAGCTCCTGCTGGGATAAGTGTTTATCTGTTCGCAGTGTTTTGAGTATATTGCAAATACAGCCATAACATACACGTCCTTTCTAAGCAGCTTTTTTGCTGCACTGGGAAGTTTTTTGTAAAAATCAAAACTTTTTTATGAATACAATATGATTATACACAAATCGTGGGAAAAAGTAAATAAAAAATCCACAAAATGTGCTTGACAAAAGAACACGAATCGTGTATTGTATAACTACACGAAACGTGCACAAAACGTGTAAAAAGAAATAGAAAGACCGAATACAGAGAATTTCGGCAGGAGGTAAATATGAGAGATAGAATTTTACGGGAAGTACCGGAAAAAGAGAGAGCGTTGTGTCAAACATTTTCAGATGACACAGAAGGGAATGGCGGCAGCTGTATATCCGGCTCCGGTCCATTATGAAGAAGACGGACAGTGGAAAGAAATTGATAACCGTCTGGAAGCTGTACAGGAAGACGGGAGAGAAGTTTATCGAAATCTTGCGTCCGCAGTTCGTGTAAGTTTTGCAAAAGAGTCAGATACAAAGGAACTGGTAACGATCGAGAAAGACGGAAAGAAAATCTTATGGGGATTGTCACCTTTTTTACGCACAAAAAGTACACGAAACGTGAATTTTAAAAACAAAATTTCTACATTTCGTGTTTTGGAAAAGGAAGATTTCTGGAAAGAAGCAGAAATGTTGGATATGAAAGTGTCTGTTTTAGAAGAGGAAGAGTCAGAAGAGGATGAGATCCGAAAGATGATGTGTGTTCCGCATTTAAACGGAGAAGGTGTGTATGAGGAAATTCTTCCGGGAATTGATCTGCATTACTCAATCCAGGGAGAGCAGCTAAAAGAGAATATTCGACTGAACAGAAAAGAGGCGGCAGAACAGGAATTGAGCTTTCAGCTGATGCATCCTGGAATGGAGCTGCGAAGCGAAGAAGATGGAGGACTTGGGCTGTATGATTCGGAAAATCAGGAGTCAGGAAGGATTTTCAGACTGGTGAAACCGTATATGTATGATGCCGCAGGAAATCAGTCTCTTCAGGTGGAATTTCAAGTAGAAATCGGCACAGAGAGCAGTGTTATCAAAGTTGTGCCGGATCGTGAATGGATGCAGGACACAGAACGTGTTTATCCAATCGTGATTGATCCAATGACAGAGACGAGTAAAACAAAAGGAAATATTGAAGATACGTATGTTTTCACAGGAGGAAATGTACCGGAGAATCCGGGGAACGTATATGCATATGGATCTTTCGTGGTAGGGCGAAGTGATGAACTTGGAAAAATGAGAGCGCTGCTTCGATTTCGAGACCTTCCGGATATTGGAAAAGGTTCGATCATTTACGGAGCGACCATGTATATCTGGCAGTTTGAATATTCATCCTACAGCAATCCGGAGCTGCCGCTTCTTGCTTATGAAGTAAAAAACAGCTGGGATGAAAAAAGCGTCCGTTGGGGAAATCAGCCGGCAGTAGATGGTGCAATACTGGATTATAAAAAAGTAAAACAGGTAATCAATGGAAATACAGTTTCGATCACACCGATAGGATTCAATGTGACCAGATTGGTGCGTCAGTGGTATAACACAGGAAAAAACTATGGAATTATGGTGAAATCAAAATATGAAGATGATGAAAATCTGGCAAACCGTGCTTATGCGAGATTCTATGCATCTGACTCACCAAGTATCTCTTCTGAACAGTTTCCAAGCGGTGTGTTTTATTACAGGAATGTAAATGGTCTGGAGGATTATCAGAGTTACCATGAGCAGTCAGCAGGGCGCGCAGGAATCGGTTACACGAATGACTTTACAGGAAATGTTGTCTGGAGTCATCTGGATGTGGCAACGGAGGGCGGTCCGATGACAACAGAAATCCGTCACGTATACAATTCCAGTGAAGCAGATACCTCTTCCCGTATGGGATACGGATGGAGACTCAGCAGCCAACAGGAATTGAAAGAGAGTGGGATCAAAGATTATCCGTATGTGTATATCGATGAAGACGGAACAAAACATTATTTCTATAAAGATACCAATGACGGTAATAAGCTGAAAGATGAGGATGGGCTGGGACTGACGATCACAGTGACGTCAAGTTCTGAACATGACCGTTATCGCACGATGGAAACAAAAGACAAAGTGAAGTATATATTCGGACAGGACGGATTTTTACGATTCATCGAAGATCTGGACGGAAATTCCGTGAAACACCAGTATGGTCCGAATTCAGCGGGAAATTATCTGGGATATATTACAGATGCGTCAGGTGGATTTTTAAATATCATTTATTCAACGGATGAGGGGAAATCAAAGATAACAGCTATTCAGGATACCAAAGGGCGAGAGATTCGATATGGATATGATGCGCAGGGGAATCTGACATCCATTACTTATCCGGATGGAAGTAAGAGCCAGTTTACTTATGATAGTTCTCATAAACTGCTCAGTGTGACCAATCCGGATGGCTATCGTGTAAATTACGAGTACACAAATGATTTCCGGGTACCCCGTGTCAGCAAAGTATCCGAAACGGGACAGAAAAATGCACCGGGTCAGGAATTAAAGATTTCCTATGAAAACGGAAATACTACGATTTTTGAAGAACCTGGATTGGATGGTCAGATGGAACGTCCGGGAGATAATAAGAAAACAACGTGGCATTTTGACAATATGGGACGTCCGACAGATGTGCTGGATGCAGATGGATTTGCAAATAATTATTCTTACTATACATCCGGCATGAAAAATCATAAGCTGAGTAAAGATGGTTCTGTTCAGAAAACAGTGTATGGTCTGCTGAGAAATCCAACATTTGATCCGTCTCATGGAGATGGCGGATGGTACACCTGTCGTATGTCAGATGGAAAACGGGGAGCGATCACACATGCAGATGGATATATTGGTACAAAAAGTGCGAAACTGACAAAAACAGAGCTGACATCAGAAGAAGGAATCTGTCAGGATGTGCATCTGTCAGCTGGAACATATACGTTGTCTGCTTATGTAAAAACAGAATCGCTGAACCCGGAAAACCAGGAACAGGGAGCGGTTGTATCCGTAATCCGGGCAGACCGGACCAGAATCATGGGGGAACGCTGTATTGACTATGTGACAGATAAAAACGTGGATGACGGATGGGAGAGACTGGTTCTCACATTCCAGCTTCCGGCAGAAGAAACCATTTCCGTGTTTGTGGGAATGACAAGAGCAAGAGGAACACTTTTGGTAAGTGGTGTTCAGCTGGAAACAGGAAATGTGGCAAATGAACTGAATCTGATCCACAATCCGGGATTTGAACGGTGTACGAATGAAGCGCCGGATCAATGGGAATTCCATCCGGCGGCATCCGGGGTCAAAAGTGTGATGACTGCAGATAAAGGCAGATGTGCGGTATTAAACGGACAGATGGAACAAAATCTCCATTTGATGCAGGGGATTAATATTACCGGAGAAGAAGGAGACATTTTTAACCTGAGCTGCTGGGTCAAGGGCTTTGGAATTCCAGAGAAACATTTTTCTTTATCCGCAGCGGTAATTTATACGGATGATTCTGTGAAATGGCATCATTTCCAGTGTAATCCAAATATCAAAGGATGGCAGTTTGTCAGCAACACCTTCAGTACAGACGATCAAAATGAAGGGGCGAAGAAAACATACAAGGCGATCCATGTGTATCTGATGTATTACAATCAGGTGAATCAGGTCTTGTTTAAAGGAGTTCAGCTTGTCAGAGATGATGGGGAAAGCTATCAGTATGATGATGACGGGAATCTGATCAATGCAGTGAGTGCAGCGGAAAAAGAGAGTTTTTCATACGACAAAAAAGGAAGTCTGACCAAGATGGGAAGTGTTGATGGAACGGGGTTTGAATATCGGTACGATACGAAAAATCATCTGACTCAGGCTGCCAATTCCGAAGGAGTCCGTTATCGATTCACATACAATGACAAAGGACAGCCGATCCGGATGACGGCAGATGGCGGAAAGCATCTTGGGGCAGTCATACCGGGCAGAGTGTATTATATCCGGGAAAAAGTTTCTGGAAATTATCTGGATGTGAAAGGCGGGGAAGCAAATAATGCAGTAACAGCTCAGCTTTATACATTTAATGGAAGTGCTGCGCAGAAATGGAAGCTGATCGATGGAAAAGACGGATATATGCAGTTTGAGCCTCTTTGTGGCTCTGGATACCGCCTGGATCTTAATAACAAATCTGAGGCAGAGGGAGAAAAAATTCAGATTTATGGAAATAACAATACCGATGCACAGAAATGGAAGCTGCATCCAAACGCAGATGGAAGTTTCCAGATCACCAGCAAGGCAACGAAAGATAAGAAAGCGCTGACAAACGGACCAAAGAGTACCACAAGCGGACAGCCGGTGCAGAGTTATACACGAAAAGAAGAAAACGAACATCAGGACTGGTATTTTGAACCGGCAGATGAGGAACTGTTTCAGCAGTTCCGAAAGCGGGAGGGACTTATCATATCCGGGTACGTCATTCGGGACAATATATTGATGTGAAGAATGCTTCGACAGCAGCAGGAACACAGGCAGTGCAGTTCAACTACAATGGCGGGATGAACCAGCAGTATCGTTTGCTGCCATATGACGGCACGTATTATCAGTTAGAGCCGGTTCACGCACCGGGAAAAGTGCTGGCAAAATCAGGAACCAACGACAGAGGCTTTTCTATTCTTTCTTTGGAGACGGCTATGTCGGGAGCTGCAAATCAGCTGTTCCGATTCGAAGAGGTGTCACCGGGAAATGGATATGCGATCATCTGTAAGGATGGAAACCTGTCTCTGGATGTGATGGATTATTCCCATCAAAAATTGGCAGATATCATTCTGACAGCCCACCAGTCAAACAGCCAGGTCAACAAATGTGGATTCTGGAAGAGTGCAGTGAGCGCATGGAATCGTCTATGACATACACATCCGATTATAAGCAGCCGAAGACGATCACAGATTCCAGAGGAAATACCGTGCATTATGAATATGATGACAAGAACCGTCTTCTGACAAAGCTGACAGATGCAAAAGGAAATGCCACTTCCTATGCATACGATGCTAACACGGATAAGATGACAGAAGTTGCGAGAATGGTGGATGGAAAAGAAGTGAAAGTTTCTTACACCTATGAAAACGAAAAAGTGACGTCCATCGGTCACAATGGATTTACGTATGATTATGCGTATGATCCGTTTGGAAATCTGGAATCCGTGTCGGTTGGAGGAAGAGAACTGGAGCGCACCACGCTTCGAAGCCGGAACGGTCTTGCGGACAGGATTACCTATGCGACAGGGGAAGCCGTTCGAAATGAATACAATTCGGAAGAACAGCTTGCGGCACAGTATCTGATCACCGCAGACGGCAGAGAAGAAAAACTGTTTGAAAATACGTATGACAGCTGTGGAAAAATTGCAAGGCACAAAGATCTTTGCAGTGGAGTGATTAGCACATACCAGTATGACCTGATCGGAAGAATGGTAGGAACAGACCGTTCTGACGGAATGAAACTTCGCAAAGTGTATGATGAGAAAAATCGTGTCAAAGGATATACGTATCAGAAAGATCGAGTCGGACATGAGGTGGAATTCCTTTACGGGGATGTAGAGAAACAGCAGAAACCAGGACTTGGATATGGAATCAAGATCAACGGCGCCAGAAGATTGCCTATGAATATGATGCCCTTGGACGTGTGATCCGTACTCACAATCACTTCTCTGATACGAATACATCGACTCAGGAGTATACATACGTCTCAGGCAAAGAGGCAGGAGTGACTACAAACCTGGTTGCATCTGTCCGGGAAGGAAACCGTGCAGAATCCTACACCTATGATGCCTGTGGAAATGTGGAAACAATGGTGGAGAGAAGCGCCGATGGCAGCGAAAGAAAAATCCGCTACTACTATGATGCACTGAACCAGCTGGTACGAGAAGATAATCAGAAGCAGAATAAGACAATCTGTTACACCTATGATGTGGGTGGAAATATGGTCAGAAGAGACGAGTACCGTTATATCGAAAATCCAGTGATCACAGAAGCACCGTGGAAGTCCGATACATTTGAGTATCAGACCGGAGGCTGGAGAGATCAGCTTCATTTCTACAATGGACAGGCAATTACTTATGATGCCATGGGAAATCCGCTCCAGTATCTGGGGATGCAGATGGAATGGGAAAAGGACATCAGTTGAACCACATCACAGGAGCCGGGCTGGATATGTACTGCATGTACAATGACAGCGGAAAGAGAATCCGAAAGACGGTCAATGGCGTTACGACAGACTTTTATCTGGATGGTTCGGCCATTCTGATGCAGACGTCCAGTGACGGCAGCAGGATCGATTTCTTCTATGATAACAAGGGTAATGTGTTTGCCATGAAGTATCAGAATGAGATGTATTTCTACCGCAAAAATCTTTTTGGGGATATTCTGGGAATTCTTGACAGTCACGGAACGGAACTTGTAAAATATGAGTATAATTCCTGGGGAAAACTGCTGAATCTGACGGATTACAGTTCGAATGGACTGGGCAGAAGGAATCCATTCCGTTTCAAGGGATACTACTATGACGAAGAACTGGGAATGTACTATCTGAATAGTCGGTATTACGATCCGGAGGTTGGAAGGTTATTAGTCTGATACGACAGATATTTTAGAAGTACAGGATGATTTATATGATAAAAAACTTATATGCTTATTGTGACAATAACCCAGTGATGAGGTAGATTCAAGTGGTGCAGTATGGCATTTGGCAGTTGGAGCAGTAGTGGGTGTTGCTACACAGTTTATTGCAGATGTAGGCATTGGTTTAGCGACAGGAAGTTCATTCGGAGAAGTGATCAGCTCATTATCTCTAGTGGATTATGCAGCCGCAGCAATAGGAGGGGCTATAGCTGCATCTGGAATAGGATTTGCTGGCGCTGTAGTGGCTAATGCAACATTAGGTGGAACAACTTATCTGGCAAATTGTAGCTATAAAGGGGTAAAATCGAATAAAAAGATTTTATTGCATCTACAGTGATAGGCGGAGTTGCAGGAGCTATAGGTGTTCTGGAGCGAATGGAAAAAATATGCGAGGAGTATATAGTCGCTCTAAACAGGTGATTAACGCAACCAAATCGGTGAGGAAGCAGGCAATGTATAAAGCGAAAGTAACTGGAATTAAACAGAACATTACAAAAAGTACAGGAAAAACTGTCTTGGCAGGTATTGTGTCTAATGTCAGCAACTTTTTTCAGAAGATGGTTTACAAAAAGTGATGCGTAGGAGAAAAATATGAGTAAGAAATATGATTTTTGGGCGAATAAAAAGACTATTCCAAATTTAAAATTGTATACAATATTAACGGGAGTGTGGTTTGGTACTCTAGGCATAAATTTTTTAATTGTATTTTTTATTTGGAAATATGTACTAAATTATGAGTTTGCAAATTTGGTTTTGATTCTAAGCATCATAATGTTTTTGCTTGTACCTATTGCTATAACGGATCCCAAAAAAGAAAGTAGGGATTTGTTGGCTACCGTGTCTTATGGGATATTACATACAGTATGTACATTAGCAAGTATAATAATTAGTCGGTGTTGGTATTTGGTTGGTATTTATATTTTAGAATTGTTCGTGGTATTAATTATTTTACTTAAAGATCGAAGAAAAAAGTAAAAGGTTCAGGAAACGTCCTGACAAGTGTTTTTTGATGCCTGTAGCTATCCCAATACGATCTTGCTGGTATTGTGCAGAAATACCCGGCAAGCAAAAAGTACTTAAAAATGCTTAAAAAATTTGAAAATGAGGGTTTCATTTTGGCCTCTAACTGAGGAAACAAGTGAAGAGGAAAGTCGCGTCCCTTCCACGTGTTTTTCTCACTTATAGGAGAGTGTATATGACAAAACAAGAATTTTAAAGAATTTTGCCATGAGGAGTTCACAAAAAGAAGGTTTTAAAAAGCGAAGAAATATGTGGTATTTACAGGGAAAAGGTCTTTTGTGTGGGATGTATCTGCAAAAATCAATGGCGGAGGCATTTTATGTAGAGTATGATTTTTTCTTCGGAGATTTTTCAAATGTGAAAAAGTATCCGACAACATATGACTCCGATGTATATAGGAGAATAGGTGTTTTGACTAAAGAGGACAAAACGTTGACTGGTTGATAGACTATGAACTATATACACCCGATGAACTCAGGCCATATTTTGATAAAGCATTTGAAGAGCATATTATGCCAGCGATACATTATGGAAAGTCCTACATTTTGAAAGAAGCAGACTATTATTATCATCTTTTTGCAGATGATGAATGGGAGGAATTTTTAGAAAAATTAAAAGAAGATTAGGCAAAACACACAAAATGGGTAATGGGTGAGAAGATTGTATTTGATGAAAGTCAATAAAGAGTAAAACAACAAGAAACTGTCGATACACAGAGGAAACTGCCACTTCCGAATATATATCGACGAGAGGGGGATTTATGAAACCATTTAAGTGGATGTTTGAAGAACAAAATGCAACAGAGATAGAGTATAAGGGTAAGCAAGT
>ENA-OQBJ01000980-OQBJ01000980.1-human-gut-metagenome-genome-assembly--contig:-NODE-980-length-12680-cov-13.391938_pt1 | contig 12680 bp, 15 predicted proteins | sample MGYA00242743_ERZ504545 | MGnify/ENA primary metagenome ERZ504545 (study PRJEB26092, sample SAMD00036252) | human gut metagenome | host: Homo sapiens | study: EMG produced TPA metagenomics assembly of...
TTTTATCCAATAAAATAGTTCATTCTACAGGTATTATTTGTTACATAAGTGTATTTTCAGTGTCATTTTTATAAATTTAATCAAATATTACCCCACAAAATACCAAATATTACACCCAATATTATAATGAAAAATAGTATCTTTGCAACAGAAAAATTCAACATGCGTTGTGAAACGCTTATCATCATCTTTTACTTATACAAAAAATAAAACATTGGAACTCAATAGGGATATTGGGATTCCAATGTTTTTTTTATGCAATAAACTGATTACTTTTCATTACCTAAATCTATCTGCGATATCTGATTCAACAGATTTACAGCCTGCCCTACTGTCTTCACATCATTGATGCGAAGCATTCGCTTGTTGAATTTTTCCTTCAGAACACAATCTTGAATATGACTGGTAACGTAAGCGAGTATGCGGTTAAACATCTGACTTCTGTAGAACGGACTGTTTACATTGCTTACAAACTGCATCTGCATATAGCCCTGCTTGAGAATAATCTTCTCGCAACCCAGTTTCTTGCCTACCCTACGCAGACCTACCACATGCATCAGTTCGTCAGCTTCATGAGGCACAGGACCAAAACGGTCTATCATACGCTTGCGGTAAGCTTCTACTTCATCATCGCCCTCCAGACGGTCCAGTTCACGATAAAGAAGCATGCGCTCACTGTCACCAGGCACATAAGTCTGAGGGAAATACATCTCCAGATCGCTCTCTATGCCACAATCGTCAACGAAATCATCACCCGTAAGCTGGGCACCTTCATCCATCTTCTCCTGATAAAGATCACAGAACTCCTCGTTCTTCAACTCTGTGACAGCCTGAGAGAGAATCTTCTGGTAGGTTTCATAACCCAGATCTTCCATAAAACCGCTCTGCTCAGAGCCCAGCAGATTACCCGCACCGCGGATATCCAGGTCCTGCATGGCGAGATTGAAGCCGCTACCCAGTTCGCTGAACGTCTCCAGAGCTCCAGACGGCGACGCGCCTCAGGAGTAAGTGCACTCTTAGGTGGCGCCATCAGATAGCAGAAAGCCTTTTTGTTGCTTCTTCCTACGCGTCCACGCATCTGATGCAGGTCACTCAATCCGAAGTGATGAGCATCGCTCACGATAATCGTATTGGCATTGGAAATGTCGATACCGTTCTCTACAATAGTGGTAGAAAGCAGTACATCATAATCGTAATTGATAAAGCCCATGATGATTTTCTCCAAATCCTCAGGCTTCATCTGTCCGTGACCGATTGCTACCCTACAGTCTGGGATATGCTTCTCGATGAGCATCTTGAGCTCCGGAAGCTTGGATATTCTGTCGCATACGAAATAAACCTGTCCGTTTCGGCTCATCTCGAAATTGATGGCATCGCAGATAACTTCACTACTAAACGTTACCAGTTCGGTATGAATCGGATAACGGTTAGGTGGCGGAGTGCGCATGATACTCATATCCCGGGCGCCCATCAGAGAGAACTGGAGGGTTCGCGGAATCGGAGTGGCACTCATCGTGAGTGTATCGACATTTACCTTGAGCTGACGGAGTTTCTCTTTGGTAGACACACCGAACTTCTGCTCTTCATCGATGACGAGCAGTCCCAGGTCATGCCATTTCACGGTCTTTGATATCAGCTTATGCGTACCTATGAGGATATCAATCTTACCCTCTTTCAGGCGTCAAGCACCTCTCTGGTTTCCTTCGCAGTACGGGCTCTACTGAGATAGTCTACCCTTACAGGCATGCCTTCCAGACGCTTTTTGAAAGTCTGATAGTGCTGGAAAGCCAGAACGGTAGTAGGCACCAGCACCGCAACCTGCTTGCTGTCGCACGCTGCCTTGAAGGCTGCACGGATGGCAACCTCAGTCTTGCCGAAGCCCACATCGCCACAAACCAGACGGTCCATCGGTCTGCCGCTCTCCATATCCTTCTTCACCTCCTGAGTAGCCTTATTCTGGTCTGGCGTATCTTCATACAGGAAGGAAGCCTCCAGCGTATGCTGCAGATAATTGTCGGCACTGAAGGCGAATCCCTTCTCCCGTCGGCGCTGGGCATAGAGTTTGATCAGGTCGCGCGCAATGTCCTTGATTCGCTTCTTAGCTTTGTCCTTGAGTTTATCCCAGGCACCTGTACCCAGTGTAGACAGGCGAGGCGGAGTACCGGTATCGCTGCGGCGATATTTGCTGATTTTATAAAGCGAGTGGATAGAAACATCCACCTTGTCATTGTTCGTATAGACGATGCGGATCATTTCCTGATAGCTGTTGCCCGTAGGAACCCTAACCAGACCGCCGAACTTGCCGATACCGAAGTCTACATGCACGATAAAATCTCCCACTTCCATCTCCTGCAGTTCCTTCATGGTGAGTGCCATCTTGCCGGCTCTCGCTTTATCTGAGCGCAGGTTATATTTATGAAAACGGTCAAAAATCTGATGATCGGTAAAGAAGCAGCACTTCTTGTCATGGTCAGTAAAGCCTTCATGAAGCGTCTTGTCTACCGGTGTAAAACGGATGGCGTAGTGCTTCAGCTCTTCGCTTTCAAAGATATCCTTCAGGCGCTGTTGCTGCTTCTGGCTATCTGCCAATATATATAAGGTGTAACCCTGGAGCAGGAAATCCTCCAGAGTCTGGCAAAGCAAATTGAAATTCTTATGGAAAAGAGGCTGTGGAGCGATATTGAAAGGTATCACTGCCGAACTCTCTGACGGAGCAACCTTACCGAACTCGATGCGGAGATGAGCCGCTACAGCCTTCTTGAAATCGAGCGGAGAAACGAGGTTGAGTTCGGTCTTCATGTCATGTCTGATGCGCTCAGCCTCTACCTCAGTAGCTCCCTCCAGCTGCTCGGTAAGGCTCTGCGATGAGAAGCCTTCGGTATAGATCTGACCGATGCGGTCGCAAACGAAAGAAAGGTCTTTCGCCACGACTGGCGTACTTTCGGAGAGGAAATTGAGGAAACACTGCTTGTTGCTCTCGATATGGGCGAGTTCGGGCACGATTTCTATCTCTGTGCGCTTCACCTGCGAGAGCTGGGTCTCAACATCAAAGGTACGGATGGTGTCAATCTCATCGCCGAAGAAGTCGATACGGAACGGATATTCGCAGCTGTAGGAATAGACATCGAGGATGCTTCCACGCACGGCAAACTGGCCCGGTTCATAAACATAATCGGTTTCTTTGAGTTCGAAATCGCGCAGGGTATGAACTACATCGGTCTGAGCAATCTGCTGGCCTACAGCCAGTTTCATTATCCGTTCATCCAGATTCTGCTTAGCCACAACGAGTTCTGCCAGTGCATCGGGATAAGTGACTACCAGGAAATGTCCTCCCGAAGAGAGGCGCGCCAGCACCTCTGTACGTAGGATTTCGTTCGCAGCATCACGCTGCCCGTATTTCACGGCACGCCGATAGCTGGAAGGAAAGAAGAAGACCTTCTCCTGCCCCATCATCTGAGTGAGATCGTGATAAAAATAGCCTGCTTCATCGGCATCATCCAGTACGAAGAGTACCGAACGCCTCATCTTCCCCTGCAGAGAAGCAAAGAACATCGGAGCCGAAGAGCACAGCAAACCCTGGAGAAAAATGGAATGAACCGACTTCTTCCCCATCAAATCAAAGAGGGCATCCGCCTGTGGCGAACGCCCGTATGTTTTTTCTATCTTTTGGATTTCCATCCAAGTACTGATTAGTGATTACTGATTACTGAGTAGTGATTACAGAGTATTAATCCTTCTTCGGATATTTCTTGAACCAGCCATCCAGGCGCAGTCGCATCACGCCAAAGAAAGCCTCACCGAAGATGCCACCACTCATCTTGCTCACACCTTCACGACGGTTAACAAAGATGACAGGCACCTCCTTGATCTTGAAACCGATTCGATGAGCCGTATATTTCATCTCTATCTGGAAAGCATAGCCCTTGAAGCGGATAGCATCCAAATCTATGGTTTCCAACACCTTACGTCGGTAGCAGACGAATCCAGCTGTGGTATCATTCACCTTAAATCCGGTTACGATACGTACGTATTTAGAAGCGAAATAACTCATCAATACGCGCCCGATAGGCCAGTTGACCACGTTCACACCCGAAATATATCTTGAGCCTACAGCCACATCATAGCCCTCATCGTGAGTTGCCGCATAGAGACGAGGCAAATCATTAGGATCATGACTGAAGTCGGCATCCATCTCGAAGATGAAGTCATAGCCCTGCTTCAATGACCATTTGAAGCCCATGATATAGGCAGTACCCAAACCGAGTTTACCCGAACGCTCCAGGATATGCAGACGACCGGCAAACTCATTAGCCATCAAGCCCTTAACAATGGCAGCAGTACCATCAGGACTTCCGTCATCGATAACGAGGATATCAAACTGCTGTTCGAGACCGAAGACAGCACGGATGATTTTCTCGATGTTTTCCTTCTCATTATATGTAGGAATGATTACTATGCTATCACTCATAACTTCTTATAATTTTAATGATTCTGATTCTATATAATGTAATACAGATGCAAAATTACAACTTATTTTTGAAATAACAAGCGAAAATCCGAAATTATTGGTCCGGATTCTCTACAAAACCCTGATATTTCTTGTCAAGTCCGTTCATAATAGCCTCATAGCTCTTGTTCATCTGGTTCTTGATATTGTCAGCTCCCTTGCCTATCGGCTCGATAGGCTCATGAATGGTGAGCTTCAGAGGATGCCAGAAAGCCCAGTAGATGTCCTTCATGCGAGGCTTCACATCAAAACTGCCATTGATGGTAAGCGGACATACCGGCAATTGCAGTTCATCGGCAAGCATGAAAGCGCCACGGCGAAACACGCCCATGTGACCCGTAAACGTGCGGGCACCTTCAGGGAATACCACCAGCGACATACCCTCTTTGAGCACCTCGCGAGCACGGTCATAAGAAGCACGGATCTTAGAAGGTCCGCTCTTGTCTACAAAGATGTGGTGCGCATACTCACAGGCAATACCGATGAGAGGCACTTTGCGCAAGCCCTTCTTCATCATCCACTTGAAGTTTCTGCCCAGGAAGCCGTAAATCAGGAAGATATCAAAAGCGCCCTGATGATTGGCCACGAAAACATAACTCTGGTTCTTCTTGAGATGCTCACGTCCCTCCACCTTTACAGGCAGGAGGAGGATGCGGACCCAAAGCCAGGACCAATACTTACCAGGATAATAGCCCCAGAAATGCCCATTACCCAGCATGCATCCCAAAACAGTAGTTAAACTGGTTAAAACACTAGCTACCAACAGGATAGGCAAGCATATTACAAGTTGATACAGACGATATAAGTACTTCATTTTTTATTTAAGAATGAATAATTTAACACTCAACATTTAACATTCAACACTCCTCATTTTCTTTTGAGTGTGATGACCACGATTTCTGCCGTAGCCCCTATGCGGATTGGAACGGTACCGCCCAGCCCCGATGTGTATAGAGCTGGCAACCCTCCTCTTCGAAGAGGCCGTAATCATAAGGAGTAAACATCGACGGACGCAAGCCCAGGATACTGATCTGCCCCGCATGCGTATGACCGCTCAGCGTAAGCTGCGGTGCTACGACCAGCGAATCCTTCCTGTCAGGTCCTATCACATCGCCATCCTCATCCTTCTCCTTATTAATAGTAGAAGGCCAGGTCTCGCGCCATTGCTTCGGAATATGCTGCAGCATCAGCACGAAAGAGCCCGGTCTGATGCCATACAGCGCCTTCCTTACGTTGGTGCGCTTTGGTTTGTCATAGTTCTCTGTACCAGCTACATAGATGCTGTCAGCGCCTCTATGCACCGCCACATGTTCATTCATCAGCAGGTGCCATCCGCAACTCCGCTGGAAGTCCTGCATCCGCTTCTCTAATGCAGCTATCTCCTGCTCGTCATCTACATCCATATAATAGGTGTAATCGTGATTGCCCAGCACACTCATCACGCCATCTCTGGCTTTCAGACAGCTGAGCAGCGTCTGATACTTAGGCAGTTCATCGGGTGTAACATTCTGTAAATCACCCGTAAAGCAAATCAAATCAGGCTTCTCGGCATTGATGCTGTCGATATCGCGCTGAGGCAGATGACCACGCCAGCCATAGTATGACCCGAGATGGATGTCGCTGAACTGAACGATGCGATAGCCCTCGAAAGACTTCGGCAGATTGGGTACATAGATGGTGATTCGCTTGACCTGCATCTTAGGAAATCCTTCGGTAAATCCGTAGATAAAGCAGATGAACGCCACCGCTCCCACTACCAGTCCGAGGAGCTTGCCCCAGTTGCGATGTCCGTGAAGGAGCCGCATACAGCACCAACCGAAGAGACTGAACAGGCTGAAGACAAACTGCGGAACTGCACATACTGCCATCATCACAAACCAGATGTCGATGAGCACCGGATTGCGTGGCAGGAAGTTGGCAGTATCGTGATATACGCGCTGTAGGCGATAACCACGAAAGCCGGCAACCAGAAGAGCACCCGCTGCCAGAGACTCTTCAGCCGTAACTTGCCATACCTTTTATATATCCACAGATACGGCAACAGGGTGAATACCACTACGGGTATCAATATTCTTGCTATCATTTCTTGATCAAACTTGATTGAAGATACGTTTTCATTGCCTGCACGGGCACTCCTCTGCGCTGTGCATAGTCGCGAAGCTGGTCGTCTCCTATCCGTCCCAGTTCGAAATACCGCGACTTGGGATGTGCAAACATCAGCCCCGAGACACTGGCATGAGGCGTCATCATTCCGCTTGTGGTGAGCCGGATGCCACCTGACTCATATCTATGAGCTGGTCGATGATGAAGTTGGCACTGGTATCGGGCAGCGAAGGATATCCTATAGCCGGACGGATGCCTGATAGCGCTCCTGATGCTGGTCTTCGATGCTCAGCTGCTCGTCGGGAGCATAGCCCCAGATGCTGCGTCTCACCTCTTCGTGCAACTTCTCTGCCGTGGCTTCAGCCAACCGGTCGCAGAGTGTCTGTGCCATCATATTGAGGTAGTCGTCCGAGCGATATTTCTTCTCCAGGCCGCCATCTACCGTCGTGCAGAAGATACCCAGCCGGTCTGTTATTCCACTGCCCAGAGGACGGATGAAATCAGCCAGACAGAGATTGGGTTCTCCCTGAGCCGCCGGATGCTGCTGACGGAGCATCGGGAAACGGACTTTCTGCCCTTCCAGCCAGATATCATCCCCCTCGCTGTTCGCCTCGAAGAGTCCGAAGACGGCATAGGTATGATATTCGCCTTCCCATGAATGGAGCATATCGAGCGCCTCAGCCTTCATTTTTTCCTTTTCCTCTCGAGGTTTGCCGCTCAATCCCCAGGCATGATAAAAGTATAGCCAGTTGATATACGCTCAATTTCGCTTATATTGTATACTATTCTTCGCATCCGATACGATATTTTATTTTACAATCCCCGTAAGATTTCCCTCTTTTCAGGAATTGCTTCTGAACTCCAGTTCTTCTCCTCTGCAAGCGGCATCAAACACGCCTTTGTTATAGATAAGATGACCGTTACAGAAAGTCTGTTCCACTTTCCATGCAAACTCGTCACCCTCTACAGAGCTCCATTTACACTTGCTCTGAATCACCTCTGCGGTCACCTTCCAAGGCTCTCCCTTGCGCACCACAACGACATCTGCCTTATAACCCGGACGCAGGAAGCCGCGCTGACTGATATGGAACAGACGGGCTGGATTATGGCACATCAGTTCAACCAGACGCTCGATACTGATTACCTTTTCGTCAACAAGTTTCAGCATGCTTACCAGTGAGAACTGTACCATTGGCATACCTGATGCAGCCTTGGCACAACCGCCCTGTTTATCCTTCAACTGATGAGGAGCATGATCGGTACCTACTACAGTTATCTTACCATTACTCAGCGCCTTACGCAAAGCATCGCGATCAGCAGCGGTCTTTACTGCAGGGTTGCATTTGATGCGTGCGCCCTTCACAGCGTAATCTTTATCCGAGAACATGAGATGAGCCACAACAGCCTCGCCTGTAATATTTTCATCCTTACCAAAGAACTCCAATTCCTTAGCCGTAGTAACGTGGGCGATATGGAGATGCGCCCCGCTTTCCTTAGCCAGCTGCACCGCCAGACGGCTGCTTTCATAGCAAGCCTCCTCGCTGCGTATTTCCGGATGATGTTCTACGGCAGGGTCCTCACCCCATTTCTGCTTAGCCAGCTGCATGTTGCGGTTAATGATTTCGGTATCCTCACAGTGGGTCATCACCGGCAAATCCAGTTCTTTCGCCTTCTTGAAGATAGCCTGCAGCGCCTCATATTTATCCACCAGCATATTGCCCGTACTGGAGCCCATAAAGAGCTTGATTCCCGGAACACGATGCGTATCGAGCTGTTCAAAATCATTTACATTATCATTGGTAGCACCAAAGAAGAAACTGTAGTTCACATGACTCTTCTCAGCGCCCAGCTGCCGCTTTGCCAGCCAAGCCTCCAGAGTGGTAGTCTGAGGCACCGTGTTAGGCATCTCAAAATAACTGGTCACACCACCAAAGGCAGCTGCACGGCTTTCGCTCTCGATGTCAGCCTTCTGCGTAAGTCCCGGCTCACGGAAGTGAACATGATCATCAATCACACCCGGCAAAACAAAACACCCCGAGCATCGATGACTTCATCGTAATTGCACGGGGTGCCTCGCCTTCATATATCTCCTTGATAAATTCACCATCCAACAAGAGGTCGCCCACAAAAGAGCGACCCTCATTTATAATGGTTCCATTCTTGATTAATTTCATATTACTAAACTTATAAAATGAAGAGTTTTACAAGATGTTAATGCCCAAGACCCTGAAAGAGCCCTGTTTCTACTCCTGACCTTCCTGTTTTTCAGGAATCGTAGGCGCAGCCAGTTCGTTGGCTGTAGGTGCCGGAGCCGCATCAGGATTCACCTGTGGAGCCGCTTCTATCTCTGGCTGCATGCCGCTCTGCGCATCTCGGGTACCATTCATAATCTCCTGATTCTCTTGAGCTTTCTTATAATAGTCCTTTACATAAGGATCATTCTTGAAATAGTCGGTAGCCTTGCTCATGATATCCTCAATCCAAGGAGAGAGCATCGGATACTGGTTGCCCATTGTAACGAGGAAGAAGACGCCCGGTCCCAGCACATTATTGAAGTTGTCGGTAACAAACGAAGTGATGAGCTTGTCTTCCTGCTCAGAGAGGCGGATGGATTCCTCGTTCAGATGCTTGTTGACAGCCACCATATCGCTACCGTTCATGATAGCCTGGTCGTGCTTGTGTACCAGTTCGCGCAACTGATTCTGAATCTGCTGGTATTTCTTGAAGAAGCCGAAGAGCTTATCGTTCATCGGAGTACCGCTTACCACCTGCTGTGTATCATCGAGCTTCACCGTAATGCTTCCACTCTCCAGCACCAGCGGCAGCACAGGGTCATCATCCATGAAGATATTCGCCATCTTCATAGAGTCGACAGAACCCTGAAAATGGAACTGTCCGTGCACTACATCGCAAGAATCCACGTTCTTGAAATCGTTGTTTTCCAGTATCTTAAGGTACAGCATGCGTCCGTCCAGAGTACTTACGTTAGAAGTACCCGAGATATCGTAACTGTTGGCACAAGATGCAAGTGCCATCAAGGCAATGAATGCGTAAAATATTCTATTCATAAGCTATCTATATCACTTTCGGTGAACAAAAGTACAATCTTAATTTGAACTGACGAAATAAATTGCAGCAATTTAATTCATTCTTACAAGATTTATGTTTTGTTTGCACTCCTATTGGCCACCGAAAGCTTTTTTCTCGTCCTTTCTATATTACTGATTGTTTTCCTTCTTCAGTTCATGAGAGATGCGATGCGTGGTATACAGTTCCAGCAGGGCTGCGATGAGGAGGAAGACTACCCACTTATTATAGAAATAGGTGATATAGGTCTCATAATTCTCAAACCAGCGGCGCAGGAAAGCATACACCGTATCTACCATCGAGATGCCTGAGAGCACGAAGAAGATGTCTGCTACATACTGCATGCGCTTCAGGCGGTGGATAACCAGCGAAGGTCCCTCATAGAACTGCATCGCCTGCATCACGCTGAAGAGTATGGTGCCCAGCAGGAACCCCCAGCTCGTTACCTGCACCAGCTGCGGATGTGAAAAACCAAATGCGAAGCAAGCCGCACCGACAACCATCAGCACGCCGCCCAGCAAGAAAATAACACTTTCCAGTTTACTCAATTGTTTCATTTTCGTCTTGTTCGTTAGTTTTTTCCGGAATATCCGAACTCAATACAAAGATGTCTTCATCATCAGCCTTCATGAAATAACGCTGGCGGGCTATCTTCTCAAATGCCCGCACACCATGCTGCATATCGCGCAGGGTATGCTTGTCGTTTTCATACTGCTCACGATATTTTTCTATCTCCGAACGGAGCGTAGCTATCTCTATCTGGTACTTAATGTGCTGTCTTACACTGTTGTCGTCAACTACACCAACTACCAGAACACCCGCTACAATCACTATAAGATACTTATAATGAGCGAGATAATTCCATATAATACCAAGTTTTTTACTCATTTCTTCCGAATTTGTTTGCAAAGATAATATTTTTTTGTTATCTTTGCATCATCAATTAAGAAAAAATAATGGAAGAGTATATAGTTTCTGCAAGAAAGTACCGTCCGATGACCTTCGATTCGGTTGTCGGACAGAGTGCATTGACCACCACTTTGAAGAATGCAGTGAAGAGCGGCAAGCTGGCGCACGCCTATCTTTTCTGCGGTCCGAGAGGTGTGGGCAAAACCACTTGTGCCCGCATTTTTGCGAAGGCAATCAACTGCGAGCACCCTCGCGAAGACGGCGAGGCATGCAACGAATGTGAGAGCTGCCGTGCTTCAATGAGCAGCGTTCCTACAACATCTTCGAGCTGGATGCCGCCAGCAACAACGGTGTTGACCAGATTAAGGTTCTGATGGAGCAGACCCGCATTCCGCCTCAGGTAGGCAAGTATAAGGTGTTTATCATCGACGAGGTCCACATGCTCTCTACAGCCGCCTTCAACGCCTTTCTCAAGACGTTGGAAGAGCCGCCTCAGCATGTCATCTTCATCCTCGCCACTACCGAGAAGCATAAGATTCTGCCTACTATCCTGAGCCGATGCCAGATTTACGACTTCGAGCGAATGACGGTAGCCAATACCATCAACCACCTGAAGATGGTGCTGAGAAGGAAGGCATACAATATGAAGAGCAGGCGCTCGCCGTGATAGCCGAAAAGGCTGACGGAGGTATGCGCGATGCCCTCTCTATCTTCGACCAGGCTGCCAGCTTCTGCATGGGCAACATCACTTACCAGAAGGTGATCGAGGACCTGAACGTGCTCGACAGCGACAACTATTTCCGTCTGGTAGACCTGGCTCTGGAGAATAAGGTGGCAGAGATGATGGTAACGCTCGACGCATTCTGAGCCGCGGTTTCGATGGCGGCAACATGATTCAGGGTCTTGCCCAGCACGTGCGCAATGTGATGATGGCGAAGGACCCTCAGACCCTGCCTCTGCTCGAAACCAGCGACGACCAGAAAGCCAAGTTCCAGGCTCAGGCCCAGAAGGCACCTACACCTTTCTTATATAAGGCGCTGGAACTGATGAACCAGTGCGATATCCATTACCGCGCCAGCAGCAACAAGCGATTACTGGTAGAGCTCACCCTGATACAGATAGGCCAGATTACGCAGTCCGAGGATCAGGATGTGCCTAGTGCGGGGCGTACGCCCAATAGATTAAAATCCCTGTTTCAGAAACTCCTGGCTCAGTCTAAGCTTGCTTCTCAGGGTGCAGGTTCTGAGCCTTCTGGCAGCAGCGAAAACCGGTCATCACAGCCGGGAGCGTCTGCTGCTACAGCTACTGCTGTGCCTTCGTCAGGGGCACCAACAGCCGCTTCTGCAGCCTCTAATGCTGCATCTTATTCTGCATCTGCCACCGCTGCCGCATCTGCCTCTCCAGAAGGTTCAGCCGCTGCCGGAGCTGCTACTGATGCAGCATCGCCTCACAAGCCACGACTCAAGAATATCAAGCTGGGCGGCATAGGCATGACTTTCTCTAACCTGAAGAAGAGGGAGGAGAACCAGCGCCGCCTGCACAGTCCGTATGATGATACCAATGAGGAAAAAGCGACCATCACGGGCGACCAGAACGAGTTCACCCAGGAGCAGGTGGAAGCAACATGGTTCAGTATGTGCATGAGAATGCAGAACAAGCTGGATTTCATAGGCTTAGCCAACCGCATGAAGAGTATTGTACCGAAGATAACCAACTATCCGCAGATAGAGGTTATCATCAACAACCAGCTCTTGCTAGATGACGTTTTGAACATCAAGAACCGCATTCTCAAGACTTTCGTCTTAGGTCTTCACAACAGCGAACTGAGCATCACCTACCGCCTTGCCGACCAGGAAGAGGTAGGCAAGGTTCTGACCAAGAATGAAGTTCTGGAACTTCTTATGGAGAAGAACCCTGCGATGAAAAAACTCACAAAGGACCTGGATCTGGTCATGACATAGAAGATACTCCACACGATACGAAATTCTCCACTCCATGTAGGACAACCTATACGGAGTGGAGAAAATTGTTTTTACAAATATCGAAACTTGGTGCTATAAGAGATACATAAGAG